>Ga0179593_1485708_pt1 | contig 27640 bp, 31 predicted proteins | sample CZODoug2_1_08_16_FD_185931 | JGI IMG/M metagenome (GOLD analysis project Ga0179593, IMG submission 185931) | Vadose zone soil fungal communities from Angelo Coast Range Reserve, California, USA - CZODoug2_1_08_16fungal (PacBio error correction) | ecosystem: Environmental > Terrestrial > Soil >...
ACTCCGCTTTTTATCTTTCAAAGGCTTTTTACAAGGAAAAGAGGCGTGAAGTAGTGCCAGTGGTGCATGAAAAAATCCTGGATGTGACAGATCAAAGAACCAATCGTGCGCCTCCTGGGGGATTTGGAAAGCCCCCTGAGTCCCCTAAAAGGGAGAAACGGTGCCACCTACAAAGAAGTAACAAAAATAAGCAACGAGAAGCACTAGAAGGAAAGATGCGGGACGAAGGCATGTGTACCCCTTGGGGAAACAACCTGCGTGGAGCGCGGCCGGGGGGCAAGTTCTCATGATGAAATGTCCTAACTTTTAAGGGACCTACTCAACGTAGGTTTCTCCGAAAAAGACGTACCTAGGGTAACGCACGCCACGAACCGTCGATGTTAAAGACGATGGTGCGGGGGAAACCGACTGGCTGTGAGTCGAATACTGAACGGCACGGAAAACGGCTGCAGTGTCAAAAGGACGTATCGAAAAAGATCATAGCGGGGTTGCGCAGACGAAGACGGAATCCGGTGGAAGACCCGGCGTAGACGCCTGGAAATTTTTGTCACCCTCTGATGATGGGAAAGAAAGGAAACGCGTTACTGGCAAAAACTGACGTCGGAAGATCGGTGAAAGGTGCACAGTGAAATGGGGAAAGATGGAACTGTTCATTTTACTTTCTCCAACAGGAAATCAGCCTGGACGGATGCTCAGGGGGAGAAAATCGAGTGGGCCAGAACGGTGCTTACGAACAAGGCCTCAGGACTTGGGGACACTACTTTGTCACGACTCAGGTAAAAAAACCGGATGCGACGGCGAACATTAGGGAACACTCGAAAAAATTTCCTGCGGTAGTAGTAGAGGGTGAGGACTCACCGCGACGATGCTCACTGTCCAAGTCGTCATCCTTTAAAAAAATTAGCCACAAATTTCAAGGACGATGGTGATGAAGAGGGGACGGCACACGGTCACTTGTGAACGTTTGAGAAGGGCGAAACAAGCGACCCAGGGAGTACTTACTTTGCGGCAATACGGGTTCAAAACAAGATGAAGGGGGACAGGGCGAGTATACGGCCTAACGGATCATACGCCACGAAAAACCGGTTCACGGACGATGTGGTGCAAACACACGGTTGGGCACGAGGTGAGTTCGAGATAATTAAATGCGCGTCAACAAGACAGATCGGAACATTTTGACGGTGCCCGTAAAAAAGCGGTGTGATGCTCAGAAAAGACGACGGATGCCGTACTCCTCAGTAATACTTCATGAACGTGTTTCGGAAACCGTACTTAGAGGTTGGCTGGAACAAGAAACTACGGGGGAGGGTATCGATAGAAAGGTATATATAGGGAACCGTCGGTCAAGACGTGTTAATTGGTCCAACACCTCGCTACGGTTGGGCGTTAATGGTCAACCGGTCAACGTATCTCAACCCAAAAAAATAAAAAGTCCGAGCACACCCGCTAGCCGACGCACCCGGTCAAATGTCGTGAGTTCACCTTCAGCGGTTGTAGAAATCTCCTGTAGGAAAAGGGCAGATCAAGGAGGGTGAGTGTCAGCCCCTGTCAAAGGGGAAAAGAAGGTCGTGGGTGGCCCGTACTCTCCCGAAAAGAAAAGAAAAATCAGGCGAGCTGAGCAGACACGCTTTGAACTTCAATGCGGAACTCAAACCAGAGTAACACTGCAACAGCGTTGAAGGTTTTCGCCGTGCTGCATTCTGGAGTCACAAAAGGAAGTCACCGCGTTCTACCAGCACCACAACTTGAAATCGCGGTAGTTGGAGGCACGTATGTTCCGCCCTTGATTAGAAACCACACTGATATCACGTCCAGATGAGCAACACTCCCCTCAAAACTACCTGGGAAACGAACGCCGTCGAAGAACCCAACTTCAGGAACGTAACGTCGTGCCACACATTCTGTCTGTCCATCCACATCTCCTCGACGGCGGGGCATTAATGGTCCGTTCAAAGGCCGTAGTGCCGGGAGTCCACCCTTGCATCAGGAAAAACAAGCAGACCTCCCCTAAAAAGAGGCTGGACTCTGCACGGCTCCGGTTGGGGGGAAGGCAGCCGGCACCGAAAAAAGTACTTGAGTAACGTCTTTACAGGAGGGGTTGAAAAAGGATAGACACATACTGGTCACGTTAAAAACATCCGTTTGTGTCAAGGCCGATCGGAAAAAAGGGAGTAAGACGGAGAAAATACGTAGGAGGAGAAGAACAAATGTGAAAAACCTTCTCGGACTAACGAGCGTTCACGATCAGCAAGAAGTGTTCGAACGTAGAATCCAAAGTCAACGGTAGTCGACGACCACGTTCCATGTGTTCTTTCATCTTTAAAATCACGAGAAAAGGGCCACCGTAGGGGATCGCGTTAGAGGGACTCAGTTTTTGCCGAGAAAAAGAGGGTGCCGACGGCACTTCAAAACGTCTTAAGAGGGGGGGGGGAACAAGTGACGTCGCAAAACATCTAAGATTTGTCTAAGGGGCGTTGAAAGGGCCGAGTCACTTCACGCAGCCTGGATGAGGATGCATCGGCGGAGGGTACGGAGAATGTGGGTAACGGAGAACTGAAGCAAGAAGTGGAGTCCATATGATGACCAACAAAGCAAACAGTCGCGCGCCGCATTGGAATTGGTGCCAAAAAAGAAGGACTACACGCACCACTTGAAAAAGAAATGAAAATAGCAGGAACTGGCAAAAACTAGTCTAAAAAACCACAACGGGAAGAAGAGGAACGGTTTGTCGGGGACGTCAGGTTCAAAAAGTCGCACTCGACCGTGCCACTCATTATTTCAGATGAGAAGATCCGGAGGGTGGGAGAAAAGGGAGGTCAAAAGGAGCTCCGGGGAAGCTGTTTATTGGAACTCCTCGATAGGGGCCAAATCTGCTGGGTGCCAACCTACATGATCGGGCGCCTTAGAGACGGATGAAGGAAGCTTCGAAAAGTATCATCGTCTAGAGTTATTTGTTAGGCAAGGCGTCACCGTAAGAAGGAGAACAGTCCGGGGGGAAACTTTAGCCCTGGAAGAAGACGTTGAAGGACCAGCACGCGGTTTTGTCTGGAAACATGACAAAGACGCACGAAAGAAACTACTTTTTGAACTCTTAAAAGACGGATGTGCTGACAACGACGTGACGCACGACGGTATGCTGAAGGAGGCACGAAACCGGACGCTGGAGGGGGGGGCAAACAGACGGGAACGGAGGAAGGGGCTTTCCTCGCTTTAGGCATCAAACATGAAAACGAAGTCTCACCCTGTTACGGTGTGACCCAACGCTAAGGTAGAGATGGGACTGTACGACTGGGCACACGTGACGTATAAGACGGGGGAACGGTGGCTTCTCCCAACCGACTCTTTACCCTGACCTTGGTTGCGGTCGTAAATATGTTATTACCAGCCTCCGGAAAAGTCTAAAGGGGATAGTCAAATAGGGTGGTGGAAACATAAACTACCGTTGGACATGAAGATGTTTTCTTTACAAAAGGTGACTTGGGACGGTGAAACGTGCGACTAAAAAAAAGAAGGAGCCTCGGCGAACATTTAAGGTGCGTCGGCAAACGGTTTCTCTCAAGCCCTCGACGGGACTACAGACTCGGAGAAGGAACGCTTACTTTAATACGCACTAGTATATTGAGCACAACGACGTGACTGGGAAAAGAAGGAGGGGAGGGGTGGGAGTGAGAAGAAGACTGCGGGACGGTCAAACGGCTAATCCTCGATTTTACAAAAGAAGACGAAATAGCGGTTCTCGAAGGACGAATGCATCGAAGAGCGAGAGCGGAACGAAGTGTGACATGGGGCTCCACGAAAGTAGTATCAAGACAGTTTTGCTGGAAACCACTAGTGACTTTTACATAAAAATAACCGGTTGTTCAATCTAACACGGCGCTGAGAACAGAATAGGGAGGTAAAAAGCAGTGGGGTCGTCAAGGGTTTATAGAGGCAAAGGACGGGGACTCCGCGATATATTGCTTTAAACCGCAAAAAAAGTAATTCAAGGAAGTGGATGGGAAAAAAAAAAGACTTTTCCGGCACGAAGTGTAATAAAAAAAACAAAGGATGATTACAAACTAGAGATGAAGCCTTTCTTTTGGGGGAGGGAAAAAAAAGCGGAACCTAATAGGGCGTGGCGTTAAAAACGTAAAGCCGGAAAACGACACCATATAATATTCACGGTCAGAGGGTCTATTGGGTTGGCTCCCTATTGAAAAACTTCATCAAAAGTTTTACGATCAGGACAAGTCACAACCGGCTTAAGAACCGTCAGAAAATCACCGTCGGAAATCAAGATCGTCCTTATACGAAAAGGGAGGAGTGGGTGAAAGACGTACTCCCAACACACCGCCGTAGAAAGGGACAGAACGGGCCGAAACCGTATGTGGTGACTGGGAGGGAAACTCGTCCTGTGACCCCGCGGGAAGGTCCAGAAAAAGTAAAACCTCGTGGGGAAAAACCACAGAGGACCTTGAAAGTGGTGAATGTTAAAACAAAGTATACCCCAGAGGAAAAAATGAAGAAAGGTTCCAGAGCAGACGCCAAGTCAAAAAGGAAACGCCCGAGGAGCGGTTCCGCAGCGCACGGTGGGTCCATCGCCATCCAACATCTTCTCCGACCTCAACAGGGGAAATCAATTCATCAACATATCTACAAGAAGGGGGGGCGGTAAGGGAAACGTGAAGGCGTATACCTAACCCGGAGGAAAAAACCAGAAATCATGATCAACACTATTCCCCTCACTGTTTCTTACCAAAAAGGGGGGGGGAAAGAGTCCCAAAGAGAATCCCATCAAGAAAGGTAAAGGAGGTGGACAGACCAAACCGGAAAGGGAGAAAAACGACATGGAGAAAGTCTGTGGCAATACCGTTCAATTCCTGTATGCCCTATTACACCAGGCCGTCCGGAGAAGAACAAACGCTATTTGGGGGTTTTGACACTCAAATCAAAGGGTGAATACTGGGAAAAACTGAAAATTGTTCGGAGAGAAAACAACGGAGTCTCGAACGTCAGAAAAGTGTAGTAAATTAGGTTCATTGGCAACACCTAATCCTTGCAGGTCTGGGGGTAGTAAAAAGGAGGGGCCAACAAGACGTTACGCCTCCTTTCGTGCGTTCATTAAAACAGATTTGACAGACTGTCCCATCTCTTAAATGGCGGACCAAAAGAAACTCACGACCAGAATTTGTGAAGGTGGATTGGAAGGGAAGACCAAAGAGACGCAGAAAGTTGAATAGAAGCTGCAATGAATAGGAGTCTGCTAGATGTGAACTGAGATCATTTGAGGGGCAGTAGTACGGTAGCATATTTATTTCTCCACGCGAGGATAACGGAAGAAAAAGGAGAGCGAAGCAATTGGAAGACGTTGTGTAGAATCCCAACAGCGGATGGTGACGAACCACAGGGGGAAAGAAAAAAGAGGGACAAGGGTAAGGAGGGGTGTCAATATTGTAAGATCAAAACGAATATCCATAACAACAAAGTAGTAGAGGGATCATTTGGATCTTACGGCAAAACAGTCGAACTCGAAGGAAGTTAACATTTTTAATGCGTTGTTACTAATCGCTTCAATCCTTGAATGCTAAAAAGGGCCTTGGGGTGGGGGGATGTCAAAGAAATCAGTGATCCCTGGCGCAAAATCAATGGCCAAATCCCTCTCATGAGATCCTATAAAAAAGGAAGGAGGCGCATAATCGGGTGGATGGCAGGAGTGGCAACGCCGTAGAAATAAGCGAAAAAGGAGAGAAAGTCCGGTCCGACGGGGACATGATCTGGGTCTAACACTGAGACCTGTCTTAAATAGGGGCTCTTCAAGAAACAATCGAACGAAAGTGACCTAACGGTGGAAATTCGCACTACGTCTAGGGAAAAAATTGTTGCGCATAAACACAGTGATTATATGAGGGGAGGAAAAGAACAACAGAGGACATTGAACGCCGCAGTGCCGCCGGCAATCAGGGGTTTCAGAGAATACACGACGAGCAAAGGTAGGCCTTCCGGGTGTGACCAAACTCCAAGAAGGAAGAAATTAAATTTCCGTTCTTACCTGAAAAACAGGAGGGGGCAAACGGTTACGTTCTCAGGGACGACGCGCAACCTGGAAGACATTCGCCTCTGAGTCACTAAGAGAAGGGCGACTGCAGGACGATCCTTACGAATTTTGTACCCAGGGTTAAAGGAAGTGAAGTGGGACCAGCCACGAAGTACAAGGAACTGTGCTGGAAAAATAAACGAAGTGACAGAGACGGGATTTACACGTTTACGGAACGGACCAAAAAGGAAGGACCTCGTTTCAGACATTTGGGTGCCAGGTCTGCATAAGGGACGGGGTTGGTTCTTCCTCCTGGAAAAAACGTGGTGAAATAAAACGACCGGACTAGTCAACTTTGGACAAACCTGCGTGAGATGACATTCTACGTGGTAACGAATTCAAAAAGGACAGAGGCAGGGGGAACAGGCAAAGAAGTGCGTTGTCAATACCTGAGCTTAACTACGTCGAGAAAGAAAAACCCGGGTAATATCGGCCTTGAACGGTGTTTAACGCCACTCGTTTCGGGAAAGGTGCTGGATCCATCAGCAAGGGGGGGAATGAATACGGGGGGGAATGGGTACCTTCTATCACCTTATGGAAGTAAGCCTCTAGGAAAAGATGGATTCTGATAGAGGGTGTTTCACTATCGCCTGGACTAAGGGTTGAAATAAAGTGTAGCTTTAAATTGAAGAAAATCCAAATTCGATTTCAACTATTGGGGGAGGGAAAAGACGGAATGAACAAAGAAAATTCTCAAAAAAGAGGAGGAAAAAAGAGAGATTGCCGTCACGTAGAAGTAAGGTGGGTCACAAAAATAGTCATTTCGAGGGCGGGCTTAACAATGTGGAAGGGACCTCAGCAGTAGTCACCCATGAACCTCGTAAAGGTGAAGCATAACCCTGAGACGGAAAAGGGTCAAAAGGGACAGAGAGTGAACCATCAGCGTAGGAGGCCATCTTCAAGGATATCACGGGGGAGGGGGAAGAACCGTCGGGTGGAGGGGCCCCAAGGTCTGGTGAAAATGGCACAGGGGCCCAAAAGGGAAAGCCTTAGAGCAGAGGATTACACTTGAGCTCAGCTGCAGACCCTAGAGTGACTCGGCATACATGATGACTCTGCTTTTAGAAACCTGGCCCAATCACGTTGAGGCATCCATTTCACCTGTGCTCGAACGTCACCGAGAGTCCCCCCGGGGGAGGGGTCTGGTACCATAAAAGAGGCGAAATCTTTTAATGGGAATCATGCCCAAAAAAAAAGAAAACAAAAGACGTCGTCAGGCGGACAGAAAGCGGGGAGATTGCCTAAACCGGGAAGAAAAAAGTCTTACACTTCAACTTGTTTTGGGAGGGAAAGGAAAAAAAAGTCAACCAGGAGTAGAGGAAAGGCAAGGGCGGAATCGTGGGCAACACCAACACTACTTGAAAGATAAGATTGTGGTAACAGGCAGGTATAAAGACGGCAACTGAAACGCCTTAGAACTGAGCCAAACCGATAGGTTTTGTACCAGACCAAATGAGGACCAACGGGTTCACTCCGTTGGTGCGCCGGCGGCCCCCACTTTAAAAAAGGAGGGAGAAGCACCCAGGCGTGCCAGGGACACGGTCGGGTTGGAAGAAGAACTACGACTCGCGGCGGGGGGGGGAGGGGTAAGGGGGCACAGAAAGGGCACGCGCTCCCGGTCTGAAGTGCTGCGCACAAAAGAAAATATTGCCGCCTCCGGAAAAAGGAGTGAAGCCTCGAGTTCACAGGAAAGAGGGAATTGTGGGGAAGTCATAACTGATCGAGAAAAAAGTGGGAAGGGAAACTTGTCCCGCACCAAATCACAAATACGAAGGGGGTCGGCGACGGATAGAAGTCCGTCTTGACAGGTGGGGTGACAGCAACGGGGGAAAAAAGAAAAGGAAAACGCAAAAAGTGATAAAAAAAGAGGGACACAAAGTCGTCTCTCACCAAAAACCATCCGAGAGGGAGAAGTTAGAACTCTCTCTCAAGGATCAAAAAGACAAGAGAGAGCTCTGAAACGTAAGGAGAAGAGGGCAAAAAGTGTAAGAGGGCAATCACTTTGCGACATTTAGATGAAAATAGAAGGGGGAGTGGAAAAAAACCTCCAGAAAGGGCTAGAAGGGGTTTGGTCCGGAAAAAAAAAGCAGAGAGGGGAAAGAAACGGAAATAGGGAGACAAGATTGAAAACGTCAAAATCCTAGAGAAAAGTCAAAAAAAACAAAAGTTAGGATTAGGAAGGGAGATAAAAGAAGGGGAATCGTGCCTTTGGAAAGCACTCAAATTTCCTAGTAGGGACAGGGGGAGAACAAAGAACTGTCGGTGGGAAAATCGACTTAAAATGGGCGTTCACGAACGGTTGGTTGGGGGGGAAAGCCAATCTCCGGGATGGAAACTGATGTCAGAGGGAGGCACCTCCTTAAGAGTAATAAAGCCGGGGGTAGAAGAAAGAAAGCGGTAGAATTCAGAGGGGCGGTAAGAAGAGGGCAGGAAGGATCGGGTACAGGCAACTTCAAGACAACAACAGATGCTGTCAAATACAGGGGGGAAAAGAAACAAAGCCGGAAAAGTTGAAGAAGTCTCGGACAAATAGCGAATTCTCCCTGAAGGGTACCAGAAAGGGGGGGAAGATCTGTCAAAGAGGGGAAGGAAATTTGTGGAACACGACTTCTTGCACGACTGATCTAAATTGAAAACGGGCAGAAAAAGGAACGGGAAGGTAACGACGCGTGACACGCTGATGAAAGTTTCTCGAAGAATGAAGAAGGAAAGAAGAAGGTAGGATACGTGGTACACGACCGACCACTGGTCTTTTCACAGGGAAAAAAAGGGTGAGGCACGACGAGAGAGAAGACGGTGAAAGAAATGGGCCAACCGGAGCAGGTGAACGCCTCGGGATCCCATTGGAAAGGGCTTAGGGACCTCTCTGGGGGGAGAGAACATACAGAAACGTGAAAGGTGGACTAACGTCGAGAGTGTGAACATGGACCAAATTTCTTACGATTTGTTGCAGGACAAAAGGGATAAGGGGAAAGGAGACGGGATTGCACCTTGACAGGGAAAGAAGCGAAAATCAAAAGTGGGACGTGGGACAGGCTGCGAGACGACGGGATATCTTTTGAGACCAGGAGGGAGGGGAACGGGACGAGGGGGAAAAAAAGGACGCCAAGAATCTAGGGATGGGTGCTGACCACACGGGGGAAGAAACGTGAATTGAAAAAAAAGGAGAAGGGGTAAAAGGAGGCTGACATGAACGACACAGTGAATGGGGGGGGGGGGAGGGTGAGGAGGGGCAATAGCGGTGTAAACTTAAAAAAGGGATCTCTTTTTTCCTAAGGCGAGTATACAAAATTAATTACCAGTAACAAGCCGTCGAAAAGAGGTGGCGGGACAGAACTGGAGTCAAGAAAAGTGGAGGGGTCTATAACTGGACCAGGGTAAACTTCCCAAAAGTAGCTTCAGCGTCAAAAAGAAGGGTCTGTAAAGAAGAAAAGGGTTGTTAAGAGTGACGAAGATGATCGGTGGAAGGAAAGGGCCGAGGGATATGTCCGGGAAAGTGGGGGAAAAATGTACGCCCTGTATTGGATTTGTTCACAAAAAGAAGGGGGGACCGGCAAGCACAAGATAGAAAAAAAAAAAACGGGGGAAATCACGGTGACGTGACACGGTGGAGGGAACCCACAGAGTGAAGGGGGAACTCGAGGTTCTTATGTAACGGTATGAAGTGGAGACGAAAAAAAGAAGAAGGATTAACAGGCATCCCCGGTGCCGACGCAAATTTAGCAAGGGGAGGGTCACTTCAAGGTGTGGTGAGACCGGGAATCTCTTTCTAACGATGCCATGAACCTTAGGAGGTCAAAACACCAGGAGGTAGGAAATAGGTGCGGCGTTTAATGGCAAATGTGAGACAAGAGAACAATAAACCACAAGGGTCGCAGTAGCATACGATCTTTACTCCCACAAGAAAAGGGAGAGAAAGAGGCTTGAACAAGGACGTCCTTGTCGGCAGTCGCAAAGTTCACGTTCCAGAGTGGATTGACACGCGGGGGGGGAGGTGGACTTGACGCAAAAGGGAGAAATATACTTGAGGCGGGTAAAAAGACCCAAAGGTAAGGACGTAATACTATATTACAAACTGAGTCATCCTTCGTCATGAAGGAAAAAGGGAAGGCAACTCTTCCAAAACAAACATAAAGGGAACCGAGCATGCCAAGGGTAAAAGGTCTAGGAACGTGCCAGTCTGGGAGGGAAAAAAAAATCTTCCTGAAAATAGGAGGTAGGGGGGGGGGAGGGGAAGGTTCACAACCGGCAATTACCAGTAAACAAAAGAAGTCATTCTAACAAAAAAAACCGAGATTGCAAACTCAGGAGGGGGAGTTGATACCTGAGCCTTTTGGGGAAAAAGGACAGCACCCGAAAGAGGATAGGAAAGGACACCCAGAGACGTGTTAAGGACAACGGTCCCATAAAAGGGGGAGTGCGGAAGTTGGTAAAAGGTAGAAGGGGGTATCCCTCGAGGGAGTCCCCCTGAAAGAATTCCTGAAGGGAAGGGAAAAGATAGGAAGGAAGCAAGTCAAAAAATGTCGACTCCCGGCAACCTCAACTATGGGGAGCCTGACCCTCTTACCGAGAAAGGCAAGGACGTGTGGAGGAAAGCAACAATAGTCGGAAATAGTGCGAAAAGATCGTTCAAAAACGGAGAAGAGGGCCTATCTTATTTTTTAATTCGCAAAAGGGAAATGAAAAAAGAGGAGGGGAGAAAAAACCTGCGACCAAAATTCCCAGAGGACTGACAAGAGAAAGTGAATTCCCTGGAGGGTTCTCATAAAAAGATCAGACCAATAGAGCTGCATCGAGGAAAATCCAGGGGAAATGGGAGAGAGAAGAAGGGAGGGTGAGTTTGACGCCGGAAAAATAGGAATTTTAGTTGGCCAGACATGGGGAAGAAAAAAAGATCATCAGGAGGCAGAGTGTGAACCAATCGGGAACTAGGGAGTAGTCTGAGAGGGGAAGAACTGGGAAAAGACGAAGTCAAAGTCAATCTCTCTAATAGACAAGAGGAAATATTTTGGGGGGGAAAAAAGAAGAGCGGGTCAAAATCCGAAAAAAAAAAGTAAAACATATTCCAGGAGGAAACAGAAGCCTTGTGGGAGATCAATCGAGTCTTAGGATGGAACTACTGGGAGGATTTGGTTTGGAGGCTCTATTAGAATCTAGGGGGGGGGAGGACACCGACATTGAGAGGAGACACAGATCGAGAAGGCAGCGGCGAGAGAGGGGGGCATAGAGAAAGGGGCCGGAGTAGCAGAGTAATTCACCGGACGACAAAGGGAAGGAATAGCGAGGAGGGGGGTGTGAGGGACTAAAACGTTTGAAGGTAACAGAGGTTCTAGGTCCACTAACAACGCAGTACAGAGGGTAAAAAGTGAATACGGAAAAGGAAGGGGGACGGGATGTATTTGCGACAAAAAGGGGTGGGTGGGGGGGGGGTGGGTGGGGGGGGGGTGGGGGTGGGGGGGGGGGGGGGGGGGGGGGGGGGGGGGGGGGGGGGGGGTGGGGGGGGGGGGGGGGGGGGGGGGGTGGGGGCGTGGGGGGGGGGGTGGGTGGGGGGGGGGGGGGGTGGGGGGGGGGGGGGGGGGGGGGGGGGGGGGGGGGGGGTGGGGGGGGGGGGGGGGGGGGGGGGGGGGGGGGGGGGGGGGTGGGGGGGGGGGGGGTGGGTGGCGGAATGTTCACTTTTAAGGGTAAGGATATCATGAGAAAAAAGGACGACTAAGGTTGCTCGGGAGTCACGACATTTAAAAGTTCGGGGATTCAAAGAATTGGGTCTGAAAGGGGAAAAGGGCTCATTGATAAGGGATATTACTTCCTATGGATCCACACAGGAAGGGGGGGGGGAAGGAAAGTTAGATTAGGAGGGGGAAAAAAAAGCGGGGGACAAACGGTTTGAAACTGTGAACGAGGCTAAACTGTAACAAGGAAACTTTCAGTTAAGGAGAAGAAAGGAAATTTGGGAATTCAATTGGGGATGAACTATTCTCCTGGGAAAAAGGACGGGATACGAAGGTGGGAACATCGCAAACTAACTGTTATGACAAAGGAAAAAGCTGGGGAACTTCTCAAAAAGAAGGAGAAATACTTGTGACGGGGGGGGATTAGGAGACACCGAGTGAAAAGGGAAGAGACGTCTGAAGGGGAAGGGGAGGTCGGCAAAAGGGTTAGCGGAACCATGACGGAAGGGTCAGGTGGCAGACGGGAAATTCCCTTTCGTGACCATTAACTCCAAACCTTCTGGAAAAGGAAGAAGGTTGGCATTGACGGTGTTCCACGGGGGTGGCTTTTTAAAAAAAAAGATAAGGCCGGTAAAGGGAAAGACAATTTCGCAGGAAAATAAGACTCGAAGACGCATATTCAGTTGGGGGGAACTCCTGGGAGATTGACTTTCCATTACCATGAAAACGAAGATGGGTTCAACTTAAAGAGGGAGGAAAAAACGACTGGGGAGAACAAGGTTAGACGCGTTGACGAAAACGAACGCTTCAGTTAAGGGGAAGAGGGTAAGGAAAGGGAAAAGGGACACTTTGGAATTTTTTCAGAAAACGGAGGCTCAGAGAACGGAGAGGATACGTAATTGGAAAATGGGGGTGAACCATCATAGATGGAAAGGACGTGGCTTCAAGAACACTACTTTGACTGTCAGCTCAACAACAATTAAATTGTCAAAGGGGAGGAGAGAAATCAAAAAAAATCAGAGAGATCTGAGGTCGTGGAGTGAATGGTAAACCAAGGAGGCCGATTCAAAAAAGAAACGTATCGAAGGAGGTCAAGGCTGATCGGGAGAAACCGCACACTTTAAGGCATCCTAGGGGTTCAACCAGAAAAAGAAGCCGGTCACTAAGGAAATCAAGCAAACGTGAGAAAAACACCCGTGGGCTTTAACAAACGCCGGAATGGAAGAAAGGTCCTGCCGGAGGAAATGGGAAAGGGGACTCCCTTGAAAGGAAAGAGCATCCGAGTCAAGAAAAAAAAAAGTGAAAAAAGAGGAAACCGGGCCAACGTCTCGTGAAATCCCGACTTTCACCTCATCGCGGGTGAGGGACGGGGCGGCATGCACAACTTCTGGGGGGTTGGACTTGAAAAAAAAAAAAAAAGAGTACTGAATCGAGGAGGAAGGGGGGCAAAGTGAAGAAGAGTCCCGGACACGGAATCCGAACGCAAGGTCAGGGGGTGAAAAGGGTCACAGCGTTGTCTCGAAATGACATCAAAAAAAAAAAAAAGGGATGAGAGGGGAGAAAAGTCGGGCCAGTCCTTCTGGACAGAAACACATGTAAATTGTCTTGGCGTAGGGAACAAAGGAAGGAAGGGACGTCGCGGGAAGGTACATCCGTCGTAAGCTGGTCAGCACGAGAAAGGGCAACGTATTCGTACTCCCTGCTTGTCAAACGTGCATAGGGTGTCTGAATGGAAAGGGGGGGGGTGTGGTGGTGTTGGAACCAGTCCGGTAGGGCGGGGTTTTGTTCAAAAAAACCAATCGGGGGGGGGGGGGAACAAATCGACGTAGAGTTTTAACACACAGAAGGATACGCAAACAAGGCCCTACGGGCGTCCTGCGATTCAAGAGAAAGGTTTGCCAGTCAGGGTCGGCTCCCTAGGCGAACATATGAATGGGTTTCGGACAGGTCGCAAAGTCCTCGTTACACGGCCGGGGAAACTTCCCAAGGGAAAGGAAAACCGGGAGTTCTGGAAAAAAGAAAAAAAGCACCAACGTAATGAATCGGCGTGGTGGGAACGAGATGGGGAACCGTTAGGAAGGCTTGGGGAGTGCTGGGGTAAAATAAACAAAGGGGAGTTTAGAGGGGAAGGGACGAAAAAAAAGGGGTCTGGAGTAGCATCCACACCCCGGGGGGAAAAAAAAGGGTTAGAGGGGGGGAGGGTTCAACTGTACTTGCAGACATAGAGGGGAAGAAAGAAGGGAAGGGCGACGCAGGAAGGAATAGGGCAGGGTATAATGAGATAATGGGGGAGGGGAGAAAACTAGGCTGGGGGGGAAACATATACACAGCCCGCAGTCGGGTACCAAGGAAAGGGGGGGATTACGAAAAAGCTGTTACCGAAAGAAATGTGTAGACACTGGAGCGACTGTTGGGGGAAAGGGAAACGGAAAACCAAAAGACTGGAAGAACAGAATCAACAACGATTATGAGGATTTTAGAGAAGGGGGGAGACGTATTTGAAAAAAAAAGCAGACTCCAGGTCCGAATGATCGGAGAATAGCCACTGATAAAAAATGACAGTAGGGAGTCTCAAGAAGGAGGGATGTTATTCCACTACTAGGAATGGGAGGAAAGGTAGGAAGGAAGGAGAAGCGGATCTAAGGAAAAAGAAAGGTAAGCACGGAAGGCAGTCCATCGTCCATGCAGGATGCGTGACCTATCGGGTGGGAAAGACAAGGAAAACGTTGTCACTTTTCTATGGAGGCGAAGAGGGGTCTAGGAAAAGGGGGTCGGAAAAACATGGGGAGAAAGAAGGTGGGAATGACGGGTTGACCTGGAACAACTTACAACCGAGAGTACTAACTGACAGGATGGGGAAACTACATCTAATCGTGAGTTTCAAATATGTTTACAAGAAAAGGAAGGGCACGACGGGGGACTTGAAGAAGACTAGGCTAAAGGGGGCAAAGAAAGGAAAGAGGGCATTGGGAGTACACGACAAATCTGGTCAAAAGGAGTCGGGGGCTCAAATAAACTTATGGAAGGGACCTGGGGAAAGAAGGCAGGGGAACGTGTTGAAAGGAACCAAAAGTCGAGGTAGAAGAAAAGGTCAGGGTCGTAAAGTAACGAAGGGCTACGACGGTGAAACTTTAAGAAAGAAAGAATGGTGGGAACGGGAAAGTAGAAAATGAACGATCAGTCCTGAAAAGGGAAGGAGAAGAGCAAACAAGGAAGAAGGAAGGGGAAAGCCTCATTAGGATTGGAGGGGGTCAGTGTGGAAGATTAAAAGTGAAAGAGAGTACTAATTCAGGTTTCCAGTTACTAAGTTGTTGAGGGAAGTTGAAGCAAAAGGGGAAGGGAAAGGGAAGTTTAGGAGAAAGGGGAGAAAAAAAGATCTTGAATTTGAGAAGAACACGAAAAGTACGGTAATAAGCTTGGTAGGCTCAAAATGAACACTATGCTAATGGAGAAAGGGATACTTCAGTTCGTGGAATTCTATGGATGAAAGGGGTGTTACAAAAACACGAAACAGGAGGAAAAGAAAGGGACTGGGAGAAGACAGAAACGGGGGAAAAAAAGAAAACTCTTCTCAGGGGAGTAACGAAGGATCACGGGACCTGGAAGGCGTAGACTACTATTCCAGTTGGGGAACCCAGAAACTGTAAAAAGAAGAAAAAAACCAGGTCGAGTTCAGAAGGGGGGACTTGTCAAAGTACGTGCACCTGGAAAATACTGGGGCGGGGTCTAAGGGGGGTGTAGTAACACCAGGAGTGAAAGCAAGTTTAGTCAAGCGGGTCCGCAAAATGAAGGAGGGCTCAAAACCGGAAAAAAAAGAAAGAAAATGTAATCGTAGTATAGCCTTTTTTACCAGTAAAAGAAAATCGTTAATGAAGGTGTAAAAAAAGAGAAAGGAGAACGACTGGGGGGGAAAAGAAGAAGCAATGATACAACAAAAAGTTGAGTGAAAAAGAGATGGTTCGGGCTCTAGCGGTTCTTTTAAAATCGTCTTGATCGAGCTTTCGGTATTGGGGGAAAGGGGGCAAGGGGACGGGAGAAAGGAAAGAAGTCCCACAAGGTAGCATAGGGCAGGCGGATCAGAACCCCGAAAAGGACCTATGGAGGGGAAAAACCGATTCTCCGGAAGAGAGGAAAGTGGGGTTCGAGTTCACCTTATTTTCAACGAGTGGCCATTAAAAAAAAAAGGTGTCAGAACAGAACAGAGGTCAAAGACGGGGGGAGGAGGGGGGGTTCAAAAGGGAAAGGGGAAGGGACTAGCAGTGAAAAAAAAAAAGACATACTTCTCAAGGGAGGGATGGCCGGGTAAGAAAAGCAAGGAGGAGAAACTATGAGACCCCTGCAATCTCACGCTCCCGGTCAAATGTTCTTCTCTACAAAGTGCCATCACCTTCTTGGACATCAAAAAAAGGAAGGGAGAATGGGAGGGGGGGAGGAAGTGTCAAACAGTTCAATCGAATAGCCCCTGAGAATCCACTAGGGAATCACCTATGTCTCCTAGGCGTTGTTTTCACAGAGGGGGAAGGTGGAAACGCCTTAGAGGAAAGGAAAGGTCTCAGAGTACTTACCGTAAAGTCCTTCGCTGGGACCGACAACAATAGGTGGAATGACGGTCGGGTCTGGAATGAAAACAGAAAGGGGGAAGAAAGGAGACTCGACACGGACCAGTATCGTCATACAGAACACGATAGGGGGGAAACGGTTCAATCCGAGTACATCGTTGGGAGAAAGAGGGAGAAACGTTAAAGGAAGGAGAAAAGGAAGGTAGATCGGAAGCAGACAAAAAAAGCGACTTTTCGTTGAGGGGTTCAACAAGAAAAAAGCGAATGCGTCCTGATCAAAGCAAGTCGTAAAAACCGAGGGGAATGTACCCTACAACGGATGAATAAGATTTCGGGAACACTACAGTTTGGGGTCCGTAGAATCCGTCACAGACCAAGGAAAACAGGGGGAAAAAGACAGGAGGGGGGGGGGCCATCACCAAATAGGGGACTTTAAAGACAGGGGAAGAAAAGAGTTTCCACGTAGAAGAGGTTGTTCCGTATCTGGGTGAGGTTGTAAAAAGACGATCCGGGGGAACTTCAACCTGGGGAGGAAAAGAAGTGCACCAAAGGAGAAAAAGAAGCGATCTTGGGAGGAGTGGTCGTTAATTGTTAACAGAGAGAAAAAATCATCACTCGAAAGGGACGCGGGCCGAAAATTCGAATAATAGGCAATTTTACTTAAGGGAGGGGTGGGTCGAGGAAATGGGATGTCGGAGTAAAGGGGAATTTGCCCATAAAAACCAATAAAGGAAGCCACGCATGGTAGTAAAAAAAAAAGAGGGGTTGATGTACTCACTACGACCAGGTGAGTGAACAATGGAAATAGAACTACAAAAAGGGAAGAGAAGAGAGACTACGAAAAACAAGGGAGAAGGTAAAAAAAAAGAGAGCTGATGGGTTGGTGAAGAGGGGAAAGGCTGTGAAACAAAGAAATAGGAAAGGTGAATTAAGTGAAAATGGTTTTGAAATCACCATCGCTTACATGTCGATGCCGACTTTTACTTAGGAGGATTTGCAAATGGAGGAAAGGAAAGGGGAGAAAATTCTACTGGGGGAAAAAACAATGAAGTCGCTATTGTGGGTATAATTCAACTGAGAAGGATGCGGTATCGCAACTGTTATAGTTGAATGCAGAAAAGGAAACAAATCAGCAGAAGGGGGGGAATAACTACGTCCTGGATGGTGAAATTCCGCCGAAAAGGGTTGAGGACCTAAAAAAAAAAAATCTGGAGAAAATGGTAAAACCCCAAAAACCTACTCGAAGGAAGCCAGTTGTAAAAGAGGGAAGATAAAAAAGGAGAGGTCAAAACACTGAAAAGGGGGGGAGGGGATACCCTCGGTTTGGAAAAGGGTCGACGTTTGCGGATGCTACGGAAAGAGACCCGTAACCTAATTAAACAGCCCGGAAAATGGAGGCGGGAAAAAAGAACGTTTTTCTGAGGGACTCATTGGGGGGGGGAGAAAAAAACGTAAAAGAATTACGGTGGGGGAAGAAAACGAACAAGGGAGAGGAAACCTGGAGGTCTGTACCTTCAACCGAGACTAGAATTCTGAAGGGAAATTGTTATAAAAACAACCGGACGCATTGAAATTCGGATTGTACGGGGGGGGGAGGAATAAAAGACGGTGAAGGGAGAAAAAAGGGTAGGGAAATTTTTAACGACAAGGAGGACCCAGGACTGAACCAAAAACAGTCGAATTTTGGGTTTGGATAGGAAAGGAAAGTGACTTGGAAATAAAAGGCCCAGAAAAATGCAGGGGGCAAGAGGAGAAGGGGAGGGGAAGGAGGAGAAAAGGGACTACTACTAGGTTGGGACTCCAGGAGACGAGTTTGTGAACATGGAAAAAAAAAAGGATTTCAAGGAAAGAGGACAACACTACTTGACAGAACGTGAGGGGTCGCGAAAGAGGGGAGGGGAAGAAAAAAAAGAAGAAAGGGGGGAAGGAAGTCTTTCTTAGAAAAGGGCGGTGTCGGCGGTTGTTCTCTAAACAGAGACGGGCGGAAAAAGAGTCCGAGGAAAGGGAAGAAGAGAATTCGAGGGTCAGGGCGGGTGAGAAAAAAACACTTGGGAAGGGAAAAAAGGGGAAGGGAACGATAATGATTTAAGGGAGTCACGACAAAACCTAAAAAAAAAAAAAATTTGAAGTAAAAGCCCAAGGAGGGAGGTTGATATTGGAGGATCCAAAAACTTACGAGGGTAGAGGGTAGGCGAACTATGCGTAGAAAAACAGGATTTGACCAACATGGGGTTATTTACAATAAAAGTTCACTCTGAAGAAAAGAAACTGGATTCATTAAGAAAAGGGGTCACCGGTCCTTGGTTCTGGGAAAGACCACATTATCTAAGTGAAATTTGCGTTATTACTAGCTCCCCTTTATTCAGGAAGGTCTTCTCGGAGAAGGGACGAAAGAAAAGGGGGAGGGGGAAAGAAAGAACTTAATAGGCGGCCTATCCACCCGTCACGCTTCTTCTAACTTAAACTCGGCATCCCCGAGGATTGCAGCACCAGGACGGGAGTTCTTGGGAAAAAACAGGTCAATGGAGAAGATAGGGAAAAGGAGACAACACAGAACATAAGAGAGGTATAGATACAACTCTCAGGGGGCAGAACATTGAACCTCAAAATGAATGTCTTTCTATTCGGTCACACGAGCGTAAGGTGGAAAAGGGAGACCGAACCGTCTTCTAGGAAAGGGTAAGGGTCAAAGCTGGGGGTCACAGCACCAAGAGAAGGAACAGGGATGTATTTGGGGACAGAGAAAGGGACCAGAGTCAATGAGTCCGTCAGAACACCGCTATAGGACCGCACCGACAATTTCTTGAAAGGGAAGGGCTCTGGTTTCAGGACGGAAAGGGCGAGGGGAAAAGGGGGGGCGTGGGAATTCAAGGGGAAAGGGGGGAGTGGAAAACAAGGACGTGAGGGTGACGTTAATGGTCACAAGAGACAAACCTTAGTCCACCCTGAGCATAAGAAGGAAATAACACCGAGTATACAAAAAGGGGCAATGGACTCAAAGTGCTTGCGGATGGTCGAAGGAAGAAATTGAAAGAGACTCAGGAAGAAAATTAGTGCCAAAAGACTACGTAATTTCCAAGTCGGGGTAGAAGGGTGGAAACAGGGCAACGGGAAGAAAAACTAGCATAATCGGGGCAAAGGAGAGTACAAAAAGGGAAAGACAAAGGAAGGGGGGAGAGAAATAGCTGTGACCAGGCTCAATTTTTCCTAACCGAGGAAATCGGCTAGGAACGAAAGTCAAAAGGGAGGCCGGAAATAGAAGGAGGGGGGGGAGGGAAGATAAGGGGGGGAAAAGAGGCCATAATGGTCCGTGTGATTAAAAGTGGCAACTTGTCCAAGAAACATAAAAAGGAAGTCAGGGGGCGAAGAGAAAGGTTGGGGGGGAAGAAAGGGGACTGGAACCTGTGCAAAATAAGCTGGGAGGAAGGAATTATACCACCTACGGACGTCTTAGAAAGGGGGGAAGGAGGAGGGTAGGGGGGTAGAGAGCTGGAAAAAGATACCTCGTGATTATAACAATAAGAAAGCCAAACCTCAGTGAAAGTAAGCAGGGGGAAAAAAATCGGTTACGAATGGGGACTTAGGGGGGAAAGGGAAATGTGGGGAAAAACGTAAGAAAAGAGGAGAATGGAATCTCAAAAACAAAGAGGGGAAAGAGAATTATCTTCTGGAGGGGACGGCTAAAAAAACCAAACCAAAAACAAAGAACAAAAACACCCCAAAACCAAACAACACCCAACCGCCACAGTGTAAATGAATGCCCATCTTGGGATAGCAATCGCTTAACAGAAAAAGAAGGCAGTCTTGGAGGGTGGGGGGCAAATGAACGAGGAGATCACAGAGGTTTTCAAGCTACTATGAAACCATAAGAAAGTACAATCCCTGAGAAGGGGAAAGTCAATTCAGGAGATGCGGTATGACTTGGAGATGGAAGATCAAAGAAAACGCACCTTCGGAAAAATCAGAGGATGAGCGAGTAAGGGGAGAAGGTTCGTCATGCCTAAGGGAAATACGAATTCCAAAAAAAATTCAAGTTACTACAACCAAAAAAACGGAAAGAAGGGGGAAGATAGGGACGAAAAAAAGAGGGGGGAGAGGAAAAAACGATTGTGGAAAACGACGTGATGGGCGGGAAAACAGGAAGGGGGAAAAATAAAAAAAGCTCATGGGGGACACACCTTGGACGGGGCAAGTAGCGTGGGGGAGCAGAATACGACAAAGGGAAGAACCGTCTATTAACGGGGGTGAAAATTACCCTAGAGAAGAAAGGTCGAAAAAAAAAGTCAAAAAAAAAGGAGGGCACGACGGGGCTTTGAGCGAAGAGGAGCGAGCGAACAAGGGCGTGGCGAAGAGAAGAAAGGGGCAGGGCGGGTTGAGAAAGAGCGGTGTGAGTCTAAATGAAAAAGACAGACCCTATCAGGCTGACGAAACGAAACCGTAAAAAGATGTGATGTTTGCTTACTAAAGAAAACTTCGAACGGGATGCGGGGTGACGGCAGGTGAAAAAAGAAGAGGGGAAACAAGGGGGGGACCTGGGGGGAAAATCGGGGCTGCAAAGCAGCTCCAAAGGCGATTATAGGGAAACTGGGGGAAGAAAAACTAAGTTTGTCCAAAAAAAAAAAAAAAAAAGTAAAAGATTCGGAAACAAGCTACGTGAATAAAGAAACGGGGTAAAAAGGGAGACAACCAGACGCAGGGAAGAGGCCAGTCGAATCAAGGGGAGGTGAGTCAAAGAATAGCGGGGGGATAAACATGAAGGGGAGAGGTGACTCCCAAGGGTGTAATTTACAACCTTCTATGCAGGGGTGACTGTGGGAAATAAAAAATAGGGAAGGGGGGTCAAGAAAATATTAAGTGGAGAGAAGGATGAAAAAAGCTGGAGCAACGCGGGCAGGGACTATGGAATAAATTTGGGAGAAGAAAGTGGGTCCTCGACATTATGCAGAGGTTAACTGGAGAGAGGGAGAAGGGGACTTGGAAGTGGAAAAGTACCTGTCTTGAGGAAGGATGCCAAGGCCTACGTAAAAAACTAGTTCATAAAAAAAAAAAATATGGACGAAATAGAAAAGGACTTGTCTACCGGGGAGGAGGGACAAACAGGAGGGAAGGAAGAGGGGGGTGAGGGTGGGGGGGTTTTACACGAGAATGTTTACTCGCACGTAGAGAGAAAAAAGAAAAATGTAGGATCAGCTATCACTCCCCGGTGGAAGAAGAGTCGAACCTGCAGAGGAAGGGGGAGGAAGAGGAATACGTTAACCTTAGCATCAAAAAACTCACCGGGGAAAGGAAATTCGGGTCTTGACGCGCACCAAAATCGTCAGTGAAAGTGGAGAATGGGATTGGAAAAAAACGAGAGAAAGGGTCAACCCGCGTCACTGAAGAAAAAAAGAGATGAAAAAAAGAAAAGGAGACGAAAAAGAGGGAAGAAGGACCAGGGGTTTAAAGAACCTCACTCTCTCGAACGTAGCCATCAGAAAAAGGTTGGACCATCACACAGGGCGTCAGGAGGGGTTGGGTTAAAACACAGGGGGGTGGGGAAAAAGGGGAAGAGACAGAAAGGATTGAAACAAGAAAGCCGTCGAGGGCATCAGAAACAGATTGCCGACCATGTCAGGACCCCGAAGTGAACGAATGGGCACTTTCCTTGGAAAAGTTCAGTCTGAACGAAGGAAAAGGACCGAGGGAGGTAATCAGCACCACAGAGAAGGTAGGACGGGGAGGGTTCGTTGTTCCACCTGGAGAGAACGAACAGGGGTACAAAAAAATAAAAAGAAGTCGGTCAATACAGAAAAAAAGATGTCCGGACCTGGGCAACTCGGTCGTGACGCCTATTGCTGAAAACCAAAGAAAATGTCATCAAGACCGGGACTGGGGAACGAGGAAACGGGAGTTTGGAAGGAGAGAGAGGAAGGACCGGAATCATTGACTTGGGCGGGAGAAAAATTATACTAGGCGTAAACAAACCTAAAGTAAGTCAAACCGGCCGAACCCGTGAAAAATGTCGTGAAAAAAAAAGACGGCAAAGGAGAGGATTGTGGACTCACGTGTAGAACGAAAACGTCTGTTGCCATTCAAAGGGAGAAAACACGCTGGGGAAAAAACCTGTAGGACTATCGTGAAAAGAGGAAGAAAGGGACTTCTTGGAAGGGAAGAGGGGGGTTGTGTCAGTTGGGGGCCACAGATTCCGAAGGACCTTCAAAAAGTAGTAAAAGAAAAGGGAACGTTCTGGCACCCACGTAGACGAGTTTTGGAAGGAAGGGGTTGCACAGGTAAGAAAGAGCCTAAGCAAAAAAGATCGAATGCAATCACGGAGGGAGAGAATGGGAGGGGGCAAGAAAGAAGGGTCATAAAAAAGGGAGACAGAGACGGGCAAAATTTTGGGGAACCAAACAACCGCACCAGTCCGGCCGCATCACGGAGAGATGGGATAACACAAATGAAAGAGGGAAATCACAAGAGAACTTGTAGGAGGGGAGGAAACTTCCTAGAAAAAAGAGGTTAGAAGGAACACGAGAAGAAAGAGAACGTAGGATTAGGGAGAATATCCGATGGGTGGAGCTACCGACAAAGACAGTGGGTCCTCGGGAAAGGTAGTAAAACCGTGTTCAACAGAGGGATGAGGGACAGGGAGCGTGGTGAGGGGGGAGAAAGAAATCACTAAGTTTGACTCTGGGTCCAAAAGTACGTGATTCACGTCCATAGCTAATGTCAAGATCAGAATTGGCGGAATTAGGAAAGGTTATGGAAGGGGAAAGCAAGGGGCACAAAAGGGAAAGGGCCACGTCCGTCGATGGGCTACGTATTGGGAGAACCGGCTCAATGCAAATGGGGGGGTAATTTACCTCAATTCTCTGGGGCAACAAGGGGGACGCGAACGGGAAGGGAAGAAGTGGGAAAGGAGGAAAAAAAAGAAACTTCGCCTTTAAAGGGGGGCTGGAAAAAAACGAACTAACGGGGGACTTTCGAGAAGATCGGTGAAGGCTAGCACCGGAAACTTCATTAAAATCGGGATCACGAACGGTGGGGAGGCAGCGGGGGGAGGAGAAAAGAAAAAGGAATTAATCAGGGGGGAGAAAGGAGATGTAGAAAGGCCAGGGGATTACGCCACAAATACGTTTGGGGAAAATCGTTAACCCACACGGAAACTTTAGGACCGGGGAGAACTATAAGCTGAATAAAAAAAGAGGAAAGACATGGGCGGGGGAGACGCCGTGGTGAAGAGAATCAGGGTACTTCCGAGAAAATACGTGGGGCAGTAGACAAAGGAACGAAGTATTTTGTCGGAAGAACACGAATCCTGCAGGGGAAAAGGTGAAGGGAGAGAAAAGGGAAAATCTGAAAGAAGGACTGCAGGGGGGAACGCCGAAGTCACGGGTCGTGGGCAAAGTCTCGTGTTGCCATGAATGAAAAACAACTACCCGTTCGCTTCGTGGAAGGAAAGCCCTTCGGGGGAAAAAGTGGGTGAGGGACAAAAGAAAGGAACTGGCACGAAGGGGGAAGTCGGGAGAAGGGAAAAGAGGAGCAAAAGTAAACTGACTCGTGATGGACGAAAAGGGGGGGTCGCAATAGGGGGTTACAGTCAAGTTACTACGATAAATACAGGCAAAAAAAGTACTGGACTTGGAAAGGGGGGGACTTAACTCCAAACGATGAAGTTTTTCAGAAAAAAAAAGAAGGGGCACAGGAGTGATATGAGTTTAACGTGGTCGCGGCGAAAAACGTACTAGTCGACGATACGGAGGAGGGCTTGAGAAAGAGAGGGTTTCTAAGAAAGAAGAAAAGTGAGGAACGAGAAACAGCGTAGAAAAAAGGGAAACGGGGGGACCATTAAGAAAAACAGAGGCAAGGGGGTGTTTACAAAGAAGGGTTGAGTTAGGCACCTCCAAAAGGACGAGAAGGTTGTAGTGCAAAAGAAACGAGGGGTCGTGGGGAAAAGAAGAACGAGGGCGTGGCTGTGCAACACTGAATGGCCGAAGAGACCTCCAAAAAGAAGCGAGAAAAAAAAAAGGAATATGGGGCAAAAAAAGGAAAGGGAAGGGTAATCCAAGGATTGGTTCTCCTCGGCAACCTTAACTGAAAATCACCGCGTGAAAACAGTCCTCCGGCTGGGCAATGAGGAAGCCGTTGGACGGGAATGGGGAAAGAAAGGGGGGGGGTGGGAAAGCAGGGCAGTTAAAGTAGGGCAAAACCCTGCATCCTTCAAGGAACAAGCTATTAAATAGCAAAGAAGCCGACACCTGACAAGAGAAGGAGAATAAAAAAAAAAGGAGAGAAGAACGGGACCGAGAGTCAACGGGGACTTTGACTTTCCCAGCCAACTGGAAGGGGAATCTACTTAAGGTTCCCACACACAAAGTAGGAAAAGGTTCACACAAAAGGAGCTTAAAAAAAGAAGGGGGCCTACCAAAGAAAATGTCGACAACGAGTTCACAAAAAAGGGGGGGGGCCGTCACCGGAAAGAGAAAAGAAAAGGGACGGAGAAAGAGGTGCTTTCACCGCACCACAGGAATTGCGAGGGACGTTAGCAACACCGGGTTCAGAGAATCAAGCCCCGGGTAGTCCCACAATATCAGAAGGAGAAGGAGGAATACCAAAGGAGAAGGAAGGAATTCAGGTCAAATGAAAAAGATGTCACACCACATAATTGGGAAAAGAAACTCATCGACCCAGTCCCGTCAGAGGAAATGGCCCGTACCGGATAAGAAAAACAAACATGAAGTTAAACGTTGGGAGGGGGGGAGGGAAAATGTCAAAACCCGTAAGCCAAGAGTTCAAAGAACACTTCAGAGTGTGAGAGAAAGAGATGTCCGGGGTGTTCTTAAAAGAGGCTCCCAGGTAATTTAGAATAGGGGGAGAACGGGACCTCTTGAGAGAAAAAAGGAAAAAAGGCGTCAAAGTCTGGGTCCAAAAACCTAATTGGAAAGCGGGCAAACGAAACGTTGAAAAACGGAAAGGGAGAAATTCGGTTGTAACCAGAGCAAGATTGGAGTCGGTATACAGGGGAAAAAAAAAAAGGATGGCCCGGAAGGAAGAAGAGGACTGGGGGTCGTGTCACTGTGGACCTGCTCACACCCCAAGAACCGAAAGGGTAGGGTTCAGAGGGAAAAAAGAGAATACTGAGATATTGAGGTGTGCAAAAGGGGGACGGAAAACTCGGGAGGGGGCCCAAGAACCAAAAAAAACAAGTGCTCAGGAAAGGGTTTTTCATTGGAGAAAACAAGAGAAGATGGGAGGATGGAAAAGACGAAAAAAGCGAGATAGAGCCCACCATCCTATAGAGGAGATTGGGGGAGAGGGAAAGGATTGGTCCAATTAAGGAAATAGAAGGGAAAATGATTGATAGACTTGCGGGTGACTCAAAGGTCCATGCTGCTGCAGAACCGACGCAGCTTTTGGGCAAGACACTCGAAAGGGGGGGCACGAGGGGGGGAAAAAATAACTGTGAAAAAGGGAGGAGAAGGTAAAGAGGGAGTAGCGGGAAATCAGCAAACAAGGGAAAGCTGGAGAGTATCATTTAAAGGACCTAAAAGTCGAAAAGAAAAGTTAAGAAGAAGGGAAGGGGTCAATAGTGGTTTAAGCTGGTTCTAACGAATACCGTCCGGCAACTCGGGGTCTTGGGAAAAAAGCCTCAGTAAAAACTCTCCACGCAGCTATTGGGGGGGGAAGGGGAAACAAGATTTTAAGGGGAAGAGGGAGGGAATAAAATGGAAAGGGTCAACCTGAAGAATTTACCTCGAGAAGGGGGTCAAAATTGAAGGAGTTCTAACTAAAAAACTCTGGTATTCGGAAGCTATCTTCCCTGGGGACATAAAAACCAGAAGGGAAGGGAAAGAGAGGGTATGGGAAGGAAAACGAAAAGGGACTAAGGTAAAATGGGGTCTTACGATTCGAACACAGGAACATAAGGTAAATCGGTCACTACCGGAACTTCAGAAAGAGTCATAAAGGACTAAGGAGGAGAAGGGAAAAGAAAGTTCTGAGGAAGAAGGGGGAATGTTACACAGGACAAGAACGGATTAAAAAGAATGTGGTTGGACAAGAACACTGACTGGAAGGGGGGCCACGGGAAGTAAACGATGCAGACCGTGCCGCGATAGAAAAAAGGCTTGGGGGGGGCTTTCAGGGGGGAAAGGGGGTCCTAACGGGAAGATGATATGGTACGAACTAAGGGGAACACCTTGAAAAAGAACCAGTAGGATTTCATGCTGGGAAACCGTACTGGCAAGGGAGAGAAGAAAAGGTTGAACGGAGGAGAAAGAAAAAGACTAGTAGGGAGGAAAAAGTGTCCCGACTTAAGGGACCAATAGCAGGGGAAGACGAGTAGAAGGGGGGTACAGAAAATGCGTATCAGCCTTAACTGACCCACAAAGGGGTGTTGGGGTGATGGGGTGAAGAAAAAGGGGGAAAGGGGGCAAGAAAGGGGGGCGGGAGAGAAGAGTTGTTCACACGTCGGGGAACAAACAAATGACATTGGAAAACCTCGTTATAAACGACATTTGTACGAGGGGGAGAGTATAGGGACATAGGAACATACTTGGTCTCGGGAGACGTGGGAGTAAACGGTAAATTACACCACAATTGGGAATATTTTTCTGGAAGAAGTTGAGGCCTAAAGGGGACGAAGAGAAAAAACATAAGAGGAGTGGGTAAGGGGAGGAAAAGATTTGAAGGGAGGCCATAAGTTCGTGGTTCTTTTCGCAGCAGGATTCAATTGAGAATTGGACGTGTCGGGGTAGAAACGTTCTCCTAATACTCTCAATCGTAAAAGAGAGTCAAACCGCTATTGCCGAAGAGGTACATACCGGAGGAAAAAAAAAGAAAAGAGGGGTTAGCAGGGAGAAAGAAAAGGTCACCGGGGGAATTCTAACGGCTGCCATTCGGGGGGGAGGGTCCAATCAAAAGGGAAACGTTGGCCGATGAAAAGGGGAAAGGGCAGTATCAGAGACCATAGAGAAAAAACCTAAAGCGGAGAAGTATTGAATGGGTAACCTTAAGGAACCCTATTTCACCGTCTAGGCGCAGGGAGGTCTCAGAGGAAAAGGGAAAAGAAGGGGGGGGAGGTCCATCAAAAAAGAAAAGGGAAAGACTGGAGGGGTAGTCCCGTTCAAGGTATACTCAGCTGGGGTCCAAGAACCGGACAGTTTAGAATCTTACGGCGAAAAGAATTGACGTTACTAAAGCTAAGGGGGGGGGAAGAAGGAGGGGGCAGAAAAAGGAGAAGGAGGATAAGCACATTGACCAGACCGCCGTGTTCTGGTCCAGCAAAACCACTGGGGCTGAAAAGAGCAAGGGAATGAGTGAAAAGAAACGAACCAGACTGGGAGAAAAAAAAAAGATAG
>Ga0179593_1259697_pt1 | contig 27638 bp, 33 predicted proteins | sample CZODoug2_1_08_16_FD_185931 | JGI IMG/M metagenome (GOLD analysis project Ga0179593, IMG submission 185931) | Vadose zone soil fungal communities from Angelo Coast Range Reserve, California, USA - CZODoug2_1_08_16fungal (PacBio error correction) | ecosystem: Environmental > Terrestrial > Soil >...
GGGGAGGGTTACCTGACGTAAGTCGTCAGCTCTTGTTCCGTGGGTTCTTTCGGTGGGGTGCACGGCGGAGTATTCCGAGGTTCACGGGGGCGAACCAAAGTGGCGGTCAGTAAACCTGCGAACCAAAATTAAAGGTACTTAAAAGATCCTTCAGGATCTATCTGATTTCGAGACAAAAAAAAAAAAGTTAATAAACCGGAGAAAGGGGGGGGCGGGGGGATTTCTTGGTGCATGAGAGCGCGTCCAGAGCGGGGCGAATGTAAAATGTTTCAAAGGGGGAAGAGACCGTGTACAAAAAAAATTGTTGCTTCATCAACGGACGAATGTGATGGGAGCTGGTCCATACGGACAGCGGAGGGCGGTTCTGGTCTTGGGTCCGGGAGACGACTCGTAAGGAAATGAACTTGGGCACCTCTCTGGCTGAAGCTCGCAAGTTAAGGGAAAAACGGCTGTCAAGAAAGATTTTCTGGGGGAAATACTGTCTGTCCGAAAGGAAAGGAATGCTGTCAACGGCCAAAAAATTGGGGTGGGGGGCTACCGGGGTTCTGGGGGTCGGGGGGCATGATGAAAAACAGACATTCCACTGTCATGGGCATTCTGGCCTTTCGAAGAGGGAAGGATAGCGGGCGGCAGACAGGGGGTCGTACAGGGCGCGCAACGCTTTTTAATGACAGGCCGGAGGATGGGGGAAAGAGGGGCGCGAATCGGGGACAAAACAACATTTCAACCACGTGAGAAAGGGGGAGGGGGGGACGAAAACTTTTTCGCCTAGCTTTCAGCAGCTGATCGCGGATGCGCGAACTGACGGGGGCGCACCGGGTAAGTCGCAAGGTTCCCCATCCTGTGTACCATATAAGGGGATCGAAACTCTTCTGGAGAACAATAAGGAAGCGCGGACGCCGGAGGTAAAAGCAGCGGAAGGGGGGAAGAAAGGTCCGCAGCGTTCAGCCCTGCTGGTCGTGTAAGGAGAGAATCTCATGGACGGATGCTGACACCTTCTTCCTTCAGGGATCGTCGGGAATCAGCTGGGGGGGTACAGCATCGAGAAAACGGAGTGCTGCCTTTCGGGAAGACGAGGGGAGCGCATGAACGTCGAAACAGGGGGATTTGCGAGAAAGCAGAGACTCACACCTCAGGAAAAGTCACCAACGGGGGGGGGGAGTTAAACACGTTACCTGGGCGCCCGGCACACGGTCTGCTTTTAAGAAAAGCTTCGGACGGGGTGAGGAATTGTAGGTTCTACGAAGCTTTGGGAGTTAAACATGGTGTACTCTCCAGGGGAGCGAATGCAACGGTCCTCAAGAACTTTAGGAGGGACATTGTTTCATACCAGGTTAGACCAGAAATAAGCAAAGGAAACACGGCACCAAAATGCTGTTAGAACCAGGTTAATATCTCTGGCTTTATATTTATCGGAAGCATCCAGAGAAGGCACTGTGAGCCTGATCATGTTAAGGGGAAAAGCGCTCAAGCAGGGGGGGAACACGGGAGGCTTGTAACCAAAAGAAAAACTTAAGTTCCTCACTGCGGGAGGGGCAACGAATTGCAGGTCCAACTCGGAACGCCGAAAAGAACCGTTTTCCTTACAAGGGGGGATCGCTAAGGGCTATGATAGATCAGGGAGAAAAGAACGAGCCTATCAATTCTTCATCTAGAGTGATCGCCAGCCCGTCAGCATTTGAGATCTAAACGCTTGGAATAAAGCCATCGCAACGTAACAGCAAGAATCAACGCGGAGGAGGACGGAGTGGTAACTTTTGACTGGGGCATCTGGCACAACCTGGTCGGGTCACGGTTCTTCAGATTTTTCTCCTTCGTACGCGGGAAGAGGCCTCTCTGGGAAGGTCTTATATGAGCAGGCAGGGCTCACCAATCGCAACCCCACGGGTCGCGGGAGAGGCGCAGACACCGGCCAAGTACTTTGGGAGTGTGGAAGCGGAAGTTAGAGAGTCCTGGTCAAAAAGGGTGCGTCGTCAATTTCATGCGAGAAAGTTAAAAGAAAAAAAAGCGGGGAGAAGTAAATTCATGGGGGAAAAAAAAGCAAGGATAAGACTGGCTAAGGCATACTCGAGTAGGGGGAAGATCAGGAAGGAGGAAATGCCGTTCTCGGAACTGCCGGATTAGGGCGAATTGGTGCCTCTCTCTCATCGAAGGGGGAGGTTTCAACTAATGGGCAGCAGTGACGCCTGGGGGATATCGAAGAGATTCAAAACGACGGAAATGGCAGGCTACGATTGCATCATACCATTGGGGAGATTGTTTCAAATTGCAAAGAGCGAAAGGAGATACCTATTCAAGGTCAAGGAGCGGGGAGGGGGGGAGAAAAAAGTAAGAGAAATTCTGCTCTCCTTCATGACTTCCGCAATTCATTCTGACACCGGTACGTGAATCGTCATGGAAAGAAGAAGGGAATACCTTTTGGGTTTCTTGAAAAACTGGGGGGGGGGGAGGGGGGGGGGCGAAGAGGAGGAGTTAGTTGCTTGGCTCGAACTCCCTCAGCTGGGGGGAAGTCTGACCAAACGAAAGAGTGCAAAGACTCTATGGAAAGGAGGTCAAGGAGGGCGTATACTCTGACTTTGTAGTCACTGGTTGATCGAAGGCATAATCAGGGAAGGGTAGTCGTCCTGTTGGAAGGCTAATGGGGGGGGGGAGAACGGTGATCCGCAGGTCAGCTTTTTGAGCTGAGGGGGTTTATTAAGACTTGGAGTAATTGGACGGGACTGATAAATCCCTCATATCAAATTGGAGAAAAAGGGAAGTGGGGATCCGTAAAGCTCGACCACACAGAACACTCGTAGGTATTTCTTATCCCGTTGAGGAAGAGAGTACAGGGTAATAAGCTAGCGCGTGAGGGGATGAAACTATATCCTTAAAAGAAAAAGAAGAAAGAGTCTAAAAAGTCTATGAGAATACCTTTTCACAGACGAACTCTCTAAACATTCCGGAAGGGAAATCGCGGAAGCGGGGGGGGTGAGTCAGGAATTCTCTTAGGAGGGGCGAGAGGAAGACGAGGGATATGAAGAGGCAGGGCTCTCTGGTCTTAAAACGATGGGGGGATCCGCCCGAATCTCGAAAAAACAACAAAAAGGAGGAGGGGGGGATTAAAGATAGGAGCCTTGGAAAGACCACATTTTCAAAAGGAGAGAAGAAACGCGAAGGCGGGGGAAAAAGATCCGCGGCGTCCAACATCTACTAAGAGTCGTCCTTTCAAAACTTCAAAGAAAAAAGAAGCCCGCTAGATGAGCCGGAAGGCGAGAATCGGTCTATCTTAGGTTATCACAAGGGTGGAAAGCGAAGGGGAGGCTGAGTAGGTGAAAAAAAACCCTGACTTCTCGAGGCGATTAGGAGGGGTGGAAAACCTCTAACATACCATGCAATGGAAGGGTAAAACATCATCGAGAAACAAGCCCTAGGATTTGAGTTCTCGAGACTATCTCACTTTAAAGAGGTCAAAACAAATGAGCTGAGGCGAATAGCCAGCGGGGCGAACAGGCACATTGTTGCAAGCTGACAGACAACAAAAGAATCATAAGAATCAATCTTCATAAAATCGAACAGCGGAGAATTCCGACTAACCTCTCCATCCAAGAAGGAGGAGAGGTAATCAAAACCGCATACACCCTCCACGGTCAAGCCCGGACTCCATAAAGGAAAAATAACGGGAACAAGCATTAAAGTTACTCTTCCGCTGTGGGGGATTGGGTAAGAAGGAAACATCTCTATGAGAGAGATCGTATGCCTCCAGACTCAAGAACGAGAATATTAAAAAAGCAAAAAACCGTTTCCAGCAACAAAAAGGCTGTACTGAGAGACGGAAAGGAAAGGATTCAAGGGAGTGAACAGGAATGGGGGGAGGGAACTGTCTTCAGGGGGAAAATTCCGGAGAGAAGAATTTCGATGAAATTCGGTCCGGGTCGTATTAGATAAAAAGAGGGGCGAAGTGGAACGTAAGCTACTCTTTCTCACAAGCAACTCTGTAGTGAATTACCCGAAGGGAGAGGCAGGCAAGTCACCGTATGGGTGCTTCTTATGAAGTCCAGAGAAGAGGGGCGGCTCAAGAGGGACCGCGGAAAAGCGCATCAAACAACGTACTGCGCTGAAAGAAGAGCCCCGATCGCATGGTCTAACAGAGCGCTGACATGAGGAGGGCCTTTCAGTAGCAGGGCCGAAGAAAAGTTTCTTCTCAAATACCTAGAGGGAGAGTCCAGGCACTGGGTAAAGACCCTTATTGATTGACAAGGAGTCTAGACGGGAGCCGCATAAAAAGAAAACATCTATGGGCGGTGCTGGGACCGGAGTTCTCGGTCCAAAGCGACCAAAAAACGAGGAGGGGGTCAGCTGAATTGAAAAGTCTCCTGTGCAGAGAGAAGGCCAGTCATCTTTGAAGGGCCTTTGAACATAAAAAGGGGCCACCTCGAGAATAATGGCAGTAAACCCGAAGGCAAAAAAAGGAAAATACTGGGAAAATAGTCCTAGCAGCGAGTCAGGAGTCAGGGGAACCTTTAAAATGCGGTAGAGAACTGTGAAAAAATGAGGTCTGGCAGAGAATTAAAGAGGAGAAGTGAGGCCAATCTGTGAGGATTTCGGGATGGACTGGGCGAGCACGAACCTCCTCAATCCGAATATCCCCAATTTCAAAAAAGGTTAAGTACCGAGCGTCAGAGGGGACCCTTCTGACGTGGGGAGAAAGAGCCGTGCATTGGAACAACTAGTAGAAACGCCAAGACTAAATGGCCAGTAGATCGGTCAAAGAAAAGAGTCACCAGCAAATGGTTATACTCTCCATCTCAAGAAAGAGAGAAGCAACTTTGGTAGAAAAAACAACCAGAGATGGGGGACGCGGTCATTTTATTGAGGTCTTGGGGGAAATCACCTTGGAGGAACAAATAGGAGAGTCAGCGGGTTGTTAGGAACGTGAAAGGAGGCGCCCTGGAGGAGGGAACCACGAGGCGAAGGGGCAAACGAATTTTCAGACCCTCAACCTCCAACAACCGTAGAGGAGGAATCGTAACCACCAAAAAAAAAAGAGGAGGAGACGGGGACGTCCAGGCCACGACGCGAGAGTTGGGGAATGGGCCGGTTGTGATCGAGGAGAGCAGAAATAAAGGTGGCGGGCGATCGTCATGAAGTAGAACCGCGAGAGAAAAAAAAAATGCCAAAACGCGGAGAAAGCGATAGGGAGCAACCCTCGGGGCCATGCGATCCACAGAAAGTGTCGAAAACGACCGGTGTCAAAAAACGTCAAAGGAGAGTATATTCCGGTAAAAGACCCCTAAGTAATAGAAACAGGAGCAGGGGCGGAATAGGGCCTAGAGTACCGGAAATTGTAAGGCAGGGAGTCCGAGCTTCAAGGTTGGAATGAAAGACGACAAAGAAGGGACGAAAGCGTCAGATGGACACAGGAATGTGGTATTGAAAGACGGGTTCCACGGAGGTGCACCGCAAAGGATATCATACCGAGGAAGCGGAAAGGGCCTGCGAACAACAGTCCGCGGCATCACAGGACACTTGTGTTGAAAAGGAGAAAAAGAATACACTACAAGTCGCACCGGAGACTGGACTCAAAATAGGGTGCGGGACGGCTGACAGGGTGACTAGCAACGCCGAGCAGGGGTTGGAAGAGAGGCAGAATGAAACTGCAGGGGAGCTAAAAGGGTCCGCAACTAGAAGGTCAAAAAATCACCCCTAAATCGGACAAGGAAGGGAAAGACCTCAAAATTCTAAGGGATCACGTTGATGGGAAAAGCACAAAGGGTTCACAGCTCGGTGAACAGACGCGATGGGTAACTGAATGAATGCACCAGGCTGGGGGGAAACACCAACCACGGCAGAAGTATTAGGTGGGAGAAAAATGGAAAAAGAAAAAAAAACCCGCAAACAGCCTATAGAGGGTCTTAAATCCCGAAGCTACCCGAGAGAAAACCGCCGGTTAAAAGCCCAAAGAGGAGTACGCCACGTACGCGTCTCTAAAATGTTGGGTAAGGCTCCCTCTAGCATGGCAAGCTCAAACTCCCCAAATCACGCCAAAGCCCAAGAGGAGTTAATAGAGAATGGGAGGGTGTATCGCCAGCCGTAGCAGGATCTATTCAAAGAGAGGACTTCGGGGGCGTCCGGGTCGCGCAAATGGTTGGGATTTAAGCCAACTTCCCCGCAGGAAAGAAGAGCTTGACAACGATCAACAACCCAGATCCAAAGAAATCCGGCGGCAACGCGAGCAGGGGGGGGTAAAGTTCAACCGGAACTGGGTCCAGGCGCAAAGCAGCAGGATCCAGACTTAAGACATCGAGATAAGGAAAGGCAACTTCTAGAATTTTAAAAGCTTGTCCGAATGGTGGAAGGGTTGAAGTGGGCCCCGCCGGGAGGATTGGGGTGGCCGACAGACAGTCCTATAAAAACCGAATAATCGAGGTTTAAGAAATGCTCAACTATGAAACACGCATTGAAGGGGGGGAAAAACAGGGGAACGTGAAAAAAACTTTATGGCTACTCACGCGATGGGGCAGGGACGAGTCAATGCGGAAGGGGGAGGGGACGGGTGAGCACACCGAAAACATGACGCCTTGCTGGGCGAAGACATGAAGTCTCAGACGGTAGCATCAGGGGGAGATAGGCTAACACTCATGTGGTAGTGTTAGGTGAATTACGAGGGGAAGGCGGACGGTGGGCCTGAAAAGGTTCTATGCTTGGTAGAGGGGCCTAGTGTTTAGGGGGTCGAGCCTGCCGCGAGTAAAGGCTGCGGGAAGGGAAGGCGCAAGGAAAAATATTTAGTCTCCAGAACGGGGCAGCCATTAGCATTTAAGTCAAAGCAGCTGCAGCGAGTCGTCTCCTCAAACGGGAAAAATTTCTGCTGGGAGAGGAAGAAGACACGGGTGAATCTCGAGGGTAGGAAAGGGGAATACTTCTGTCGGACGATGGGGAAAAATAGGTAAGGGAAGAGCGAGAAATTCGACGCAGGGGAAAGGGGGCAAGGAAAAAATCCGGAGGTAAAAAAAGAGAAAGTTGCGCGACAGGCTAGACAAGGCATAGGTCAATGGGTGAGTACTTTTGACGATGGGACGATGAGTACGAGGGATGGGATGAGAGTTCCGAAAGGCCTCCTAGAAAAAAAAACCAATTAAACGTGCCCCACGGGGGCAGCCCCACTGCGAAAGGTTGGCTGGAACCTACTAAAAAACTTTGGCGGTTGCCGAAGATCATTGCGTTATCAGAGGGAGAGAAAAGAAGAGGGAACGGGTCGCTGACTTGTGGTAAACCATGATGAAAAGAGAAAAAAATGGGCATCGTCGGGGGGGGAGTCGTCTGTTAGCTTTGTGAGTACCCTGCCGGAACTACCTGCGCGGGAGTGGAGTGCTCATCGGGCTTCCTTAAAAAAAACAACCGGGCGGGAGAATAGCGACCCGCCCAATCGGTTCGGGAATCATAAAATACGGAAGAGGAAGCAGACCGCTACGTGCGGGGAAGAGGAAGGCTGCAAGACTTTGAGAATCCAATTGGAAAGGACTTGCGGTGATACACTAGCAGTTGAGGGTGATCCTTTAGTTATGGCAAGAAGGGGGTGAAAAAAAAAGCCTGGAACGATAAGGGTGTGAAAACACGTAAGGGGAGGGGGACAGATCCAAATTCAAATCTAGGGAGGGTAGTTAAACTCGCATTCTAGCTGGGGGAGGGAAGAAGTCTTTTACTCACACAGATACACGATTGAGGTGGTTGAAAACTGAAAAGGGAAGGAATCGGGGTGAGGTCGCCATCATTGGAAGGGCGATTTTTCTGGGGAATGATTGAAATAGAACCAACCGAGGAGACCTGGCCACGGCCAAACTTGTCTGAGATTGGGGGGATAGGGTGAGGAGGCAGGGGGATCGGACGTCCTTTAGTAAAAACAGTTTCGGAGGGGGGAATGCCATAAAGTGATACCACAGAGGGGATTGATCGACCTGTGAATCGAAAAGAGCAAGGGAGAGGAGGCTGAGGTATTTCTGGCGATTATAAATAGGTAAGAAAGTCAGCCGGAAGCGAAACAAAATATAACGCAGAAAAAGTAGGGGAGAAAAAGACCTCGAATGATCTACAGAGAAAAACAAAAGGGAGAGGAAACTAGTATCGTTTCGCAAAACTGAATCTCAAAGAAATCTTCCTGGCTGATCGTGGTTACTTCCCACACAAAAGGACACGATGGAGGCAAAGAAAAGCGTCCGCAGTTGAAGGGGGAAAAAGGGGTGAAAACTGGTCGGATATTATCATCAGTGGTGGTGACGGGTAAAAGACGCGGGGCACTTGAAAAAAAAGAGGAAAAGGGTCTCTCCATGAAGCTAAACAGACGAAGGAGCAAAACCGCATCACCACGCTCTCGGGACCCTTTCACAAATTGCCGAGGGGGGGATAGTCAATCTACAGAAAAGAAAAAATAGCCTCGCCCAGGGGATAGCTTCCTAAAGTTCCGCAGGGAAGTGTAACCACAATCTTTTGTCCTTTCAACTTGTGGTTCAATGGCTAACAGAATCGAAAGGAGAGAAGAGCATCCCATCCTTCCGAAAAAAGGATTTTGGTACCCTCCGGAACCGTGGGGGAGGAAACACCTTCGGAAAATTCTAGGGTTGAGGCTTTGAAACGGGATAAAAGAGGCGGCCGAGTCTAGTTCACCCCATGCATCACGCACTGGAGGGGAGCTTAGGCAAGTGATAAAAAAACGTGGGAAGAAAACCGAAGGCTTACAGTCAAAATGTGATGAGGGGAGGAGAAACTTCAGCAGCACATAGGGGGCGGGTCTCTTTCATTCGAAGACCGGGGTGGTAAGAGCAGAGCCGTAGGAAAGCACCCTCAGGAAAGATGAAGGAGTTCCGAGGTTTCTACATCCAGATCGCAAAATCAAGAGGAAAAGTGTAGATATAGGTGTTCAGAAGGCGCCACATAAAATCTTAAGAAAGTCTGGGAGTCCATCGATGAAAAAAGACATTATATGGGGGGAAAAAGAAAAAGGTAGTGGGTCTCAAGGTCTACCGGGGGGAAAATGCCCCGTGTGGGGATATACCTAACTAGGACATAGCAGGTCGGTGGATTAGAACGCAAGCCAATAAGACGGACGGCAAGTAGGGGTCAAAAAATGGCGCAATACGATGGGAAAGAGAGTGTGGAGAGAATGTAGCGCAAGAACTAAGCCCTTGGAGGGTATAGGGATGAACATCTGAGAAAACTGTGGCCATATTGTGGAGGTCGCATAGTAACAAATTTACAAAAATCGCGTATAGCAGGGAATTAGGCCCCCTTCCGACCTAGAGAAGCCTAGGGTACTTAAATGCAGAGCACGGTGAATATGCTACGGAAAATGCGAGCATATGTTGGGGTACGACTCGGAGAAAAACCGAGGTCGGGGCCTCAGGATTCGGGTAAGAGTCGGAGAAGGGCAACTGTTAACGCCGCCTATACGACCACTGTTGAAAGAGCAAATACCAAACTAGGAAAATATAGCACAACTCCACCTCAAGGAAGTCAAAAGACGGCGGCTTCAAAAAGAGGAAGGGATCCAACAACTAACCCTTTCAGTTTTAATGGCGCTCAATGAGCGTCTAAAGGAAAGGGAGGGTCGACAGATGTTCGGCCATGCATCATGTGTGAGATGGGGTGTTCTCAAACGGGACGGACGGAACTGGAAACGCGACTGGGCAGAGAGAGGTCATACCACAACGTATCATCACGGGGGGGATAACCAACTTAAGGAGCTGAGTGTGAAATTTGTTTCACTGTAATATAGTCAGGGGGCGCCAGTAGGGCGAAAGGGGATAGCCTCCGGCTCCACGGGCAAAATGAAAGGACGACAAGCAAAGGATTACAAGCCTCGTTCCTTCATTTAAGTGAGAGATTTCTCTCTCAGGCTGTGGTAAGGCTCACGCCTGGACGATTTCCTCAGAGTCAGGACAGGACGCTCTGCGCGGCGAGGGCTTTTTTTCTGGTGGGAAGCTGCGGAGCAGAGGGGGGCACGGTTGCGACCTCAAAAGGGAGTGCAATGGAACATGCAGACCAGAGAATCTGGAATCTACTCAGAGTATCAAAGGAGGGATACAATAAGTACCTGGGTTGGGAGGGGGGGAAGGGGGGGCGTTTGGTCAACATCCGGGCGGCGGCATTCTCGCATGGCGAATTTGCCCGCGGCGCGGGAAGTGAGAAAAGAAATGGGGACGTCTCACCATGCTGCTGCAAACTTTATCGGGCGAATAGAAAAGGTGCGTGGAGGGGGGATGTCCGTCGGAAGCATCCTAATGGGCTGGGGGGGTGAAAAGTCGATGGTGATTACTATAGATTAATCTCGTCAAAGGCAAGCTGATTCTGTCAACTTGCAGGTCAAAGAGAAAAAGGAGGGGAGGACGGGGGGGCCAGTTACTGGTTCAGACCGGGGTGCTTTGTAAAATGCACTTCAGTCTGGGGCAGGAAAAGTAAAGCGGAAACATGAGTGACCTGAAAGATAGGATTATAGGTAGTCGCGCTCACACGTTACGAAGAGAATTGAATTCCAATCGACTTCTTAGTAGCGGAGGAAGAATCGTGGCTCCTTTCACACTTCTAAATTGATGGACCTTGGGGGGGTTCGCCGGGTGAAAGCTGGAGAAGAGTGCGATGCTCGAAGCTGGTTCAACCGTGGCCGAAGGAAAGCACACCCTTCATGGGGAACAGCTCCGCTGTGGGGAACTATCGCTGAGGGGAGGGACTAACTATAACGGGGGGGTGATAGGACGAACTTCAAAATACAAGTACGATGATGACACAACGGGCATCGAAACGGTGCAACTGCGGGTACGAAAGGCCTCTTACTCATTTAGATCTTACATTTGGGGAGACCATCAGCGAGGTCTTCATGCCTAGGGGGGGGGATCCCATAGTCGTAGTAGGAGAGGCAGGGACTCTCGCGCGTGGGGGGATCGGCAATGGCGATAGCAAGGAAAATTTTCCTGGCCAAAATCCGACGAGCTCACCAGCCGGGTGCGCCAGGTCAACACCTATCGTCGTACTGGAACATTGCGACCCGGCGACATCATATAGTGCGGGAGGTAAAAAATCGTGGGAAGTGGGGAGGCAGGTGTGAGGTGTGTAAAACGAAAGAAGGCGTGGCGCAACACATGGTCATCTAATGGTCCAACGCAAGAAATGTGCTCACACAGATAAGAAGTCCATTGGTTCCGACCAGTGAGAAAAAAAAAACTCAAAACAAAGACCTCGGCAACAAAGATGATGGAAGACTTAGGACTATGTAAGGGCGAGGTAGCCAGGAAGCATCCAGATCGCAGACTTTTTATTGATCTTGTAAAAAAAGAGATCAGAAGTCCAGCGCGGAGGTAAAATACTAGAACGCTGTCTTAAAAGTGAACGCGAGTTGAGGACGCAAAGCGTGGAAGCTTTTCCACCGGGGGGAGACGCACGGAGTCATAAGGGGTGGACCGTTACAGGGTGTAAATCTACTGGGTCGGTCAGTGCGCGAAATCTGGCATCAAGAAAGCCTAAATTTCATCTGAGGACCTCGGAAAATCCATGAGAATTTATCTTCAAGATCAAAGGGTAAGGAAGTAAACGAGCACTAGGCAGCTGCTCGGACGAGTGGGTCACGGGGGAATCTGTTTCCGATGGTGACCAAATTTCTGAAAAGGCTTCAGGATCGAGTTGCGCCAAGGTAGTTGGTCGGTCCAGGGTCACATAGTCAATAGAGGTGAGAACGCATGCCGAGAACTGGCTAAACAAGATATCAACGCATACTCTTGGTTGGAGAGGAGATCTACGGGCACGCAAGGCCAAGGAGGAATGGGGAGGGTTTATGCTCGCCTGTTAGATTCTGGTGACACTGAAGACCGTTGTAAACGGAAGGGCGAGCTGACGCGCCAGGTCTGGAATTCATCTGTCTCTTCTTCAGGAATCAGCAGATCGAAGCGACGGGCAAAGGAAGAGACGGCCCCATTTTCAGGAAGGGAAAAAGTACGACTGGGGTATCGCTCAAGGTTGAAGCTGGCGAAGCGAGTGCCGCCTGGAGTGAGAGGCGCATGCCAAAGATAGGAAGCGTATAGGAGGGACTCAAGCACAAAAGTGGGTGAGAGAGTCAGGGGAGACTATTCGAATCCGACAGCACGAGGGAAAGGGAAAGGACAGCGCCGCTAAGGGCTACTACATTCTGGAATCGTGAAAACGGGACGTCAGCAAACAGCAGGAGGGCACGTTATGACTTCTGTCCTTTCGGGGTCATCTTTGACGCGGGGAGACAAGAGGGTTGGGAGGAAAAAGGGTTGGGTTGGAGGAATCTAATAGAGCTGGTACGTGTAGTGGATCAGGGGAGCGCTACAGAAAAAAAAGTCTCTTTTTCCTGGACTGAACTATAGGAAAAAGACCAGGATGAAAAGTCCGAGGCGGAGGAGAGGGGGGAACCGGGGGGATGGTGGGGTAAGTCGTTTTGTATTCATCCCTCAAAGGGGAGGGGGCTGGCGCGCGGAAAGGGCCGGCAGCAGTGGGCGTACCTTTTCAAGTGATTTGATGGTGATCGGGACTCAAAGGGGCATGGGTGGGGGGAGCGAGCACGACCTTTTGGACCTTAAAACTGGCGAAAGCAGCCTCAGGATAAAGGGTCAAAAAAAAGGTGAGTGGAAAAGCGACCCACAGAATCGAGGGCTGGGGCTCGGAAAGGATTACATCGCATTTCAGGAAGGGATCCATGCTAATCTCGAATGAAAGCGCCGATCAATCGGGGGCAAAAGAAAGAAGACTCTCAAAAGAGAATTGCTAGACCTGTGAGAAACAGCTATCTATCAAATCGAGACGCTCCAGGGGTCCTGCTCCTGGTGGGGGAGAGGGGACGTCAGGTCTTGGTTCGGGCCGTCGGGAAAGGAGATGGGAGTATAAAGGGAGAGGGGGGTCAGAGGGGCAGAAAACTCTTGCACTCTGTCGCAGATCTTGGAGATGCATGGGGTGTCAGCAGATATCTCAAAAAAACAAAACAGTTATTATTATTAAGATATCTACAGGAGGATCCAGAAAAAATTTCACGAAAAGCAGAGCCAGAACAGAGAAGAGCATACCTCGGCTTCAGCTACCTCTCCGACTAATAAAGTCCTGGAACTAAAAAGGGGCAATCACCATTCCAAAAAATCGGATTAAACTGACCTTCTCTTCCTGAAGGCGGCCAAAAGTGGTCTCAGCTATCCGGTCTAAACTTTCCGGAGCATGCATCGAAGGGTCAAAGGAAACCTCGGCGCGATGTAAGAACGGAAGGCGCATCAACCAGAACCGAGGTCGTGGATAATACGATAACGGGACAAAGAGAAAATGAAAGGAGATTCTTCAGAGTACGGTGGACCAAAAAGGTGAAACATCTACACCCGCCGAGCAAGGGGGATGAACAAAGCAGCAACGGGCGGAAGCAAAAAGCTGTCACAACGGAGAAGGGCCCCGTCTCCGAAAACGAGAAACGGGACCCTGAAGTATCGGATAGAGATGAAACAACAAACACGGTAAGCTCAACTCCTCCATCAGGACACGTGACTCATCGGCTAGGGAACTCTTCCATCGGTTGTAGATGCAACAGCTGGAGTAGGGACCTAAAGTACGATCACCAAGACACAGAACGCGCAGCAGAAGCCAACACCAATGGAAGGAAAAAAGGAGTCTTCCATCGCAAGCTCTTAAAAAAGGGACGAAGTCCCCACCCGTAAGGTGGTTCCAGAGGAAAGGCGGACTTATCGGCTTACTGGAGGAAGAGGGCAAGGTCTCTAGTCGATAACGCTGGAACTACGAGCTATAGGCGGCGAAATCAGGGGCAACCTCACGGTGGGGCATTGGAAAGCAAAACGCTTGCTGGGTCCAGAATACGAAGGGAAGGGCAAGTTTGAAATTGCGTGCAGAGGATCTGACTCCCCAGTAGGGAAATATTATGGCGCAGAAAAATCCCATCTTCCTATCAAAAACCATGAGGAAGCTGGTATAACTCCTAGAAAATGCGTAAAAGAGAGAGGACTTCTCGTCTGAAAGATCCGCGACAGAATTGAGTTCAGAAAAGACAGGGCGCGTCAGCTCAAAAATACACTTTTAGATAGATCAACTGAGGATGGGCGCATGAAGATCTAAAACTGCGAAAGGCAAAACCAAAAATTAGGGGGGGGGGGCGAGGACAAGGTCGAAAGAGACAACCTCTGGTAGGGTTGTGGACTGGTTGGGGAAGAAGGAGCCGAAGCAAATTGAGGTGAGGAAAGAAGAGGAAAAAAAACGACTGGCTCCCTCAGAGAAGCCTCAATCCAACGGGGGCGCACCAGACTGCCAGAAAGTTGAAACAGTAACCGCAGAGAAGCGAGTCTTGGCTGAATGCGACTGGCGGGGACCGGAGCAAAGCGAGAACTCGGGAGCGGGGCCAGGGGGGGCAGGGAATATTCGAAAGGCGATGAAGGAATTGTAAAACGCGAGTGGATTGAGGGAGGCACACGACTCGGCCATCAGCAAGTAACCCAAGGGCAATACAACCGGGGTCATTGAGGGCTTACAAGGGGGGGACCAGAGCAAAGCTGGGATCAATCAGAAAAAATATTGATCGTGGGGGTCGGGCGGCTGTAAGCCGCCGATGGCCATTAGGAGATAGCTCCAAGAAGTCTAAAAAAACCATCGCAATTAGCTGCGGGGCTTACTCATAAATAACTTCCTCAAATCGAGACCGAACAATGCTAACCATCAAGTGTAACGAAGTTCAGGATTGGTTGGGTTAGAAAAGGTGCTGTAAAACAACGAGGATCGGGGGTGAGGACCGAAGAACACTTTGACCCCAACGATTGGGGTCACGCAACACGCCGGTATTAGGGACCCCACCTTCCTCCAAACCCAGCCCTTAGACTTATTAGTACCGCCCGACTAGACGGGAGGACGAGAAGGGGCCATTAAGCTCTTGTGGAGGGGGACTTGCAAGGGGGGGGTGAGGCGAAAGGGGGGCGCCAAAAGGAGCCAAGTTCGCGTCGTAAATTCAGAAAGAAAAAAGAGGCGAAGAACGGAACCGCGCGGCGCCATCTTGATAGGGGAAGAACCATAAAGGAGATCCACATAGGAGGGTTACTCAAAACAATGGGTCAGCATGAAGACCATGGGGAAGATGAGTCACAAAACAACCTCAGCTGACGGGGGGGGGCGCAGTCGATTAAAGGGGGATCACGTTAGCTTGTCAACGGATCAGGAGCTGAAAAAGAAGTTATGGATCATACACAAGGAAGAGGCAGACATGGGTCCAAAAGGGAACATGAAGGTTAGGGTAAATACTTCTGGCAACACTGGGGGGGTGGGCCCTCGTCAGAGGCTAAAAAAATCTTCGACATACTTGCTGTCACCGGTTTCCGCCACTAAGAAAAATTAACTGTTTGGGTAAATGAAGGCGCTATGATCCTAGCTATAAAGGGCCTTTACTTAAATCTTGAGCAACTTAAATGTTTATCGCGAGAAGATCAAAAGAACCAGTAAATAATTAAAAAGGAAGAGGAGCTGGGGACACTCCTGAGTAAGTGCAACAGACACCAAAACCCGGAGAGCAAATTACTGGGCAAAGACTACATTGTTAATCATAAGGCCATCGAGTTGAACAGCCCAGTTTCTTTAAACGCACTGGGGGAAAAGCGCGGGGAGCCCAGCCCTGCAAATGACCGAGCGTTAAGAGGGGACCGATAACACCCCTTAAACCCGCCAGCAGTTCAGAGGGTAGGGAAAACGTCCGGGAGAAAACAATAAGAGGTTAGGGGAAAAAAAAGATTCGGGGGGCGAAGTCTAGGTAAGCCAAAATAGGGGAAAGTCGCTGGCTCGAATGACGGAGACACAAACAAATGCAAATCACAAGCAAGGACCACATATCTGTTATGTGGTGGGGGGGTATCGCCAGATGGAAGATGACTTAGTAGAAGGTTCAAGATTAGACAAGGTTCGGTCCTTTCCAGGCGATAAACAAATTTTGGGGATTTGAAAAGACACGGAAACAACAGGATCCAATCGTAAAACTAAACACCCGAAAAGGAAAGAGAAGAGTCGTCATAAAAAAGAGAGGGAACCTAAGTAAAAAAAACTGTAAATGCGGAGAAGAAGCCGTAAAAAAGTAGTACCAGAAGAGATCCAAGAGAGGGGGAAGGGCACGGCTTAATAGGCTTGTCGTCAGTTTACTGTTGCTGGCCTAAGGGAAGAACGGACGGCATCACTGGCTGAGGACGAGGCCGACTAGGGCATTTTATTGCAAAATAATTCTCAAGGTACTGAAAGCGCAGGTATTAGCCGGCAAAGTGGGGGAAGGGGATACGGAAAAGGGTTTCTGACAAAGAAAATGGTGACCGATATGGGTCCAGTGGGGCATACCCTAGACTTGGGAGCCCCAAAAAGGAGAAAAAGACAATTGGCTCGACGTACATTCAAAACGACAAAACCTTCAATAGGAGGGCGCGAAGGGGGAAAAAAAATTGAGGTTCAGTGTGAGATTCACGACCAGGAGGGGGTTGACTCGGAGGGTCAGAGCAACTTGGAAAGGCTTTATTTTCACTAGTGGGGGGGGAGGCGCGAGATACGCCCACGGCATTAAGGCGGCGGTAACAGCGCAGAGGACCCAGGAGCAGAGTCGGGAGCAAAGAGTCTCCCTCTGGAAAAATGTAGTCAAATTAGGGGCTTCGAAGCGCCTTGGAACGCGCCTAGGGCAACATTGGCATGCTGGGATCAAACAAAAGACTGCGAAGGGGATCAGAGAGGTCGGAAGGGGTCCTAGGAAAAGTAAAGGCGCTGGGGGAGTCGGGGGAGGGATAGCGAGAACTTCGAAAAGAAGGGGCAAGCCGAGGACAGAGACGAAACGGCTACCTCGGAAAAAGTCGCGAAGGACGGACAAGAATACACGGGAAAATCGGGGTGATCCCAAGTTTACGGCCGGAATAAGTACAGAAAAGGGGGACCTGGGGCTGGTCGCTTGCGCGAATCAAGTGGAATCCGATACCTATTAATTGAGCGAAATTTAAGGGAATCACAATGGGGGCAGAATTGGAAAGCACTCCTCAATGGGAGGGGGTGCCGAAATCGGTTCTTTGAATAAGGGGTTTGAACGCTGATGGAGGGTATATTGTGGCGCGACAGGATGACGAAGATCGGCGACATTGCGCTGCCACTTCGAGGGATACGGGGGGGAAGATTGTACGACAGGTGCAAACACCTTCCCCGCGTCGTCGGATCAAGCGCGGGGGAGAGATCTAAAGGACAACCGGGCGTCATACAGCTACCAATAGGGTGCGGCTGAAGGCTCACAAACGCATCAAACCAACGGATAACGATCAAAAAAAAAAATACTTGGGGCAGCTTCAGATGCAGACTGGCAAAAGTCACTCGTGAGGGTCGTGGATGCAGGTGAAGAACTAAGGGGTCTGCACGCCTAGTATGGTTATTGAAAGAAGAGAAGGGGACCGTTGGGTTTACAGAGTGTGTAAGAAGAAAGGGATTCATGGCCTACCAGAAATATCGGGGATTGGATAGAGGATCCCTTAGAGCGGACGGTTTGAAGGCCACAAGGGCGAATGGTGGTCAAATTCCACTCTGCAAGCAGGAGCGACGAAAGGAAGTGCAAGGCTATTTGTTCGGGGGGAGAATTATCTACCAAAAAGTGAAGTCGGGGAAACGAATAAAGGTCAAGGTTCTAGCGGGGGTAAATAGGGGGGGTATAATTTCTTATGGGGATTGAGCGTAACTTCATCTACCAAGGGGGGCCGGTTGAAAAAGGAACTAATAATTTAAAGCCCCCCTGAGAGTAGGGGGTGATCGTTAAAAAATGAGGGGGGGAATGTGGGCAATAAAAGCCGAAAGAAATATTTCGCGGGGCCTCTTAGGATCATTGCGATGGTCTGGGAAAGAAATGTTAATACGGTAAAGAAAACGAAACCAATAATCCATGAAAACGTCTAGAGTAGCGGCTGAAAACCTTCCAATCCATGGCTACAACACTGGGGTGGAAAATATATATAGAGGAGAGTTCTGTTCGTCCTCCAGTCCGAACTGGTACTGTCTGATCTGGTTGGAAGTAAGAAACCGTCTGGGGGTCATCTTTACCCTAATAAAGGGAATCCTAAGCCATCTCTTTGGGAAAGGGACAAAGGGGTCAGATCAGGAAGATGCGCTCTGGTTTTGGGTCGCAATAGGTAAGGAACTCGTACATGTTTCTAGAGAAAAGTACAGAAAGCTAGGCCAAAATCTCTCAACCCCCGCATCCACACTAGTCTGCAAGCAAAGTTACCAGGGGGTATGGGAACATAGGGTTGGGGTCTATCGACAACCTGCTCCCTAATAACTAGCAAGGCAGAAAGTATTTCTACAACTCTTCCTTGACACTTTCTATGTTTAAAAAGAAGGGTAGGGGCCCTTTTGAGTTAATGCGGAGGAAACTTACCCTGCGGAGGAAACTTCTCGGTTTTGGACGCCGCAAGGCAACGGGGCGAAAAAAACCACGGTCGTCAAAGGCGATTTGGTGGTTTCACAACTTCGTTGCAAATCATATCAAAACCTCAGGCGGCCAGGACAAAGGTAAGAACATGCATCACGCCCATTACAGTTCATACCGTGGGGGGGCAAGGACGGCAGCCTGAAGAGGACGAAGCTTAGCTCTTCTTATTAGGGGAGTAGGTCTGAGAAGTCCGCGAAAAAGGTGGGGCAGGGTCAGCGTTCATGTCGAACGACAAGTTGTTCAGTACGGAAAAAGGGGGGAGTTAACATTACACCCTCAGCACACACACAACCAAACCGCACCCAAACAAAAAAAAACACCCCCCCCCGAGCCCAAGTTACAACACCTAATGTATGCCGTTCCAACTAGGAGCTATCGAAGAAATCTTCACCTTTAGGAGATATAAGTCAAATCGGTCGCTTTCCCAACATAGGGGGAAACCAAGCAGACGGAATTCGCAAGCCCGACACCATTCTATCTTGCCTAAGGGGCGTTTCAGAGAGAAAACAGTGCGCACGGTGGATTCCCGGTGAGACTAACCTACTCGGGAGACGAGATGTGGACAGAACTCAAAAGAGCTCATCGGGCAAACAAAGATGGGGGGGGACATCTCTGTTCACCGTTTCTAGAGGGAGCAACCGCGCAGGGGAGAGGTACGTCTGCATCAAGAGACCCAAAATTCTAATTAGCGGGGCTCATACAAGAAACAGGTAAGGGCACAATCGCTAAAGCGCCGTGATGCAGCCAGACATATCAGAAAACTTGGAGGAAACGCCGCAGGGGGGAACGAGGCGACTTAACGCGGAAATGTTTTTACGAAAGTGCCCGACGCAGCCAGAAATTGGCAGAGGGGAACATATGGGGGCCAGGCGGGGCCTAGTGGCCTATAGGCACCTGGTAAAACAAGGGAAATATTGTCCCAACGAAAACCTGAGAATAGTGCCAATTGAAAGAAACGCACTCCAGGGCCGGCAAACCGTCTAGTCAAAAAGATATTGAAAGAGCAAACCCTTAAGTTGTGGAGGGAGCTAAATGCGAGCTAAGACGTTGAGAAACAAAGCAGTTCGGAGTCAAGTTTCCTCATGGGGGGGGCGCAGGTGTGGCTCACTTCAGAAACGTAACTGGAACCAGCGAAGTTCACCACGCGATTCACAGAATGGCAAGTAGACGGGACAAAGTTGCTACTAAGTGTTGTGATTTTGCATAAAAAAAAGAGGAGGTCAAACACCGGAAAAACGGGAGCGAAAGAGCGGCGAGAAAAGGCGAAACAAACACGCCGACAAGAATCGGGAACAGCAGCGTTGAACAGGGGAAGGTACTGGGTCTAGAGGCTCCCTTGGGGTGGATCACTGCTCTCAGCAGAATGGACAAAGGAGTTGGAAGAAAACCGTGGCCTAAAAACGTCTGAAGAAGAGAGTCGCTTTTCTAGGGGATGCGGGGATACGGCGTCGATGTGTCAGTTGGGTCACAAAAAAACCTTGCGGGAGGCCTTCCCCTCCAAAAAAACCCGGAGCTGGAAGACATCAGGGGATCACTTAGCGGCGATAGAAAACCATTCTCGATATCGAGTGGCTTTGAATGGCGTGGTAATTCTGAGGCTGCAGGCACGTATTTTAACTGGGGGGGACCAGATGGGGGTGGGGCCAGGAGGAGGTTTGGCTAAAGCATGTTCATGAAAAAGAAATGGGCATTGGGCTCAAGAAGATGAGGGTAACGAATACTAACATGGGGTAAATGGGTCGTTACGGGGGAGAACCTCTTTGAGAAAGGGATGGTGGGAAAACGCTCTGGTTGCATCCCTCAGGTACCGGGGGGAAAAAGAGCGGCTGGGGGGGAAAGAAATACCTTTAATCTGGGAAAAATGGCTTTAGTGCGGGTAAAAGTCCTGGGGGGCGCTGTGTAGGGGGGGGAGGGGGGGGGGGGGTGGGGGGGTGGTCTTTGTTATTTAATTCGGGGGGCGGGGACACGAGAAAGCGGCTGTTTAACATTCTTGGTCTCCTCGGGTGATGAATCGGGAAACTATCGCTACAAACTTGACGTTGGCGGGCGAAAAAAGGGGAGGTGGGTCAAAGCCTTTTCGAGGAGAGGAGAGGCGGAGAATAAACTTTTTTCTCTTTTCAAACACGGCTCCCTTTGGATTTCATACTGCCCCGGTTTTGAACTTACGTCAGCAGCGAGGATCTTGATAGGAGAAATGGAGCTAATCGTTCAAAAACGGGTCCGGGTGGACAAGTGGAAATCTGTCAGGGGTTTAATGCTTGCCATTTCTCGATTAGGGTCGGCCGAAGCCAAATAGCTTTCTTCGACTAAGCAAAATTTAAAAGATCGAAAAGTGAATGAGCCAGCCTCAGGTTTCAATAAACGTGAGGGGGCGTGGCTCTCCAGGGGCTTAGGCGGAAAAGGGAGGTAAGACCGCTACTTGGGGATCGTACTGGAAGCAGGGGATCCCATGCAGATCATTTAGCCGGAAAAAGTGTCTAGGGGGAATCGAGAGGGGGAGGATGAATGCTCCCGTTACCGGAAAACGGCCTACGGAAAGCGCTCTCACCATCCGTGCCATAAAAAAAAATAGGATCTTTGTCACTTGGAAACCGCTAAAGAAGAGTGCCAGGGGCAGTTTCAGGGGGGCCTACGTACGGGGGGGGGAGGGAAAGGTGGTGTCGACGAGGGTGGGCGGCAGAGGGAAAGCGGGCGCGCGGGACAATCCCTAAACGAGAAAGAGGAAGACGGGGTCAACAAAGACAAGAAAATGAACGCGTCAACATACTGGCGTGGGAAATAGGGTGAGGGATATAGGGTCAAATATGAGCCGTCTTCGAAAAGCGCCGCTTTTCGGGGGGAGGGAATCGCATAAGGTCTGGCTCCGGGACACGCAGCCTCCGACAGGGGAAACCTGATCGATGAGGACGAAACTATGGGGGTTAAACACTGCCCCTAGAAAAATACGCAGCGGGGCATGAAGGGTTGCTGCATGTGGGGAGAGTGGAGGTAAAATGGCTGTCAGGAGAAGATACGGAAAGAAAGCACTCTCCCTCACCCCATCGCTCCTCTGAAAGCGGAACACGCGCAGCAGGTATACCCTCAGGACGGCCTGAAATCAGCACGCTCGGAGGGACTCGTAAGAGGGAACCTGTTTGAAAACGCGGTTCGGGGGTGGCGCCAAAACATGTAGGGAGGGAGGACGAACGATTTCTCATCAGGGGACTGGTCATCTCTCGACTGATAGGATTCAAAAGTCGCTCTCATGTCGCCCCAGCAGCGGCAAAAAATAAAGTGTGTAGCGTTCGGAAAAAGCCATAGGGCGGGATGAGAGGATAGTTCAAGTGGTAAAAACATTAGCTTCGGTAGAAAAAGGGTGAGGGGAGAAGAAAAACTATGGAATTCTTTAAGCTCCTAAGATCGACGGAGGGGAGTGAGAACTCTCTCGTTTCTCAGCTTCACCGGCCGTTCTCTGAAGGGAAGAAGGGAAAAAGCATTGTTTTGCTACGCTATGTTTGCTCGCGCAGTTCGCCCGAAGGGGTTAACGCTGGGGAGTCTAGAAAGAACACCATGCACGAAAATGCAGGCGGAGAGAATTAGTCCGATTAGTTCGACATCAAAGAACGCGCGATAAAAAAGGATGGTCCGGAAAACGGGAAGGACCATGAATCGTGACAATTCAGAACAATTAAGAAGATGAAGTCAAGCAATAAGCACTTTGAGGGGGGGACTTCGGGTCATTTTAAGGAAATTGCCTGAACCTGGTTGACTGTTTTTTTGATTCGAACTGCTGCCTTGGTCGTGTTTCATAGTGTGAGAGCGCGAATAGAGGGAGGGGGCTACACCTAGGGAAATTAGTCCTAGGGTAAACGTAGAATCTGTGGCCGTCTGCTTCTTGTCTGTTTTAAAGAGGTGGTAGTTATCTAATCATGCAGGGCTTGGCTGGAGGGGAGACGGGGGAAGGTCTCTCCCTTTCCGCCGGGGGATGGGGTGAATAGGGCTCGGATTGGGTGTTCCTAGGGTAGACAACTGGGGGATTGTAAGCTTGAAAAGAAGTCCTCAGCAGGGAGAAACCATGAATTTACTCAGGGGAGCTCCCCAACTAGAGGCGAGGAGGGTGCCGTATTGCAGTCCTGGAGGTTCCTCAACGCGGAGGAAGTGAAAACGGCCTTCGGAGTCAAAGCCGAAGAGCTAAAAGGGAGAGATGGTGCTAAACCGACTATCCGATCAACGTACACCTGCGGCTCAACTAGAGGGGGGGAAAGGGGGGGAGAAGGAGGCGGTTCAGTTCACTTTTATTCGGATGTTGGTAGGATGAGCGCCGAGGGAGATAGGGAGGGAGAGGGGGGATCAAGATCGGGAAAGAAGGTTTATGGGACCTCGAAAAAAACAACCAAATTTGAGGAAAAGAGGGATCTCCGGCGGGAAAACCGGTTGGAAGCGCACTGCAAAGAGGAAAGAAAGAGACCAGCGGCGAAGAGAAAAGAGAAGAACCTTTCCAAGAATGGCCCAGACCCTCTAGGATCAAGGTAAAGGAATTCGTAAAGGCGATCGCTTATGTCATCGCACCATGAGCCGGTGTAGCGAGTACAGGAGGGAGTGAGGAAGATTATCTTCTCTTAATTTCATCTGGCTGGGGGCGATACTCCATGGCAGGGGAGGGAGGAAGGACAGGTATCATCATCATCAGTCTTGTGAGCGGAGAGATAAAGTTCCAGGCATTTAACGATTCCCAGGAGTGAAGTTGTAATCAATGTACCAGGTAACAAAAAAGAAGAGCGGATAACCACAGAAAAAAAACTGGGGCGATCACTGCCTCCACTCCATCTTCCAAATCAGAGGAAAAAACCTCCCAAGGGAAGGAAAATCAATTAATCACAAGCGTGGGCGGGCCGCGCACGCGACTGGTAAGAAATGCAGCCAGCAGGGAGGGGTGAGAAAAAGCTTCAGGGTACTTCTGGTAGGAAGAGACAAAGATCGAGGGGGGATCAAAAAGCAGGGAGCCAGAACAACGAAACTTTGTCAAAACCAAGTTTACAAACACAACCGCGGTCTTCAGAGGCAAATCGCGGGGAAACGGAAAAAAGAGGAAAAGGGGGACGGTTTAATTTTCAGTACGGTCAGAGGCCGGAACTTGCCTTCGGTAAACCAGTCGCAATGAAGAGCGGACGCAGGTACGGGGGAGAGATGCTATTCGGTCAGCAAAATAGCGCCTCTTGATGGATTGTGCAAGGAGAGGAAATCGTCGTAGGCCCAGAAGCGGCCCTGCAGTGGAAGGAGGGGCAAAATTCTTATCGTGAACACAAGGATCGGCGGCTCAGCAACGAAAGATGAAAACGACTCAAAACCCAGGTATTAATGCGGAGGGGAAGATAAACGGAATGCAGAAAGGCATTGAACGATTGCAGGACGTTCGACAGCCTGCTGGAGGAGGAAGACACTCCATAGTACATTCTCCCATACCTTTCCGGAAGCTCGGAATAACTTTGAGAAACTCTGGGGATTGCTCGAACTCATCAGGAAAAGGACCTCACCCAGTCGGGATGGGGAGTGTCGGCCGGCGACGACCGCGACAAAAAAAGAGTAGGGGGGTGAAGAGATGGGGAATAAAGAATCTATGGAACACATACTTAAGTAGAAAGGCCTGGGGGAGGAAAAAACCTGTAGACAAAAGGACTAGAAATCGGGAAAAGGAATTCAAGGGACTCCTCAGGTGGCCAATCTGCCCGACGTTGAAAGGTAAAAGATAAGCGGAGCTTGTGCCGTGCGATTGCAGTAAGTCGACGGGGAGGGAGAAAAAGAGTGCTGCGTTCCGATCAGAAAAAAGGAGAATGCCCTTGGGCTTGGAATTGCCTAGGAAAAGAACGAACCGACCACCCAAAAAGACTTTCCTGTACAAACGGTTCATGATGAGGAGTCTCCTCTTTTCACAAGTGCGCTTCTCCAGAGAGAGGGAAGACGGGGTTCTATTCTGCAGTTACGACTCCGAGGTGAAGGAAGGGTTTTCGCAAATATCAGGATCCCCTGAAGTATCTTTATTCGGAAAGAACCATATGACCAGGAAACCGATATCAAGAACAGATCTCCTTTGTTTGACCACTTGGTCATTTGGAAGGAAAGGGGTATTTAACCATTGGTGGCAAAAGGGGGATTTGGCAGGAGGGACCCGGGTGTGAACAGTGAAATTCAACCAAAGGGCCGCAAAGTTTCGACAACTCCTTGCTTTGACACTCAAACTGAATCACAACTAGGCGAAGGGCTTTAACCCGCACCAGAATCGGGTTAGGTGGCGTGTCTCCAGGCACGTCCTCATCTACGGGGGGGGGGAGGAATGAAATTGGGTAGCTGTACAGGAAAAAGGAAATTCTGTTCGGGTAAGGACGAATCACCTCTTCAGCTGGAAGATTCCTAGGAGAAAGAATGGGTCAACAGATCCAGGATCCAACAAGAGGGGCAGAGTGTCTCAACCTACTGTTGTCCATCCTCCAAGGATGCCTGTAACCACAAAGACTAGCCACGCGGCTTAGAAGGAAAAGGGGGTAGAAGCAGAGGAAGACTTCATTGGCAGTCTTCAAGCCGCGACCTTTCATATTATACTACCGAAAGAAGTGAGACAGGAGTCATCAGACATTATGTTAAAAGGGGAGACTGGTCTTTCAAACAAACTTCAAACGGAAGACGCATGAATGCGCCAACGCTAACAGTGCAGGAGGCAAGCACGTCTGTTGTTGAAAAAGGAGAAACGAGGAGACAGAGACGAGTAGAAGCCTGACTTTAAAAGCGGTCAAGACAGGCGACAGGTTAGAGAGAGGACAACGAGCAATCCACGAGGAGAAAAGGGAAAGAATGAAAAAAGGACATCTTGGCTGGTTCCGGCCCTCGGGGAAGGCACCTAAACACCAGGTCGCACCGGATTTCCCGCAGCTAAGGGATAAGAAAGATGGGGAAAAAAGAATCCGTCATCTTGAACAACAAGAGATTGTAGGGTGGCTAGCTGGACCGAGGTGCACAGAAAGGAATGAAAGTTGCTTTTTGAGCAGGATCAGAAGAGAAAAAACGAAACAAGAAATCTTGGCCACTAAGTATAAAAACATCGAATCGAGGGAGGAAGACCAAACGAAATTCTTTCGACAAGGTAGAGGAAAGAGGGGAACCATAGGTAAGGGGGCCTCCCTTCAAGATCGCTCGCGAAAGGAAAAAACTTCAATCCCGCCGGTATATATGGGGCTGGTGGGGAAGCGCCGGATCAGGACGGATAGATTAATAGGAAGGAATGGATCATTCCAGGAGAGAGGGTTGGGGGAGGACCCAATTAAAAAGACTGAATCATCTTAACACAACAGAACATAAGAGAACAAGGGAATGAGGAGGCAACTCGGAAAAAAGATTCAGCAAGAGGGGTACAGGCATCTCATTATCCCAAGAGCGAGCCCTCGAGATCACAAAGGAAAACGGATTAGACCATGAGCTTGGGGGGGTTAAAACCTTCAGTGTGGGACCCGGTTGGGGGGGGAAAGAAGCGTTTAAGGGAAAAAAATTAAGCGGGGCTGAGGTCGTCCAGTGCAGAGAAGGGCGAAAAGACAGCTGGTAACCATTCTAACGTCAAAAATAAACCTTAAGGGGGGAAGGGGGAAAAAAAGTGGAAGTGAAGAGGTCAAAAAAGGGGTTGTCTGACAAACTCTGGTGACCGTCGAGGAAGTGAAGGAAGAGGAGTGGGGGGACAACCATACTTATTCATGGCTCCTACGAATAGGTGACAACCTCTGTTACAAAAGGGAAGAAGCAGCCGGACCAATAAAGGGGCTTGGTGATAACTAACTTTTGCCCGAGGGGTGGCCGAAAGGTTGCTGGTTCAGTTTCTTAAGCACGGTGGAAGGGATGCGCGGGGGGGCGAGAAGGGAATAAGGAATCGTGCTTAGTTCCAGCGTAGGGCTCACGATTGAAAAAGCAAAGTTTCGGCTCAATGGGTCGCCCTGTAGGAGAAATTTCGTCAAATTATGAGGAACCTGGTGGAGGACGCCGACACACCGGTGCACTGATCAGGAAATACTCCGCAACGGGTTAATAGAGGCGGAGGGGGAAGAGGAGAGAGGGAGGGGCGGGAGGTTTACTTCCTTTATGGGTAGCAACTGGACGGAGAGCATGTAAATTTTGTAATGGGACGACTACAGAGGAAAGGGAGAGGGTTAGATCTACCAAAGAAACACAGAGTGCGCAAAAGAGGGGGAAGGGCATACTATTAAAGATGTCTTGCTTGCGAGGGGGAAAAGAAAAAGAAAAGGGAAGCATTTTATCGCAAAAAGGTTGAAAGCAACAAGTGGGACGAGGAAAAAAAAGCCCATCAAGACTTTTCGGGGGGCCTCCTCCGGTGTCTTTGGAGAGAGGGGAGAAAGAGCAAGGAAAGGAAGGGAGAGCTTTTTTTGAGAATAACATACTCGTACTGTCATCTTCTTCGGGGAGGGCGATCAGGGAGCTGGGTTGAACGGCGGGCACTCCTTGCACCAATGTGTGAGGACGGGGAGAGGTCCATCAAAACCGTGAGTCTACATGAAAGGACACAACAATCTGGGCGGCGAGGGAAGAAAAGAATCAAAAAGAATCTAAACAGATCTAGTGGCATAGTCAGGCGGAAGAAGGGGGAAAATAAAGACTTTGACGTTTCTTGAAGGAAGGGGAGAAAAAAGTGAGGTCCTATGTGTTCGTAAGAGTAAAAAAAAAAGAGAAGGTGGGACTAATGTGTTTCAAAAAAGCCACTGAGTCTAAAAAAGTGAAAAGAAATAGGAAGGGAGGGATTAAGAGTAGTAACTATATTCTGAAGGAAGGCATTCTGACAGCCCCACAATACAAAGCTTGGGGAAAGGACGAAAGAATATGAAGCTTTCTACCATCCCTGGGGGCGAAAGGAGTTGGTATTATTTAGCTGGGGTTAAACCAAAAAGCTGGCGTCCGGGCACAGGAAAGGAAGGGGAAGCTTTTTTAGGCGGTTTAGGAAAGGCTGTATGAAGTACTGGGTCATGAAGACAACTTTGGCCGTAGGGGGGAAAGGGAAAAAATATTATGAACCGCAAAAAGATATGAAAGGACAGATCGAAAAGTTGACCTCTCATAGAAGGGCGTGAAGAGCTTAGGTGTGCGAAATTCGGGGAAGAATGTAAGAAACTTATCCTAGCTAACCCCAGGAAACGCTAGCGGAGATGGAGACAAGAAAACC
>Ga0179593_1610511_pt1 | contig 27630 bp, 30 predicted proteins | sample CZODoug2_1_08_16_FD_185931 | JGI IMG/M metagenome (GOLD analysis project Ga0179593, IMG submission 185931) | Vadose zone soil fungal communities from Angelo Coast Range Reserve, California, USA - CZODoug2_1_08_16fungal (PacBio error correction) | ecosystem: Environmental > Terrestrial > Soil >...
AAACCAAGGGCTCTAAAGGAGGGGAAGGTCGGAGGGGATTTTGAGCGAAGTCAAAAAAAATGGGTCGCTGGGCCAATGATGACTTGACCGGGAATTGGTAGAACCAAAGAAAGTGGGAGGGGAAAAGACATCCAAGCCAAAGGTCATATTCGGATAAGTTTGGGAGGCGGGGCCTCTTGGAGGCCGGAAAGAAAGGCGGAAAAGCGAATTCCCGAAAAACGAGTAAAAAAATGTCGCCAAAGAGGATCGCTCACATGGAGACTAGGGACCCAACGGCAGACTAGCATGGGGGAGTAAAACGGTTTGTTGAGGGTCTACCAAAAGCAAAAAAAAAGAAATTTTTCGTGCCGTGCGCAGTCAAGGGGAGCCCGGCTCGCGCCGATTAAGGCCGTAAAAGGGAAAAAAGAAAACCCTCTGAAAGGCATCATTGAAACACCTTGTAAGGATGCCGAAAAAACCGGGGGGCCGGATCCAATTGACGCGGGAAGGACCAGAATGCGAAATGCTTTTCCGAGGCGGTGGAGGCGTCTAGCTTCTTCAAAACATAAAGGAGGAAGGGAACATTCGCTGCGCTACAAAAGACGCAGGGCGAAGAAAGGTCTGGAGAAAGGACACCCTGACAAAATGAGTGGAATTGAAGTTTCCGTTTAAATGCCACACTCTAAAAAAGGGAAGCTTCAGAGGGGGAGGAGGTTTGGCGTTTTACAGGAGGGGAAACAACATAATTTTTAGCGAATTAAAGAAAACTGTCTAATGACGGGGTAAAAAAAAGGGAATTTCGCAAGGCGGTGCACTTGTTGGGCCGGCCCGTTTTCCGCAAAAGAGAAATCGACTCACTCAGTTAAAGACAAAAAGGGAACAAAAATCTAGGGGAGAATGCACATTACAACGAGACGTTCAATGGTGCCAAGGTGGGGAGGGGGTCTCCTGGGACGGGCCTGATTGAGAACATTGAAAAATTACCGGGGAGTATGCATTGCGGTCCAATAAAAAAAAAAACAGCACCGTTAAAACCAGGCTTCAGCGCGGGGGGGCTTGGAATGAGGGGGAGGCAAGGCCGGGGCGGATGAAAGAACCGAAAAAAAGACTCGCACCAATGGAAAGAAGGGGAAAATACATTGTCAGACAAGCCAGAAACAGAGAAATTCTGAAAAGTTCCAGAGAGGTGAACTACTTGATCCTTTTTGGAGTGTAAAAAGTGGGGGAAGGAAAAAGGAAGGAAGTACAGGGAGTTTTCGGGGAGACAAAAGAAAAATGCGTACTCAATCGAAAATGCAATATACGACTTAAAGAAGGGATACGAAAAAAGCTGAATGAAGCTCGAAACGGCCAAAGAGCGTGGTCACAGGTGGCGCGTGGAGTTCGCCTTTCATACAACACAAAAAAAAGCAAAAACTTTCTTAGGGGCTGGGGGGAAAGTACAAAAAAAACAGGGCTATTTGTCCCTGGGCGGGCTGAATCGGAAAAAACAGTTAAAAACATCGTCGGAATCCAGAAGAGTTTCTCCCGGGTTCGGTCAGGTTTAAAAAAAAAGACAAAAGAGAAAAAAGGGGGTTGAAGTTCAAAAGTCTCAGTCCCGCTTTCCTGAAAAAAAGACCAGGGACCCATATAAAAGGAAGGCTTGAAAAAGGCCTTTCGGGCTTAAAGAAAATTCGAAGGAAAAAAAGTTCCTGAGGAAAATCGATCGATGGAAACCCGAAAAAAGTAGGTTTGAAACGGACAGAAAGTGTTACCTTGCGTTAGGAAGAAAGACAACAAGTATTTTTCTTAAGATTATTGAAGGGTGGGTTTACGGGAAAAAGGTAAGTTCATAGAGAGGGTGGTTGGAAGGGGGGGGGGGAGCAAGGTTGCTTTGGGAAAGACATTACATTCGGGAAAAAAAGCCTTCCTAGTTAAGAGGATCGAAAGAAAGGTTTTCGCGACCGAACGCCGTGCTGTCGAAAAAAGGGGGAAAGGCAGTTCAGGAAACAGTAAGCGGCTCCGCACCAAAAGAAAACAGAAAAAGTCGGTTGGCTCTGCAAAGACAAAAAAAAAAAATAACCATGAATTTACGGTGGGGCCAGGAAGCCCAATCACCGGGGGCCTGGCTTCAAGCCCTCATCTTTCAGGAAGACATGCACCCAGTTTGGGTTGTTTATCGTTTCACTACCTACGGGCACAACCTCGGAGACGTGCCGCGGAAACAGGGGAGAGAGAGGCCACAAAAGAATAAAAAAACGTGGTGAGCCCTGGAGTGCAGAGGGTTCGAGTCACCGCACCTGCACAACTTCAACGCGGCTTCGGGGTGCTGGAATCATGGTAGAGGGGAACCGGGGAAGGGGGGAAGAAAAGGGGAGAAAAAAAAAAATGAATCGTCTCACACCATAATTCCTAAGGTGGAAAGAAGGAAAAAAATTGAACCATACAATAACTCAGGAGTCACATACGTCCAAAATGACACGCTACCGGGAAAGAGGAGATGATCCTTGGACGGGGAAATACGGAATGAGGGGAAAGGTCAGGCCAGAATAGGGGGGAAGGTAGAAAACAAAAGTCGGAAGGCAAGGACGAGTCATTAGAAGAAAATTGAAAAGGGGGGATCAAAGAAAAGGTTAAAAAATCTTAAACAACCGCTCGAATCTCCAAGGGGGAGTTATCAACAGGTGAGGGGGATGCAGTTCGCAATGTGGAAAGAGGAAGAATAAAGAAGGGGGGGTAGGGGACAGACTTCTCCTTCCTCACCCTTCGAGGGGTGCAAGAACCCAAGGGGAAGGGGGAGAAAGGGCAAAAGATCAAAAAAACCCACGAGGAGGACAAGGAAGAAGAAGGATATGAAAAAGATCCGAATGGAACAGGAGACTTGTTTGAGGAAAGTCCAAAAAAGAAAGGGGGGGTGAAGCATGCTATGTTTTTTGGGGGGAAAAAAAAACAAGACACTCAAAACACCAGGGGAAAGCGTTACATGCCAGCCTCTGGGGGTTAGAAAGAAAAGGGGTGGGAAAGGAAGGGGGATGAAAACACGGTATTGTCAAACCGGCAGTTCAAGGGAAGGCATAGAGGAATTGACTCCAGAAAATAAAAAATTTTGGTGCACTCAGCTAAAAGGGATTGCAGGGCATGCCCAAATTTACAGTTCCGTATGGAACTGAGCTCGGAGGGGGGGGAGAGACACGACCGGACAAAGGGGGAACTTAGGTTCAATTTGGTCCGGCTCTTAAGGGGTGAGAAGGGAACATCGTAATCTTGGTGGACCGGAGAGGGAGAATTTGACAAACCGAAAGTGCCGACCCCGGCAAAAAGACTCCCTCTAAGTTGGAAGGGTAAAGCGAGGATCGAGAAGGGTTGGGAGAGGAAACAAACAAGGGGGGTCCATTTCAAAGAAACGTGGGTAGGAGGGAAAAACCGTATATAGGATGAAAAAACTTCAGAGGGAACGACGGGGGGGGGACAAGCCATCCGAAAAAAGGGGGTGAAAATTTGTTTCTGGTAAAGGGGAAGGGCGTCGATCCATTCCCACGCGTAAAAGGAGAACTTAACAAAATAACGACCAGCTCTATTAATCGGGGAATCAAAGAGGTAACGGATCAGAAGGGGAAGGCACGACGCAATCCGAAGGGGGAGGAATAAACCCCTGAGAAAAAAAAAAAAAGAAACAAAAAAGAAACCAGGGGGAGAAGGTCCTAAAAAAGGGAATACATGACGCAACCTTCTTGTGGTGAAGGGAAAAGAAAATTGAAGAAGGGGGAAACTTTAAACTGTCAAAGGTGCCTAGTCAACTAGGATAGGGAGAGGAAGGCGTCGTTCAGAAAGGAAAAGGTTGTGGAATGAAGGGGGAAAAAGAAAACGAAAAACCCCCTTCAATACTAAACAGCAGCCCGTCGATGGAGCCTAGGGGGAAAAACGGAAAACGTTATAACAGACGACAGAAAGTCGTAGAAGGGGGGGGCGCTCGTGCATTTATTCTGCTGGGGGATAAAAGAACAAAAGGGGAAAACCGTGGGTAAAATTTATTTAAACGGCGCACATGAAAAAAGGGCATAGGAGCAAGAAAAAAACTGTGAGGCGGACGTGAACCACAAAAACGCATAAAACGTTTGGGGACTTTCAGGGGTATCCGGCTGAAAAACAGGAACGCGAACAAACAAGGTGGACGGACCAGTTTGGGAGAGGGGGGGACTTGGGGTCTAAGCGTCATTTCAGAAAGGAAGCCCCTGGGGGGGGTCTTCCAAGTCGCAAGAAGGGGGGAATAAAGGAAAGGGGAAGAAGACAATTTCTGTCTTTTGGGGCAGAAAAGTGAAAACGGATAAGATATTGGCAAAGGGAAGGAGTTTGGTGGGGAGGGGAGAGAAAGGGACGTGCAGACAGGGGAGCCCTGGGAGTCGGGCTTCCATGCCGCTTGACAAGGAACATATTGAGGTGTCGCAAGGGGGGAGAGGGAAGGGGGGGGGGGAGACCGGCTCAGCAAATCCAAAGGAAACTTATTTCACAAACACGGACCGACAGCAGGTTTGAATCGGGGCTTTTCTAAGGGTTTGAAAGGAAGAAACTACAAGGAGGGGCAGTGGACAGGCCTGGAGGGGTCAGCCAGGAGTTATAAAAAAAAAGGAAGAAAATTGCACTTCCGAAAAAGGGTATTGGGAAAGCCAAAGATATGGGGGGGGAAACGGGTGAGTCTCTTGAAGGAGGCCGTCCGACCCTCTTACAGAAGGGAGTTCAGGTGAAAAATACAATCAACGGCGAATCTCGAGATAGTATCGAGAAGGTAAAGCCGAAGCAACCGAAGGGTCCAATTTGGCTTCAGAAAAGAAGGGGAAAAAACAAAAAAAAAGGGAGGACATTCGCGTGTCATTTTAACGACAAATGGGGAGCTTTCTTTTTGGGAGGGGTGACCTCGGGGACAAAAGACGCAGAGCAACGTATCCTGCGGGGTCGCTCCGCAGAAAGTTAGAGAGGTTTTTCGTTTGGGGACTGTCACCCGGCGACGGAAAAAAAGCGCCGGAACATGGAAGATTCTGTTGAGGCAACTCGACTGCCCGCGTAAAAAGCGGAAACCCGTGCATCCCACGCCCGGTGAGGAAAAGACCAATGGGTAAGAAAAGGTAAAAAGGGGGAGTTGAACCAAGGCTCTTCGTTAAGCTTAGGAAAAGGGGGGACTTGGGAAAAGGTAACGCACCCCCAACATAAGGAGGAGTGAAAAAAAGTTTTTTCTAACATCAAGAGAAAATGAAGGGAAATTCAGGAGGTTTTTTGCCGGGCGCGACAGAACACGCTGTGGGAGCTCAGGTGAAATCAAAATTCCTTTATATATCACGAGGGAGGCGAGAGTAACTGAAGAAGCAGTGCCAGCAGACAATGAACCCTCTCAACAACAAAAGAAACCGAAAGGAGTTAACGGAAACTCGCTAACGGACTTTGCGAAGATTGAAGTGAATGTGGGCTCTGAAGGGAACTAGGGTCAACTCAAGGAAAGAAAAAGGACGCTCCGTGTTAAATTTGGGGGAGACTCGAAAAATACGAGATCAGGGAGCCCAGTGCGCCATGGGAAGCAGAGCCTTAGGGGAATGAGAGGGAAGAGGATCGAAAAAAAAACAAAGGATATGAGGGGAAAATATATCTATATCCTCAAATCTAAGGAGTAAAGCATGTCCTTGCAAGATGAAGATAGGTGGCTTCCCACACAAAAGAGAGGAGAATAGAGTTCAGAGAAAAAAACTGGAGGGAAGGTGACGAGGTCCACTTGCCTTCTACCATTTAGTAAAAAGAGGATCGAGAAACGGAGATCCCGGGCTCCGTGTTGGGTAGGTCGGTGCCGCGCTGGCCGGAAGAACAAGAGGGGGTAAAACGAATTCTTCGAGGCTATCTTGGAAAAAAGAGAAACCGGAGAAGCAGCCAGCAACTCAAGAAAATACGCTGGAGAAACTACTCAGGGACTGGAGGGGGAGAACCACCGAAAAAACGAAAAGGGGGAAGGGGCGTGAAAGACAAACCAGTCTTTTCACATCCCGAAGAAGGAGAAAGAAGAATGTGATACGCTAAAAATCTCTGAAGGGAAGGGGTGTTCCGCTGGGGAAGAAAGGTCTAGAAAGGAGACCGGGAAAAAGGGGGAAAAAAAGGACGAGTTTGAGTGAAAAAGAATGAGAAATGAACTTGGGGCCAACTGGCGCGGCGGGCGCAAAAAAAAAGAGCCAAAATGGCATTGAGAGGGACGCAGAGAAAAAGGAAAAGAAAAGGGAGGGGTCTTAACTTGAAATAAACACGAATGATTGGATGAGGAAAAGAAGGTCCAAACGAATCTTTCATCCTTCCGAGTTGGGGGGGGGTCTTGGGGGACAATAAGGGGGTGGGGTTGAGGGGAATGGAAAAACAAGGGACAGGGGAATTTGTCTTTCCGGGACCTTTGGAGAGGAAATAATGGGGGGGTTGAAAAAATCGAAAATTAGAGGGCAGGTGCGGTGAACTAGTGAAGGGGGGAAAGGGATCATTCGCTGTGCCTCGTCTTATCAGAAAAGCAAACTTACACCGAAATTATTGGCTCGAAAAAGGAAAGAAGACTTTTCTGGTTCCGACATTGGGGGGGGAGTTGGTAAAAAGGGCCTTGCTTGCTTTGCGGAAATAACAGCCATGTTGGATGGACGACGGGGTGGGGAAAAGGGGGCTTCCATCTCTACAAACAGCTTTACCACCAGTCAAAACTTCGAGGAGGAATGAAGAGTGGAAAAAATGAACCTCTGCGGATTGAGTGAAAATATGTAACACCAGATTTAAAAAGAATGTGTCCAGAGAAAGGGACAAAACGAAGAAAGAAGTTAAGGGAAAAAAACATACTTCTGTCCCGTCGGGACGGAAGAGCGCCTTAAACATGTTGTTTTGGTTGGAGGGGGAAAAAGGAAGGAGAGGGGGGGGACCCCGTTCCGAAAGGAGGATTGGGCGGGGAGGCAAAAAAAAAAGAAGACAAGGGAGGATTGAATGCGACTTCGTTGACAAAGACGGGAAAAGAAATCCGCACCCTTGGCAGACTGGGAAAGAACGTCGGAAAACAAAGGGAGAAGAAGAAATCGGTGGCTGAGTTAAGAAAAAAGAAAGGGGCTGTGGGATGGGGGAGGGAAGAAGAATACGAGGAACGATCAAAAGGTTTCTTCTTTTGGACTTCTCAACAAAAGACTGTGTCAACGGTGAAAATCTAAGCCTACACAGCAGTTGCCATGTCGGAGGAGACATCTTTTTGTGGGCGTGCGTGAGAGAAACATAGAAGGAAAATAAAATCCCTCCATTGGTTTAGACGACAGGGGATTCCGAGATTTCCTAACCTGAAACCTATGCGGCAACGCTTATGTGGTTCCGGGAAAATGGTGGGGAAGCTGGAAAGAATCACCCTTCACTGGTAAAGCCACCACAGTTCCTTCAGGTCACGCTCGTCCCCCACTCGGTTGAAAGGGAAACTGCCCCGGGGTGGAAAAGTGCGTGGAGAAAGAAAAAAAAAACAATAATTATTTTCTTCTATAGGGGGGGTGCAGGTGAGTACTAACGTAGGGGTTCAGGGGTTTTTTGTTTCTTTTGGTTTTCAAAGCAGGGGGCGATGACATGACATTCAGGTAGGGAAGGGGCTTTAAGGAAGTTACTCAAAAGGTATCGCTATTAGAACGGGATGGGAGAGAATTGTGACACGGCCTGTTCAGAGGCGCAGGGCGGCCTAAAGCAGGCAGGAAAAAGAAAAGCTCTGAGGAGAGTCAAGAAAAACGAGCAGGTAAACCGGAATTAAAAAGTTTTGGTGTCCTCTCTCCGGGCGGATGGCAAACCCCGGGGGATTGGAGAAAGGACTGGGGGGGGTTCGAAGAGAAAGGGGAAAAGAAGAGCTGGGGGAACATTCCAACTGAAGCGCGGCGGGGGAGGGGATTGGAAGTTGTGTGTCAGGCACTTGCCGGCGAGCGAGGACGAAAAATGCGGAAAAAAAAAAATTCCGAGGGGGAGGGGAAAACTCGACAAAAAGACGAAAAAAAAAAACTCATTGCTCAACAACTTCAGTTGAACGGTCTAGATAAAAACTAGTTAGCAGGGGAGGGGGGAAACGTATTATGGGACAATGAAGGAAGAGGGGGGGGTGGCGAGAAAAAAGGAGGGGGAATTGACCAGGGTAGGAAAGAAACTTCAAAGACGTTAAAAGGTGCATCCCGTTTGCGCTCTCGGAAACTCGAGAAAAAAGGGACCAAGAAGGCGGGGGATCAACAGCGGGGACGTGCAGTTCCCATTTCAACAAAAGGAAAGGGGGGCCGCAGGGGGGGAATGGGGCCTCCGAACAAGAGAGGGGGGGGGAAAGGTCCAAAAAAGGTGCGATCTCCTCAAGAAAAACACAACAACTTATTATTGAAGAGAAAAAAAAAAAAAAAACTAAGAACAGAACCCAAAAATGTTCGGAGGGAGAGGGACCACCTCAAAAGGGACTTGAAAGGGGGGGGTTTGAAGGAAATCACTCCCCCCAACTGGTGGGGAGAGAAACTTGAGTCCCTGGGTTCGAGAGCTGTTCACGAATAAACTTTGGAAAACAACCGTCGGGAACTGATGGGGGAGGGCAAGTTTTATTTACTCCTAATGTCAATTCCCAAATTTGGGAAACTAGAACAGAAAATGGTGAATGCAAGGTGATGGGAAAAGAAAAGTCCGGGATTTGTTTCCTAAGGAATCACTCGGGGGGAGGAAGTTGGAAAGGCTTTATACGTATGTGAAGCCCTGGTGAGGAGTGGGTGGGTGAGAGGTGACGGAACAAGGAATAGGGGACAACGATCAGGGGCCATTTTTTGCGCTCGAAAAGCCAGGGAAGAGGTGAAACAAAAAAAGGAAAAAAAGCCCCGAAACGCCGTTGGGGAATGTGTTGTGAAGGGATTCGGGGCAGAGAGGGGTGGAGAAGGGAAAAAACAAAATCATGTTCTCGAATAAACGGGGGGGGGGGAGGTCATCCTTGAACTACCTGAGAGAGAGACGTAGAAGGTGGCAGCTAGGGTTGGAAAAAAATCCTAGCCCAACCCACGGTTCAGGGGGGGAAAGGAATGAGGAAAACCAGCTCACGCGCACTAACGGCGGCACCAATAGCGCGAGCACGAGAGAAGACGAGAAACCAGAGTAATTAAGAGAAAGTCCGAAAGAGCCTAAGGAAATATAGGGGAAGAAACCGAAACAAACTCCAAAATAAACAAACAACTAGGAGAACAATGAAGGGAAAAGAGGAAAGGACCTATACTCAAATTCTTGTTTTCTTTCTTGACGGAGAACTCACGGGGAAATCCATGAGGGTCACAGGTCGGGAAAGTTTCGTAGAGACGTTGAATCATCATTAAAAAGTCTTGTGAAGGGAAAACGATAACTCCAGCCCCCCCCTTCCATTAAAGACAGAGAAAAAAAATTAGTGAAGGACGGGTCAGGGGGGAAGCCGGAAGAGTCTTCTTAAATAATAAATTTGGAGCTGGAGCGGAGGGTACCGCAAGAAAGGGCGACCAGCGTGAAAGGGAAGGAAGTTCAACGGAAAGGGGGGGGGGGGGGGATAATTCAAAAAGAAAAACAAAAAAAAGGTTAAAGGCTTTTTCGGTCAAAAAAAACAAGGTTGGTTGATCGGATATCCGGTAAGTAAAGTCGACGAAAGAAAAGACAACCGGTGGAAAGTCAAAAGGGGTTGTGAAAATGGAAGGGGGGGTTCACCACTAAGGAGGGAGGTTCAAGAATCGCGGTATTGAAGTAAAACGTCAGGGAAAAAAAAGAGGGGAGTTCAGGGCGAAGGATCCTAAAGTCTAACTTTTTTTAGACGCCCGACAAAATACTGGTCATTAAAAAAGTGCCCCCATATACTTCCTTGACCGAAAACGGGGAAGAAAAAAAAAAAAAATGGGGTTGGGGAGAAGTATCTACTGGCGATGCAACTAGTGGGGAGAAAGGAGGTTCGTTGATGTTGGATGCGGAAATGGTCTGCTGTGAAAAAAACTGGAAAGGTGGCCCTGATAGAGCTGTCACCTATCCGGCCGCCCGGGCATGCCCGACCACTCAAGAGAATAAAGCAAAAGGAAAGTCGAAAAGGGGGGAAAGACTGCTGGTAGTTGAAGAAACACCCTTGGCATGTTTCGAAAGCAAAGCAGGAGGAAACCAGCCCGCCCCGGAAACAAAGAAAAAGAATAGCTCTTTTTAGGGGGAAAGAGAAAAGACGGAGGGGGTGTTCTTTCCGTGCGGCGAGGCCGCGTGCAATTAAAGAAAAAAAAGAAAGAATCGTCGTACCAGACGTCAGAATAGGCCATTCGTAGAAAGCCGTCGGAAGAAGGCCAGGGTAACCGGAAGACACCGACTAACTACCAAAAAGAGGGGGAATTTTAACCGCTTCCGTGTGGGCATTTGGAAGGGAAGAAGCCTAGTCTGTTTTCTTTCATCCAAGATAACTGCAGCCGAGGGAAGTTCCGTGAAGGGAAGGAGACCAAAAAGCAATTAATGGGTGTTCTCGTATTTTTTCGTTTTGGGGAAGCAGTCAAAGAAGACCCCCGAGAGGAAAAAGGGGAAACTCACGGGGGGATAAAAATCCCTAAGGCTACTTCCCATTCAGTGGGTTATCCTGGAACACACTTCGGGAAACTCCCTGTGAGGAAAGAAAGCCAAAATTTTATGAACTTGCGTCCCGAATCTTTTAGACGTAGTAAGCTGCTGTCTATCGGGGCAGGTGCGGGAGCAAAAGAAAAAATGTTAGGAAAACTCGACGGTTTTTCCGGTTGGGGCGACCGAACCGCTTCGAAATTGGAAACCTGGACTGAAAGGGTCCACAAAGGAGGACACGCCGACTTTAGCCATAATCTAAAAATCGGAAGGGCCAGAACTATCTTGAAGAAGGTCCTGAGAGTCGAAGGTCCGCCATGCTGCCTACCACCCAAAAGAAAACTAGGCCGGAACTTAGAGAAAAAAGGTTGAAAGATCAACTCAACTTTCGAGAAAGGGAAAGAGCAAAACGTTTTCAGACAGGCATTGGCCCACGACAGAATAAGACCGGGAAGGGGGTGGGGGGGGGGGGGGGGGGAGAAGATAGATCAAAGATCTCTCCATAGAGGAAAGAAGCCCGCCAGGACTGCGAATATTAAGGGAGGGGAGTTCATAAACAAAGATTAAGAAAAAATCGGAGAGAAGGCTTTTCGAGCCAGGGGCCTGGCGAGCTGCCAGAGAAATCAGGGAGATACAGAACAAAAAAAAAGGGAAAAAGGGGGAATTCTTGTCGAGGGAAAACCTTGGCGAAGGGGGTTGAAGATTCCACTTTTCTAAAAGGATCCGAAATATCCTCGACTGTGTTCGGCCCGGATAGGGGTGGGACGCAGGTTAGGGGAAAAGGGGAAAAAAAGCTAAAAAGAAATAGAGATTCCCTCTATAGAGGGATCCAGAAGGAGGAAAGGACGCCTTTCACCTTGTCGAAGCGCTGGCGAAGACGCACGGAAAACGGCAGAACCTTTTCGGAACTTCCGGGAAAACGGTCCTTGCTGGTGAAAAAAGGAAAAAAGCCAGCATGAGTGTCTTGCGGGCTTGCAAAAAGGGGTCAAAAGAACCTTCGATCGCAAGACCGCCGAGCCTTGAAACGCCTCCAGAAATTGGGAAGGAAGTACAAAAGAGGCCTGAAAAGCGATGCACCGAGGGGGCTTCTAAAAGTAGACTAGGAAAAAAAAAGTTGAGAAACCGAATGCTTTACGCGCCTGGGCCCTCTGGCGCGCAGGGGGAAAAAAAGAAAGACTAGCAAAGAAAGCGAGGCCTCAAGGGCAGTACGCCTCTGTGCGGAAGGAATGCGGGAGAGAAGGAAAAAAATTGATATGGGTCTTAAAATGCACACGCGAAGCGTTTCATCCGAGGGGGGGGGTGTGGCTGGCGTTGACCATGGGGTTTATGAGAAGACAGGAAAGTCGGAGGCTTTACTCCTTAGTTACAAGGTCGATGCAAGTGCGGGCGCGTCTCTTGTGTCCCGGACGGTAAGAAATTCGATCAAACAAGAAAAAAACCTGCCACCAGAACGGAGTAGGAAGGTTACAACGGATTCAAATGTTCTGGCCGTTGGGCTTGTCCTCGTTCGGGAGGAACCCTAGGAGTGGAAGAAACATTACCCGTTTTTCGCAGGGAAGGAAAAAATAGCTAAAAACCGCTTTCAAAGCCCAACTTCACGCGGAGGAGGGGAGGGGACAGGGGGGGAAAAGACAAGCCGGCGAGGCTCAAAGAAGAAAAGCCAAAATTCCGATTTTTCGCGGTAAAGAATTGGAAAATCCAAGAACTCAGTGGGATATACGTCTGCAAGGTCGACAGGCGATACGTGACAAAAAGAATATAACGGTTCATTAGACGGGGGGAGGGGGGCCCTGGTAGGACGGAAGGAAACAGGTATTTGGAGGGAAAAGCCAAAAACAGAGGCCAGTTTAGAGTCAATGCAGAAAGACAGAGAACGTGACCGACCGAGGAGCAATAACCGTGGGCGACAAGGGGGGGGGTGGGGGGGGGGGGGTGGGGTGGGGGGGGGGTGTGGGGGGTGGGGGGGTTTTTGGGGGTTGTGGGTTTGGGGTGGGGGGGGGGGGGGGTTGGTGTGGGGGTTGGGGGTTGGGGGGGGGGGTGGGGGTTGGTTTTGGTTTGGGGGGGGGGGTGGGGTGTTGGGGGGGGGGGGGGGGGGGTTTTTGGGGGGGGGTTTGGGGGGTTGGTTGGTGGGTTTTTTGTGTTTTGGGGGGTGGGGGGTTTTTTGGGGGGGGTTTTGTTTTTTGTTGGGGGGGGGGGGGGGTTGGGGGGGGTGAGGGGGTGGGGGGGGGGGGGTGGGGGTTTTTTTTTGTTGTGGGGGTTTGGTTTGGTTGTGTTTTTGGTGTGTGTGGGGGGTTTGAAAATTAAAAAGCTAGGAAAAAAGTTCTCCTCCGAACACAGCATACTTACAAGGGGGAAATTAGGGGTGATCCTTTCATACTACCGGATATCGATAACCGGGAGTGCGGGATCTCCCCGAACTCCGCTTTGGCCCTGGTAAGTACCTGAACCACAGGGGAAAAGGGAGGGACGGAATAAAGGTAAAGGGATTGGGGGATTAGGGGAATAAAAAAAAAGCATTCCACTAACCCGCGACAATTCGACTGCATGTCCAGAGCCGATTCTAACCACGACGAGGGCGGGCAGTTGGAGTAATTGCAGGGGGGGGGGGGAGGACTGGAAAAAAACACAGCAATTCCTGCCGGCGATAGAGAAAAACCTAAAAATCTGACTAGGCCAAGTTTCCGTGAGTTGTCTCCCGGAACAGAAAAGAAAAAGAAAAAATGAGGACGTCTCCGGGGAAGTTGGGAAGGGGAAAGAACCCACGGGGTGAGGTTTGGGGGAGAGTAGACTTTATTAAGACATTTCACATTCGGATGGAGGAGGGGAAAGCTGGACGAATCGCATTAAATGGTGATCGCGAAGGAGAGCAAGTGCTGAGAAAAAAGGAAAAACGGTCAGCAGAGAGGTGAAGCGGAAAAAAAAGAATAAAAAAATCGGAAGGGAGAAGACACACTACAACTATAATTCAAAAGTTGAACGGCTCTCTCTCTCGGGGCCTGGCTGAAGAAAAGAAGCGGGAGGGAGAATTTGTTGGGCAGTTGCTCCCAATAGAAAGCATCACCAAGGGAAAGCCAAAAAGAGGATGGGGAAGGGGGGGGTGTGCTTCACTTTTCAGCGGAGTAACAGTCAATAACTCGGCCACCAAGATTCCGATGTCCCTCAGGAAAGAAAAAAGAGAAACAAAACGAAGCCTAAAAAACGTCCTGGCACGGAAAAAGAAAGAAAAGTACAAAAGGGGAAAGGGATACGGAAAGTAATCTGGGGCCAAATCCCGGAAAAAAAGTTCAAAGAAAGTCGGAAAGGCCATGCGAGTCCAATTCGAACTGCCGATCGCCCAAGAGGGACAGACGGTTTTGAGCAAACTGTGACAAAAGAACCGAGAGGAAGACCCAGGGATTTCTCACACCAAGGTAAAATTGGGCGGGGGGGGAGGTGGATTTTCTCCATTCAAAAAGACAGTAACTGGGAGGGCAGTGACTCGAGAACAGTCGCTTTGTGCCTGGCCCGCGGGAGAAGACTACAACAAAACGGAGGAGTAGATATATTACGCAATCGAAACCAGCACTGGCAGAGACGAAGTCCAACCCTGGCAAGGTACCAGGTTCGATACGATTTGAAAATTGCAGGAACGTGACAACCAACAAATACACCATGTGGGGCGGACTTACAAGAAGAAGGGGGGGGAGAAAAGGTTCGTATCTTTCGTTCAAACGCCACGGTATGCTCAAAACCGTTACGTTATCGCGGAGGGGACTCCGAGAGAAGGGGGGGGAGAGAAAGAGACTTTCCGTAATAAGGGGTCACAAAAAAAAAAAAAGGACCTTAGTAACGCTTTTGGTATTCGACCGTTCCGACGACCGTATGTGGATGAGGGTCTGGGGGAGGGGGTCCTGCTTGAGGGGAGAATGGACCGAAAAATCTTGGTGCTCCGAATCGTCTGCATGTGCGAAATCACTCCCGCACAGGCAGTGACGACCCCCCCCGAGGAAAAAAAGAAATCTCCACGCATGAAGGGTGTGGTTTGGAGCGCATGCTGGTCCGTAATAGGGCAAATGAAAACAAAAGGGAATGTTCTAAAATACGGGTGAGGGGGTTCAAAGGTTTAAAGGAAGAAAGGGAGAAGAGAGACAAACAAACGGCGTTAACTTTCTCGTGTTGTAGTTTTTGCCAATCCCGAAGCCTGGTGGAATTTGGGCTTGAAGGCTTTCTTCGGAAGAAAAAGCTTCAATCTCCTTCTTACCTGTGGCAAAGAAGCGCCACACCAAACGATAATTCGAAACCACTATTGGGGGGTCGAGGCTAGGGAACTACGAATAGAATGTCAGGGAAGGGAAATAAGCAAAGGAAAAAACGCCAAAATAACAAAAGAGTAACACTTACCAGGGGAAAACGAAAAAGAGACGCAACCTAAGGAGGGTTTTTCTTTTCTTACGTCAAAGCGGTTAACTGTAACGGAAATCTGGAACAACAGGTGGAGATTGCGTCAAGGGGAAGGTCTTATGAGCGTGGCATCAGTGAAAATCTTGGGGATGAATGGGCTGTCAGAAACCAACCCACCCTGCGGGACGCCCAAAAAAAGGAGGATGCCGCCAGAAGAGGGTCAGGGGGGACGCAGGGGAAAAAGAGGGAAATCTAAACCATGGCGCAGTCCATTGACTAAAAGGTTTGAACACTCACAAAACCGAAAGGCACTTTACCAGGGAGGGAAAAAAAAAGTCATGGGAAGAAAGGTTTATAATCTACCCTATACCATTTTACACAGAGAAATGGAGACTTGCGTATCCCACAAGAACGCCAAAGGGTGGGTGGAATATCTCCCTTGTGGGGTAAAGAGTCATCCACTCCCAACACCCCTGTTGTGAATTACGGGAAAAAAAAGATTTTGGCGGAGAAAGGGTACAGAAGAGGTAAAAATGGGAAAGAGGGGACGCCAACGGTAGGACAAATCCTCTGTAAAACTCTAAAAATGGAATCCGAAAAAGGGGAAGGCTGGATTGGGGGGGGAGCAGGGAACAAGACCAATAAATAGAAATAACCGAAGGAGGGGAAAAAGACCGTAGGGAGTTCCCGAAAACGTTAAGTCGGGGGTGTAAGATCGAAAGGGCATAGTAATGTTGGCCCTGAGTTTTATTTAGTTGGGAAGAGAACCAGGGAGGGAATAGTAAATCGAGAACGGGGGTCTAGGAATCATTGGGGGCTCCTTCACTGTCTCAGAAGAAGTTGAACCCAAATGATTCAAAATCCTCCTAACCAAAGGGGAAAAGGTGGCGTTTTTTAAAGAGGGAAGGAGGTCGAGATTGTGAGGGGAAAACTTGGGTAAACTCATTTATTTGGGTCGGCCAAGAAAAACCGTAGAAGAACCTAAACCCAAGAACTGAACGTTCTCGTTTGTAATTGCAGAACCAAATGTGAAAAGGGGTGTTGATTCAAGAGAGTCAGGCTAAAATTCACTCTCGAGAACATGCCGGACAAATAGACAGCCCTGGACGCAAACTCTCGAAACAGAGTATTCATGGGATCAAGGAAAGCAACGCAAACCAAACGCCATCCTATTAATGTCTTATAAAACCAAGAATTAAAAGAACCCGAGAAGGCTGAACGCCTCGCGTGTGGGCATGTAACGAAAAGTTAAAAGACGTCGGTCGGAGTGGGGGGGGGGTGGGGTTTAGTCGAAGTCGTGTAAGAAGCTCGACAGAAAAATCGTCCTCCCGCGCGTAATCCGCGGGACCGCCAGCGCAAAAGCCAGCTCGATGGATTGTGCCGTTTGTGGACAGAGCGCAAAAAGCAGGGCCCAAACGGTCAAAGGAAAAAATGGCTTTGGGGAAACTTCGCTCGACGTCCTCGGCATTGTCTCCCGTCGGGCCCAACCCTGTCTAGCACCCAAAGCAAACCGGGGGAGATTCCCACATGATGAAAAATCAGAACTGAAGGGAGGTTAATCGCGAGACCCCGATCCATTGGTTGACGCACGCCCCCCAATTAGGAAAACTGGGGAGGGGGGGAACACCTAGGAATTGAGAAGAGGAGTTCATAGCATTTTGTCCGGCGCTGACAGCGCTTTTCGCCAGAGCGGGCAAAAGGAGAAGGCCCTTGAGCGATCTCTAGGAATTCGAAGGAGAAAAAGCGCAAAAGAAAAACAAACACGTCAAAGCCTTGCACCCACACGAGCCCAAGGCCAGAAGAAAAAAAGAACCGGAATGTCGAAGAGAAAAAACTCACGGTACGGCCAGTGGGGACAGTCAAATTCACTATCCGGGAACATCAAGGGCATTGGCCCAAAGATATAGAGGCCTCGAAACTATCTCTCGGCAGCACACCAAGAAAATAACTTGAGAAACTGGGCTTATCTTCTACAAAAACAAAAAACAAAGAGAAGAGAGCAATCATCAGCGAAGGTGCGATGTCCAGGACGGCCGCGTTCTGACAGGATCGTGAAGACTCCCCGAACCAACGCTGGAGAGAAGCCTGGAACGATCGTAATTTTTAATAAAACAAGAAGGAAAGAAAAACGTTAACCCAGGATAGCCGACACGGTTCATCTTCGGCCACGGGCTCGGGGTGGGGAACGGGGCCAGGGCTGGAAAGCTGCCGGAAGAAGAAACAAAAAAAGAGTCAAAAATGGGAGAGGCGCGCCTGAAACCTGGAGAAGCGAGGCGAGCAAACAAACGGCAGACGCGCTGTCGCAATTCGAAGAGGTCCCCTCCGGTACAACCGAAAAAAAGGAAATACCAGTGTAGGGGGCGGGAAGTGCAAAAGGAATCAGGCCCTGCGATCTATTAAGCACGAGAATGAAAGACTCGCGGGCATTAAACAAAAGGGGTCCTGGCGGCAAAGAGTCACACACCGAGGGGAAAGCGAACAATTGAGAAGGGACGTCGAGGAATAAAAAAAGGATTTTCGACGAGAGGGGACCTTCTGCAAATTGCGGCAAACGAAAAGCAAGAGAGCAACGTACATGAGAAAAAACTGGCGCTTCAAAGGCCCGGGAGGAACGCGCAGGAAGAAGCAAAAAAAAAAAAAAAACTGAAAGAAAAAAGGGAGTGGAGGGAAAAAGGGGTTAGGAATGCCCCGCCGAAGCTGGCCTTCCGATTTTTGGTCTTTTAGGAGGGGGAGCCGGGTGGTTACAGAAGAACATTGAAAGGGGCATTGCGTTCGGGGCCAAACGGAGATTTTGCACTGAAGAATGCTCCAGGAACTGGGGCAATTAACGAAAAAAAAACAAAAGAGGGGGCGCCCTTTTTGTCCGGCCGTAAAGTGCGCGTGAAGCGTCCTCGCACCGCACGAGGGCAGAAACAAGTTAAAAGCGTAGGGGGAAAGAAGGACAACGAGGACCGAAGACGTGTGCAAAATTGGGAGTCGGGGACCTAGTCTGATCCCTGCGGTTAATGTCGGGAAAACCTTGTTCAATTTTCCCAATCGACAGCCTCTTTACCACCATGACAACTTCAAGAGCGGGAAGCATGGGGGGGGCCAAAGGGGTGGCAAAAAAAGCCCGGAAAAACGAGAAGAACACCAAGATTCCGATTTGGGACCTCTTTAAAGCAGAAAGAAAACGGAAAAAATACATCAGGGCTCACCAGATCTGCACGTCGACCGTCGATACAAAACCAATGTAGACGAGACTTTAGGGTAAAATGTGAAGGGAGAGGTCCATCGAGGCTGCCAAGGGGAAGGGGGGGAGGGGCGGGCCCAAAAGCCATAGGGCACCATGTGGTTGAGACCATTCAAGCAGATTCCAAAAGACTTACCGAAGGTTGGCAATATGGTAGAGCTAATTTGCACGCAAACACCCAGAGAAAGAGAAAAAAAGCGGCTTTGGAGGGGAAGGTTTTCCGAGAAGGGGGGAATTTCGCCCTGGCACGACCGGAGTAAGCAACAAGCTGCGGGGGAACGTCGCCCCAACCGACCCAACAGTGGTGCACTGGTCTCGGAGAATTCCAAAAAGCAGCCCAAGGAAACTCCATGTACGCTGGGAGGAAAGGGGAAGGTGGGAGGCAGCAACCAGGGCATCATGCCCCCGAACCGAACAAAAGGGTTATACATAAACGAGAGAATTAGGCGATTGTCTCCCAGGAGGAGCCGGGAGAAAATGAGGAGCGAATTTTCATGGGTGGGGCGGCTTGACCCCCTTTCCAGTCTTTTCCTGCTGTACAGAGTAACGCCCCGACCTTGAAATAGCCAAAATTACCGTCGGCTTAGAAAAATAAAGAAAAAAGGTAAAAAAAGTCTATTGGTCGTAAAGACTGCTCCAGGAAGTGTTTCGTCCGGGTTTGTGTTTTGCTCCAGAGGTGAGATATACCTTGATTCGGTAAGTGCCCACTTACTACTGATCAGAAGTACATCAAAGTTGGTAAGGGAAAGGAACCGGGGGTCTGCGCTTGTGTGCAAGGGGCCAGTGAGCGCTCAGCGAACGCATTGCAAGACAAGCACAGCCTTTTGCTCGGAAAAAACAGTGCAACTGAAGGGAACGGTTGAGAAGAATACTCCGGTCTTTCCTGACTGACTAAACGCCCCCCGAGTGATTGAACAAAACTTCAGTTGCGCCCCATCTCTGACCATCAAGCGGTGGACAGTAAAAAGAAAGGAAGGCTTGGAGCAGGGGGTGAGGGATTCAGGAGAGGGGAGGCAAAGTCCTCGAGGCGGGCGCAACCAAAATGTGTTCCCCTTACGACAACGTTAAAAGAAGACAAACGAACTCAGGGCTCCACTCCGCACTGACCGTCAGAAGGAAAACTAGTGGAAGGTTGAAAAAGGGTCTCTTTTGCCCTTAAGGTCCTTCCAAGAAAAGCGGGGGGGGGGGCTAGCAACAAATCGGAGGCATGTTATCTGAGTAAACGAACTGAAGAAGTGGACAGGACTGTTGAAAAGAAGGGGCTCTTAGCTGAAAGAATTCGCAAAAGAGAAACAAGGAGTGGGCATTTATTATCAACCATGGGGCGGGGAGGAATTTGAAACACTCTATCCGATAAATGGAATTATTTGCGGCCCAAGGACTATCGCCAGTACCGAACAGTTTGAACCAAATGTCGAGAGGGGGATGATCTCGCAACAAAGGGGGGGGGGGAGGGAAAAAAATATTCCCTAGGGACCAGTTGCACAAAACGGCAAGACTGTTTTTTCGAATCGAATTCAAGAGTTAAGTCGATACGACTTGTTTATGGCGGAAAGTCACCCAAAACCTGTGTTGTACGTAAATTTCACCCCATGAGAAGGGGTAATCAGGGGGGGAAAAGTGAGAGGCGCCATGTTCTTGCTCACCGGAGGGCCAAGGCCTTGGAAAGTTCGAATTGGGTCCCGAAAGGGACTCAACTGGGGGGGCTCGACACTTAGCGTCAAAAAAAAAGAGGTCCCCAAGAAGAAGGGGGGAAAAAAAACAGGGAAGAAAACGAGCACAAAAAAAAAAAACAAAAGTTTTTGACGTATCGAACTCGAAGGGTTTCTTTGGGTCTGGCCAAAACGTTGGTCCGTCTTTAACTTTCCAGGACAAAAGACACGAATCGGGGTGGTGCAACCGATCAGAGGACACTAGAAGGCACTCCGCCGCGCAAGTGCCACCCCCACCCCCCCCGAGCGCGCTGGTTGGCCTTTCGGCATGGAAAAGGTAGATGGGAAGAGAAATTTCAGAAACAAGGGAGGGGGAGGGTCGTCAGCCCCTGCCAAGAGGTACTCAAACATGAACTTCCTTTGTAGGTGTTGCAGCCAATACGAGCAAGTTGTAAAAAAAAAAGTGAAAAGAAGTTGAAGACAATCTTCCTCTGGAACGTCCATGCTGAAAAAAGATCTCGACCAGAAATCGCACCACGAGTGGGAGATAGTAAGCCTGGCACGAGACAGGCAAAGGGGTCATAAAATCAACTCACTTGGAAAAAAAAAGAAAAAGACCACTTGGGTCGCAGTCTAAACGACTTAATGACGAGAAAAACCCGATTCGTGGTTGCTTTCAGCACAATCCCCGGTAACAACAGGGGCCTATCCAAACGAGGGTGATAGGGCGAAAGGGGCGATCGTGAAAAACAAGGCTTGGGGAGGGGGGGATGACGCCATCCCCCCACGACCTTACGCCAAAAAAGCGCCCGTCGGATTCGAGCATTCCGGAGTAAAAGCGGAACGACAGCCCTTAAAAGAGAAAAGGGGGCGGGAAACGATGTCATTGATTCATGGTTTGAGGAACAGGAACAAGCCTCCCGCCGTGCCCTGGATTTCAAAAAGGCACTTGGATGGGTGAGAAATTCGGCCAAGGAAAGGTGAACAAAGAAGGGGGGTTCGGGGGACAAAAAAAAAAAAAATACCAGTTTGTTTGTCGGATCAGGGGATACTTAAGGCGAACTTCACCATTGATAAGGTACACGACAACAAGAAGGTGTTAGGAGGAGGAAGCTTCCTGACATTCAAAAAAGTAACGCTAAAAAACCCGTGCTTGGAAATCTGCAGAAAAGAATTGACTCCGACAAGCCAGTCTGATGTTGGGCGCCGCCCAAATAATGGTCGCCGCCAATCAGGCCCCAGAAAGGTCCCGGGACCAGAAAAAGTAGAAGGAAGGTTGTTACGTCTCGCGGGCGACAGTTCTCAAACGTGCCAAAAATGAGTTTGTCGAGTTTGGCAAGGGGAAACAACCCATGGAGATGGGTTAAAAGAGAAAAGAGGGGGGGGCTCCTATGCTGCATTGTCGAAAAGAAAAACCGGCAAGTTGCCAGCCCCACAACTGATTCACCCCTCCGAAGGGGAGGGGAAAAATGGTTGTGAAAGCGATAAAACTGGGCACAATAAAAAACCCTTTTTCATGGTCGAAATCAAAAAAAAGGGTCAAACAGGCCCCCGAAGGACAATCCACAGCAGAACGGGAAAAAAAGCAGTTGAAGGCCAGAAAGCCAAGACGAAGCGAAGGAGTTCAAGGCGTCGGCGATAACCGCTTAACGACGGACGGCCGGCAACAAGAGCGAAAAAAACCAGCACGTCTAAAATCGCGATCCACCAGAAATCCTGAAAAAGGGAAATAGGGAACAATGTCGTGCAGAAAAAAGTCAGAAGAAAAAGACACGAGAAGGATGAAACCGCTTCGTCGGTTTGGCTGTTAAAAAAATGTAATGGAACCCCAGGTTTCTAAGTCCCTAGCAGCAATTCGGCGCCGAGCCAAAAAAGTCCAGTTGGCAGCGATGGTGGGGGTGTCGTGGGGGGTCCCCTGAAGGAACAGCGGCCCCCATCAGAGAACGCAAGTTCCGCATTCGGGGAATCAATCGAAGGCATGTCAGAACTGGCCCAAAAGTCTGCAGGACAGGATTCCCCCATGTTAAGACTTCGACCGAATCGGAATAATCACGGTATCCAGTATACGCACCGGTTTAAAAAACATACTGGGGGGAAGACAAAAAAACTTGTATGCGAGAACTGTTGCGGGGGGGCGAAACAGCAAGAACCGCCGAAGATTGCCGAAACAAGGACTGAACAACGAGTCTTCTGGCCGGGTCCCGAGAGAAGCATCGCCACGAGCCTAATCGCCCCGAGAAAGTAGATTCGGGATCGATCTCGAGGGATTCAGGGAAAAAGCGGCGGCACTAAAAAGACCCGATCCACCCAATCCAGAGACCCAGAAATGACGGCTGCTGATCCTGACCGTGGGGAGTAACTCACTGGTACGCCCGTGGCAGTATCTCAAAATCTTGTCACTCATGGAAACACTACAAAAAAAAAATCAAGTGGCTGGGGAGCGACGCAGGAAAACGAGGCCCTCACGGGCATATAGCCTTAGATGAGAGAGCTTCGCAAACACCAAGGAAAAGAGAGAGAAGCCTCATCACAAGGACGAGACACGGCGGAGGCGAAGGGACTTTCTCGATCAGAAAAACACACAAGATAGGTAAGCGGCAAGATTGCTTTTAACTATCTTAATGGGGACGAGGAACACGGCAGTCTCCAGGATTCCGAACTTCATATCCGCGACGGTAATGGCCTCGGGCGAGGGGAAGCTTAGGGGAAACGCAGGAAAAGGGGGCAGACGATATAGAGCAATTCGGCGCGACCTATCACCGGCGAGAAAGCGCTAACAAAAAAAAAAAAAAAGTCAGAAGAAAAAGGGAGCATTAGAAAAAGCTTGCGGGTCTACACCTCACAGAAGACCCAGGGCGTGGTCTCACCATCTTTTGCATCGGCCCCCGGCGAAGAGCTACCTCAAGGGGAATCCGCTCCAAAGGAAGTAAAAGAAGAGGAAACTTCTTGTCCTACACAGGGCATGCCGACGGGGGCAAGGCGACGCGAGTTGAGTCCACAGAATTGGGGGAAGGCTTTCACGCCGACTGACGGCTAAAAAGAAAAAACGAAAATCCGATCGGGAAAGGCAGCTTAGGAAGACTCAGAAGACATAATTGCTTTCGATAACGAAATAAAACAAACAGGGGAGGACTTTATTAAATTTAAGAAGCGTTTAAATTCCTGTCTAGTTGTGGGGGTATTTTAGTAAGAAGGATTTGGTTGGGGATTGACCATAGAGGGCGAGGGGGAAGGCTTTAAGAGGAAGTACTAGGTGAGAATTATCGTGCCGTTCTGTTCGTCCAAACTCTTGGGCCTCCGTTCACACGTGAACGCGCCGCAGCATTGCAATAGAAACCTTCACCCAGCGAAAAAACAGGGAACAAGTACAACGAAGCAAAGGTTCTTTCCGGTGGAACAGGGGGGCCTGAGAGGCCCGCCATCCCACTGCGTTTACACGAACATGAAAAAGGTTTAGGGGATGGCTAACCAATAACAACCAGGAAAACAACTTCAGCGCTGCGGTTGGGGTGTGGAGAGGGGGGCCGGGCACTTGCGGGATGAGGGGTTCCGATAGTGCAGGAGGGATACGAGAAAAACTGTCCCCCATCGACAAATTTGAACCAGACACTCAAAAAAAAGAAAAGGGACTCAATGCACGGACCTTACGATCTAAAAAACGACTTAGTTCCGAAGAGAAGGGATCTTGGGAAAGGGGGAAAAATTCAGGAAATAGTGCCCTGTCTAATCCAAAAGACGAGAAAATTCAGCTCAATTCCGAACTAAGGATTTAAACTCGCTAAAAAGGTTTCGATCCAGCTGGGGAAAGAAGAATACAAAAGAAAGAAAGACGGTATAATGGCCGTGCGGATTTTATTGGTCGCCTTTCAGAAAGGAAAAAGGGGGTCAAGAGACTGTTTATTGCTTGGGGTGAAGTCGCCCCCCTAACATAGATTTTGTGACCCTGTACAAAAAGAAAATGCCTGCCAAAAAAAGTCCAGGAGAAAAGACACTCGTGGGCAGAAAGGTTTCTTCGTAATCACCAAAGGACATACAATGCCAAAACACCCACCCAGACAACTGGTTATAGGAAAGGCCTGTGACGTCGAGGGCCTGAAGCTGGAAGAATGCATTGTGGGCGGAATTGCCAGGGGGGGGGGGTCATGAAGAAGCCCCTTCTACCATCACCCAAGCAGGATGCTTGTACGCCCAAAGCGAACGAGCAGCGTTGGAAGAGACCGTTTTGCGGGGGGGATCACAAGGTTGAGAAGTTTTCGGTTTATACTGCGAAAAACGGAAGTGTATTCATTGTTCGCGGCGTTTTCGCAGGATTGCTGGTATGAAGACATGTAACATTCGTGCGACCGACGAAGGACTGGATGGGTCCTTGGGGTGATCCTAGGGGGAGGGTAAGACTCTCCATGGGTGCCGGCCGGGGAAGGATCGACAAGGGTCCTCGAGACGCAGTTAAGAAAAACGGCACGCGACGGGGGGGGATTGGCACACTACAACGCAGTTAACCTTGAGACCCATTTTTTGAAGGTCTCTCCAAAAGCGCAAGACCCTCCCCGAGGGGAATGTTACGGTTGTTGAAGCCAATCGAACCCGCAGCCTCTTGAAAAAAAAAAAGAGCGTCTTTTCGGGTCAAGTGGAATCAGGGGGGGGGGCCTCACTGGGCTGCCTGCGAAAAATGCCGCCAGAATGCGACAACATATTAAGATGTGCCTTAGGTCCAAAAAGGAAGCCGCAAGCCGAAACCAAGGGACTGCAAGGGGTCCTTCCCGCTACGTACAAACACTATTTAACCGTTTTCGGGGTGAAAAAGAAAATATCCGCCTTATCCGGCCCAGACCCTAGTATTGTCCCTCCGGACAGCAAAGTCGGAAGGCATGTTTCGGAGGTAACTGCCGATTAAAATGAAAGACGTTTGAGAAAAGGAAAAGGGGGGAAACTCTAGAAAAAAGAGAAAAACCAAAGCCCCCAATGATCAGCAGTAACTTATCAACAATCGATTCCATTACAAAAACACATCGTATCCGACAGAGGGGATTGCTGCTTGAGAATCCAACAAAGGGTAAAGTTTTGCCCAGGTACGGGCGAAGAATGGCTCGAGATAGAAAACAACCCACGGAGGAAGGGATAGAGAGATCGCTATTTCAGACCGAGACCGGGGAAAGCCAATCCGAGCGAAGGTCACATGCAGCAATACCAGTTATAGGGGAGTCCGAATGGAACTTAAAAAACTGTTTAAAGAAAAGAAGATTACAGAGAAGTTAAGAGATCTGGGGTTCGCGTCACGGGGTCACGGGGAAACACGGGCGTCCAATTTCAGGGAAATCGGAGTTCCGCAGAATCCAAGAAATGTGAAGCTTTGGTGCCGCGCCCGACCAAAAAAGGGAAGGAAAAGGGGGAAGACTCTTCCGTATTTTTAAAGAAAAAGGCGGAGACGATGTACGTATCGACGTGTCGAAGGGCAAACGATGTTGAGACCCTGAGTTCTAAACCCATTCCCGGTGGCGATGGGAAAGAGGGAAAAAAACGAATCTGGGGTGGGAACTGACGCGGCATGGTGAACGGCACTCCAGCCTTCAAGTGGCACCCCCACCATCACAAGCCAGAACGCCGCGATAGGTGGGCAAGGGGCGGCTGCTGGGTGAGGAAAAGGGGCCAAAAGGGGAAAAAACCCATTTCATTTTCTAAATCACGCCGGGGAGGGGGAGCCCCGCCAAGCCCGAAGGAGAAGACGCAAAAAGGGGACATGCCTGGATTGGAGAACCAATCAAATTGTTGCAGGGGGGTGGGAGACGGGACCGTATCCCTCTTCAACACAAAAAAAGCGCCTGCTGAAACGGCAGAGCAAAAACACGGCGGAAAAGACGGAAAAAGAAAAACGGGAAACTTCGAATCATAGTAAGAGCCAAGACGACAGTCAAAGAATGTCAATGGGAAATACCACCCTGCTAACCCAAAAGAACCAAAACCTCGTAAAACGTACGTTTACGAAGTCCTAAAAACTGAAGAAACGAAAGAATTGAGGGGAATTTTCTTGCCGAGACCGCAGCGGCAAAAACCACGAGGAGCGGCTCGTGCGTATCAGGGATACAACTTGTGGGCCTGGAGCTGGCGAAAAAAGGAAAACTAGGAAAAGAAGGAGAGGGACCGACACATTCCGTTTCTGGAAAAGAAATTACACCCGTCGGAATAACCCAAGTTGGGAGGGTTGAGGGAAAACCTTGTTTTGAGGAAAAAAAGCAAAACCGAAACAGGCACAGAGTGGACCTTGATTCCAGGCCTAAGTGGCAACTGCTGGGGGAGAATCGACAACGATCCAGGGACAGGGTTTTTCAAGGGCCGGGAAGACCAAAAATAAACCAGGTTGTTGAGAGATAATAACGTCTTCTGAAAGGCAGCAACTCAAAAAGGTCTCCACCATGTTGATACGGAAATCCAAGTTCAAGCGGAGCCTGTTTTTACTGAGCGAAAAGGTTCAAGCGATGAGATCACAACAATCCTGTCACGGTCGACACTCAAAACAGGGGGACCTTGACATTCAGGGAGTTTGGGTCAGGGGCGACCGATATCATGGACGGAAGGACCATCCTGTACACGTATTTGAGGTAACCGAAAACGGATAGGCCAAGTTTGGGGGGGGGAGAGACGGGGTGGAAGATTTTTATAAGCTATAGTTTGGCACACCATTGTTCCGCTTGAGATGAACACTAAGAGACACCTAGCGGGGAGAGACCTGCACGGCACTCAGCCGACGGGGCAAGTGCCAGAAACCCTGATTCCAAGCACAGAAGTCTCTTCTGGTTGTAAAGCACATCGAGAACATTGTGTACTACCCCAGGGTGATGGAGGGATCAACAAGGGGAAGTAACCAAGTCCCTCCCGGAGAAAGACCAAACAGGCCCAAAACATTGAATCAGAGATTGTTGCAGAGAAAAAACACTGTTGCAGTAGGGTTACGGGGAGGCGAGCAGCCTTCAACGACATAAAAAGGAGGGGGGAAAAGCTCTACATCCCTTCGATCGCGAAAAGTAATTCGATCAGAAAAAAGCCGGCACTACTCCATCCATAGGGAATAACCCATCCGGCGAAAACTAGAAAAAAACTCTGAAGGAATAAGCTTGTGGGAAAAACGATTTTTAATACAAGAATAACGCAACTCATTTCGGAGCTCGCCATAAGGAGTAGCAGCCCGCTAGTAATAAAGACGCAAGAGCCATGTACAGTGGAAAGGATTTTTCGTGGGGGCCTCCTCCGCCAGAAAGGGGGAAAACGCCGTACGCATTACCTCCCTTCCTTTGGACGAAATCACGGGCCCCGTCACTTGGTAGACCGAAAGAAAGGGAGAGCAACTCCATCAGTGGCCCCAAGGTTGTAATTGCCCAGAGGGCGAAGAGTAAGTCCCAGGATGGAGGTAGCGGCTATGGCTATTACAACCACACATGGGGTGGGAAAGTCCCGCCCGCATGGTAGGAGGGAGAGGGGGCGTTGGAAGATACCAAAGGCGTCAGGGCGGAACAATCGAGGGATGAGAGTTGTTCCGTCGATACGCCAGACGCATTTTACGCAACAGTAGGCGCTACAGAAGGTAAAGAATCAGGAAAAGGGGAAGTATACGGAAAAAACGAATCCAGCGAGTCACAAGAGTCACCACACCCCCCTATTCGAACAGCGGCTACCGCTCCATTGAGGATTAGATTCAAAGACACGGTACGCGTGAACATGTAGTCCGATTTAGGGAAGAATCATGAGATAAAACCGGTGTGCTGGGAGAGCCTTCGAACGTCTCGCAAAGCGCAGAGCCAGCGCCCAGCCGAGGGTCTGTCAATCGAGGGAAGG
>Ga0179593_1456267_pt1 | contig 27616 bp, 27 predicted proteins | sample CZODoug2_1_08_16_FD_185931 | JGI IMG/M metagenome (GOLD analysis project Ga0179593, IMG submission 185931) | Vadose zone soil fungal communities from Angelo Coast Range Reserve, California, USA - CZODoug2_1_08_16fungal (PacBio error correction) | ecosystem: Environmental > Terrestrial > Soil >...
CAAGGAAAGGGAATCTGTCAGCCCGAAACTTCTGCAAGGGAACATGGGTACGAAGGGGGCCCTTCACAAGATAAATTCAGCCGTACGGGAAAACCTTTAGGGGCACGGGGAACCCAGGCCGAAAAGTCTCCACTACCTCTCGGACGGTATTCGTTGGAACGACACTGAAAAAAGAGGGGGCACACCGGGGGGGAGACAAGACTGTTGGATCAAGTGCTCGGAGACCTTCAGTTGAGGCAAAAATCAGTCCAGAGAAGAGAAAAAGTAAGGGGGGGGAGTTGAGGACGGCATGGGGCAGGATGACAGGAGGTAGTGAAGAAGAGCCTTTCGGTATGGTAATTAACGTTGCGTTACTATATCCCCCCGGCTGCTAAACCACTCCAGAGGGAAAAATAAACAGAAAAACCCGGGAAAAGTTTTAAGTAGTTGACGCGCCTACCCGGCCCGGGGGTGGGGCATCTTCTACAAAAAGGTAAAACTCAAGGTCGGTTGGAATCGCTTAACCTGTCTCGTGAAAAACTCGGAAAAACATCGAGTGCGGCGAGACTCCTTTCAGCTTTTCAGAAAGGAGAATTTCCGCACATGCGGGCATATAACATCTGGGCCGGGTGCCTACCGGGATCAGGGGGGCTCAGTCCCTGAAAAGCATGCAAACGCACTTTACTGCCGGAACGGAGAGGCTGACAGGGTCAGTTACGACCCGGCAAAATCGGCCCGCCACAGCGTGCTCAAACTGCCCTAAAGGACGCAACGCCCATCAGGAGAGAAGGGCGTTGTCGGAGGGGGGAACAAAACATTGGCTAACCCAATAAAAGCCGGGTTGCCTCTTACGAGAATCCTAAAACTGCGAAAAAAACGGTCAGGACCCCGTGCGCTGTCGGACGCCAACGGGGAAAGGGTAACTATAGGTGGAGAGCGATTCTTAAGGCCACGATCAGCTGCGGGGACGTCGAGATCCCCAATGGCAAGGAGGCTTAGTAGGGTGGAAAAGAAGAAATGGCGGGAAGCACTAGGCACCGGGATTGCTGGAGAAGGAGGGTGCGTGGGGGATCGAACGTCTTCCCCTATTCTGTGCACCTGTCTTTTCACCATGCGGCGGCGACGAGGACCGCGCCGGGACGAACAAAGGGGGGGGGGCATTCTGAAAAGTCCACACCCTAAGGGACTCATGAAAGAAGGGGGACAGGGATTATAAGGTATGACTGTTTTTCTCGTAGTCCTGGAATACTAAAAAGCAGGGACTCCCGGGATGATGAAAAGGGGAGGAGAGCGAGGGGGAGAGGGGGAAGAGAAGGAGGGTGAGAATAGGGGTGGAAGGGGTGATCAGTCGGGAACGACGGAAATGATGCTCTCTCACTTGACATGGTCTTGAGCGATAACGAACCCCTATCAAGTAAACTCTATATGGCGGAGGACTCAGAGAATCAGCCAATGACTGGGAGCGCTGGACGGAAGGGACGCTGGGGATAGCGTTTCCGGGTGATAGAAGGAAAAGGCAGAGGGGGAATCGGGGGGGGGAGGAGCCAAAAAAACAAAAAAGGTGAGGATAGACGACATGTACGGGCCACACGGAGAGACCTGTATAATTAATCCGGGTTACTATAGTTATGAAGAAGTCGGGGAGGGGTGAATGACACCCGCAATCTTAGTGTCGGGGGGGAAGGGAGGAAATCAGACCGATCTGAAACAACCAGTATGATTCAGTAAAACATCCGGGCTATTAATCCAGGCTCTAAAGACAGGCTAGGGGGGGAGGATAAAGGGAGCTTCTTCTCTGCCTGGGGTAGAGAGAGAAACAAAAAAGGTAATTCCCGCAGAAGACCGGAAGGGCCACTCCTCTTCTAGAAAACAGAAAAGGGAGATGGGGGGAAGGGGAACGGCCTGTCCTGGATGATTCTGGAAAATGAAAATCACTTTCCCTTGCTACTTCCTAGAAGAAATCAACTCTTCTTCGGAACAAAGACGGAGTGGGTCGGAGTACCCGCCAGACCGATAAGCCGCAGCCAAGAAAGACCACCCAAAACAGGCGCAGCACAGTAAAGGTAATCACGCCGTGTCAAATGGAGAGGAGGCGGGACAAGCCCGTTCCTCTAGGTGGGGTGGGCATCTGGACCTCGCATCAATCAAGGAAAGGGAAGGGGGGGCGCGGAACGCTCACACAAAAAAGGAACAGGGAGGCTCGAGACCCTGGGATCGAAGCGTAAGGGCAAGGAAGAGGCGGCCGAACCTTCCTGACGTTCGCTGTCAATAACCAAAGAGTAAGGGGGACTGGACCGGGCTGACTCAAACCTTCGATCGTGGAAAGGAATCATGAAAGGTCATAAACAGAACTCCTTAAGATAGTCCTAGCCGTAAGGACGAAGGAGACAAATAAGGCAACATATCAGGACCGTACGGGGCACTAGGGGAAGGCTGAGATCCTGGGAACCCCTTCGACAACGGCCATCCGATTAATAGCAGAGGAACCAGGTTCACCGCGGGGCCATCTCGGGAAGTGCGAGAAAGGACCTCCGAGAGAAGAAGGGAAATCATCCTTTCGCCAACATTGAAACTAAATTCGACGGAAACCCCCGGACCGCCTCAAGGAATAGATTTCAACCAATCCCGCACGAAGATTTGGAACTTTCATCATCGGGCCATTACCCTTCCCAGACAGCGACGCGGCCACAGGACCCGCTTTCTCGGTGGAATGGAAAGGAAAAGGCGCAGTTACCGGTCGGAGCAAGGTCGTCAGACCCTTCCGTGAACGCCGAGCGGAACCCCTCCTCGCCTATGTGGAAAGGACGTAGGCCGCTCTAGGGAGAAAAGCCGTTGCCCTTGTGGTCCGATAGCCATTTCCATCCAGGATACTTCAGGTTCTGAGAGGAACAAAAAACTAGTCAGCCTCGCCGAGAGCAGTCCCCCAGCATCGAGGGAAACACTGGCAACAGTGAAAAAAAAAAGTTCCAGTCAAGTCCCGCCCACGAAAGAATGATCGGAACGTCCAATCAAGCTTCAAAGTTACCAAAGCCGAGGGCCAGCTGCAACCTCTCAATCCAGCGAGGGGGAACGACTAGAATCCTCACGTGGAAGAAAGAAGGGGGGAACAGCACCAAGCGACCGCTACCGTCTACGTGCAGCCGTTTTTATCCTCAGGACAACGCCCAGACCACAAACGGAATTGGAGCGGCCCCATACAAATCTTCCGGGCGAGCCTGTACCAACGGGTTGGACAAGCGCCGCCGGTGGCGCTCCTACCATACCATCCGCTAAGCCCAAACTAAAGGAAAGACACGCTGAAGCCTCCTCAGTCAGCTCAAAGACAATTCAACGGGCTGCCCAGGCGACTTGGCCCAGGACCGCTGAAAAGACCCAGAAACGTTGTAGTCGGTGTGGAACGCGATCAGTTGGGCACAGCAACGGGCGGGACAAAGCCTACAGCGAGGGCTTACGGCTAACACTAGGGGGAGGGAAACCCACCGTGAAAGAAAACGGGGGGTGCGTCCGGGATCGGCGGCAAACATGGCCTAGGTGAAACTCAGGCCAGCGGGGGAAAAAAAAATTCTGAGGACATATATAGCTGCCACGTTCCGAAGAGGAAAGCACCGCAGGGTCAGCTTTCCGTGAATAAAGGAAGTGACGGAAAGGTACCAGGGGGTTCCATCAATAAAAGGAGCCCCACGAGGTGGGAGCCTGCCCGTTGTAGACCCGTCCGGAAACAGGTCCCGCGTCCCTGCCAGTGCCCCGGGCAGTCTCCTGGAGATGCCTGACCCGCAGGGGGCCCGGGAACCCTCCCTTGGGGGAGGACCCGGCCCAAGAAAAAATGAAAACAAAGGGTTCAGTTGGGCGGGTCACCCGGCCGCAAAGGCCAGGGCCCCGCCCCTGGGCCCCATGCACCCGGGAGGGTGGTTGGAAACGGTGTTATTATATGGTCCGTGGGGGGAAAAGCTTCAGACCAGAACACCCCACCTAACCGCCCTTTTCCATTCGCTAAAAGTTCCCATGGCCGGTGTAATTCCATTGCCAACACTGTGTGAAGTGCTGTGGCATTCCCCAAGCCTCTAACGGTTCTAACCACATTGGATGTGGTGCTCATTGGAATTAAGATACCAATCCTCCGGTGTACGAAACTCTTAATAACTTCGATCCCCCCAGGGGTTTCTGTTGTCACGTGGTGCTTGTTCTTGGGTTGTGAGGTCTCGAAAAGGTTGTTTTGGATTTGGCCGAGTGGAATTCTGATTGTCAACCGCTCCCCTGGATAAGTTTGCCTGGTGGCCGCAGCGTCCCGGGAAATCCAGCTCCGGCAAGGGTGGATGAACACAGAATTGCCCGCGTTCCCCAACCAAAAAAAAAGGGCCGCCAGCAGCAGTACACCTCCATGTGCAGCGGGAGAACCAAGTTTTGGGGGTTTTGTTTGGGCATATCCCAATACTTAGCAAATCCAACCAACACCCAAACCCCCTTCGTAGTCTGTTGGACAATTCTCGTCTAAAGACACACCTGTGGCTGGGGGCCTCCTCTGTTAGCTTGAGAGAAATGCGGCGGACCCCTTGACGGAGAAGGGAGAAGACGGGGTGTGGTCAGCCCTCCAACCTCCTGGCCGTCTAACGGGGGAGGCGGGAGAGTGGGAGTGGGGGGAAAGTAGAGTTGTAAAAGAAAAAACATCCAAAAGACAAACACCCCGACCCTAAAACCTCGGGGAGGGGAAAGCAGTTCTGGGCGTGTTTGACCAGAAGGGGCTGCTTTTTCGGGGATGAGCAAACGTTAATTTACACCAAGTTAACTGTTTTCACAAACTGGACCGGGGAGTCAAAAGGGGGGGGTCGTGATCCTCCAGAAAGACTTTCCCATCTCGGAAAAATTTTCCAGGGAAAAAACGGGGGGGGGCTTTGGTCACGGATGTGTCAAGGGGGTTTAAAGCAAGGACAACCCACTCCTGCGAAAACACTGAAGAAAAAAACCATGATAAAAAACAAAAGTTGTGTTTTCCCCCTTGGGACCCATGAAGTCCCCCGTCCCACGATTCTGATTTAAATCAAAGCCGTAAACAGTGAGCTAAAAAAAAAAAAAAAAAAAAAAGACTGGGACCTTACACAAGTTTCAGAACAGGGCAAAGGCACCTGCGGTCAAAAAGGGAATAATCCCACGTCAAATTAAACCCCTGTTGGGACCCCCCTTCAACAAAGCTGCAGTGGGCAAAGAACCGTGGTGCCAAAGGACGCCTGCAAAAATTTTTGTTCATACAACCTGGGACCAAAGAGTGGGAGTTTCCCCTATTACAATAACAAAGAAAAAAATAGATAGTTGGCAGAGGGTGCACGGAATGGGAACCCGTTTTTGAATCACGCTGAAGAATGCCGGGGGTGAAGACTTCTAGAACAATGTGAACCCCACGCTGTTGGGGGGGGGGGGTAGGAACTCTTCGCCAATCCAGGGTGCCAAATCTCCCTCTGTAAGCACAGAAAACTGGAGGGAGCCAGGCTTGTCTAAAAAGGAGGGGGGAGGTGATTCACCTGGGTTTCCCATACCGTAAAAGAGGCACCGTTCAAAGTCACAAAAAAACCTTTGAAAGGTTTCACGGGGGTTGAGACCAAAAGCCTGGAACATGGGTTTTCCCGCTCAATTACGGGAACAGGGGCTCCTGAATGGGAAGGGTTTGGGGGCCCACTCCGCCACTTCCCGGGTCAAACGGAGGGTTAAAACACCGGACCCAACCTACTGGGTGAATTTTCTCACTTTTCATACAAATGAACCAGGGGGAAACAACGGGGGTTTTTCGCAACCCTCAAAAGAATCCCCAGGGGGGGGGCCCCACCCCAACTTTGTGGGACGCTTTAGAGGATTTAGACAAGAGTGGGGTCGTGCTTCAACCTTGAAAGGGATCAAACTTCTTTTTAGGGCTGCAAAGTGGGGGGAGCAATTTGCTCCGGGGTTAGGGGAATCTTTGGGACCCCGGTTAGAGGAACCAAGGGCACAAAATGTGTACAAACCGGGGCGCAAGAAAAGAAAAAAACCGGGGTTTAACCCCCTAACAGGGATTGTCAGAAAGGCCCCCCGCGACCACAGGTCCAAGCGGTGGTTTGTCTGGGGGTCGGCGTTACCCAGTCCCTACAGGCATGGGTTTTTGGGGAACGTGGGAGAATGGGGCTCATGTGTCTTTCCTTAAAAAAAAAAAAAACATGGTCCCCAGAGCCTTACCCCGGGGAAGGTTTGGTAAGACCACGGCTTCAAATTTGTATGGGGCGGGGCTGGGACCTAACCGTCCGTTCAAGGGGGGGACCTATGGGGGGGTTTTCGGTCCTTTGGTGGTCCCTGGCCCCGGAACCGAAGAAGTCTTTCGAGGGGTGTCACTTCCAGTTCGGGCCCCGGCCAAGTAAGGGGACCTTAAGGGAGGGCGAAATGTCAGGGGGGGGGGGGGGGCTGGGTTGTAAAGGGGAAAAAGGGGGTGGGTTACTTCATGACAAGTTTGTAAAGACATGGGCCACGGTGAAATTCATTCCATTGAAACCCAGGCAGTAAGGGGGGGGGCTGCTTGGTGGACTTTGCCCCGCAAGACCAATTCTGTGAAAGGGGGGACCGTAGTACTGGGCCCCCCAGTGGATCCGAAAAATTGTACCAATACATCATAAAAAAAGAGAATAACTGCAAACCCTAGACATACCCCACTACCCACCTCATCTCCTAAATAGTGAATACGCCACCGCCCCCAGTCCCTCCCCAGGGTCGAAAATTCGAGAGAGGCTGTCCCCGGACGTGGACCAAGAGTGGTAAATGACAAGTGTTCAAGCAAGGTTGGCTGGAAGACCACCTTCCCTTGGCATATAGGGGAGGGGTCAAACACCAACACGACACTTGTCCGCCCTGTGGGAGGGGGGTGAAAAGGAACCGAAGACCGGAGTGCATGCGACTTCCACAAACGCTAACCTCCCCTGGGCAAGTGTACAAATTGCCAGCCCCGAAGCTCGGAGAACAAGAAGCCCGGGTCCGTGGTTCTACGCCCCGCGTGGCAAAGGTGTTCGCGAAGCGGCTAGGATTTTTCCCTATTGGCCACATTTTCATTGTTTTCCGGTGATGGGTGGGGTTTAAACCGTCAGGGGCGTGTCCCTGGAGGTGCAACCCAGAAAAAACCCCCCCTCCCCACCTCCAAACCACCTAACTCGTTTGCCAAAATTAAAATTAAAAAGAATCCATGACTTGCTCTTGTCGCTATGGAAAATTGATCCGTGGGTTTGGTGGGCAGATGCGGCAGCCGATACGGGAGGTACTTTTGAGGTTTTGCAAGGGGAGTCTGGCCCTATGAGCCAGTAAAATGTGAACAGGTTTCCTGTTTGTTGTTGAGTTATCCTGGTCCTGTGCCCCTAAAGGTTGGGTGAATCGATCACAACCAGGAGACCCCCTTAAGACGTGGGGCCCCCCTGGCGAAAGGTATAAGGTGAGGGGAGGGGGAAAAGACGAAGAAGGGGAAAGGGAAGGGGAGAATATGAGGGGGGGGAGGGAGGAAAAGGGGCGGGGGCGGGGGGAGAAAGAAGAGATGGAGGGAGAAGGGGAAAGGGCGGAGGGAGGAGGAGAATAGGAAAGGGGGGAGGTAAATAGGAAGGGGAGGATGGGGGGGAAGTCTAGTTTGAAGGTGGAAGTGAGTGTCACAATGCACCAAGTGACGAAGAGGTGAACGGTAGAAATCTTCAATGAGCTGGAAAAGGATGAAAGGAGGAGGGGGATATTAAAGAAGTCTCACAAGACCACGGGAGTAAAACTGGTAAATTGCAACATTGATAAAGGGGGGTTGTTGGAGCAACTCGACCCGTCCCCCTTTGTCCACAGGAGTGTTGCGAAGAGAAATTAAACCTTGACCCAGGAGCATGAAAAAGGGGGTTGTGGGACCAATTTAGGTTTGACCCCCCGTTCTATTACATGATGGGTCAAACAGGGAGGGGGGGTTTCAGCACCAAAAACCTGATAATGGAGTTCCGGAGATGGTTGCGGGGGGGTCCCCAAATGGATTCCCGGGGGATCCGAAAGGGGGTGACCTGCACGACTTCCGCCCCGCAAACAGGAACATCCAGGTTAGATGAGGGGTGCTGGAACAAGGGAAGAAAAGAGATCAAAAGTGCCAAGGGTGCTTGAAAAGCGCCGCAGGGGGCACTTGCAAGGCCCTTTCTCACACACCCGAAAACACCGGGGACCAGCGCCGAAAGTCACCTGTCTATGGGGAACCCTTTTGTACTTAGCTCAGAAGTCAAAAAGCCCTGGGCCAACACAAGGGGGTGGGGCTTACTTCGAGAAATGGGAACAGAAGCATTGTTACTCTGCTGTCCCCCAACCCTCAGTAACAACGGGGGACCTTTTAAAAAATTAAGAGGTTACTCAAAACCGGGGGTGTAACCTTCCACGGGGTAATGCAAGAGGCCTTTGGTCCCCCAAAGGGGTCACGAAAAAAGGGTCCCCACAAACCCTGAACGGGCCTTGGCACGGGCGGAAACGCCAAAAATCGAACGGGGGAAAGGGTTAGAAACAGGCCTATGCTGGGGGGGGAACCTGGAACGGGAGTTTTCAAATTCTCCCCCACGGCCCGAAGGGGGACGAGGGGGCCCAGAAAAAAGGTGCAGGAAAGGGAATCGCAAACGACTTCATCAGCTGAGTGGGAGTCCCTTAAACGAACCTTTTTAGGGGAGGGGAGCACGGTATACAGGTCCGTCTTCCCCAAAAAAAAAAGGAAGGTTGTAGGGAAAAAAAAGATATACCTGGTCAAAAGACCCCCCCCGGATGTGAGGAACGGACCCCTATCATGTGGGTGACTCGCCCCCGGGCATCCGTTTCCTCGGGAACGTATGGGGAACATGAAATGAAGAAGTGTGAACACACAGACTTAGTTACGGCCGGAACCACAATCAATCAAGGCAAGCAAAGAAAAAGAAAGGGTGGGTGGCCATTACCTGTGGGGGACCCACGAACTCAGTGCCGAAGGCCACGGGGAAACCAAAGACCCGCCGACGTCCCCCGTTCCCCCCCTGAGAGGTGGTGGTCCAAAAAAGGAGGGAACATGGTCAGCCCGCAGCAAGCATAAACAGTTTTCCAGGGGAAACATCCCATGGGAGAAACAGAAAACCACGTCCCCCAACCCAAGGAAGCTTTGGAAAAAGGGCACAAAATGGGAGAGAACATCGGATCCCCGGTCCAAATCCGGCGTGGATTAAGCACAAAGGGGAAACTTGCGAAACCTGCTACAAAAAAGGAAGGAAAGGCCACTAAAAGGGGTGGGGAATTTGGAGTCCCTTTTTAGGGAAGAACTCCAAAACATAAAACCTACTCGAATTTAAAGAGAAAATCCTGGAACATTCCCAGCAGGGACCCCTCCCTGGGACTCATCCCAGGCGGAGGAACCACAAAAGTCCAAAAAACAGTCCAAACCCAAAACAAAAAGATAAAGAAGAAAAAAAGTCAAACCCCCCCAAAAATCATAAAGAGCCAAACGGGCACTAGGGGGGGAAGGGTCCCCTTCTCGTTGAACCAAGAAACACACGGCCTACGTGCCATCCCCCCTTTACCCAAGCGGAAAAACGCGGCCGAATTCGGGGGACCCTGTCAGGGGGGGCAACAGAGAGTGGGCAAAAATCCCCTACGGGAGAGTGGTCAAAAACTATGAAAGGAAAGAAAACAAAACCCCCAACCAACTCCAAGGGGGGGGGGGGGGGAACCTCAAGCCCAAGGAGAGGGGAGGGGGAAGAAAACGCCCAACTCCCGCAGGCCAAATTAAGAGCCGAATTCCCCAAAGAACAAAAACGTCAGGAGCCGTTGGTTTGGGAAAGAGTGCACCCATTTGGGAAAAAGAAACAAGGACACCGGGGGGGGGTCCCCCGTCCCCGAAAAATCAAAAATGGGAGAGAGCCGAAGGCCCAAAAAGACAGAAACAAATCTTTTTCCGGGGTTGATCAAGTTTTACAGTAAAAGGTACTTGCAGACACCTTTGTGAGGCCCACACCATAAACATAATATGAAGTGGGAAGTAAACACGTGACCAAACCCTCGCGGCAGCAAAGGTTTTCAAAAGTAAAAAGAACAAAGGGGGGGAAACGACGCGGGCGCTCCCACCAGAAACTATAAATTTCGGGGGGACGGGGGAACCGCCCTGTATCCCCTAGTCTCGGTGGCAGCGGGAGTGCAAGGTGGGGAGAATGGACAAAAAGGCCATTGCGCAAGAGCCCGGCGTTCTGGCCCGGTGAACAGAACAGGGGGGGGGAAAAAGTACCCATCCCCCCGGCGATTTTTGTCGGAAAAATTCCCATCAAATATGAAGGTGAAAAAAAGGAAGGACAAATAGCCGGTTCCTCTTACCAGGTTTGTCCATGATCCCATGGGGGCCCCCCCTTTAGAGCAAAGAGGGATTCGTAGTTGTCTCGGTCACAGCCGTTGCGAGACGGGTGCAGCCAGTCAAAAAAGGGAAACAATCCCCCCAAATCCAGTGGCCCCCAGGTTTTTTCCCGAAAACGCCCACCTATAAGCCATATAGGACAGGAATAAGGGGAGCCCCATCAGGCAGTGTTTATCCTTATTTCCACGCAACCCAGGGACCGGGGCCAAAAAGGGGGGGAGCACCCACCACCCCTTAAGCAACAAGAGGAACACAGAAACAAGAGTAAGGGGGAGGCGACGGCCGCCCAGGCCCAGCCGGCCATGGGAGCTTGGGCCGTGGTTCAAAGTGCTCAACACACAAGGAATTTGACTGTTGGGGTTTAGAGGTGAACATGTCCGGTAACAGCAATGTGGGGCCGTTGCGCCGCCCTTAGGAGGGCCATCTCAAAAAAACCCGAAAGGACAAGGCCGCAATGCCCACCCGGGAAGCCAAGGACCAGTCCCTCACACCGTTCGGACTAGCCCAAAAGAAGAACAAGTTGCCCCCCCCTGCCTCAGAAAAGATGTCAAAAAGCTTAATCCAACAAAGGTACCTGGGGGGGAGGGAACACCTGTCACCTTCCGGTGAAACGGGCAAAAGCCTTTTCCAGCACGCAGAAAAAAAACAGGGGGGGGGGGAAAAAACACCCCGTCCCACGTTTTTGGGAAACCCAAGTTTTTGGGGGATTCCCGTTTAGTGTTTACCGGCAGAAAACTTGGCCCACAGAAAGAAAAAAAGAGCTTTGCCGTTTTTCTTCGCTGGTCGAACCACTGGGGGGTTTGGAGGAATTTTGGGTAAGAAAAAACTTGTAAACATCAAGTGTTGTCTTCACTAGTCCATGGCCCATGAAAATTCCCCGCTGGGGAGGGGGATAACAGGGTTCATGATGTTCCCTTTTTAGGGGGGGATGAAAAAAAAGATTGGTCTGAAAGGAATGAAGCGAAAGAAGGGGAGGGGGGCTGATATGGTGAAAGCGGGGAGGAAGGGGAGGGGGAAGAAGAGAGGGGGGGGAGGGTAGGAGGGGTAGGGGCGGTGGTTTAGGGAGGAAAGAATGTGAAGGAGTGAGGAGGGCCGAGTGGGGGGGGAGGGGAATGAAAGAAAAAAGTACGAGAGAAAGGGGAAAGGATGAGGTAGGTAGGCGGGGTAAAGGGAAGGGGAGGAGTGGGGGAAGAAGGGAAAGGGGGGGGAAAGAATACGGGGAAGGAGGGGGGGGGAAGGCGGAGGGGCGGGTGGGAGGCCAAAGGAGGGGTAGGGGGGTCAGGGGGTGGGAAATAGGGGGGGGGGAAAGTAGTAGAGAAGTCGGAGGAGGGGGGGAGGGCGGAAGGAAGAAGAACGGGGGATGGAAGGGGGTTAAGAAGCAGCGGGGAAGGGGGGAGAATACAGGGGGGGGAAGGGAGGGGAGGGGGGAAGGAGAAGGACGACATGAAGGAGGGAGGTTGGGGGAATCATTTCCGTGACGATTGAGACCGAAAAGAACATTTTCACTGAGAAGACTTGGGTGAAAGACCCCACTCCTCCTTTAGGTTACCACAATCCTGTAACGTGCCGCACGATTCCCCAATCCCACACATCTAGGGTGGGGGGTAAGAGGAACCTCACTCTCTGTCCTGGTTTTTTTAAGACATCGGGTGGGCTTCAACCTTCTTTTGAAAGAAGGACCATTCCAGCAATTTGATCCGCCGGGAGCGAGGGTTGCTCCCCCACTGGGGTGTAGGGCAATTCATTTTTCCCCCTTTACCTTCTGGTTGGTGTTAAGGTACCCTGCGCCACACCGAACATTGCCCCCTTGGCACGGGGAATACCTGGCTTGTCCCCCGGCCAAGGTCAAGGCAGAAGTTTTGTGATCAAGTGGGGGGGAAACTGATGGGCGTATGGGGTGCCTATTCAACCCTCACCAATCCCCAGGAAAAACGTGCCCCCCGGGTGAAGAAAATGGGAAAGTTCAATTCCGTCGGTACTTTTCTTGCCCTGGTAATCGCCCCGCACAACGTGATTGACCTGGTCCAAAAAAGGAGGTCAAAGAAAAAAGGTACAAACCTCCCCCGGGTAGTTGGGCCCCAGAAGCCCGCGTGCGGGTTGGAACACATGCGGGATTTCGATACCAAAAAGGGGAGGGAGGGGAAGGGGCAGGGGTACTTGCGGGAGCCACCCAAACGTCCCGATGGGCCAAAACCCTAAGCAAACGCAATAAAATAAGAAACCCTCGTATGGGGGGGGGGAAAAAAAGGATACTGGGGCTGCCTGGACCAGTAAACCCCAAGGGAAGCCTTCCATCGGGCACGCCACAAGCAGGCCCAGCCCCGCCCCCCAGGGTTTTTCTTTCAGATAGAGCAAAAAGAAAAACAAAAGGGGGGTGGAAGAATCCAAAAAAGGGATAAGCCACCTTGTGGGTTCCCCTCCAGGCCTGGGCCAGTTCATGCCCCGATGCTTGCCCCTGTGACAGGGGAAAGCCCCCGGGCGGGAAAGGTGTTGTGGATCCCTCCAACAGAAACGAACTGTTTCTAGTAGAAAGGAAGAAGGGGGGGGAATGAGGAAACCGCCCCCCCGACACCCCAGCCCAAAGAAAGAACGGAAAAAAAATTTAATGTTGCCCTACACGGGAAGGGATTCGAAGACTTGACACCGGTAGAGGGACAGAAAGAAAAAGTCCTGGTAGAAACTTCAAAAAAAATGGCCCCCCCAAAAGGGGTTTGGAATCTTTTGTAGGGTCCCGGGGCTTTCCCGGATGCATTAACCACGGGCGCGACCGGCCGGTACAACCCTGGGGGGTAAAGGGGGGGGTGGTTGGCTGGGGGGCGGGTGTTATCTACTATCGCACCCAATAGAACCCCCCCTTGATCCCCACGGGGGAGGGTGGGAAGGGGGGGGAACCCATTCAACCAACCGATCCCCCCTAAATGACAACCGACCAATTTTAAACGGGGGGTCAGGGGGAGACTAACTAACCAACATTTCAAGTTAGATTGCACCCTGGCGTCCCGGACTAAACTCCGCGGTGAGACCCGGTCCCGGTCTACCTGCCAGCGGTGCCCCTTTAAAACGTGTTAAAAAGCAAAAGGGGGGGGGGGCAGGTCACACCGTTGGGTCCCACACAAACACTGGCCAGAGAAAATGTTGAAAGACAACAAAAATGGAGTGGGCGTTTCCTAGTTTTGTGGAAAACCGGTCCTGGGACCCAGGGGGGTGGGGACCATCCAACTACCCCTTCTCGGTGCCCTGAAATTTCTCCCTTGAAAAAAGGAGGGGGGGAGTGTGTTAATGGGTTTTACACGAAACGGGCAAGTTAAGGTAGTTCGGGACCCCGTCCTCCTTATCCGTGTTGGTGACTTGGCCGGTATCCTCTTGGGAAAGAAGCGAAAAAAGGGTCCTGAACAGGTCACCCCCCCCCCCCGCCCCGACCGCCCAATGGGGTCCAAAGAAAACACTTAAAAGAGCCGGGGGCCAGCACGGGGCCGCAACAAACAATTCCACGGGGGGGTGAGGAAGAGCCGACCGGGGGTTGTTCAGCCTCCATGTAACGAGATTTTCCACGGGAGTTGGGATGTTTCACCCTGCCCCAGGGCCGGGCCAAGACGGGGTGGTAAAAAACCGAAATGAACAAACGGTGGGTTGTGGAAACCGACGTCAAGCCGTGTTCGGGGGGGGGGGGGGGGGGGGGGGGAACAGGTGGTGTGGGTCGACTTTTTTCGGGCTCCTGCGGGCCCCCGGAGCCGGGGGGTGGGGGGCGGGGGTTCAGAACCACTTCCGGGGGGGGGGGTTGGCGTGATTGTCACTGCCGGATTCATTCGGCCCCGGGGAAGTTCCCATTATTTCGTCCGTGGTTAGGCCTGTTGGGATTGGAATGGTGGGGGGGGGGGAGATGTCCCGGTGTTTCGGGTTCTATGCGCTGCAACCAGCTAAGACGTCACCACAACGCCTCCGTGACCGGCGGCGAGGGTTGTCCCGGAAAGGCCAAACCTCGATGGTCGCGCGATGGAGGGAAACCCTCCCCCTTAGGTGTCGGGCGCAACTCTCAGGTGGTGTTGCCCGCCAGTCGACCTGCTCTGGGTGTTGTCATTTTAAGGGTTCCTCTACAACAACACAGGGGGGTGTGGTTGTGGCGTTTTTTCGGGTCCCAATTCTTTAAAGTGGAACCAAGTTTTTTTGCCCCGGGCCAAAATCGCCACAGAAGTTAATGCGTTTGGGTTTGGAAGGGAGTTCTGTGCAACCCTTAAAGTCTTTTCCCTGTCCAATCTGGAAGGGGGGGGCGGCTGGGGGGGGAGGTTTCTTGCATTTGGTTCCCCGCAAGGGGCCCTTTACACAGGCACGTCTTGAAAGGGGGGGGGGGGGGGGGAAGCAAAGGAGGGCTTGCCAGGAAAAATCGCCACGGGCGGGCCCACGGAACTCACTTTGTCTGGTTCCCCCGGGGCGTTTTCCCTGAGACGGGATTAGGGATCAATTGCGAAACCGCAAACGAAAAAACAAGGGAAAACTAAATTCCCAATTTCCACGCTTTCCTGTGGGGGGGGGGGGGGGCGGTGTTTGTGGTGGTCCCATAAAAATGCTTCTTTGTTCAACGTCACTGCCACCGTGGTTATCCTGGGAACTAACCTCCTACTAACACCTTCCCTATTGGCTGTCCTGGGAAAATATACAATAGGACGTCCCAACCACTCCTACCGAGCGCGACGAATTCCGTATAACCGGAAGCCTCGAAATTTGCGAGGATGGCTCGGCAACAGAGGGATAATTCGGGAACCGCACGGGGACGTTGTGGTTTGCCCCCGGAGGGGAAACCACAAAACTTCTTTCTTATACGCCTTTACCACCTGGGGACATCCCAATCGTAGGGGTTCTTGTACCAATTACGTAAGTACCTAATTATAATCGACCTGCCCTTTCCGTGGTGTCACCAAGCTATCACCGGGCCCGCTTGACCGGAAGAGAGCGGGCAGAGGGGGGTTTCGCAAGTTGAAAATGGTTTTCCCGTTGAAATAGTTTCCCTGCGGTCAAGCCCCCCCACAAAGGATGGGAAAGGGAAAAGGGTAATGAAACTTCGATATACTCTTGGCCCTTAGGCGTGAAGGGGGGCGGGGTGGAAGCCGGGAATCGGAAAAAGGGGGAAATGGGCGACCCGTAAGTGGAAGTTTGTATGATTTTTCGGGCGTGGTCCCGGTATTCGAAAAAGGCCTGTAAAGAGAAAATGCGCGTTTCGTTACGGTCCAAAAAGCCGGTTCAAGTTGGGCCCCCTAAAAGGGAAAGGGGTTAAAAGGACTCAACAAATCCCCCCGTATGTCCAACGTGGGTCCCTCTGAAATTGGTTTCAACCAAAAAAAGGCAAAAACCAAGGCGGGGAATGAATTGGTTTGCACCGGAAGGGTTCCCCCTGCAAATTCACTTTTCCCCACCGGGGGCAGGGACAAAAATACACTTTTCGATGACGCGGCCCGGGGGGGGGGAAGCATCACCATGGGGGGGGGGGGGGAAAAAAATTTACCTTTGCCCCGGTCCGTCCCAGGACCATCAAGCATCGATCCGTGACTCAAGGCAGAGGGCACTCAACCTGCCCATCCAGTTTCCATGTGCCAATTGAGGGAAAGGGGGAAAGAATGCGCTGTGTAAATAGCAAACCGGGTCCTCGCTTCCAATATGGTTACCGGGTGGTTGGGAGGAGAGGCTAGCTACCTTCCACCCACTTGTGGTTGCCCAGGAGAAGGCGGTACTGGGGAAAAACCGACCTTCCCCATGGCAGGGCACGTACTCCCTTTTTGGAAAACTGTTGAGGGTCCGTTTTGAGCCCTGCCTATGTGCAAGACGTGGGCGCGTTCACCAAAAAAAGCCAAAGTTTCCGTTCTTGGCTTTTGCCTCGCTGGCCGGGCTGAAAAGAAGGCCCCTGGGTCATTACAAAGACTGCAATTTAAGTGAAATGTTCTGTGGCAACAAAAGCCTCTTTATGAAATGCGCCACAACCTGGGCGAAAAAAAAACAACCAAGCCATTAAAACATTTAAGCTCTTTATGGGTTCCCTTGAGGCTCCGCCATGGAGGGGAAACGCCTTTCATGGTCGACCTTGAAAACACTCCTTCAACAACTCTTCTGGGGTTTTCACAAGAGAGGCAGAGAACACTTCCCCCCTGCCCCTCAACCCCCCTCTGACACCGAGAGAACGACTGAATAAAAAATTTGTGTGGGTTCCGCCGGGCCCCTGTGGGCATCAATGCCCCGCAAGGAAAAAATGGAACAGACGTTTTTTGTCACCGGGTCAATCTTCGGATTTAAAAAACCGTGGCCAAAAGCGGACCATGGCTTCCGTGAAAACCGCCATCAAGCGGTTGTGACAGTTTGCCCCCAAGGAGGGTGGCAATCACGCCTGGCAACCCGCGACCCCCTGGGTACCAAAACAAGGGGGCCAACCCCTACGTTGGGAGAGGGGCCCAAACTCGGGAAGGGGAACTTCTCAAGGACCACAAAAAAACCTGGGCCCGTGACCAGGGGGCGAAGAAAAACCAGGGTCAGGGAAACACGGTTTCCAACTTAGGCTTAGCGTGCCAGGCACCTTTATCTCCATCAGAGGGAGGGGGAAAGTAAAAGCGCCTTGTCCATCCCACTTTTGTTGCTGCGTCCGCGGTGTTTCCACTCTCACAAGGGGGGGAAAAAGCGTTATTCTCTTTCGGCGTTTCATCCAGTCCCCCCCGGAAGCGTTGGGGAAGCGTGGAAAATCAAGAAAGGCTGTTCCAGCAATCCTGGCACTATCCCCTCGGCAACAGTGACCTGCGTGAACAAGCAAAAGAAGAGAAAAGAAGGGTACACGACGCCTCATAGGGAAACCCCCGGCAAGGGTACGGGGGGGGAAAGGGGGAAAGGAAGTCCACCCAGTAAAGAGACCGCACCCAACTTTCAGGCAGAACCGGAAGGAACGCGGGAGGGGGGGAACGAACTGGGGGGGAAACAAGTGGTTTGGCCCAGGGGACAAGGGCGGGAACGAAGGAAAGGAAAAGGATCAACCAAAGTCGCCCCCAATCCCAAAGTTCGACCCAGGGGGGAAACCTTAACCTCCCTAACTAGGTCCCAAGGGAAACCCTCAACCCCCACTGAAGGCCCCCCAATATAAACCAGTACAAAAAGACAGATTTGTTATTCCGGGTTCCTCCTTTGTGAATCAAGGGCCCACAATGCAAAAGTGATTCAAAGGAGAAAAGCCTTCCCCGTCTGGCCATCCAGGGACTCCTGTTTTATATTGGGGAATAAGGGACAGGGCCCGCTATTCAGTACCTTTTGTAACTGTCAAAGCCGACATTCATTTTGAAGGCAAAAAACTCGTCACGACATTTCAAACGCCAAGAATCATCGACGAGAAAAGCAGGAAAAAAGAAGGCCAATTCCTATTTTGCCGTGCCGGGGGTAATAAAGAACGTCTTGGGGATCCCACGGATTTGTTCCCGGGAAGGGGGTTGGTATGAACCCTGGGAAAAAAGGGGAAAGAGTCCCCTGTGTTTTTTCGAGCATGGGCACCTGGTCAACCCCCGTGGGGAGGACAAGGTAAAAAACCCAGCATCCAGGACGGTGTCCCGACTGGTCAGAAGCAAAGGCCCCCTTAATGGGTGCAAAAGGGGTTCGGGGGTGCAACCCAGCAGAGGAAAGTTTCTCTGCCCCCGCGGGGGTCAGCCTTCCGAACAATGGGAAAAGAAAACACTGCCCCCTAAAGAATTCCCATCCTTTGGTACCGGCAGAAAGCCGCACCCCCGCTTCCACTTATCTTAGTGGGAAAGGAAGGGAAAGGCCCAGCGGGGAAACGAAGGTTTAGGGTCAGATTCAAATGTGTCCCCTACCCGGAGCCACGGGGGGGAACCTGTTGTAAAGCAAGGGGGAGAAGAAGATACCCTACCCCCCCCCAGCCTCCCGGGTGGGTCAAAGTCCACCACCAAAACAAGGCAAGGAGAGAAACGGAAAAGATTTTGAAAAATCCACTGTATGTGGGTTCCCCCCAACGTGGTTTTTTTAGCGCCAAAAAGGCAGGGGCGAGGGGGCCAATCTAAAACGAACACGCCAGCCTCTCACCGAAAAAAGGGGGGGGGAAAGTGGCTTCCGGCCCAAAGGCCCCCCGCAAAACTTTCAGTTCTCCCTTGCAGTCGAGGCCCAGTAAAAACGGGTGTTAACTCTTTTCCGAATGTTCCCTTATTTGTGAAACCCACGTTCCCAGAAATTACTGGAAACACAGTCCCGGTGTATTGGAAGGTTTTGTTGTCTCACCTTAAGTATCCAAAAATTCTGGGGCTGGCCCAAAACACATCGAACGTCTATGGTAAGTTTGCGCCTGAAACAAACTTTGGGCGTGTGGGTCCACCCCCTTTGAAAAGAGGGGAGCCCCCGTTCCGCTTGGACGTCCCCCCCCCCCAATAGGAAACTTGAACACACGTAGGTGCGGTACATTCATGCACCCCAGGGGGTCTTTCCACCAGTCCCTAATTAGGGGTCCCCTGGTACGGCCGCAAGGGCTACAAATCAAACCGGCTGGGGTAAAAAAAGGAGAGCAAGTTCCCCTAAATAGCTTCCGGGATTTCGAAATTCCAAGACCCTGTCACTTTAGGCAAAAAAAACAAATGAGAGGTGAGAAGCCTAACAACCTTTTCCTTTTGTTTAGGGTTCGGCCCTTTTTGGACATGTTGTCACTAACATTACCCTGGCATCATTTTTTGAGACACCGGCCATGAAGAATGGTGTCAAACGGAAGGCAAGTTTTTCGGAGTCCCCTTCCAAGTTGGGGTTAAAAGTCCCAAGGGGGCCACCCCGGCCGAAATGGAGGTGGTTTGTGCCAATAGAGCGGAGAAAGACACAGCCGGGACCAGTCCACATCCCCCCAACTTGGGATCCGAGGTGGTTTAACCCTTCGTGCATAAGAAAAGGGAAAAAAAAACCCCCGTATGGTCGTAGTACCCAACTCTATCCCTGTGGGCAAGGGGCCCCTCCCGAAAATTTTGGGGGGGGACAATGGAGGAGCACCGGGGGTCTCATTCCCTGGTTTATCCGCCGCGTACCAGGGCCTCAGGCGGGGGGCCCCAAAAGGGGCCCGTATAGTGGAAAGAAACCAGTAAGGGAAGTTTCACGGGAAGGGAGGGCTTTCCCCCCCCTCGATTGGGGCACCAACCTCCCTCCTGCCCTCGGTAAGAACCTCGGTTGTGAAGTGGGGGGGAAAATAGACTGTAACCGGCAACCGACGCCCAATCCTGCCTGAAGAAAGGGCCAAGAAGTGGCACGCAACAATTTTTTGCACTTCAAGATAGATAACAAAAAAAAAGAAAAACGGAGGGAAATGAAGATGACATGAAGATAGTATAGCAAACCAGGGCCGACCCGGAAAAGGAGGGGGCGGAAGAAATTGGGAGGGCCGGGGGACGGCCACCGGGAAACGGGGGCGTGAGCTGTGGTTTTCTAAAGCACGCGGAACGCCCTGGAAAGGGGAAAGGGGGAAGAGGGGGGGGAAACTCGAAAGTAAAAAACCTCCCCAAAAACGAACCCGCCCCCAGTCAAAGAACCCCCCTAAAAAAAAGGGCGGGTGGATGTCACTTTAAAACCTCTGGGCTGGTCGAATCCAGCACGGCTGGAATGAATTTGACGACCCGCGGTGGTGTGGAAAAAAAAAAACACGAGATTCAAGTCCAGATTGGGGTTGGCGTTCCCCTAACCGCAGGCCAACCTCGTACTGGAGCCAAGGAACATTTCCCCCGGGTGCCTTTTTAGTTGTTTGGGGGAGAAGAACAGCCCTCCAGATTAAGTTAGAAAGACGGTTAATGTCCGTGTTGATAAGTTTTTGGGCCAGAAACGTAAGGAAACAGCGGCAAACCCGACAACCCTGATTCTGAAACGACCTACCCAAACTCCGTTCCCGTGATGGGAACTTCCAACCTTGGACATACCAAGTAGCTGTATTTCCGTCCCTTTCAAACCCCACCGGGGCGGCCACCGGAAAAAACTACCATATTACCCCAGGGGGAAAACCAGCCCCGTAAATGTTCCCGTGTCCTCACAACCCTAAGTGTACAAGAACAAAGACGAAAGATCATGAGTTTTCGTGGCCCATTTAGCCAGGTCCGTGGAACCCGGGGTGGGGGAAACCTAGATCGGGAAAAAAAGTCAGGTGGTCGGGGGTTCCCCCTTGTTAAGCTCTTTTTTGTGCAATTGTTCCGGCAAGTATGTCGGACCTTCATCCCTTTCAAAGAGAGAAAAGGGCCCAGATTTTGTCCCCCAGAATTAACCTTCAAGCCTTGGAAATACTCTGTGTACACCCAAACCCTGTCCAAAAAGGTCCCTGTGCCCCGATAAGGGCCCCCCGAAACTTGGTTTTCAGGTTTTGCTACCCACACAAAACAAAAGGGGCGGACGCCATACAACTTGGGCCCCCATTGTGGGGGTGTGGATCCAAAATCTCAGTAGCCTACCCCCACGGGGTCCTTGAATAATTATGAGGGAATGATGGTTTCCCGGACCTCTTTCCCCTTTCCCAGAACCCTGACCGGGTTTTAAGCGCGCAACAGACCTTAGCTACAACACTTGGTGTTTTGGAGTGCCTTCCCAAGGTAACGCCCCTTTGGAAACCGGGGGACATTTAGTGTTTGGTCAGGCCAGGCTCCCCCCAAGAAAAACCCCCCCCCCATGGAATGGCCCCTCAAGCACACTGGGGGGGAAGGGCCCAAAAAAAACCTTACTCTGCGGCCACATCATCCCTGCTTGGGGAGAGGGGGGTAGGTCCTTTCATCATCCTGGGGGTTAAGGGGGTCCCACCTGGGGGGGGAAAGAGTCCCCGGTGCGGTTTCGGGGAACTAAAACAAGGCACAAGTAAACGGCCCAAGCTATCGAAGAAACCTTTGAAATCGGTGTAAGACAAATCGGGGAAGCGCTTGGGGGTGCCATAGGGACGGTTCTTTTTCAAATATCCTAGCCAGCCCTGGATGTGTGGTTTTCAAAAAAAAACTGCACACTGGTCTACCTGTGCCCTACAGCTTGCCCTAAACAAAGGGGGCCAGGGGGGACCTAACCCACGAATTTAGAAATCGTTGGGTGGGTGGCGATGAGGGTATCTTGGGAGCCATAACTAGTGTATACCCCAACCCCTCAGTTTTCTCACACCCCCACCACCACCCACCTCCACACACCCACCCCCCCCACCCCCCGCCCACGCCCCCACCCCCCACCAACCCCCGTACACCCCGAACCGCCCCCCACACTATACCAACACCCCCCCCCCCCCAGACACCCCCCCCCCCCCCCCCCCCCCCCCCCCCCCACCCAACCCCCCCCAACCCAACCCGCCCCCCCCCTCCCCCCACCCGCCCCCCCCCCGGAAAACCAAAACCCCACCCCCCCCGCCCCCCCCCCGCCCCCCCCCCCCCCACCAACCGCCCCCAAACCCCAACACCCCACGCAACCCCCCCCCCCTCTCCAACCCGCCCCCGCGGCCCCCCAACAGCAAAAACCCCCCCCCACCCCCCCCCCACACCCGCAAACCCGCACCACCCTCGCGCCCCGCACAGCGCCGGCCCCCCGCCCCCCCCCCCCCCCCCACCCTCCCCACCCCCCCCCCCACGCGCCCCCACGCCCCCCACCCCCCCGCGGACCCCCCACCCCCCCCCCCCCCACCCCCGACACGGGCCCCCGCCCCACCGCCCCCCCCACCGCCCCCCCCAACCCCCCCCCCCACCCCCCCCCCCCCCCCCCACCACCCCACCCCGCCACCGCACCCCCCCCCCCCCACCCACCACCCCACACCACCCCACCCCACCCCCCCCCCCCCTCCACACCCCCCCCCCACACACAACCCAACCACCACTCCCCCAAACCCCACCCCACCCCCTCACCCCCCCCCCAACACCCCCAAAAACCCCCCCCCCCCCCGCCAACCTTACCCTTTCCCCCTTCCTCCTATGGAAGTTTTGCATTCGGTTTTCCCCCGAAAAATGGGACCACTGTAACCCCCCTCACAGTTCCCTTAAACTTCAAAGTAATGGTCAGTCGTGATCTTTCCCGGGGAATCTCCCGAACAGGGGTCGTAACGGGACCTCTGGGGTGGCTTCGGTTTTGCGTTGAAACGGCTTTAACTTGAATTTAAGTCCCATCCGGCTGCCTTCCTCTTTTTTCCATTCCTGACTTATTTGAAGTGTGAGATCCTGGTTTCACAATTGACCCCCCGCAAGCTCAGAGTGCCGGGAGGGGTAGGGAGAGTAACACGTGCACCGAAAAAAAGGGCTGCCACACGGGGGAAATAGGTAACAACCGACCAAGCAACGTGACGGGAGGCCCTCGACCGACCTCAAAACGTTCTACTTCAACAGGCCGAACAATGGTGCCTCCATGCCTGGGAATTTCATGGTACTTCCCCTGCTATCTATTGCACCAGCCAGTACCCGCTTGCGGAGGGACCGCGTGGTCCGGTACCTGAAAAAAGCCAGGGCGGGGGACGGGCCCCGAAAAATCATACTGCCTCCCCCGAAAAAAAACCTGCAACTGGAGCCCCGTATAAAAAACCATCATTACTGAATGCAAGAGGTGTCGGGGTTTCAGCTTTTAATTCGGAGTGAGGTGAAAGCCCGCCTGCAGAAGTGGGGAGTGAGGGAAGTGCAAGGCTTTAGCGTACGTTGCTGGGTTTGAAGCTGATTTACCCCAAGCCGCTCCCCAAAAGGAACTTGACTAGGTAAGGGGCGAAGTATGGGACCTTGTCGAGAGAATCCCTGAAGGAACTTTATGGTTGACCACCAGAAGTAAGGTAAGGGTTGCCCCAAACTTTTTCCTGACCGGGGAAAAAGAGTCCTGACTGCCGGGACCGTAGGCGGCACTCGGGTGGGAAGTCTCACCTGCTTCAAAACCCGTAAGTTTCAGCCCGATCTTGGGCAGAACATGAAAGGGTGGCGCCCGCGGTTTGGTGACGAGGACCATCAATTGCGCGAAACCGTCTCCCCAAGGAATAACCGTTTTTTCAAAACATGGAACTCAGCTCCCGCTTCCCCCCCAGTGTGCCCCCGGGTTCCCACTCTGAAATGACTCTGGTGGACAATTAGGCGACCGACGGAAATGACGGTGCCCCGGTGATGTTACCCCCACACAACAAATACTAGTGCCGTGGTCCCCCCCCCCCGCGGTATGGATTTGGCTTGACAAGCCTTTTTGACCAAGCAGCCCACGGGGAACCAAAAGGGATCTACGCCGCACCATAAAGATAAATGACCACAAGTAATCGGGCCTGGTACCAAAATGCAGAACCAAAGGCGAAGAATTTCCTTAAAAGTGGCCGAATGGGAAAGAATCAAAGGGGCCCCGGAGACGTCTAGCGCAGGGTTGTCCCTGGTTGGTTGGCTATTGGTCCCCCCTTGAAACCGTGTCCCAATTCGCGATCTTGGGGGGGCGCCTATTTCGCTGCTAATGGGAGCACTTGCCCAATCACCAGCCCTGGTGCGAATAGCTTAAACGGTACCTAATGTGGGTTGGTTTAAACATACATGTTCCCGTTTGGACTCACGAACTTTGCAACAAAAGTAAAAATGGTCTACTGCAAGTACGGGTTGGGGGGGACTTGCCTTGTAGTCGCCAGAAAGGCCCGGAAGTTAACCTCCTCCGAAGTTTAACACGCAAGATTCAGATTCAAGTGTTAACAGCATGCGGGAAGTTGTCTCCTATCCGAAGGGGACGTGAACACCAGTATACCACTGGTCATTTTCCCCCGGAGACGTTTCCACGGACGGACGCGGGTAATGGGCGGTGCCAAACTGCCTTGAAAGTATCGTTAAAAAAAACACACTAAAGTATGAGAAAGAAGAGATAACCGGGCCCGACCACCCCGAACCGGCCCGCAGGTCCACCCTCGGGAAGGTAAAAAGGTGTGTCCTCTTGGAGCCTCTTTCCCTGGCCAAATCGTCCCCGAACATTCTAAAACTGGGACATAATAGACTTTATTTCGACTTTGTTCATCCTTCATTACTGCCCCTGGGTCATCCATCAGCACCTGTCTGTCTTTTCGAAATCATGTGTTGCTTGGGGTGGCCTTCGTGAAACCTCAGCTTTGGCATCACGATAGTTGACCCTACGCTTACGTTCCCCTTCACCTGTTTGGGCAAAGCTTGGATTCCCTGGAATGTGGTTAGTCCCTCCAGCATCACGTTGGGTCCCCAAAATGCGATCTTCAATGTGGCAAAGCTTGCAATGGCGCTCCGTTCTTTCTAAAGAAAGGGGGTGTCCTGAAAAAGCGGGCCTGCCCAGGAGGGGTGTTCCAGACAGGTGGTTGATAGCAAGCCCAGAATTGCGTCTCAAAATGCTGCCCCTAAGAGGTTCAAAAAGAACCTGGCCAGGGGGGATTCGACTCATTTACATCCCCGCAATGAACGGGTTCCCAAGAAGGAGTCGGATGCAGTCTACAGGTAACCGGGGCGATCGCGGTCCCGCGTCAGCAACTACCCTTGGAGGCTCATGACAATCAAAGGGCAATGAAGTAAGAAAAGGGACCCTCAAAGGACTTCCGGGGGAACCAAACAACTCCGTTTCCAATGGGAACTTCTAAAGCCAGGGTCCTCCCCCCGGAACCAAGGCGAAAACCGGCCACAGCAAAAAACCCCCTTACCGCAAAGTGGAAAAATAGGGCTCTGTTACCCAAAGCGGTTAACCATTGGCCCATCACTAGGGTATCAAGAGGGGTGGCTGAAAAAATGCCTGCCCGAATCCACCCATACAAGTCCCGGCTGGCCACAAAACCCATGACCCCCAACCGCCCCCGGGGGTGTCCAGGAAAATTGGTGCCCCCACCGCCAACCAAAAAACAACGGCCTCATGCACAAATCTTCAAGCCCACACCAAAGCCGCCAGAGTCCGTGCCTCGTTTACGCAGCCAACATAAAGGAACGCCAACATGGCCAAACAGGGAACATCTGGCCACGCGGGAAAACAGGAACAAACGCTTTTTCTAAAAGGTTAAATCACCCAGCCCCCAGAAGAGCGGAGCGCAAAAACGTAAACAGTTTTGAAAGGGCAAAAATAGGGATTTGTGGCATGTTTTTGCCCGTTGGAAACATCGAGGCAAGGGGGGGGCGAAGAACGAGCAGCGCCTGGGGACCACCCGCCCCTCCCAATCGAATGAGAGTTGTGGACGCAAGTAGAAGATGTACCTCGGGGGGGAAAGCCTTAGCGGGCCCCCGTTTGAATGAATGGGGGGGCCAGGCCCCAAGGACAGGGCGGGGGGGGTGGGAGGCAATGCCACATTCAAGCTGAAGCCAGTTTTACACAAAAACACCAAGACAGAACAAAGTAGGGGAAACGGGTAAGCAAGTGCCAAACTGGGTACCGAATACCCTGTCCGGGCAACCACAAAGGTTGATCTCAGGCCCGCCTGGGCAAATGACCCGTACTCAACTAGGAACAGTCGAAAGCCAGAAAAAGAAGTCCGACGGCACCAGAGGGGCCCGAATAAACACATCTCCCCCCCCCCGACTATTGACACAATACCCCCCCCCCCCGGCGCAATTGTTAATCCCTTTCCCAACATAGCCATTGCGAATGGCCCACCGGTAAAGCCCCACACGGTCTCTCAGAGCGCCCACCCAAAAAGAAACCGGCATTGGTAGGCCCGTACCAGCCTCCCCTTGCAAACGCCGGAGTTATTCCCAAAAAAGTATGGCAAAACCCAGAGGGGTGGATCGCCTCTCCGGGTGTTCGAACAGTTTGGCCAGATCCTCCAAAGAAGGACAAAAGATCCCGACCCCCGACGGGCATATCTCGGGCAACGCACTCCGGGGTCCCTTCCCTGACCGAAGGGAAAAAAAAAGTGAAAAAGACACCCGGCCCTGGAGAGGGCCCAGGGTGCCCCCTCTCTGGACCTTGCCCCGTTAAGAGGAAACGGTCGTTGACCTTGCCCGTTTTTAGTTCCTTTGACCAAAAGCACCGGAATAATTTTTCAACGGCCCACCTTGCTTGAAAAAAAGCGCACCTTCATCGGCTGTGGCAACCACATGAAATTTTTCAAACCCGGGGTCTGGGTCCCCCCCCGTAAAACCCCACGTACAAAGTGTTTTCCCCCCAGGTTCCTGGCCAAAACAAAGCCCTGGGGGATACCACTCGGTACCATGTGAATACACAGGTCCCAATTGGAGGGTAAAATCCCCGATCAAGACCACCCGATCGGTCATACGAGCCCCAAATCCCACCGGGGGGATTGGGGAACCCGCATGGCGGTGCCCACAAGTTCACAAGACTTCTTCCAAAAGCCCCGTAAATGTGTCAGCACACCACCCGTCAAGTTGGCCACTAATCAGTCCATCTTGGTGGGGAGTGAGGCGGCCGGGAAAGAAAAAGCCTTGCACAGTTTTGTAGAACCTGGTGTGGCGGACCTTCGCCCAAACCGCGTCCCAATGACAGCGGTGGAGGCCCCAGTGGGGCCGTGTTGAAAGAAACTGGTGGCGGGGTTCATTCACCAAAAGTGGAAACGCAAAGGGGTGGACCGTCCTAATGGGGTCAATTCCCGGCGTCCCCCAGAACGAGAGGTTTTAGTAAGAGCCCGGGCATCAGGCCCCAGGGACCAAGGTAAAAGGTCCAGACACGGTATTGGCCCCCCCTTCGAACGATTTTGGCAAATTAACAAAGGAAAAAAAAGACCAATGTCCCCCGCGTCAACTGGCATCCAATTCAGATCCTCCGGGCCCCCCCCTCAAGTAGCCCACCCAGGAAACGGGTTTAGTTACACGCAAGGGGTCAAGCAGCCACCGTCAAATCCTCGGCGGTTTGCTCTCCTCAGACGTGGACCCAAAACGAGATTGGGAGGTCAGAAAAAACGTTGGACGTGTTAACGGGGGTGGGGGGATTGGTCCGAATGAGGGGATGTTTCAAAAAATTGCAAAAGGGCTCTTGGGCCTTCACGACGTTGGGAGACAACACGAGTCCAAGTCCCAACCCCCGTCCCAACAACCCCATCGCCATACAAAGAGGAACCATCTAAAAGGGGACCTCAATAGTCTCACAAAAACAAACGGATTAGATGGTGATAGCCAAACAAAACTTGGGGGATGCGTAGCATGGAAATTGATGGTAAAAGGAAGAATGCCGGGATTGACCCCGGGTAAACAAGCCAGGGGAGGAGCCATCCCCCTAAAAATCCGATTTCGAAAAATGAAAGCCCGTTATGCGGGGGAACGGTATACCAGGAACCAACCCACCCAGAAATTAAAAAACCAAAACCACTAAAAGAGAAGACCACCTGGCCCCCCGGATCAATAAAGAAGAGAGTTTGAGCGCATTTTG
>Ga0179593_1493136_pt1 | contig 27616 bp, 33 predicted proteins | sample CZODoug2_1_08_16_FD_185931 | JGI IMG/M metagenome (GOLD analysis project Ga0179593, IMG submission 185931) | Vadose zone soil fungal communities from Angelo Coast Range Reserve, California, USA - CZODoug2_1_08_16fungal (PacBio error correction) | ecosystem: Environmental > Terrestrial > Soil >...
AAAAAGCGGGGATCAGGAGAGATGCTTCCGTGAGAGGAGGGAAAAAAAGATGAGGGGGGGGTGGCAAGCAGAGAGACTGGGAGGGACCCTTTCCAGTCTGGTCCAGCTGGGAATTGGCAGTCCGATCCTGAAAAAGCAGAAGGGAAATCAAAAGTTTTTAGGGAAAAAAAATAGGGGGGGGGGAGAAGAAGGCCACCGGTGAAAGACTCAACACTTCTGCAGAGAAAAGGGGATCTCGGGGTTGGGGTCACGAAAAAGAGGATGTTGGGGAAACAACCAAACACAAAAACAAAACACACACCCACCACCCACAAAACTCAACTGAAAGGTAGTGGAAGCCCGAAGGAGGAAAAGAAAGAAAACGATTCGTGTTCGGAATGTAGGTTCACTCCCGGTGGCCTCGGAAGATTTGGCATAGAAGGGAATGGGGAGGGAAAAAGGCTGCGTCAGAGAAAACCAGTTTTCCTCATTTTCAAAGGGGGACCCAGACGAGTAAATGGGAGATTTCACCAATGTGGCTCATCGGAGTCGAAAAAAAGTATTTCAGAAAGAGTACACTGTGCCGCCTTAGTGACCCCAGGGATCAACGAAAAGGACCAGGAAAGAACAGGGAAATAATACCGTGCTGACAAGAAACGGGGATGGATCTGCCGGGGGCAGAGATAGGCCACTCCTTCACAGGGAGGAGTGTTCCTGCCCAGTGGCCGGAATGACTTGAGAGGAAAAAAGGGGGGGGGGACCTGAAAAAAGGGCCAAAAATGGGGACTTGGGGGATCGCAGGGGACCCACGTGCCCTGTCCTGGGAGGTACTGGGGAAAGAAAGGGGAAAAAAGGGAAATGTGTGGGCTCATTGGATCAATTGGTTTGGGGGAGAAAAAAAGGCGAGGGGGAAAAGAGGAGTCTTTGGGTTAAAAAAAGGGCATCGAAAAAGTGAGGGTCGCATTGTGGTCAGGCTTTTGATGAACGACGAAACGTTTTTCCTGAAGACTGGAAGCGGAGGCAAGGCGCAGGTCTAGGATCCCATGCACGAAGGGCGTAGCAAATAAAGGGCCTTCGTAACAGAGACGTTTTTCCGAAAAAAAAAACGAGGGGGAGACTCAGGAAAAGGGTAGATAGGAACCTTGGGAATGAAAAATGCCGGGTCCGCCAAAGGGATGGCATAACCGGAAGAATCCAAAAAAAAGTCATCAACCAAGATAGGGTGAAGCCAAATGGAAGCAATCGCCCGCGCGTCGAGAAAAGGAAAAAAGTCAACCTAGGGATGGGGGGGGGGTCGGGAAAGGGGGGGAGAAAACTTCCTGCCCACAGAGCTGTTGAGGAAACGCACCAAAAAAGGGGGGTGGGGTAGAAGCGTACCTGGAAAAAGGGCCACCGCAGAAAACAGTCAGCCCAGGACGCGTGGCATGAGGGAAAGGCACTCCCTCACTGGGAAGAAAACCATACGATAGGGGATCCTGCCCGTCAAAAAAGAAAAACCAGCAGACTCCGAACACAACCTGCCCTCAATTTTTCACTTGTTAGGGCGCGTCAGGAGGAATCCCTCAAGGCGGATTTAAAAGACCGTACCGAGCAATGGAACTCCCGGAGAACTAAATGAGGTAACAATTGTTTTTCAAAAAACCGGCACGGGTGGGGGGCCTCCCGCTCCCCTGATCCCGGGGCGACAACAAGGGGGATGAAAGGGGGATCCGGGCCCGCCAGTGGGGCGTGAGATTCTGACGGGGTATTCGGTGCGCCAGCGTCAAAAAGGTGCTTTCTTGACACCGAAAAAACAAGATCTTCTGTGTGGCCAAATGGGGAGGTCTCTCGAGGTGCCGGGGCCTGTCTTCCGCTGGTCCTGGCTCGGGGGAAAGGGGAAGTCGATGAACCCATAGATGCCCCGATATAGATAGGTGTGCCTTGCCTCGGGAGGCGACACCAAAGTGGGTGCAACGTAATGGAACCCAAAAAAAACGAAACTCGCCAGGCGCCTGGGACTCTATCCTTGTGCACGTGCGCCAAGGGCGACGACTGGGCCGTCGCGTCCTCTCCGGAGCCGGGTAAGGGGGCTCACCCCACCATGCACGGAACGGATGAAAAGGGGGTGGGGACCGAAACTCCCTTTTGGAGGGTTCCACTTTTTTTGAAACCACAGTGGCGGGGGTCCGTTGGACCCCCTCGAAAAATAACCCACCCACGCCCCGGCCAGAAGAAGGAACGGCACACCAGTCGAAAGACGCGAAATAAAGACCCAAAAAAAGAATGGAAAATGTAACCGCCGGGGGGGGCTCAATCACCTTCCCGAGACCGGAAGCGAAAAATCACCTGGGTTGTGTCTGGGGGCCTTCTGCTGTCATGGGAAAACACTTTCAGGAGTTCTCGCTCCTCAGTTACACCCTCCTAAAACAAACTCGACATCCCCAATTAACTTCGCTTAAGGCTTGGCCAGTGTGAAAAAAACGGCCAAACGGCCCTTCCATAAGCCGCCCCGAAAAGCCGACATCTGGAAAGCTCAACTATAAAATAGTCCGGACCGGCCACCTCGGGGGAAAAGATGTCACAAGCCCTTAAGGACGAAGGTAACAATCTGTAGAATTCGAAAAGTAGGTTTTCCTAAGCGAGCCGCTCGGGAAGTACCGAAATAGGGGGGGGGGGAAACTATCTCTGGTTCCCCCAAAAAGGACATCCTTGTCCCACGGACTACAAACCCCCCATCAAGGCAAAGAACACACCGTCTAAGGGAAAGCCATCAACGAACCCTCCGAAAGAGTTAGACGCCCGCTTCCATTGGCCGGGACCCACAGGGGGCACAAAAAAGGGTCAGCAAAGAAAGAAACCATAAAAGCCCGCCCCCCTCTGAGACAAACAAACACTTGGTCGTAGAAAGTAGATATGGTACCGAAAAAAGTAAAGTGCTGATCCTTGCAAAAAGGTTGGCCTGGAGCCGAACGCCCCCCCCCCCAGAACTCTTGTTACGCGGAAAGTTAGTGAGTTCATCGAATGCAGCACGCGGTTTCATGTTATCCTTAAAGGGGGACGTGTGTGACGCCGGGAACAGAACGGGGGGATTGGTATAAAGCAGTCTATGAATGGAACACACTTCCAAATCAAGGCATCCCCCGACGTCCAAGTACCACCTACTTGGGGGTATCGGAACGTGGCTGACTTCATCCTCCAAGCTGGTGGCGCAGAACGAGCCTGTCATGAAGCTCATACAAAAAACGAAAGGCAAAAACAAACCCAGTTACCGAAAACAATCTAGGGGCCTGGCGTCTGTTGCGGGAAAAAAAAAAGTGCTTTTAGGGGGTCACATGCCAATCCAAATTGGGGGAAGGGGGGAATTTACTTTGAGTGGGGGTTTTCTGATGTTGAGCGGCGTAGCGTGCAGCGGGGAAAAGCACCCTGTTTAATCAAGGGGGACCAGGAATCGTCGTGGTGAAAGAGACGTCAGGAGGGGGGACCCGAGGAGGCAGTGTGCCATGCGTGTTAAGGACAAAAACAAAAAAAAAAAAAACCTGGGTTGTCACAAGATAGGTCGGCCTTTCTGCAAACGGGCCGGAAACTTCGGCGGAATTCCAAAAAGGTTAAACACTCACGGGGTTGGGGGACAAAAATAAAAAAGAAAAGTGCTGGCCTGCGAAGCCGAGGGAAAAAAGACTGACCTGCGACCGGCGAAAGACGCCCTTCAAGTCCTCCGCGCCATACTGCCCAAGGGGAAAAAGGGGGCGCAGGCGCACGGAAAAAAGATCCAGTCGCTAAGGAGTTTGCCTGGGATCCCCCAGAAAAAGGCATCCCGCCCAACATAGCTGAAAGAGGGTTTTGAAGAAAAGGAAGGACACAGCGGAAGCCCAAGAACGTGGCACGAAAGGCCGTCTAACCACCCACCGCACCGGAAAAAGAGGTGGGGGGGTGGGGGGGTGGCTGAAGCAGAAAGTGGTGGAAGACTGAGCAACAAAACCCCACACTTTACCGCCAAAGAGAAGAGTGGTGGTCGCAAAGAAGGGGGAAGCTAGGAAAAAGGTTCCAACAAAACGTTGCGGCAAAACAATGGGGGCAACGTCTACGGCAGGCAGTGTGCTCGTTCTTTCTCGTTCTTGGCAAACCGAAGAAATGTAGGCTAGGTCTGACTTCGAAAAGAAAAAAATAACTTGAGGTGGGCGGAGATCAGGCGTTTGCCCGTGGGGCGGCGGGGTTTTCTTCCACCTGTGAGGGAGAAAAGGCAAACTCCATGCAAACGTAACAAGGGGGGGGGAGTGGTCGGTGGGAAATCAAAAAAAACGGAGCCGTGAGTTTCCGCCTCCCGCCCTTGCCAGGGGTGGCACTCTCACCAAAAAGGGGTCCCTGTACTCACGGATGTGAAAGGGGAGGGAACCCAAAAGCTCATCTTGGGGTAAGATGAGAGGAAAAGAAGGGCGTCCGCTTTGCCGCCGGGCCTATCGCCGGAAAAACGGTGGGTTGTGGCGGGGGTGGAAAGGGGGGGGCAAACTTATGGTGAGAAAGAACGAAAGCCCTGCCTCAACCCAAGTCATAGCCGCGGAAAGGACTTTGGGGAAAAACGAAGCAAGGGAAAAGGTCCTGCTGCGCGCCAGACGGAAAAAAGACCAAAAAGGGACGGGAGGAAATCGATGGAACCGTTTCGAAAAGGGAAAAGGGGAACACGAAGTTCACTCAACATCATGCAAATAGGGGAAAATCAACGAACTCAAAAGTAAATCGAGTAAGAAAGACGGACGCAAAAACAAAAAACCTGGAGAAGTTCGGTACCCGGCATCCGAAGGATCGGGAAGAACTGCAGGAAAGACAAAGCCCTAGAAAAAAACCTACGTCTCGAAGACACAAGGCAAGGAAAACTGGACGGGAGAAGGGGACCGGAGAGCGTTTTTACCTTACCCAAGGGCAGGTCAAGCGCAGCATAAAGACACGGAAAAAAAAACTGAGGACTTTGACGATCCGGATCGGAAAGGTGGATTTGGGGCTTCTGGGTGTTTTCCAACGGGCAAAGGTCGCCAGGAAACATTTGCTTCCCTCCACGCAGTCGAGCCCACAGAGCAAATTGGAGAAAGGTAAATCGGGAGTCGCGTGCGGGAAAACGACAATGACCGGAACCTGGTACAAAGAAAAAAACAAAAAAAAGTCAGGGGGGCAATAAACGCCGGACGTGGTCCCCCGGTCTGCAAAAGAAGAACGAGGAGTGAGCACGAACAAATTCCGAAGGAGATCGGGGGAAAAGAAGGGGTTCCTCTGAAAGGGTTACGTAAAGTACAAGACGAAAACACCGCCGATTCGCAAACAACAACCCAATCTTCAAGAAAAGTCGAAGGGCCAAAAACTTAATAATCCTAAAACAAATTCGAAAAACGGAGAGGCTGGACCTCCCCATGGTGTGAGAGCTTCTGAGCCAAACCGACCCCGACCGGGGGACCCAATTGAGGACCTCCCCCGGCCCGACTCGGAAAAAAAAGTGTGAAAAAAAACCCCGCAAAGATGGGTTCTGACTCCTTGACAAAGGGGAGTCTAAGGGAGAAAAAAAGCATGGCTCATCTCAACCAAACGAGAAGGGGGAATAATCATACTCACCATTTTGAAGAACAAAGAGTCAAGAGATGAATAAAACTAGGGGTTTTGGCAACGGTGCGCCCGGATTCAAGAGTCTCTGACATGTTTGACTTTGATGGGGGGGTGTCTAAGGACCGTTGCGTCCATGGGGTTGTCATACAAGACGGGGTCTTGTGGAGGCGGAAAGGGTCGTGTAAAAAAATCTACTTCAGAGAGGAAAAAGGAGTTTCAGGGCCAGAGTGGGGGGTTGGTGAGGATCGTAAAAAAAAAGTGGTGGCAGTAACTGTAAACTCCCGAAGAGGAACTATCAGGGAAATTAAAAAATTGTATGCCTCGACAAGAGTTTGCGCCTTTCCGGAGTGGAAAAAAAAGCGGGAAAGTTGCCCGCGACAGGCACCAAAAGCGCACCAATTGAAACGTCAGTGTGCGATGTGAGGGTGGGTCCACCGACCGCCCTCGAAGATTGGTTAAAAAAAACCCGGGTCTATGGAAAGGGAAGAGAGGTTAAAAACTGGAAAGGGACCATTGCGCCATGCCGGAAAAAAAGAAAAACCAAAAAGAATATTGGGGCAAGGAACGGAAGTTCGCAACAGGAGGGTTGGAGAGATTTCAAATCCTGGATGATCTGCCGGGCCAGTAAAAATCGGATAGCCACCTCCGAGAAAGGAGCCCCACAGCACCGTACTTGTTCGGACGACTTGCTCGGATCGACGAATCAGTTATCGGAAATGCTTTCGAAGGGACTTAGGGAATGCTAAAGAAAGTTGAAAGCCAGTGATGGGCCCGACACCGCTAAAGTGAAGTGATCTGTGCGAGATGATGGGAATCAAAGGTTTTGCAGCTCAGTCGCCAGTGGGGTCGGTCGGGGGGGCCAGGGATGGGTTAGAAGCCGGCGAACAGAAATCATGATTGGCAACCCTACGGTGAATGGGCGGCGGCCTGGGGGGGGGAGGAAGGGAAAAAAGCAAGCCTTCGAAAAGTACGGCAGAACCCCCAAACGCGTCTGTGGATTCTTCTGGGAAGGGGGGAAAGAGGGGGGAGGGCCGGGGAAAAAAAAAAAAAAAAAAAAACCGGGAAATGGCATAAAAAAGAAAATCCTCCCAACTGACCCACAACTGTCCATGGTGGCAGCCAGATAGGATACATAAAGAAGAAGCGGGGGGAGTCTTCTCTCCTGACTCAACCCGGAGGCCAGGTGTGTGAGGGGAAATGATTTTTCAAGAAGACACCCTCACAGTCGCTCCTCCTGATAAAAGGAACTCAAGTGGTAGCCCTCTACGATAGGAGAAAAAAAAACCAACCAGAGACGAATAAAACAAGTATCAAGCTGGGGGAAAAGGAAATTTGGGGAACAGTCCAAGGTTAAAGCAACCCCCACAGCCAGAAAAAAAAGAGCCCCGCCAGAGGACAGCTAAAAATCGTTCATCACTCAAAACCCCGGAAAACAGGGTTAATGTTGAAGGGTGGAAGACCAGGGAGTAAAAAGGTAGAATTCCAAGAAAAGACAATACGTCATAACTCCCTCTATGAAGATTGTGGGGGTAACTTGGGGGTGGAACGGGCATAAATCCCCAAGCTTCACAAAATTACTCTTGGACCAACATCTCGCAAGGGAGGGTTGGCTGGAATTCGTGACGGGGTATTCCTGGAGTCAGGAGTGGTGGAGGGTCCGCCACAAAACGAAAGCGTCCGGTGACGGTTGCGGACGCCAGGATCGGGGGGGGCCGGGGCCTTGGGAACTGTCTTCCTTGAGTAGAGAAAAAAACCAAAGAGGAGGGATAGGGGAGGGAGAGTATTTGAGGGCCAAAAAGGGGGAGAAAAGACCAACCGTGGTTTCACGAACCCAAAAAATATCCAAATCCTAAAACCTTTAGCTAGAAAAAGGAAAAGGGGGGAAAGGGGGAGGGAAGAAGGCCGTTAAGCGGTCAGCGAACATTTGCAAACTCAGTCGCAAGCCCTTTGGGGGTCCAGTCTTTTCCCGTGGGGTGGTTTGACCCGAGGGAGGGGGCACAGGGGGGACAAAAACAAACTCGACTCAAAGACCCCCACCGCAAAGGAAAAAAGAAAAACGAAAAAAAAAAATAGAAGAAGAGTATAAAAACGCGGATTTCTGCTCTGGTGATCAAAGAGGGTACGAGGGGCGAAAAAAAACTCAAAAAGGGGCCGGGGGGGGTCCCTCGACAGGAATTTGAAAAAAAAAGTGGAACGATAGCCAGGACAAAAGTAAATCCAGAACACGATCAAAAACACGTCACTGAAGGCAATTTTGAGGAAAGAAAAAAAAAAAACATCACTTCCCGCCCCGGAAAACTATCAAAAATAGGGAGACTAATCAGGAAAAAAAGAGAGTGGGGAGTGCAAAAAAAGGGGGACCCATGTCAGTGGCCTCCAGGGAAAATGATGATATACAGAAGTGGACAAAGACAGGGTTGGGGTGCAGAAACTTCAGCGCATGGGAGGACGAAATATGGGGGGGTACAGGGGAAAGACTCATTCCAAAAGGAACACAAAGAAGGGGTTACCAGGGGGAAACAAACGTCCTCCAAGAGGACGCACCCCAAGCGATGGCTAAAGGGCATCACGAAAAAACCGCGCTTCCACGGTCTCCGGATAAAAGGAAAAAGGGGTGACCTTAATAAAGCAAGGCCACCAAAAGATCCTCAACACAAGAAAATGGTGTAACATAAAAACACTGAAAAAAAAATAAAAAGGGGAGGGGAGCGTGCTGGGGTGGAAAAAGACAAGGGGAAAAAAACTGGTGACGGGAGCACGCGGGCGGAAAAACCTCGAAAAAAAGGGTCAAGGGGGCTCTTTCACTCGGCTCGGGGAAAAACTGTTCCTGCATGATTGAAAAGGGGATTTGCTCCGGTGGGAAGACGGGGGGGGGAAGAAAGAAAAAAAGCAAATCGGAGTGCGGTCTTAAAAAAGAGGGGCACATCGCCGTCAACAACGTCGCCCTTCTACAGCATTGAGGGGCCTTCAGGAAAGACGTGGTGGCGCAGGGAAAAAAAAAAAAGGAGAGCGCCAAAAAACAGGCTTACAGCGGCGCTAAAAGGATGCGGGAGGTCGGGGTGTTCTTCTGGCACGGAGGGGGGGAGTCTGTTGGAAAGACGGGGGGCAAAATTGCCCGCGGCAGTGGAAGGGTTTTGGGGGGAGAGGGGGGGGGGGGGGGGGGGTTATGGGGTAAGAGGGGCTTAGGGGGGCAAAAAAGGGAAAAAAGAAACGTGGACATCCAAGAAATCCCCGGGCTTTTCTCGTTACGAGGCTAGTAACGGGAGGCTTGGGGGGGGAGGAACCACTTGAGGAAAAAAAGGGAAAGTTGTGCCAGGTAAAGGTGGGGGGGTCGGCGTCAGCGGGGGGCGGATCAGGAATGGCCACCCAAAACCCCCCCACCAACCCCCCAACCCCAACAACCCCCCAAACCCCCCCCCAAAACCCCCCCACCCAATTCAGCGTCGAGGTCATTTTGGAAACTGGGGGGGGAACAAGTTAAAAAAGGGGAAAGAAAGACGGGGGAAACAAGAGGCATATCCATGAAGGGGTGGAGAACAGTATCAAAAGGAAATTACTCGCAATAAAAGCAACATCTCCCTATGAAAGGAGCAGTAGGTCGAAAACTATGGGATCGAGGGAGGTGAACAGAAAAAGGGTCGACCTGCGCAAGCATCGTAACCTCCTCGTGGTGGTATCTACTGACATTGACTGAAGAAAAAATCCACAGGGAAAAAACAGGAGGGGGGGGGGGGGCAAGGCGAAAAAAGGGACCGAGAAAGGAGGGGTTGGTGGCTGCAGCAATACAAGGCTGAAGAGGTACTCCAGCCCCTACGCCAACTAGGGTCGCGGGAGAAGGGGGAAGAAAGGATGAAAAGAAATAAACAAGGTGCAAGGGGCCCAATTGCAAGGGGTGGTGCACTCCGAGGGAGTGAGGGGGGGGCGTCTTTGGCTGAGTCGTGGGGGGAGGCGAAACCACAACAGAAAAGTGGGAAGTGCGAACGCGCGGCTAAAAGACGGAAACTGTTGGGCGGTTAGGAAGCGCGGGGGCCTTCAGGGTCAGGGGGAAAAAAAAGGGTTTTTTTTGTGCATGAAAGGGAGCCGGAAAAGGAGCACAGAAACTTGCTGACGTGTTTGGGTCAGTTTATAAAGGAACCACGTGGTCTTTTACGAGCCTGGGATGCAGGAGAAGGGGAAATGCATAAAAAGTTGACATGATCTCTCACCGATCCCCTAAAGAAAAAGGAGAAGACCTGAAAAGAAAGCCTCACGAAAGAAGGGATTAGAAAAAAGGAAAGAAAGAGGGAAAAAAAGAGGATTTCGGGCAAAAAGAATCGTAGAAATGAAAGGGTTGTGGGGGGGAAGAGGAAAGGAAAGGAGGGCCATCCGACCGGACCGGGGGACCTCACTCCAGAGAACTGAAGGCGAAAGGAGGGGAAAATTACACTCTCCATCAAAAGTTACAAGAAAAAAAAAAAATGCACTAAACGTCCCGCGCCGAATCCGCGAAAGGGCGCTTAAAGGGGGAGACCGGGCCCACGGGACAGGGATTGTGACCGTGGGAGGACCTCAACAGCCTGCCGCAAAGGTCAGAGGACAAAAACGTAATCTGTCACGAAAATAGGTCGGAAAACAAGATCACTGGAGGAAAGGGGAGGGCCGGAAAAAAGGGAATGGGGAGAGGGGGAAGAAAGTCAAAATAAACCTGCTCGAGACAGGGAGGAGAATCACCCGACGGAGTAGCAACACACGAGCGGTCTAAGACTAGAAGGGGGGGGGGGTCCTAAAAGTCGACTCAGGGAAGGGCTAAAAGAATCCCACGTCTAAGGTGGAGAAAAAAAAAGGCGAGTAAAATGGGGTGGGCTCTGGGTCCAAGGCATGGAATAGGCCAAAACCAGGGGGGGGACTGGAAAAATGCACAGTAACTAGCAACAAAGCACGATGGAAAAATAGAGCCGTCGGCCCGGGGAGACCCTTGTTGCTACGAAAGGGACTAGCAGTATGGGTCCGCCTACTTTGACAACGACTAAGAAGGTATGATGGGGGGGGAAAGAATACAGAGTTTCCTAAAAAGTCCACTTGTCGATCCGCAGGGAAAGGACCCCGTGTATTTGTCCAGTGCCCGAACCCTCCTACCTACGGGGGGTTAGTATCCATCCCCCCACTTGTGGGGGACCCCACCGCCCTACGAAAAACACACCAACCGCCCGACCTACCGCCAAGGAAGGGGAAGAAATCTTGGGACCCCGGAATCCACACCTAGGATCTGCCTGTCACCCCCAAGTTGGGACGGGAAAAGCTGATGTGGACAGCGGGAAAATCCGACCAGGGACGTCGCAACCTCGGAAAATGGGCCAAAACCAAAACGAGGTGATGGGGACAGGGGTCCCTATCAGGCTTCAAAAAGGGAGGGAAAGAACAGTCATCCTCGTGAAACACAAACAAATAGGGAAATAGAGAACCTGAAGGGAATCGGGGAATCAGGAACCGAAACTGTCTTGCAAATGTGCTGGGGTGGGGGGTTGGGGTGTACGGGTCCTTGGCATCTGCAGGGTCTTTTTCGGATTGACTGGGAGACTCGCAGGGAAGGCCAAAGAGAGGGGGGGTTTCAGTGATCTGGTTTGACGAAAAAAGGGGGCAATGCTTAAGGGAATCTGGGACAATCGGGTGTTGGGAAATAAGCGGGGGAAGTTGGGAGGGCCTTAACTTTGGTACGACCGAAAAGAGAAGGAAGAACGATGTCCTCGGGGTATTGCCCCGCACTTCCAGAAAAAGGGGTAATCAAAAAAAAAGGTCAGAGCAAAGGGAACGACAGACTGCCGGGGGCATACAAAGTCGGGAGGAACTCATTTCCGCACGTTTCTTCAAAAAAAGCCGGCAGCGGAGAATTCGTTGCGCTGAAAGGCTGAGGAGTTGGTTTCCGGAAAGACCAACGGTCACGACTTTCGCAAAAAGGTGGGACCGACCCAGATCAAACCCAGCGGGAACTTCGCCCAATAGTAACTGGCCAGCAAACAACGTGTATGATCAGTGGCCAAGGCAAATAGGAAAGACCTCGTCCGGGGGAAGGGGGCGCGACGGTAGGTAACTCTTGGAGACGAAGGGGGGAGGGGGGTGGGAAAATTATCGCACTGCGGGATAAAATTGGGGACACGTCCGGGCGAGCGAACGGGGGCAAGCGGGGACCCGGTTGCGAATTGGGGGAGGAAAGGGGGGAAGCTGAGCCGGGGAAGGGAAAAAGAATATAGTTTGCAAAGCTCCTCTGGGACGTAAAAAGGTAATGGGTTACACGGCAATGAAGACAACGTTTTCTGGAAAAGAAGGGACCCAGAGGAAGGGGTAACGCGCGGAAAAAAAAGGGGCGCGGACGGGACGTCCAGGACCAGGCCAAAGGGAGGAGTCTTGAAAGCGGGGAAAACTCGCGGGAACCGTTCGGACGTTGGGGACGGGGGAAAGTCGGGTCCGTGAGATTGCATACAACTGAGAACACATCTGACAAAAAAAAGGATCAAGTTGAAGAAGTGGGGCAGAGACAGAATCGGGGACATCAGATCCTCAATACCGAGGGGCTTTGGGTGGGTAAGTAATTCGGGGGGGGGGAAGGGGGCAACCTGACTGGGTCGGACTGATACAGGGGGGACTCGAAAAAAAGGGGAAGACATTTTTAGCCGCGGCTGAAAACCCCGCCCGAGAAGCTTAGGTAAAAAAAGAACAACGGGGAAAGGCGCGTGCATGAGTGGGTGACATAAAAAATCCAGAAAAACGTAAACAGCCGGCAACCAAAACAAAAGCCCACGATGAACGGAGAAAAGGCACCTCCAACAATTCAGTGGTAGTGCCAAACAGGATCCGCCTCAATCCAAAGGAAGGAGGTTAGCAGAACAAAAAGAGGCCCAAAAAAACGCCCGCAGGACGGAAAGACAAAAATGGGGGGGGGCAATGGCACGGGGGGCCCAGGTGAAAAAAATCCCAAGCCTCTCCGGTGCGACCCCTTCGCGCGCCTTGGGGGAGGGTGCGGGGGAAAAAGGGGGAGTGATTCGGGGCGTCAATTCACTTGGGGGGTCAAATTGGCCCGATCTGCCGGTAGTCCCTAAAGGGTGAAAGGGGGAGATTCAAGACTGCATTGAAGGTGCCAATAAAAAAACGAAAACGAGATAGCGGGTCGGTTTGCATTGCGGGGGATCTCCCAAAAAAGGAGGTGCAACGAACCATCGTCAGACTTTCTGTTCAAAAAAGCACTTGCTCCAGGGCGAAAAGCCGGTGGGCCGAAAAAAACTCGCCGTAGATTCCAAGAAAAAGATCCAAAATTCAAAGGGGAGGTGGGGGCGTGGACAAGGGCGTAGGGGGGTGAAGGTTTTTTGACAAGTAAAAAAAAACGGGAAGGGTTTTCTGAAACGTAACCGGAGCGAACCGCCCAAAAAGAGCCCAAAAGAAATCGGTCCCAACGGAAAACGCATGCAATGGTCCAGACTCACAGAAGGTGGAGAAGAGGGCCGGTAGACAAAACGCCAAAAAAAAGGGGGAAGTAGGCGGCTTTTTCCACGGAAAAAAAAAAAAAAGGAAAATTTAGCCGCCCGGCGAACTCAACGAGCAAAAAAGGAACTAAAGACCCGGGTGGACAAATGTGCCCGCAACAAGACGGGACCGCCGCCTGCCAACTAAATCAAAGGAAACTACTCGGCGCAAAGGTAAAAAAGGTCAATGGCTCGGGCATACACTCCAATCCACAAAAAAAGGGGGGGTATGGCGACGGGGGATGGGTGGGGGGGGACTCGACGCGGTCTTGAAACAGCGCGGCAATAGAAAAAACAACAAGAAAAAAAACGAATTCCTTTACATGCGGGCCAGAAAAGGTAAAAGCTTGGAAAGGCGACAAGAGACAGACGAAAAACATCCACATCCTTAGCCGATAAATCAGGCACTAAAAGGCCCAGGAAAGGGAAATCGAAAAAGGGAGTCCCGAAACGCTCTTGTAACAAAAGGGGTGGAAAAAAAGATAACTATAAAATCCACCAGACCCAAAAGTCTTCGAAAAAACAAACAATTAGGGTATATGGGCAGAAAGGGTCCCAGGGGGGGATCTAGGGAAAACCGGCACAAAACTGTGGGGGATCATCGGTTCGAACTCGGGTTTACGCGCGTGGTTATGAAAAATAATGGCTACTGGGAGGACGATGTGGCTCACTGCTGATTGGTGTCGGGGACAGACAGTTGGGAAGCTGGAAGTGAACAAGAAAAAAGGTTCACAGGAATTGTCCAACGGCATCGCCCGTCGGCCAAAAAAAAAAAAAAAGGACAAACTACGCCCTGGCTCTGTGAAGCTGTGGGAAAAAAAAAGAAAAAAAAGGCGACAAAAAAAAAAAAAGCGATTAATTCCACACCACGTGGGGACCGAGGATGGAAGCCGGTGCTGGAACTTTCGGACATCACGGCAAGGGACGTTGGTGAGATGGGTTGAGGAAGTGGTTAGCAGGCCTGGAGCACGCTGTCCAGCAGGTAAAAAAGAAAAAGGAAAAAGGGGCGTCGCTTCGTGAATTGAGAAACGAAGGTGGTGGGGGGCCATGGGTTCATTCAGGGGGGGCGAAGACTAAGGTAAAGGAATTTGGGACCAGGGAAGTTCTGAAAACTTAACTCCCCCCCCCTGCGTCGGTCGTTAAAATAAAGGGAACTCAACGGGGAAGGTTACAGAGGGGGAAAAATAGCGCAGGAGGCCGAAGTTGAAGAGGACAAATAGCGGCGAGAAGCCGACGGGCTGGGGGAAGACGCCCTAGAAAAATAAAGAAAAGATCTACGGAAAAAAAGAACTAGGGTTAAAAGGGGTCTGGTCTGAGCCACGCAAGCAACAAAACCGAAGATCGAAATCGATGGGGTGGTCGGCAAGCGAAAGGCCCCCGGCACCACATAGCATTAAAATCCAACGGAAAAACCTAAAACGGGGGGGTTTCAGGAAAATACAATTGTGGAAAAGACGGAAATCCCAAAAACCGGGTAACTCCCACTAAGTGAGCTCAGGGTCAAAGGATGGTTCTCAATTCATAAACAATGAAACACCAAACAGGTGCCGGGAAAAAAATTGCGGGTCCACTGTCCTCGTGAAGGGGAGGGGGCTTGCTCAATCGGGGGCCGGCTAAAACACAAAAAAAGGGGGGAAGTCTACCGCAGGCCAGACATAAAACTAAAAGGGACGCAAGGGGTGGCCCTTCTAGAGGAGGGGGGGGCCTTAATATTTGGGGGGTGTGATGAAGCGTGAAAAGAACAACCCTTCAAAAAGCAGGGGGAGGTTCCAAGGGGGGAAAGAAAGCAGGGGGCGTTACGCAGAAGAGGAAAGTCGCGGAGAAAATCCTCAGGAGTCCCTGTATCGCGAGAGGTGAAAAAAGGAGATCAAGAACAAAAGCGCAGCGGGGGGGTATTAGAAACAAATCGGGCGGAAAAAGAAGGAAAGGTCAAAAAAAGGGGACGTGGCTCCCCGACAAAAACCCTTCACGTTTGTGGGGGAGAAGGAGTTAAATCACGACAGCGACGCGAAAGAAGAATCAGACGGCTAAAAGAAAGGAAACGTGGGACGGAAAAAAAGCCTGAGAACGGCCTTCCTAAACCCTACTTACAGGCGCCGCCCAATCCCCAAAAAAAGGGAAGGGGGCGGGGCCAGCCAGGACCGTAGGGGATTTTTCGCCTTCCATAAACTGCCCACTTCGACGCACCAAGCGACGAAAATGGGAAAAGGGAAAAATCAATCAAAATCAAGGAAGAAGCACAAAAACACAGAAATAAAAACTGCGCAGACCTGACGGAACCATAAAGGGAAGGCCTCCAGGGGCAAGGAGAACTGTAGCAGGGAAATCAGCACCCAAAAACGGGAAACTATCATAGTCAAACAAAAAAAAAAAAAAAAACTTGCAACGATATGCGTGGCCGGGGGAAGAGAAAGGCAGGACAGCCACGGGGACAGAAAACCAATAGGACCATTTCTTGACCCAGGGGGGGGGGGATGGGGTCTGGGGTGAAAAAATGCGAAAGGAGGTGCCAGACGAGTCAAAGCTCCTCTACGGAAGGCAAAACGGAAAAGGACAGTTGCGAATATCGGGCGGTGGAAGAACAAAACGGTCGCAAAACCCACAGAACGAAAAAAAAAACGTGTTGAAAAAAAAAGAAAGGGGGAAAAAAGAGGACGAGGGGGAAAGAAAGTGAACCGGGGAGATCCGGGACCTTAACACCTCGTAGGTGATATTAACAACCCGCACCAGGGGGAAGAAAAAACACCCAAAAAAAAGGAAAAAAAAATTACCAAAGATCGGCCGCATGCATTGCCCGAGAAATGGGAAACTTCGGGAAAAGCACCTGAAGGAAAAAAAACCCCAAAAAACAGGTGTCAAATAAAAAAAAAAAAGTCTAGCCAAAGCCCCAAGGTAGCCAACTTCAAACCTCCCGGGACCCCGAAAAGGGTTACCACCGCAAAGAGGATGGTTTAGAAGAAAAAAGCAGCAAGACGGGGAGTTGCCATCCCCATTCTCAACAACAGGAAAGGAAAAGAGAGTATAAATTTTCCAAAAAGAAAAGCAAAGAGCAGAAAACCCAAGGTGTCTGTGGCATCCGAGGGGCGGGCATGGCAGGCCGCGTTCCACCGTTTGAAGTTGCCCGCGCCGGACACAAAAAAACAGCCCCAAAAAACCTGGGGCAGACAGCGAGGAAAAAAGAAGGTCGAAGTTCTTCCGGGGTGAAATGTAACGCGGGCATTAAAACCGAAAAAGGTGTGTTGGGGGAGAAGAAAGGGGCGGAGGCAAGGGAAGGGGGGGGTAAAAAAAAAAACTACGGTCGAGAAGGAAGAACGAGAAAGTCCTTCGGAATGGTAGGGGGGACAAAAAGAAAACCGAGTGAATCTTAAAGAGTTTGGGAATCGGGGGAGGAAAAGAAAAACCAAACGGGAGTCGCGCACCGAATGTTTTTCCAAAAACTTAAACCAAAGGCGAAGCGATAAAGGGTGGAGAAAATGTGGGTCGCTGGCACTCGGGAGTTTTAAACCGTCGCTAATTTTCAAAAACTGAAAAAATGGGTGGGCACAAAAACAAAAAATCCATCACTGGGGGGAAAAGTCCCCTTAGTCTACAAAAACTCCAAAAAAAAAAACGTGGATGCTTGAGGGCCAGGGAATGCACAAAAGGATGAAAAAAAGCCACCAAAAAGTTGACCTGGCCCTGCAACTCGGCAGTGCGGAACTATCCGCATGCATGGTCGTGAGGTAATCGCAACCAACTGGAAAATGAGGAAAGAGACAGTTCAATTAAAAGAAAGTCGGCGAGGACTTTAAGAAGGAGGGGCCGGCCCCGCCCCGGGTGCTATGTGATACAAAGGGGGGATTGTAAAGGGGAGGGGGGCGATCGTGAAGAGTACTGGGGGTGCAAAAAAGCGCTTAGTACGTAGACGCAGTTTAAGAACGAAAAGGGGTCCGGGTAAGACGGAAAGCAAAAAAAGGAAAAGAGTCAAGTCGAAGGGAGACCAGGGGAAACGCAAGCCGGCCCTTCAACGTCGAGAAAAGAAGCTCAGGGGGGATTCCCGAAAAGTTCGCAGTTTTAGATGGGCTAGAAAGAAAGGCAAAAAGGGGTGACGCAGTGGTTCAAAAGGGGGCAAGAAAATAAAAGAACCCTGTCACCAGCAAAAAAAAAAAAAACTCGCCCACAAAAATGATCAGTACATAGGAACATAATCTCGGGAAATCTGGGGAAATTAAAAAGGGTATCACAACCTTAAGGTCAACCACGCCCAGGCTCTGTGGAGGGGGGAAATTTCGTACGGGTTCCGTGCATAAAAAAAAGTCAAAGGAACTGATACACTCGGGGGGTGAGATCCTCACGCGAGAGCGTAACGCCCCACGACATCAGAGGGACAAGGTCCAGCCAAAAAAGGACGGGGGATGGTGTTCAGCAAGGAGAAAAAAAAAAAAAACCGGGGGGGACACAAGCTGCCCCGCCGAAAAAGAGGAAAGTCGGAGGGAGAAAAAAGAAAAAAGCAAGTTCGTGGGTTCGACCGTCGAAGGGAAAAATTCGGAGGGGAGCAAAAAAACGGAAAGGCTCAAAAAGCACACCGAAAAAACGGGAAAACGGACGTGCAACAAGCAAGTCCCGCAGTTGACCTGGAAAGGGGGCCTCTCCCGACAAAGGGAGAGGGGAAAAAACGAACCCGGGCAGGGATCGGTCAACGGGGGAGGGTCTGACGTCGGGGAGCTTGGTAGGAAAGGTGCGTCAAGCAAACAGGGAAAAAAAAACTTTGCCACCGACCAAACCCGACGTAAAAAACGTGCCGGAAAGGAAAACGCCAAGAAATGTTGCAAGGGGCGGGGTCTTTCTAAAAAAAGGCAAAGGGGTGGAGGTCGAGAACAAAACAAACACAGATTAAAATATATAAAGTCTGAGAGGGGGGGGGGGTGGGGTGACTTGCGGGAATGAAAAAACCATGGTTTCAACCCAGGGACAGCGTTCGTGGGGGGTCGATCAAAAAAGACACAATGCAAGGGGAACCGGAAAGAGGGGGTCGCGAGACGGCCCGAAGACTAAAAATAGCCCGGGCCAAAGCAACCGGAGGCTCGCAAGGGGGGGGGGCCGAAAGAAAAAAAGGGGGTCGGAAAAAAAAATGTGGGGGACCGGACCGGATGGAGAAAATCGACGCGCAGGCAACAGCAAGAGAGAACCAAAAAAAGCGATCGCGAGACAAACAGAAAAAAACCAGCAATGTCAACTCCATAAGAAATGGAAGAACAGATCCTGGGTAACCCGTGTGAAAAAAAAAAAACCGCACCGGTTAAGTTTACCAACAGTGCTTAAAAGCTAGAAGACCCGCCGTAAAAAAAAAAAAATCACACAAAAAGACCTAAGGCAGGGGCCAAACGCAAAATGTGGGCGGGAAGCAACAAAGTCAGCAAGGGGGGGGGGCAAGAGCCGGCAACACAAGCAGCGTATCGAAGCTTAAAAAAGGGAGAAAGCGTCGCCGGCAGAGACGCAAAAAGGAAGACGAAGAAAAAAAAGGACCGAAGGAAAAAGAAGGGCCACCGACTAAAGCGGCAAAAAAAAAAAACAAGGGAAGAGAAGCACACCAACTCCAAAAAACCAACCAGTGGAAAGGGAACTGGGGGAAAAACCAAAGAAAAAAAACACGTCCGACGAAAGCCGGCATCGACAGGCACGAAAACAGCACCACTGCGGGACGCCGATTAAGGAGGAACAAAAAAACAACTCACTGAAACAAAAGCCAAAAGCAGAGTCTCCGGAGCGGAAACGTCAAAAAAAGTTGTGCAAACAGGGAGCGGAAAAACTGTATCCAAGCAGCAATAAAACTCTCCGCAAAAAAACAACAAAAAGGAGGAAGTGGGGGCAGATGAGGTGATCGTGCCAGGGAATGTTCGAGAAAACTGGTGGAGCCGAAAACCGCGTACACGTGAACGGCGGTGTGATGAACAGCTTCAGCCGATGCAGCAAAAAAGCGGGCTAGTTCAAAAAAAGGCCTGGATGGAAGGAGGGAAAAAAACCGGCGGCAGGGGAAGAGAGTCAAGAGGAGTTCACGAAACTGAAAAAAACCGCCCGCAAAGAGAAGTCCAGAAAAACGGTCAAGTTAACCAAAAAAGTCTCCGCCCTGGAAATTACAGGAAAAAAATGGGGGGGGGAACGCATGACAGACTGCAGGGGAAGCAGCGGCGGAAGCCTCCCGCTATCGGAAAACGGCTTTCAGTGGACCAGGGGGGGGGAAGCAGGTGCTGGCCGCAAAATTTGAAAAAGGCTGGGGGGTGGATCGTGTCCTGAAATTGTAAGGCGGCAATAAAAAAAAAAAAAAAAAATGGTCAAAGTGGCGACAGCAAAAGAGCCCCGGTGAGGACAACGGTGGAAAAAATACAAAAACTTTGACCGAAGACCATTGCCGGATCATTCGGGGGGGGAAAGCAAAGTGCTCGGTGGAAAAAAACTTCACTAAACTGGCCGGCACCAAAACCCACCCCTTCAGAGGTAGGGGGTCGGGGGGAAAAAAAAAAGGAGAAACGGTGGGTCAAAAGGACACATAAGTGTGAAAAGGCGCGAGACGATTTGGTAAAGGGACCTTCCTAAAGGAAGACAAAAAAACGGGCAAATTCTCGAAAAAAAAAACTAGCTAGGAATGTTGGCGTCACGAGACGGACGCGAGGAGGTGTAAAAAAAGGGCAAGTTGTGGAAAAAGATCCCCTGGCAAACATGCCACTGAAGGGGAAAATCACCTATTCTCAAGGAAAAAATGAAACGGGGGGGTGTTAATAGTCGAAGAAATAAAACCGTACAAAAAAAAGTCAAAAAAAAAAAGAAAAGGGAAAAAAGAAAAACTGCAAGGGGTGGGGAAAAAAGGACAAGAACGCCCGACAAAACCCGAAAAGAAAGGAAGCCTGAACCAAATGAAACCGCCGCAAAAAAAAAAAAAAAAAAAAAAGGGGGGGGAAAAAAAAAGGGAGGAGCGAAGCACTAAAATGCGCACAACAATTGGAATTGCACAGGACTCGGAAACACCAATCAAATGAAAAGGGTAAGATAGGGCTTGAACGGGCTACACAAAAACAGGGGGGGAGACCCAGCGATTAAGCAACGAAAGGGTGCTGCACAAAAACCTTGGGGACAGGATCGGGGCGGGGGGGACGTGGCGAAAAAAAGATTGGGGGGGTGTGAGGGTCACAGCGGAGAAAAAAAAAAAAAAAAAAAAAACGGACCAAAAAAAGAAATCCGCCTGTCTGCGTGGGAATTTAAAGAGGGCCCCGCTTCGCGTGACGAGGACTTAAAACGTTGAAAGAATAAGGACAAAGAGTAAGTAGAAAAGCGGTAGAGGAGCCAAAAGAAAAAAAAACAAAACACTCAGCAAAAGGGGGAGGGAATGAGGAAGCGGAACGGCCGCATTTCTGTCGGTATCTGGAGGCCCCGGCAAATCAATTGTGGGGAGAGGGGGGAAGAAAATTAGGGGTAATGCAATCCGGCAAGCATGCCAAACAGCAGAAACAAAAAAGCCCAAAATTCAACGTGGAAACGCTAACGTCATCCGCCTGAAGGGAAAAGTGGGCCGCGCATCCTCGCCAAAACAAAGCTCGGGACAAGGGGACGGCAGAAAACGTTTCGTAACTTAAGAAAAAAAAAAGACACGGAAAGCCGGCCCGAACTTAACACGAGCAAATCGGAAATTCCTTCAAGAAAACCTCAGAAACATATCAACCTAAATGCGGGACAGAAGGATGTAAAGCTGAATAGAGAAAAAAAAATCCGCCTGACCGACGAAGGGGAAGGCTATCAGCAGGCGAATCATCACCCGCGTCTGAAGAGGAAAGACACGAGCAAACCGTGCAGGAAAAAAAAGGAAGCAGGAATTCGACTAAACTTAAAAATCCCGCAGGAAAATGAATAGGGGGGATACGAGGAAAGGGTGAATGGAGTTGCGAAAAAAAGGGGTAAAAGCATAAACACGCGATGGGTACAAAAACACCGTCAAGCAAACGGCACAGGGAGAATTTATCAGAGGGGGACAAGAAGGGAGTTCGCACGACTAAAAGCAGGGGGGGGAAAAAAAGGTGAAAAAAAAGGTCTGGCAAGAGGAAGTAGTGGGGGAGTGATAGGGGAACAAAGAGGAGAGATTCAAAAACAGAATCTAACGGAGGGGGGGGAATCCAAAAAAAAAAAAAACCAAAAAATTCGCAAAAAAAAAAAAAACAAAGGATCTCAACGACCCGAGGGTCGATTTACACACACCCCTTGGAACAGACAAGATTTTAAAAGGGGATCGCCAAACAGCACGGGCAGAGACCATATGGGGAAAACAAAGACCAAGGGAACCGAAAACCGCGCGAGGAAACACATAAAATGGTGATATCTCTATTGATGGGTAAACCTATACACTTGGGGAAGAAAGAGTGGACACTCAACACAATGCTAAGGAGGGGGTTCGTTACTAAAGGACACAGGACAAAGTCTTGACACTGATAGAAGTAAACACAGCGTAACTGGAAGGAGGGAGAGATCAACAGAAAGGGATAAAGCGGCTGGACAGAACCCTGCAGTGGAGAATCTACTCAACAGGACGGAGAAAGGGAATGGAAGACACCGCCCCAAGTACAAAGTGGGTGTGTAGTCGGTGGAAAAGACACACGTCAGGGCCGGGAGAAGAAAATACATCGCAAAAAGGCAGCGGAGACTGCAGGCGTGACTAGACGAAAACAGAAGAGATGCATCGGGTCCACAAAAAGGGGGCACGTGCAAACCATAAAACACTGCATAGCGAGAGAAACGTCGAGAACTCGGAAGAGTGAAGACACATGGGTGGGGAGAGAGAAAGGTACATGGGGGGTAGAAATGTTGCAATAAGGAAAGATCCATTACAACAAAGGGGGAAGAAGAGTCCACAAGAAACTGCAGTAAAGTGGTCGGGCGGGAGGAAACACAGGCCGGGGGTTGGTGAGAATCGGGCACTGTTTGGGAGGGATGGGATTTTATTCCGAACTGGGTCGAAGCTGGAAGGAAGGAAAGGTACCGAGCACAGAACGGAAAAAGGAAAAAAAAGGGAGAAAATCGGAGGTCAGGAACATGACCGCAGGTAAGCAGAAGCAATGCCAGAAGAAAGAAAAGAGAGAAGGAAAAAAAATCAGAAAATTAAGAAAATCAAAATCAAGAAGAGAGGAAGTAGAAAATGAGAAGAAGAAGAAGGGGGGTAAAAGAGAAAAAGGGGGAGGGAAAAGGAAGGGAAAAGGAATTCTCGGGCGAGGAGTGTCGGCTGACCAAAAAAAAGAAGGGGGCACTTCCGACCCAAGGAAAGTCGCCCAGGCCGCCGACCTCAGACAGAAACCAGGTTAACAACACAGGGGTGACGAATATCTTAGCATGTGAATCAGGACATTCTTGATTCAAAAAAAAAGAGATGCCACGGGGAAAACGAGCAAAAAAACCTTGAAACGAAAAGGGAAAAAAAGCAGTACATTTAGTCACTAAAAGGGCGGGGTCGACAGCAACACGTGCAAAATGGAATCGGGGAGGGGGGGAACCCACGAAGGAACGGAAAAAGAAGTTCAGGAAGAGAAAAGTACGGCAATAAACGAGAAAGGTAGGAGGGAGAACACAAGGCAAGAAGTCGGATCTACGCTCAAAGGTTGCAGAGGACCTAGAAAGGACGACGAAAGGAAAAGGAATTCGGGGGGAAGAGAGTAACTCGAGGAACACTTTCTCGCTGGGAAAACAGAAAACAAATGGGGTGATATGCAAGCGCAACGGGCCAAAACAGCTGATGAGGCGTAAAAAAACCCCTGGAGTGCTCGCACCATTAGGGCTCAGGCGGTGTACAGTGGGTCGTCCTAGCCAAGTGCGTGAACAAAAAGGAAAGGAAATAACCTTCAGGAAGGAGAGAAGGTGAGGAATCAGAGAGAAAACAAAAAAAGGAAGTGGGAGGGTGAGGTCGAATGGGGTGAAGAAAAAAGGAAAGAAAGGGTACACGTCACCGGTGAGATGGCATAGGTCGTGGGGGACTACAGGAAATGGGAAGAAAAGTAAAGGGAGATCGAAGAGGACAGGAACCGGCCACGGTCACCCACCTTGGAGCCGAAAAAAGAACGGATGAAAGCGGAAACAGCGGCATATGGGGGAGGGGTGGTAACGAGGCACAGAAAACCGTAATGATCGGAAAAAGACGGTCACATTGGACAGGCACCGGTCAAGGCCAAAGGGGAGCGGGTCAAGAGTTTCAGGGAAAAGAGGGGTATACGGGGGACAAAAAGGGGTGAACAGAGGAACGCGTAAGCATGCTAAAACGTGGTGTGTACACTACAAGACCGTCAAAAAAAAAACGGACGAAATCGAGTCAAAAGTTTGTGAGGACCCAGGCCGTGCCAGGGTGATGTGCGCGGGGAAGGTAAGGAAAAGAGCACGATGGAAAAAAGCGCGGGAGTCGTATATCACGGGACACCCACACAAAGTGCCACAATGACCAAAAACTGAAAGGGTAGACCGGCCTCGAGGAAGGGGTCAAAGAAAGGTCCCAGGGCGGGACTCAGCGCACGATCGCAAAAGGTCCGACCAAGGAGGGGTCGGGACGTGAGCAGGGTACAGTGGAGAAGCATGTAAAAACCAGCTAAACCTCACAAAGCACCAGTCGGTCCCCGGAAAAAAACCAACAGTCCGCGGCTCAGGGGAAGTAGAGTCCCTGCTGCACAAAAAGAGGGGGAAACATGGGAAAAAAAAAGGAGACGTCAGTGCAAAGGCACACTGTCACAACTCTGGACTAGGCAAAGAGCCACGCACTCGTCAAACGCACACTACGTTGTCCACTAAGGTACCAATGGTAAAACCCCTAGAGGACCAAAGGGGGGGAGAGGACAGGAGGGGAGGGGAAGTGAAACCTCACAAAAGGTCTAATCCTGGAAGAAAGAGTGAGGGTGTGTAGGGGAAGAACTGTCCACTCAAAGGGGCGACAGACTGGGGAAAAAGGGGGGGGGCCCGGGCTGTGACCGGTGCGGAAGTCGGCAGGAAGACGCGGCCATAGGAGGTAATACGGTCAATAAGGGGACACAGTACAAGAGAAGGAGGGGCAGAGAGGAGGGAAGCCAGGCAAAAACGGGGGGGAAAAATGGGGAAATCGGAGGGGGGTCGTCCAAAGCACTAATTCCGGGGAGGGTATAGAGGTCCAGGAAAAAAAGGTATTAGAGACCCGCCGAAGAAGCGTGGGGGGCAGAGAAGGGTCGGTGTGTGGAACAGTCTAAGGAAAAACAACTGGGACGGGAGCCTCAAAAACGCCAGAAGATCGAAAACGGGGAAGCGGAAGGATTCGTTGGAAAAAAAAAAACGAGAACAAACAGCAGGGATACAGCAAGCAGGGTGTGTTGCGTGCGGGTAAAAATAAAAGAAAACCGGGACGGACACGGAAGGTCCACTCACCATCGTAGTCCGGCAGACAGGTGGGACTGGTAAAAAAGGAAAAAACGACCCGAGAAAGAAGAAAGAGGCGTGCCGCCCGTCAAGGCGAAGCGACAGATAAGGGGGGAAGCACCGTAGCGCGCAAACGGAGTTACTCACTGGCAGAAAACAAAAAGTTAGGGGACTCGCCTAAAAAATAAGGGGGAACGAATTGTGTTCGGATGGGGTCCACAGAGGCGCGATGGGAGGGTGCTAAACGACAGAAGGCCCACAAAAAGTGGAATACACAGGCAGAAAACCAGTCAGAGGGGGATGGTAAGAGGTGGGAACAAAGGGGTCGAAGGAAAGAAAATCAAAATCAATAAAAGGCAAAAACCGGTGGAAAATAGAAGCCGATAAGGAACCTCGGAAGTGAACACGAGGTAGGGAACGGCAAAGGCGTAAGTGGGGGATGCCAATCCGTATTACGACAATAGCAAAAAAAAACAGCACCTGTGGGGAGGCTGGACCCGCCCAACAAACCAACAGATACTTTTTACCGAGTAGCAACCTCTTGGGGGCCAAAGGGGGGGCTGACCCTTCAGCGACTGGGTAAGAGAACTAACAAAAAGTTTCGAGAAAATCGGGGAGGGGGCTTAGGACGGGGAATAGGAACCATCAAAAAATTGGTTCGGAACTCGAGGGGAAGAAGCGTGTTCGAGGAAGCCAGGGAGGCTCATGGCTGATGGAAAGAAAAAAAAACGCGTCAAAGACGTAAGCCGTGGAAAGGTCCAGAAATGTTCAATCGGGGGAGGACCCAGGGGGGGATGGGGGTTCAAGAAAACGGTCCGTTAGGGACGGTGTTGACCGAAACCAACCGGGGGTGCATTTCCCGTGGGGGAACAGAGACGACTAAAGACAATTAAAACAAACAAAACCGGGGCACAAGAAGACGGCAACGGGGAGAATCGTCTGGAAGAAAACAAAGAAAAAAGACATGTCAAAAAGTAAAGTAGGGAACCTGAAAAAGCCAACAAAAAAAAGAGGGACGCACCGGGGGGACGTGGAGGTTACAAAGGCCAGTGTGCACGAAGAAAGAAAAAAAAGTCAATAACAAACTATTCCAAAGGGGTAACTGCAGGAAAATGTTCTGGACCGAGCCACAGCAACGGGAACACCGGGAACCCCCCAGCAAATCGAAATCAGAATCAAAAAAAAGGGTGACGAAGTCCGACACGGGACGTCATTGCAGAAACATCTAAGGAACCCATTGCTAAAGTAATTATATCTCCGGGAGGGGTCGGAATAATAGACTCACGAAAAAAAATTTAATACTGCCCCAGCATGGACACCACAAATAAGTGGGTCCCAGGAAAAGAAACAAGGGGAACATAAAGAAAAACCAAAAAGCCCCCAGCACAGTAGAAACCGGGGGGCAACACTACACCTCAAACAAAAAAAAAAAGAGTTCGCGCTGCTAAGGTCAGGGTTGAAAGGAATCCTCAAGATAAAGCAACGGGGGCAAAAAGGGAGGATAGCAACAATGGTATGAGAGAAACGACCGTTTCCTTTAGTGTCAGGGGGTCCGTGAACTGTGACGAGAACGCAGGGGGGGAAAGGAGAGGAGGGGAGTGAATGCACGTATTCACCCGAGGAGAATGGGGTGTTCTGAAAGTCATGGCATGGACCCTCACCAGTGGAATCTGGGAGGAGACAAGAAGGGGGGAGTTGGACCTTGAATCTCAGGGGAAGAATCAAAGAAAGGAACCGCCTGAGTAAAAAAGCAAATTCAAACAGCCTGGGGTACACCGGCGACGAAGAGAAGAACTTCAAAGGGAGAAAAGAAGAGGCAAAAGTGGCGTCGTCAAGGTGAAGGAGGCTGGACGGGGGGACAGGACGGAAAATTTTTGAAAGGGGGGAAAGGGAAGTGGTATCATGGGAGGGTAGTTTTGAAAGCTGAGAGGGAAGATGGTCAAAAAAGGGGAACCACACTCAACCAAAAATAAAAAAAAAAAAAACTGTTGATGCATTACGTCGACAAAGGTAAACCCCGAAAGGGAGGCCATTGGGTGCAGAGTAGAGGGGGTTGCGAGGCGCGGGGGGGGGAAAGGTGGATCCATTCAGCTGGAAAGGACCCAGAGGGGGACAGGGCGTTGCCCCGAAAAACGGTGTCAAAAAAAAAAAGACGGGGTTTCGAACAGCGAAAAAAAAAAAAAACAAAAACGAGCCCCGGGGTTTGAGAAAAAGAAGGCCCAGAGACGCCTACTAGAGTGAGCGCCAAGCCCGGGCAACCAGAAAAACGAGCAGGCGCAGGAGGTTAAAAGAAAATCGCGGGGCGAGCCCCGCGAACTAAAAAAATCAAAAACTAGAGAGAAGACATGGGGGTAGCTTTCAGGAAGGAGAAGAAAGGGGAAAAAACCGGAGAAGGACGAAAAAAAAAAAACAGGTGGTGGGGGGGACGGGGACCATCAAGAAAAAGGTGAAAGCTTGGAAAATACGGACAACGACCAGAACACAAAGAAGGAGAGAGGAAAGGTTGGAAAAGGAAAAGGGAGCGGAAGGAAAAAAAACGGGCCAAAAAAACCCTGCTAAACACTTGTCAATTCATGCGGGGGAGCAAATAAGTGGCGGTCTTGGGGGAGAGGAGGTGCCAAAGCACGTACCTAACGTTGAGCGAAAGCTGCGGCTACCAAAAGGGAACTTGGGAGGGGGAGGGCCAAAAGGGGGAAAGTGAGCAGGGGGGACGGCGGGCAAGGGGTTTGTAATCAAGGAACAGCCCAGCCACTTCCAAGGTCACGAAGGGTCAGGGGGGGGGGTAGAATCGGAAGCAGGGGCGGGGAGGGGATTGAACCGATCGCGTGCGAGCAACTAAACTTGCGAGAATCAAGCCCTGTATCCGGGAGAGGGGTAAAAAGCACCCTCCACCAAAAGACAGGGGTAAGAAAGCGGCGAAGTGGACAAGGGTCAAGGGACTACTTATCGTGGAGGTCCACCAAAAAAAACCTGTTGTGGGGGAGGGGGGGGTGAGGTCAGGGCAGTCCGAAGGAAAAACGATAAATATATTAAAAAAAAAAACTGTCTAGAAAAACCCCCAACACGTGGAAACGAGACAAATCGGAGTCCGGCAGGTGCGACCTAAAGGGGCAACGCACCGCCGACCGGGGGACAAAAAGGCGAGGACCAAGGGAGGGGGTCGGGAAAGGGGTTTTCCACCGGCGGCACTAAAA
>Ga0179593_1723395_pt1 | contig 27610 bp, 32 predicted proteins | sample CZODoug2_1_08_16_FD_185931 | JGI IMG/M metagenome (GOLD analysis project Ga0179593, IMG submission 185931) | Vadose zone soil fungal communities from Angelo Coast Range Reserve, California, USA - CZODoug2_1_08_16fungal (PacBio error correction) | ecosystem: Environmental > Terrestrial > Soil >...
CCAAAATGGGCGGTGGGGGCCGGTTAGCTTAATCCCCAGGGAGGCAGCGCGATGGGTCTTCGGATTTGCGCAGTCGTCTCTTAAAAGGGGCAAGGTTGCTATTGAGGGTGACACGTAGGCAGCCTGTAAAAGTCGTAAAGGAGAGACGGGGCTAATCGTGGCGGTGCGCCCTCCAATGGGCCAGGGGTAGCTCCATTAAAAAATGCCCTTGGAAGTGCCTGAGAATCATCTCAAACCATGCAGGCGTCGGCCTCGCTAGAGGGGGGAATAGAGCTGGGGAAGGGGGTGTCACGAAAAAGCGACGCTTTACGAGCGGTGGGATAAAATGCAATTCGACGAACCATTTTAAAAAAAGGTTCTGGCTGTATGGTCCCCAATGCTGCCAATCGAACTGGGTACTCGAAAGAGCAAAAAGATCACTAATAGATCGAAACAAATCAGGCTCTTGGACGGAGGCAATGGAAAGAACAAAAAGAGAATGAAGGCAGAAGGGGATTCGAGGGGAGAACGAAGTCGGGGGGCGTAAAGAAAAATGCATATTATCAAGAACCCCCACATAAATAATACGTTGTCCGTCTGTAGTCTAGATCGTACACAAAACACGCCGTTACCAGACAGGGAACAAATCGGGAGGTAGAGAAGGGAGGACCTTTTCGACACTCTGAAAGGGGGTCATCTGCAAGAGTTGGGGGGGGGGGGGCTGGACGAGAACACTGGAAAGGTCACTCTCTACGGAAGGGGGAATTCACCGAGGGATGGAATAAGCTTAGGATCGTGGTGAGGAAAGATTCCAGACTTACTGCCCTGATACTTCAGTTCCTTCTATAAGGAAGTAATAGAGGGGTGCTACCGACCTCCCATAAAAAGAGGGGAATCCCAGCGATGACTCATGAGATGGTTGGAGGAGGTACAAAAAGGTTTTGGGAAGAAACAGCCGAGTTCGGAACTAACTCTTGGAATTAGGCTTGATGGAAAAGTTGAAAAGTCTTCGATGGAGAGTTTAGGACGAAAGCTCTAGCCAACGCAAGAGGGCACATTAACAAAGGGAGCCGGAGAAGTAAGGTGTTGGAGTGATGTCCACCTGCGGAACAAAGGTGAGGACGGTTCAGGGGCTCCAAAGGACGGAGTCCTCGGGAGAATTCGATTAAGTGCCTGATTAGGTGGACGCAAGGGGGTAGCGGAAAAGAGGGGAGATGCCGAAGAGGGCTCAATCAAACAGAAAGGGCACAGGAAAGAGGTCAAAAAGAAATCTAGGCGGGAACCCCTAAAAATCGGCGGTAGGGTGGGGAGGCCACAGGAGGGGAAAGTGCAAAAAGACCGCTATGGAAATGAGGGAGACCCCAAAAAAAAAAAAAAAAAACCGTAAGGACAAAGTTCAAAGCGGTGAAGACCGTGATAAACAAAATGTGGCAGACCGACATTACCAAAGAAGGCTCATCAAAAAGGAGAAACGGGGAAACATCTCCGTAGAGAAACAACAACAACTACAAAAGGGTGGGAATTAAAAAGAGTGTCAATGGGTGGCTGATTGTGGATCTGAGATGGACCTCGCTGACCTGCAAAAGCAGTGTGCTTAGAGAGAGATGAAACGGACGGAGGAGTCGAAGCTGAGAAAAAGAAAACTTGAAGCGGCCGGGAACAGGATCACAAAACAATAGTTACTCTTACTTTGCCAAAGGGTGGAGATCCGCACCCTCCCGCGGCCGACTTGGGAAAAGGGAAACCGGGACTAGTGGCCAGAGATCCTTGTTTTCTCTGGGGGAAAAAAGAATTAGAGGGACAGGGACAGAATTCATCGAACTGGTGAGCCGCAGAACCATTCAAATTCCCCCAGCTTAAAAGAACCTCCTAGTAAAAAACTAAAAGGGAGTCGCGGGAAGGCCCAAAAAACTGGTGCGGAACTCGAGACGACACAGGAATAGTCGAATAAAGACCGAAAAAGTTCTCCCCGAGAAGCGTTCGTGCAGCCCATCGGGAGTCAACAAAAGAGTAGAAAAAGGCCGAAAAGATCGGGAAACTATAAGTCCAAGGTTTTAAGGGGGGGTTGAGAGGCCGGGGCCGACCGGACAGTTCCTCATGGAAGAAGGAGAAAAACTATATAAGAGCCTCAGTCATCAGATCTAACGGGGTCGCATGCAATTTATTCAAAAAGAAAACGCTAGGGACATTGGGGAAGCTGGAGACAATCTCCGAGGCTAGAAATACTACGCAGGGAGAACCAAGGCAGCTAGGACAGAAGTGAGTCAAAAACTACCTCCCCCTTCTTTAAGAAGGGCGGGGAGGAGAGCAGAGCAGGAAAGCACACCTGTGGTTTCCACTGGGGGTCATGATCCCTATCAGTCGAAAACATGGGGAAGCCACAACTTGAGCGGTCGATATCGGGAATAAATGGGAAACTGGGGATTGTAATAGGGACTTTTGGTGGGTGAACAACACTCGCACACCTGAAAAAACCGGTGAACAAGTCAAAGACAGGACGGATGCGCGCATGTCTGATGAGCAATTAAAAAGGTAATGAAGAGCGACAAGGGGATGCAGGTGGCCAACGGTTCTAACACCTAAGAAAACCGAGAGCGAAGAGAAAAAAATATGGGGGAAAGAGGGGAGAACAGGAGCGGCCGGGAGTCAAGGGAAAATCAGGGAGACGGGGGGGGGGGGATGGACAAAACCCGGCGAAAAGTGGAGCACGGCGAATTGTGGGGGTCTGGCCGGGGAGGGAAGGGCACCAACAACCCATTGGGACCGCTCAGAAAGTCAAAAGAGATACAAAAGTCTAGGGTTGAAGGGATGAAAATTTAAAAACACCGTACTACCTGCTGGGGGGGACACAGTCGAATATACAAGTTTCCTATACTGGAAGGTAAAAAGAGAAAATCGGAAAGATACGTTTTAGCGGCATCTAGGTAAGGATCCGAGACGCGGGGAAGTAAGAGCTCTTCCATCTTGAGGGAATTTCAAAGGGTAAGAAGAGGATGCGGATATGGTCCCCCTGGCAGGAAACTAGAGTTTTTCAGCAGCTTGGGGATGGAGTTAGTCAAATTGAAAAGGGGCATGTGACAAGGGGGGGGCGTCGGAGGTCGTCCTATTAAAGCGAGGGATCGGGCCTGTAAGGGGAAGGGCCGAAGGGGGAACTGAAGAGTCAGCTCTAACCTACGAAAAGAGTAGGGGACAAAAGGATCAAAGGGGAGTCTCTGAAGATGTGGTGGCGAAAAGACACATTCAAAGGGATGGAAGGAAGGCCGATTAAGAACGCCGCGCTGGGGAGGGAGAGGCGGAGGGTTATAATTCAGTCTGAGACATGAGAAAAGCCCAAGCCGGGGGAAAGGAAAAATGAAAGAGGGCGGGCCCGCATTGAGGCGCAAAGGCAAAAACAAGAAAGAGAAGCAGCGTTCCTAGGACCCCTGGGGCTGATTAAAAAGGGGCCGAAGACAACAGGTTGTAACAACAAGACGACTGAGGGCACGGGGAACTTGGGTGGGGTACGAGGCTGGAAAAGGTCCAGCAAGAGGAGAGCAGATGGGTATGGGCCCTGAAAACTTGCGGCGTTGGTCCTAGGAAGCATCCGGGGACGAGCTGGCCTGGTGAAAAGACGACACAAGGGGGAGATCAGGGGGGAAAAAAGCCCAGCAGACACTTTAGGGTTACGCGGAAGGAAGATCGGAACTGGAAGGGTGGGACCAAGGCCATCCCTTCAACCTGTGCCCTGGGGTTCGAGGGGTACATCTCGATGGAGCCCTGGTTCGAGTTTGTTTTTTGTGGCGGAGCGAAAGCGGGGTTCGAGAAGCAAGCCGCACGTCTAGGGCACGTTGTTCTGTTCGCAGCCCGCGCGCCATATCTCTGAAAAATTCCGCTACGCGTCTGCTACAGATCCCTCATGTGGGCTTCCGCTGGGACCTTTCCACCTCCGAGCGCCGTCCGAGGGACCCATGTTCCTTTAAACGACTTGGTGTGGGAGGGGTATGAATCTCTAATCGAATTTCCCGAAGAAGCCCGAGGGCTTTCCGGAGCTTAACGCTAGTTAGTGTTCGCCGGAACTTAAGATGAGGGAGAGTTCGGTTGGAGTTTTGGCTTCCCGAAAATTACTCACATCTGAACGGGGGAGCCCGAAGGGGGGTTCAACCTGTCGATGAAGTAAATGGACTCATCCGAATCTGAGTTTTTAATTATGTAATTATTGACTCCTATGATGCGGAGGTAAAAAATGTCTGTCAAAACGCATGTGGAGCGGAAGGCAAGTCCGAAGAAATTTGAAGAAAAAGTGAATTCGGAAGGGGGGGACCAATACACGAGACTTCAAAGAGGGTGTGGCCAAGGAAATCTCTCACAAAAACACTTATGAGAGACTTAACCTTTAGGCATTGAACCGGACCTAAGGGTAAGGGACTGCAATGACCGGTTAGGGCTCGTGGTTAGACATCCTGGGCGGGGAATGGGGGTGGGATGTTTTATCCGGCAACAGGAAGATCCGCTGGGGAGTCCTCCCGCTGATTCGTCCCGCACATCTCTCTAGGAGTTTTTCAAGAGACTTTCCGTATTTCCCTCTAGGTTATATAAACACCTCCCGAGTATCAAGAAAAAGGGAAAAATCTGTTAAAAAAGTTTCTGCTGCTTTCTTGCAAGAAAAAGAAATCATGTGTGAAGGGTGGCAGTCAGTTCCTGTTCCTACATGATCAAGAATCTGTGTAAGGCTCGGATGCACCATTTCTTAAATAAGAGGAATAAGATTATTTGCGGGGGCTAGCCGGGCCAAGTCGGCACGAAAAAAACATGTGAGACCGAAGCAAGAAAAAAGGGAAACTCGACTTTTCAAAAAAAGGCTCTGGGGGCCCTCAGAAAGGGTGCATCGGGGTATCGAGGTGACAAGAAGCGATCTGACAAAAACAGGGGGGGAAGAAAGAACGCGAGAAGCCGAAAAATGAGGAACGTGGAAAGAGTGTTCTCGAATGAAAACGCAAGCCAAAAAGACCCAACGCAAGGGACGCGTTTTGCAAACAGCCTGATTTCAGCTGCACGAAGCCTCGGACCCCAAAGAAGTTCAAGCGAACTTCCTTCGAATTCTTGACAGAGCCGCCGGGGAGGGCCAGGGAACCTATCAGCTCAAAAAACTGGGAATCAGGAAAACGAGACAGAAATATAAACAGGGAGAAGACCTGCTCACGTAAAATTGCATATCAAGGAGACCTTCGTAATCACGGAGAGGGGACCTAGCGGCTCACAAAAGAAGGAAGTTGATGGAGGAAACTTCATGCGTGTTCACCGTAGTCCTCGGGGTAGAATCAAGGAAGTCCCTCAGCAGAATCGTTAGTAGTGGCCGAAAAAACGATATAGGAAAGGAAAGGCAGACACATGAAAGGAAGGTGGAAAAAGTGACGCTTGGGGCCAACCACACATTAAACAAATGGTGATCTCCGAGGGAAGGAAAAAAAATGAGCAAAGTGGCCTAAGCCTCCTTGGGTTAAGCGGGGCTTAAAGGACGAAGAGTCGGGGGAGAAAAAAAGAGGACTTATCATCTTCTTGGGGACGAAGCTATTCCGGAGACCACATTGGTTTCGCCTCCCTAGAGTCCTCAAAATGCAAAAGGGGGGTCATTCGCCAGGCTCGCGAAAAACCGTTGGGGGGGAGGGGACCTTCGTTTTGGACGTAAGTGACTGAAAATAGGCGCCAGCGAAAGGGGGGCGGGTAGCCTATTTACTGCGTGCGGAACTCAGGAGAAAAAGCTCCGGTCTTTTGTATGGACCCCCGGCCCCGGATTACGACTTCTCAATTCAGACCCACGATCCGGCTTCGGGAGGAGGGTGGTCGCCCGTCAGTCAGGGGACCTTCCCAAGCCGAGGCACCCGAAAGGGTCTCCAGATACTTTCTAGGGTCAAGAACAACGTCGGAGAGATCTCGTTTTAAACTGAGAAAGGCGCAGTGGATCATACGCTGGAGGAAAGACATTCCATAGGGACTGATCGCAACAAGACTCCTGTCTCGATCGGAATCCGTCAACGCCAGAGGAAAGAGCAAAGGTAGAGACCCCTGAAATATATGCATAGACCCTGAGGAATTGAAAAAAAGAAGAATTGAGGAAGAGACCCTACCCGGCCTAAGGGACCTGCGGAGTTAAGGAAACTTAGGAGAAAAAAGAAAGGAAAACCGGGGACTCCCATGCAGAAAACGATATCCTGTGAATGGGAGGTTGAATTCCGGATTCACAGGGACGGGACCGGAAGTGTGCGGGGGGGAACGAGAGGGGGGTGAGGGGGGAGACCGAGACGAGAAAACCAGAACCCGGGATCCAGTGTTATAAAAGCTGGAAGGGTAGGCCGCGGGAGAAGGCAAATTGGCGAGGCAACGCGTCAAAAAAAAGGTCGACGTCATCGAACTGAGAAGACATTCCGCGCGTGGGTCATAGACGAAGGCAGAAAAAGGAAAAAAAATACGTCTTTAATAAAGGGAGTCGAACCCCGCCGGAAGAGGGACGGGTCCAGAGTTACCTCGGTTTCGCTAGAAAAAATCACGCGAAGGGCTGTAAACATGGAGGGAGGAAAAAAAAAGAGGGGAAGGGCTTCAGAAGAAATCACGTCATCTCTCTCGCAGAAGGCTTTGAAAAGGGGGGAAGGATTCGTATAGTGGAAACAGACGTAAGCGAAAGGGGGCCGGAAAAAAGGGTGTAGAAAGTGAAACGACTCTGGTTCGGTACTAAACGGGGGATGAACCCAGGGGGGGATATACGTTACGAGTGAAATTAGCAAAGGAGAAAATGTGGTGACTTTCCGTTCAAACGAAAATCTGAAGGGGTCCGAAAGAAAGGATCCGAGAGGATAAGTTTCACTTGAGGGATGAATCGACTTAGGTTGAGAGGAGGGAACGTCGTCTTCAAAGGGAATGAGAAAAGATTTGATCACATCTGTAAGAGTCCAGAGAAGCGGAAAAGGCCCTTGTGGAAACCTGGACTCTAGCGGGGGGGAAAATCAGGCCAAAGCCAAAGCTCGTCGACTCGGAAAAAAAACACACCCTTGCTCAGGAACCCCGAGTGGATCCCATTCTGAAGCCCAAAAGTCAAATCAACTCGTCTTGGAAAATCCACAAAATAAAATATGACTGGTGTATAGGATATTCTCACCGAAAAAAGTCCGAAAAGGGGACTCCGTGGGGGGACGGAAAGGGGGGTTCGAAAGATACAACTTCAGGGGTCATCATGAGTCATGGCGTGACTAAGAGGAACCGGGAGTAAAAGCTGAATAGGATGAGCGCATACTGCCAAAGGCAATAGGAGGTCAGAGGGACTTAGGGCTCCTTCAGGAAAAAAGTTTCGCCTGTTAGGGAAGAGGGTTTAAAACGAGTCTGGGTGGTGACTAAAGGGGGAGGGAGGGAATAGAGGTGGTTCTTTATGTCCTATTTAAAAATTCAAAGAGGGTCGATGTGAATTGGTGCCACAGGGCCGCCTCCTTTTAGACGGCTCGCTGAACGCTCAAGGGGGACCAACCAGGGGGGCGAAGCTTTTAAGGGGAATCACGAATACTTCGCGGGACGTTGACCAAACCCGTACATAAGAAGCAAAAAAAAAAGGGTTGTCACTCGCCGAACTTCCTGGGGCTGACTCTCGGGAAACGAAAAGTTTACGGGGAAAGTCAAATAAGGACTAATCTTCTATGAAAGTACAAGAGGGACAGGTGACTTTAACGGACTAAGGAAAAGAAACAGGAAGACGCATTTCTAGGTTGAGGAGGTCTATTTTGTCCGAGAGAAGGGTTCAAGAAGCCTTCCTCTGCATCTGAACAAAAGAGTGCCTTCTGGTTGTTTCTTCGCTGGGACTTGGATGAGAAGCATGTGAGAAAAAGGCGAAGAAAAGCTGAGGACTGCACCAGTTGTGTAAGGAAAGGGGGTTTGGAGGGGTCTGAGGTGAAAAAAAAGCTGTGAGGGGAAGAAATGCTCGAAAAAACACGTAGGGGGGCGGCGCATCACGGGGCACAGAAAAAACGGGAGGGGGGGGGTGGGCCCGTCAGGTCTATACTATTGTCCGGGGGTCCGGCCTGCTACCGAAGGCTGAAAGTACCAAGCCTGACTTTTCCAGGAGAAGGACTACCTCGTTTATGATCCTAGGGACTACTTGGGACCTCTGAAACTCGATTGTACCCACTTGATTAGGTTTTTTCGGGAAGAACGTCCTGAAAATGGGGATGGAAAAATCAATAAGGATGCTTTGTTGGAAATTCCGGAGTCCGGGGCTCTCACAGGGGGAAAGGGCTTAGGTCCGGACTCGGTGGGACTAGGGCCGGAGACCCTAAGCGCAGGGGAAGAATTCTTTGGAGTGCAGGAAGGAGAACTCCGACCGCCAGGCTGAAATTGGAATCCGCTTCACCTAAGAGAAGTCTTAGAGGATACTTCCCACACTTTTCACGAGTCTTTCCTGGAAAGAGGGAACTCAGAAGAACCGCACAGAAACTTGTCTAGCAGAATGTCTGGAAAGAAAAAATCCGAAAAAAGGGAAGGTTCTGAGGCCCTGCCTCGTGGGCTCTAATTTCAATTGTCAGAAAGGCCAGGGCGTACGGAAGCCGCTGGTGGGTTGCGGAAGGGTTTCTGGTGAGGGGGGACTGGAAAACGTGAAGAACTCACCTTTGTGGAACCAAAAGAAGTAAAGGGTCTAGGCCTTTCCAAAGTTTTGAAAAGGGTTGCGACGAAAAGGACAAAGAAGACTGTTTCGAGGAAGTCTAGGCCTGACTGGGGAGTCCGAAGCCACACCATCGCACCCAGTTGAAGAAGCTCATCTCTGGGCAAAGGGGAATCCCATAGGTTTTCCGCGTCTCTAAACTGAGGTAGGCGGGAGAACCAAGGAAAGGAGGGGGTCCCAGTTTTTTCCCTACGGGCCGAAATTTAGAAAGAGGGGGGTCAAAGAGAAAGGGGAGGAGAATTCGTAGAGGGAAATACTTACTCTTAACAGAGAAGAAGGATGAGTGGCTGCAGTCGAAAAAAAAGGGCACCAATTGGCCGTGGGAAACTCCTCTTAAAATGGGGAAAAGGTCGGGCAAGGACACACTAAATGACCTTCCTTCAACGCTTGGCTGGGGTGGCTCTTTAAAAACCTCGGTGACTCTCAGGGACAAAACTAATGGGAATCCCCTCTCCTATGGAAGGGGGGGTCGGTTTTACTAGGAAAATCTTAAGATTTCATGGGGGGGGGGGGACCTAGAGGAGCTCGGGGGTTTGCTCGTAAAATACTAGGTCGGGGGGGGCCAATAGGGGAGACGGGGGGTTGGAGAGCTCCGTACTCCTTCTCATCGATACTGAGCCGCACGAGGCTTAGAAGAATCGTAAGGGAAAATCAGGTCGGGGGCAGGGGTGCCCCGCATAAACCGACGAACGAGAAAGGTAAAAAAGGCCAAAGAGTTTATCAAAACCGCGGAAGTGGGAAGGGAGCAAATCAAGGGGGGCCATAATGGTCTTTGCCATTAAAAAAACAGACTAAAGCAAACCAAAATAGGGGGTCGAGAACCAAAAAGGTCGACTCAAAAAAGCCGAAGCTGCGACGGGTCCCATGGAAAAATCCTGACAATTAAAGGGGGGGCAATAAAAAGCCTTTCGCCTCCCATACCTGAGAGGTAAAGTCCTTCACCGGATCGACTAGGAAAAAAACTCGGTAACCGACAAGGATTGTGGAAAAGGTAGAAACACGGAAGAAAAGCCTGATGTGTTCGTCTTTTCGTCTGGAGGCGGAACGCACCTCAAGAGGAAGCCTTGGGGGAAGCAAGAGACCCTTCCGCCGGTACGGGGATTCAAGGAAGGTAAAGGGTTCGGGGGAGACAAGTTTCTGCAAGCCGGTCTTAAAGGACAAGTCATCTGTGAAAAGAGGCAGGCCCTCCCCCGGACTTTCCTTTCCCGTGAGGCGAAAGGTTTTTCCCGGACGGGGCCTTGTCCTTCAAAGGGAAGGGAAGTGGGAAACGGGAAAAAAGGACACCTCTACTAAGATCAGGAAGGGACCCGAAAATTCTGAAAGTCCTTCAGTCCCCTTCCGTGTGTTTGGAGAGGGTTATAAAAAAAAACCTCAGATGGATCTAGCACAAAACAAGCGAATTTATACTTTAATGGGAAAATACAAACGAGGGCGCAAAATGAAACTTCATTTTGGGGGAAGGGGTTATATATTGCACGGGAAATGATTCATAAGCAGATAGAAAGGACTGAGACTGGCAACGATTGTTGTCCGAAGCGGGAAAAAAAGAGCGCAAAAAGACGTCAAAATTAGCCCAGAGGAACAGAACCTGCGGCAAGGGGAAGGAAAACCGGGGACTGCCGGAAGCCGTTGTGATAGAAAAGTCGAATTGGCACCGGGGAAGCAGGCAGCGAGCGAACGCACAATGAGGTCTGTCATCGCATGAGGAAGCAAAACCTTAAACGGTTTCTCTTAAGAGTGGGGTCAGCAAAAACCCTGACTGTGGGGGGAATGGTGGGAAACAGGGAAGCTTGTAAAAAAGGCTCACGTACAGACATTGGGGGAAAGGAGATGGAGGCTTGGGAGGGCAACTCAATGTCTGCATCGAAAAAGTCGGGATCGGAGGTTTAAAGACTTCGATTCAGAAGAGGACATCAATTTTACGACTGGAACTGTGGGCTCTCGATCAGGCTCCCCCCTAAAGAAAAAACGCTTCGGGAAACTTAAAGGTTCAAAGAAAGGAAATCTCGTTTTTCGTCCCCGAAGGAGCTGGAACCCCGGGTGACTCCAGCCTAGTGGGGGTTCAGAAGAAAAGAAAAGCAGGCTCCCGTGACCTGAAATCGCTTTCAAAGGGTGGAAGCATCCCGCAAGAAAAAATCTACCTCGCAGCTTCGGAAGGGGCCATAGAGAGGGGGCCTGAGCAGAGGGCGCAAGGCGCTGCTAGAGGCCTACGATCTTCACGGCCCTGAAAAAAAATGAAAGATCGGAAGAGGAGAACAGCAGGAACCACGACTCCAAGAAACTAGGGAGGGGGGAGGAAGGGGGGGGCAAAATGGTTCCTGCACCGTGCAAAAACCCTGCCCATTTGGGCTGGAGTGATCTCAAGAGAAGATCGACTCTAGAATCCAGGATGAAGCCCTCGAAAGCGGAAAAATCGAAATACCTTAGAGGGGGGGGGCGACGGCCGAACCATAATCAAAAGCACTATAACCTGAGGGATCTTCGCGAGAAGGGGGAGTCTCCTCTTGAACCCTATGAGTTCGGCACGGGTGCTCGGCGGAAAAAGGCGAAGACAGCTGGACTACGTCTATCATCAGAGGGAAAGTGATCGGGGTTTCAGAAAGAAAAAAGGGAAGCTTCGGAAAAAAAAAATCAAAACATAATCTAAGTCATAAAGCGCAGACCGGAGAAAAGCCTGGGGATGGAAGAAGGTTACTCTTTAAAAGGGTTAGGGAAAGCCCGCCTGCCAAGGTCGGGGGACTGAGTTTCGGGCGATGCCCCGAAAAGACTTGAGAGGAAGTAGGATCCAAACTGGAAACTTACCCAGGAGCCCTTGTTTGAAAAGAAATCAGGAGGCCAAAAAGTACATCCGCTTTGTGGGCCCCTCAGTCTGGAAGGAGAAGCTCCAGAGGAGGAACCTCTTCCACATGAAGGGCATTTCGTACCTAGAGACTGAGGAACACGAGAGAATTAAGACATCTCCTTGGGGGGGGCATTTGAGACTTCAATAAAGGAGGATTAAGGAGGTTTCCTTTGGACAGGGTGGATGGCCCGAGTGGAAGATAGAATATTTGCTAACCACAGAGGCCCGTGCCACCTTTCGCATTGCAAGGAGGTTAGGTCCAGAGAAAAGGTCGGGGTATGGGGGCGGATAGAGGGGGCTAGGAGAGAAAGGTCAGGGGCCTCCAAGGGAACGGAATTTCCAGGCGTTAGAGGAGGGCTCTGGGAGAAAAAAAGGCCACCAGGGTGCAGAATAGGTTTCTGAACTGAGAAGGTACTGGGGCGTCTTTTGGATGTCAAAAGAGATTTCGAGGATACCTTGAGTTAAAAAAGCCGCAAAAAAAGTCGTCTCCAGCGAAGGAGAAGAAGGATCAGGGGGTGCCGGTAAATATTGAAGGAGTAGTAGGGTTTCTGGGGGGTTGGCGCAACTTGTCCGCACGGGTATCTTGGAACGGAAATTGGGTCCTCGGGGGAAATCTCCATCGAGAAGGAATTTGGGATGAAAACTTCAGGAGGAGAGGCGGTGGGGGGAAGAAAAGATTCAAGAAAAGGACTTCTCAGATAGACAGAAAGGGCTCCTTGAAGTCTCTAGGGAGAAAAGGGCTTGTGAAGGTAAGGTCGGCGAGGGCTCATTGGTGTCGGAGGGGTCTCGGTAGAGCCTGCCTGGAAGGTAAGACGTGGTAGAGGAGGTTCTGGAGAAAAGATAAGACGTGTAAGACCCGGAGTCAGGAGCGTCGAAGGGAGGAGCTCTCTTTGTGACCGGAGAGAGCTGTATTTACAGAAAGCAACAGCCCTCTGGGCAGGCGTTTTCTTGAGGGGGCGAGAAAAGTTGAGAAAGGGGGAATCCCGGAGGATGTGATTAGTAGGAACTCGATCCCCTTCTCTCTTTCTCCTAGGGGATAGTCTGGGGGAGCGGGGAGACCGTGAGGGTCCTCTACTGGAAGTGTTCTCTAAGGGGAGTCGCTGGAAATGTGCCGCTTTTGGTTTGAAACACGGGGGTTACCAAACAAGACCTCAAGAGTTTGAGGAGGAATACCCGGAGGAGAAAAGGGATCTGTTCTGTTACAAAAAAAAATGTTTCTTAGGAAAAAATACCTGAATAATAAAAAAGGTCACTCGAACAGTCTTAAAAAAACGCTTTACCTTTGAAGAAAGACTCGCGAACGTAAACCGGTAGGGGGGGGAGCAAGCTGGCCACTACAGTGACCACTGTTTAAAAACTGGCAGAAGAGAGCGGGGAAGGGGGGTCGCAAAAAAAGGGGAGGGTTAACTAACCCTCTGGATGGGGCTTCAAGAATGCTTCGGGGGAAAAAGCCTCACAGGTCGTGAATCTTCTGGGGGGAGAATCTACTTAGTAAAAACTAAAGGGAGCCTTAATCAGTCTCTGGACGAAAAGAAAAACCCTTGGGTTTTGGGCGGAAAAGAGCATCAGGAGAAGAAGGGAAGAGCTATTTTCTAAAGATTTTTAGTAGCCTACGGCTTAAGTAAAGGTTATCGGAAGAAAAAAAAGAGTGTCTTGAATACCTACAAGAATTTCCGGAAAACCTAACATCACTAGAAGCTAAAAGGGGGAAAAAGCCAGGGAAAAAGGCGTAGTACCCTGGGGGGATTCTATCGGAATAAATGACGGCAATGGTTCAGGAGATCGGAGGTTAGCTTCTTTAAAAGGGACGTGGAACTTCAGGTGAGAAAAAAACCAATGGGTGGGTGCCTCTAAAAGGGCTGAGTGAGGGGTTTACGTCCGCTCTAGGAAACTAGCTCGGATAAAACAATTGCACCATTGCGGGTCTTGAAAATACCAAGCACCCACTGAGAGAGAGTTATCCCTCCCGGCTTGGGAAATCACATAGAAAACTTTCCAAAAAAAGAAGAGAAGCGAGGGAAATATCAAAAAGAGAGAAAGTCCTCTCTGAGGAGGGATCGTTGCATTAGGGGTTTTTGGGGGGGGCCCCTAAGAGGTCGGGAGGCTGGAATCGACGAATCGGGACACCGGGTACTGGAAAAAATAGCCGGGGGACGTAAGTGGACGCGAACTGGAGTAGACAAAAGGGAGCACCGCCCTGCGCATATGAAACGGCCCCTGTGCGACAAGCGTTGAAAAAGCCTCGCACCGGGGTGCAAAGAAAGGACAAGGACTGGGGAAATGAAGGAAAGAAAAGGTTGGGGAGGCCAGATAAAAATTCTCTCGGGAGGGGGGCTCGATAAGGGCTTGCGCTTAAAAAACCTCTGGAGAGACGCTGGGGAACGGGCGGTCGCCATAATGTGCAAAAATACATGGAAAAAAGGAACAAGGGCGCAAAGGTACGGGAGTGAAGTCGGGGCAAGCCGCTCAGAAAAAAGTGTGGGAACAGACTGGGGGAAGTTGAAGAGTCCTCCGGGGACAGGGGATTCCATGCAAAAACTTACGAATTACTTAGAGAAAAGCGGTTCGTGGAAGAAAAACCATAAGGAGGGTCCTACCTACAAGAAATAAAGAAAAAAAGATCGGGGGAAGAAGCGGTCAAACGAAACTTACTACCGGATCTTAAATGGGGGGGAAAAAAGCCAGGGTGAGACATCTCAACAAACAAAGGGGGAGAAGGAGGTGGGAAAAAAACGGGTGGGACATTTACATCCTTAAAATACCTTTCCCTCGGGAATCAGGTGGAGGAGCATAAGGGTTTGTGCCGTACATCCGGGGGGAACTAAAGGGTTTGGGAAGGTGGGGAAGGGCTACCGAGGGACATTGTACTTTTAAGGGAACAACCTATTAAATGAAACTGCAGGGTCAAAAGGTTAAATCGGCAAAAACTGGTCACAAAGTTGGGGGTTTAGCGGGTTAAGGTCGGGAGATCAAAAAGTAGGGGGGGGACGGAGGGCATCGCGGTATCAGGTCAAAACTGGGATCGGGGACGCGAACCGAGGACAGGGGGGATCGGGGGAGGGGGCAAGCTTGCTTCCCAACAGGGGGAGACTGAAAGAGCAATAAACCTCGAGAAGGGCAAAGCAATCAACCTGGTCTTACAGGTAAGCGCAGGGGGGGTGACGAAGACTTGGTTTTGAAAGGAACTTGAGAAAAAATACAGACCTTCCCGTAAAATAGCAACATTAGGAAAGAGGGCCTCGCAGAAGCTCCCAAGAGGCATTCGCGAAAAAAAGAACGACGTCACTGCGTGCTGAAGGGTAAGGGACAAGCTTGCCCTCAACTCCTCATAGGAGTGGGAAACTTCGAAGAAACAAGACCGTAAAGGAAGAGAGGACTCAACTATCGTCGAGAAGGGAAGGGATCTTATAAGAAGGAGAAAGCTAGAATCTCTGGTGAAATCAGGGAAGACACAAGGACCTCTTCCCTTGGGAAATTCCTCAAAAGAGGACCTTCCAGCAGGAGTAAGCCTCACAAGGGGGCCTTTTAAGGGGCTTCGGTGCGCGGGGAGGATGTCCACTCCTCTCCTTGAGGAGATCTTCAGAGAAAGAACATTATAGGAACCCTGGGATCCTGTTAAAGTTTAGAAATACTACGAAGCAGGGACGGTGTTGGTATCGAAGGAAGTCTAAGAGACAAGGAGCTTTCGAGGAAAAGCCACCAAAAAAAGGATACATAGGAGGAGAGCTTACGAAAAAGCGGAGGGGATTTGGGAAACCTGAATACTTTCCAGAATTCATTGGAGGGCTTCAAAATCTCGGGGAACCTAATGAGGAGGACAGTCCGGGGAGGGGGGGCCAGAAAACGCAAAGTCGTGTTACTACTGCGAGGGGTTCTCACAAATGACATACAAAAAAAGGCTGCTTGAGGTGCAGGACTTAAGCAGCTCGCCTCCGAGGTGGACTGTAGAGAATTCCGACGAAAAACCGTTTGGAAGCGGGAAAGGGGGGGAAAAGGAGGAAGTGAAACGACAAGTCACGTGGGGAAGTAACGAAAAACTGCCGGTAAGTGATTGCAGGTCCAATCACACGAGGAAAAGAGGTTAAACTTTGGGGGAGAAGAAAACGGTTTCCCTTGGGAAGGGACCAGTAAAAAAAGGGAAACCGCAAAGGGAAAGGGGAAAGGCTTCAAGGAGGGAGAAAACCCCTTTGGGAAAATAACCTCAATGCACTGGGAGCCGGCTCTTCTGGAGGAGAAGCCAGCTCGCAAAAGAAGGAGCTGGAAGGAAACAAAAAGTACACAGAATGAAAGAGACGTCTGGGAAGAGATCACCATGGGTACAATGTGGCGGGCGTCGTCGTCAGAGGGTGGATCAGTCACCGGGGGACAACAAAAAATGAGCGATCGGGCCCTGGACAGAGACGTGCAAAGGGAAAGAAGTCGAAAACATTCGGGGGGGAAAAAAAAAAAAAAACCAAAGGAGAACAAGGCAAATTGGCCATGGGTGCTAACGAAAAGAAGCCTACGTAAAAAGTCGGGCCGTTTAAAGGGAAAGCAGAGAAAAAGCGTAGCGGAAAGAAGTGGAACACCCTAGATCTCGTGGCTGATAGTGAAAAGGAAAAATGCGATGAGCAGAAAAACTTTGAAAGCGAATGGCTAAAAGGTTCCGTCGGGAGGCAACAGGGCAGTCTATACGCTCCTCCAGATAGAAAAAGGGGAAGTGGAAAAAAAAAAAAAAGGTGGTCGAGGTGAAAGGGAAGGTGAAAAGGCAGGAAGGCAGGTACCCCGGGGCCAGTTTGGGACCAAAACTGGGGAAACTGCTCAGGAGAAAAAAATCGGCTCAGGGAAAAAAAAGAAAGTCCGCCTGAGGAGAGGGACTTCTCACGCGAGAAGTGCTGAGGGAGAAGTGAGGGCGGCAAAAAAAAGCAGGAGAGGGGCATCGAAAAAAAAAGGACATCGAAGGCGGGTCTGGGCGAAAAATTCCCTAATTGAAAGGGTCTTATAAAAAAAGGGGCCCAAGGAACCGGGGCAAGAAAAAGGAAAGATGTCGATCGGTCACTTAGGTCCTGTAGAAGCGTCCTCCCAAAAAGGGAAAGGGGAAGACCTGGATACCATCTTCAGACTAACAGCCACTCGAAAAATCAGAATCAACAAAAAAAAATAAATAGAGGAATGGGGGATCATCCTTGACGAGTGGCTTTTCCAAAAGGGAAAAAGCCATTAGGGATCACGGGGAGACTTAGAGAAAGTCGGGGAATCTCGTCAGGCAGGCCTGGAAGGAAAAAAGCCCGAGGGTCTTAAGAGAGCCTACGAACCACTGGGGAGGATTAACCTCAGCTTCTGGAAAGTCTCTGAAGGAAAAAAAGAAGAAAAACTTCCAAGATTGGAAGAAAGGGGGAGGGCCCAAACAAAAAACGGAGCATTACTGTTCTCCCAGGGCTGTTTCAGAACGATTGGAAGGAAGAGCAAGTCCCTCTCAAGGGAAAACAATACCGGAAAAACTAGTCAGGGCTCTTCTGTTGAAGACCAGTCCATGGAAAGCCCCTAAGGAGAAGGTTTAGAACATTAAGGTGGGGTCGAGCGCAACAGAATAGGAAAAGAATGACCGATCCTGCTAAAAGTGTAAGAAGGGACGAGAGTAAAAACCGGCAGCATCATAGGTAAAAGCTACTATCAAGGCTATTTGATGGCCCCCTGGGGAAGAGACAAACTGCCTTTGCCATTAGGGTCTGGGAGGGAAAAAAAGTAATCAGAGAAAGAAGGAAAAAAAAACAAAGATATCTGGAGCCAGGGGCGGGTGAGATCGCACACCAGCGGCCAAAAGGGGCTTTCCAGTCGGGGGGGGGAGCTTCACGAAAAAAGAGCGGTGGGAAGAATACGTTTATGTGGTGAGCTGGGGGGCGGGGAAAGTGCGAAGTAACCCGCTGTTCCAGCGGGGGAAGTCGTAGGGGTTAGAAGAAGGTCGACGTTAAACGCGCCAAAAGGGCGGGGGGGCACAAGGTGATGGGGTCTACGTTACAGGAGCGTGCTGAAGGAAAAAGAAAACCAGGGGAGAGAAGAAACCCGAAAAAGCGGGGAAAAGCATCTCGACCTAAGAGGAGGGGGGGCATAGGGGGGAACATGGAACATGGTGACAGTCTCCACGCAGTAAGGAAGTCGAGGAGACTGCGGAAAATTCCTGTCCCACTAAAAAGACCGGGGAAGAAAATAACCGAATATAAAAAGGGGGAGTCTTGTGAGAGGTTAGTCGGGGAAAGAAGGGAAGCGGTTACCTGCCGCTGTCGTAGGAGGAAATCTGCAACAGGGAAAGGACTGTCAAAGCAGAGATCAAGGGTGCCGCAGGGTTACGGGGGAGATTACGGTGGAAAAAAGCCACTCGCTGCGCTTCATCCAACTAGAAAAAATCAAAGGACCTGGAAAAATGACTGGGGGGATAAAGGAAGCAGGGAGGGGCATTAGAGGTGTGAAAAAAAGAGGGGATGCTTCAAGCTTTCGAGAGGGGAAAACGATCCGTTGAACCTAAAAGAAGCGGCCGGGTTCCCGAGAGGGGAGAAATCTTAAAGGAAAGATCTGCGGGGAAAGAGGGACGATGGCAAAGGAGGACTAGAGGGGGATCGAAGAAAAGGACACCCGAGCGTCCCCTCTTGAGAAGGTGCTCTTTCGAAGGTGGGGGGGAACCTACCTAAAGACAGCTACAGGGATTGGAAGGAGATCTGGTATAGTTACGGGATTACAAAAATGGTTTATGAAAAGTTATTCTAGCGAATGAGCGGAGAAAGGGAACCGGATTTGAGAAAAGAAAGAAAAGGGTCCATCGGCGAGAAGTGTCAATCGTACTCACTCAGCTAGAACGTACTTCGCTTAGAGAAAAAAACGTGGCGGTAAAAGTTCCTGGAGAAAAAAGGAGGAGAACGGGCTGGCAAGGAACGCCAGGGTGAGTCAAGATAAGGGGAGGAACAGGGTCTGAATAGATGAAATAAAGGGAAAGGTGAGGAGGACCCTGAGATCTCTTCTGAGGAGGGTGATTAGGAGACCTAGGGGGAAAAAGGGAATACGGGGAAGAACTTTGCGAAAAGGACCATCGTAGAAACAAAAAAACCAGAAAAAAATGCTGCTTAACTGGTTTAATGGCAAAGAAGCATCTTCGCAAGTGAGCGGACCCGGGGAGCTTGAAGGGCTCCTGGGAGAAGGTGGGGGAGACGGCCCTGGGAAGTCTTAAGGCATACGACTTAACGGGGAAAAGGGTGGACTTGGGGGCGAAGAGGGAAATGCTGACACCTGGTGCAAAAACTCAGGGGGTTAGTCGGCAGGGAAAAGGCCTGAAAAAAGGTCAAACAAAAACCACCCCCTTGTCGCTGGCTGGCTATAAAGGGGGCTCGTCGGGACTGGATGGTGCCATAACGGAAAGAAGAATAATGTCATTGGGAAAAAAGCAGGGCAAAACTAGGTCCTGGCACGAAAAAGAACCTCAGGTTAAAAAAGATTAAAAAGGGAGAGAAACTAGGGTGAGGACCACAGAAAGAGCGGAGGCAGAATACCTTCCGCAATTGAAAAGGCGATGATCGATCCGTCGGCCGCGGCATACAGGGGAAAACGGGGGGAGAGGAGGGGCGGGGGACCCAAATACCAGGGCCTCTAAAAGGTAAAGGGAAAACCAAAAAAAGGGAGAATTCACTGGAAAGTAAGTGAGAAAGGGCAACTAGCTTTCTCTTACCGGAAAGAGGTTTTCAGAAAGGGATTTTTTCCAAGAGAAAGCAACAAAAAGGAAGTCCAGGATGGGGAACAAATTTGAGTGGACCGTTCAGACTTACGCGTGCTTTACGGGGGTGATTGGATCAGGGTGAACTAAGAAAGGCTATGATGGGGGGGGTTCCGTAAAGGTGAAGGTTCTGGGAAGAAAGGGTCATTGGGTGTCCAAAACCTCCAGAAAGGACTAAGGAATAAAAAGGATAAGGAGAAGAGCCAAAGGATGTAAACATCTCCGCTTGAACGGGGTCACCAGCGGTCGGGAAAACTTTGTCCTCCAAGTTCTCGAATTGGAGGGCCTCGGGCAAACAAAGGTCGACGAGGGGGTGGAACCCTCTTTTCTAGTGAAGCCATTTGAGATTCACATAGAGAAGATAACTGTACCCAGGGGTGTACATCTTTATTTGTCGGGGGAAAAGATGGAACCATAGGGAAAGGAAGAAACGCTCACCTCCCCGAGCAGGTTTTAAGCTGGAGGTGAAGCAAAAAGAGGAATCAATTAGGGAAGAGACGAGAGCAACAATAGGAAACTTGTAAACTCCTTACTAACAAGAAAAAAGACACAGAACATTCCCGTATTCCACGCTAAAGGAGCCCGGTAAAAGAAGAATGACAACCAGGCGAATCAGGGGGGGGGAAGGGGACTGAAAAGGGGGGAGGGTTTCAAAAGGGAAAGGCAATTTTTGTTGTCTTATGTAGTACAACGTCACGAAGGGACCCGGATGAGGCTGAGAGCAAAGAAAGGGATCGGGGAAAGTGCTGCTAAGAAGGGGGTACATCGGCAGCTCCTTGAGGGACGGGAAAAAGGAAAGGCATTTGAAAAAACTGGGGACCGGGGGGCGAAGCAAAGTTTCTCCTGAAGAAGAATAGAGCCCACCACTGTAGGGGGGGCGAAGGAAAAGAAACTCTCGAGAAGACTGAAAGACCTTAGGAAAAAAAAGAAAGAATTAACAGGAGAAACCCTGAAGTAGGTGATTGCCTCTCAATGAAAAGAAGGACTACCGAATATCAAAGGAAGAGCTTGAGGGGGGAGAAAAGCATTGATAATATGTAAAAGAGGGGGAGGATCTCAATAAAAAGAAGAGAGACAGACTTCTTTCAAAAAAAAAAAACCGCATTGGGGGATCTTCAAGAAAGTTCATAAGGGAAGGGAAGTCATTTCACGGAGCGTATTAGAAAGAGATGAAGAGTGGGCTCGGACTTTCCAGCCTTAGAGAAGCAAAAAAACCCTAACACAAAAGTTCGAAAAAAAAGGGGAAAAGGGCTGAAAAAACCGAAAACAGAGGAGGAAAAAAAGGAAAAATTGGGAAGTCATGCAATAAGGGGCCTCCGGTTGAGGAGGGAAAGCCCTGAAATTGGAAAGATACCGTAACGGTTTTAAAGGAGGAAAGAGATCTGGAGGGGGGTGAAATTCCTGGCTAGAGTAGTTTCATCGGTAAAAGCAGGAACAGGAGTCAAGTCGGCAGGCCAGATGGGGGAGGAAGAAAGAATAACCAACTCATTACAAATAGAATGCAAGAACATAGCTGGTGGGCTGGGGAGCCAGGGAGTAGGAAAAAAAATCACTTGTGGGGGGGGACTGATGGCAATGAGGGAAACAGTTCGAGAGATTCTAGTCTTGGAGGGAAACAGAAAAAAAAAAGCCAAGGTGTGAAAAAGGGGGTTACAGAAACTTTAAGAAAAAGAATGAGACTCGGAGTCCCCGGCTGTTTTAAACTCATAGAGGGGGTTCTTGGTGGGGGAAGGAAGAAGAACACGGGGGAGTAATGAATGAAAACGAGAAAGGGTTCTTCAGGAACAGAAAGGTAACTAAGACTAGTCGCCTCTGGACCACACCAATTCTCCTGGGAAGGGGAAGGCTGCACAAAAGAAATAAGAAGGCATGCACGCAGGGGAGAGGGGAAAAAGGGGATAAAAATCGGAAGAAGAGAGAGAAAACCGAGAACCTTAAGGAGGAGTACTGGAACTCCGAAGGGAACTCTGGGTACAAGAGGAAAAAACTTCTACGTATGGCGTATGGAGGAGTCCTTGGGGAGAAAAAAGGCATAGGCATCTTAATCTACGAAAAAAAAAAAATCCCTGTGGTGGAAGGGGGATCCAGGGAAAAGGATTATCAATCGAGGTAAGAGGAAAGGGGAGAAAATGGACTTCCTCTTCTATTCCTTCTGAAAAGGCGAAAAGGAGTCTTCGGGAAGAAAAGACCGCCAGAAAGGACGCCAAGAGGGGGCACGCTAGTGGGACGGGATGTACTGTCCGCAAGGTTGTGAATAGTCCTTTGAGTAAAAAGGCACGAGGAAGTGCCCTTGGGAAAGAAGAGGGGGGCGTAAATTTGAAGAGGGATCTGGTGAGTTCTCCTCGAGACTCCACAAAAAGGCTCGTAAAAAAGAAAATTGAGAGAAAGGAGTTGGAGAACCTTTTCTTTCCGAGGGAAGAGAAAGAAGTGAACTATTGTCAGGCAAGCTTAAAAGAACAATGGGGGGCACGCAGGCGGAGAGAGACTTCAGCCAAGAGGCAGCAGAGTATCATAGAAAAGGGGGAACCAAAGTCGGCTGAAGTTTTAGGAGGCCCACTGAAAAAAAAACGGGCAGTTGAGAATTGGAAAAGAACGATCTGACGCCCAAGGGGACAGGAGAGGATCGTCCTCCCCACCGGGAGGGAAACCTTCAGGATATTACACTGAAAAAGGGCCTGAAAAAAGGGGGAGGGACAGCAAAAAAAGGAAGGACATTCAAAAAAAAAAAAGTCACAGAGAGAGGGACTTACGGCAAGGGGCTGGATGGGGGAAACCGGGGGTAAGGGAAAGGGCTCTTTTGCCGGAAAGGGAAGGAGAAAGTTCGAAAAAGATCAAGGGGTCGGACCCTCCGGAAGAGGAGTTCAGTCTACAATCGCGGTCCCAGGAAGGTACAAAAGGGAGCCTAACACAGCCGGAAAAAAAGAGATGGGAGAGGAGGGTGGCCCAGAAAAACGACAGATCTGCCACGATGAGGATGAATCGCGATGCCCTAGGAAGGACATTTGGTAGAAAAAGGAATCTTTTGGGGGAAGACTCACTAGGAATCTAAGAAAGGGAAAAATATGAAGCACGACCTCCAAAAGTGGAAGAGATACGGTTCTCCTCTTGGGGGTAACTACAAATAAAAGTAGTCGAGGAAAAGAGGTCGAAAAACAAATCTGACTTCAAGAGGCTACTCACACACTGGTGAAGGGGCAAGGCAACGTGTATCCCATTAGGGATAACAAAAAAGACATCAAAACCGGTAGCGGGGTATTCAGAGGGTCCCTAGATATTTGCCGGAGGCACCTAGATACTTGAACAGGCCTAAGGGAGAAAGAACTCTTAGAGGGGTTTATCCCCAGACTTAAGGGCAGGGTCATACCAATCGCATGGCGTTACAAAAAAAGAAAACTATATAGGGACAGGAGGGGGGGGAAAGATCTGAAAAGAGAACCTATGAAGGATCATGGAAAGCGGAAACTCTGAATTCCATCCTATCTATCATGTTCTGGAACAAAAAAAAGGGCTTGGTGTAAAGAGAACGTTCCAACTGGGAGGGGGACAGAATTTGGGTTCTACCTCGCATCTTAGGGGACGGAAACCAGAGGGGAAAAATCTACTTGGGGGGAAAGGGGAGACCTGGAGACCAGGGCAGACGATGGAATAGGTAATGATGCCACTTCTCCGGGGAGAGGAGAGCCGTCCACAGGGGTCCCTCACACATGGTGAAGGGACTGAGAAAAACGTCGGCTTCTGAAAGGATGACAAAGGGTTCCATCAGAAATACCGGAATCAGGGCGCTCCAAAATAAAAGGGGGCGTCGGAATCGCAAGAAGGGAAAAAGGAACGTCCTGGTAATTTCAATTTGCGGCGCCGCAGAGGGCAATTCGACTTGAGAAGCTGCGCCGGGAAGAAAAGGTCCAACTACAAAAATCGGTGTGGGAAGCCTCCTTTCAAAAACGAAGACAACTTTGCTAGGTGTAAAGTCCTTCGCAATCCCTATTGGCAGGAGAAAGGAAGAGGAAAGCTGACCAATAGGAAAGAGGGAAAATTAGATGACAAAAACATTCAAAGCGTGCGCCTGGGGGAGGGTACTACTGGAAGAAAGGCACTCAAGTTAGGAGGAAACTTCTGGCTGGATTAAACAATTCACAAGTGGGATATGCCTTGGTCCGGGACCTGTGAAAGGAAAAGATGTGTTCGGGGCCGAAAGGGAAAACGTTGAAATTGGGCGCTAGAAACCGCAGTCTGGGGAAAAAACTTCCCTCTCCTACGAGGAAGGGACCGTTGAGAAGGGTCTTTCAAAAGACCTACTTTAATCTTAAGGTAAGTCGAAGGAGAAACGACAGGGGGGGATCAGGAAAAAGGACACTACATCTGCCATTGGGATTTCAAGGCCGAAAGGGGGTTGGAAAAGAAACTCGGCGTCAGGAAAAAGGTAGCTTAATGGCCTTCCCAAAAAGGTCATAACAGAAGAGAGGACTGGGGGGGGGTTGCGGGATATTCAAAATGGGGGCGATGGGGAGGAAGGCGCGTCCGGAATTTCTTTTACATTTCTATCAGGGGTGGGCCAACGGGGGAAGGGCGCCAGAAAACTCAAATCTGACAAGGGGGATTGGTCGGTCATAAAAAAGTCGGAAAAAAGGGGGGGGGGAGGGGGGGGTCAGGGCGGAGTGTCGCCAGGAAACTCTAAAAAGGACAGCAGGGGCCCCCTACTCTTAAAAGGGGGAAGAGTTAGTCAATAGAGCAATGTTCCTGCCATGTCTGAAAAAATCAGGGACTCTCGGGAAATAAAAAGAAGAATGGAAAGAAAAGAGTGGGACTGTGGGAAAGATGCAGCTAATGCAAAGGAGCAGGGGGAGAAAAGGCTGAAGGATCTCGAAAGATAAACTGCGTGGCTCTGGGAGGGGGAATTTAAAAGAAGCAGAGAAGTCCGGGGGCGTGGAGACGAAGCCTGGTTAGCCAAAGAGCAAGAACTTGGGGCAGCTTAATCCGGGGAAAGCGCTGGCGTTCAGGAAGGGCGAGGAAAGCTAAAGGGGCCCGCGTCCCCGGGCCTACCTCACGTAGGCCTCAACCTGACGGTTACCAACCCGCACAGTTTCCCCATCACTTCCAAAACAGAAATTCTCTAAGGAGGTCATTTCTCTTCTTGACAGGAAGGATTTAAAAGCCTGGGAAACCAATATGGAACATTGAGGGGTAGCGGGGCTGAGTCTCTGCATAAGGAAAGAAACAGTGTTGAAAGAAAAACATAAGTGTCAAGGACATTAGCCGAGGTCTGGGATGAGTAGTCCCAGACAAATTAAAGTAATAGGAGGGAAAGTTTTGTAACAGAATGAGATCATGAGGGAAATACCCTGTCAAGAGGAGGCCGAAGAGTGTAAAGCAGGCGGTCATTCAAACGTAGGAAGTATTCGGCCGGAGATTACCCCACATCTCACAAAGGCATTCCCAAGAACGGGAAGACCTGAAGGAAGGAAGGGGTCCGGAAAAAATGTCAACGAGAGGCCTGAAAGAATTTGACAGGAGAAGGGTCTTGAAGGAAAGGGGGGAGAGTAAAGTGTGGTGGAAAAAGCCGAAGGGCAAGGGCCAAATAGCCGTCACAAAAAAAAAAAATATGAGTGAGGGGGGAGATTGGCCAAACAAGGGTTTCAAAAATTTCAGAAAGGAGAAGAAGTCAATCGTGACCGCAGGGAAAAAAAAACGGTTAATGGGGGGGGAACATCAACGTAAATGGTGGTCGAGGTCAGAGGAAATGACAACGGGGGGTGTCAAGGGGACTGTCCGACTAGCGATCAAAGGGGGGGGCAGAGGAAAGTGAAAAGAATGAGGAGAATGAAGATGCATCGAAGGAGCCAGGCCGGAACAATTTGGGGTAAAAGGGACAAGTTGGCTTGCCCCGACTCCAGAACAAAAAGAAATCTAGGGGGGTTTCGAAAAGATTCTTTTCAAGATCGGAGCAAGGTTTAGATGGGGTAGTCGTAGGCTGCTCCGCTCGAAAGGGATTTGGGTTGGTATTGTGGGGGGATCGGAGAACTGAAAGAAAAGAAGGACGAGACATCCAATAACTCGTCGTTGTATTGGGGCCGGGGAAGATGTGTGGAAAAAGTGCTGGGAAAAAAGAGAGAGGGACTTCGAGGTCATGTGACCTTTGGACAGAAGAAGCCGATATCCGACGGCCCCAACCCGAAAAGAACAGCCCTATTAACAGTAGCTAAAAGACTCGGAACGTCGGAGACTCTTGAGGGAAAAAGGTTACAATAACGGGACCGCTTAGGGGATGAGTGGGGGGACCCTGAAAAAAACTCCCGCGAAATTTGTCGAGGTGTCCAGGAGCGCCCGGCCGGTACATAGGAAAAGCCAACGATCAGGGAGTGAGGAAAACACAGGGGGAGAAAGAGTCGCGGCGACAGCTGCAGAGACCAAGCTAGTCAGCAACACAAGCCTTCAGGCCAGGGGGGACTGCCTGAAAAAAGGGAAAAACGGTCGGGAAGGGGGGGGTCTCCGACAGCCAGAAAACCGCACGATAACGCATGGGGGAGGGACGTAAAAAAGAGAGTTGGTGAAGGGAGCCGAGTTCTAACAAATGCAAGCAAAACCATTTCCAAAAACAGGGGCCTTTGCCATAACTAAAGCGAGAAAATCAGGAGTAAGCAGCGTTACTACGAGGGGGGATAGTCATACGAATTAAGGGAGCATCAACAATGCCGCTGAAGGGTTAGTAGGAGAATCCAAGAAAACTTTCGCTGACTTAAAAGATTAAGATATCCGCAGGTGTCCAGGTGGAGAGTTTCATCGAGGGGAAGAATCTAAGAGAAGAATGATGAAGAAGCTTGGAGCAGCCGAGATGAGAAGTGAGTCCCGTCTTCTAAGGGGGGGAAACTCTTTAAAAGAAAGTAGGCGATACGGGGGGGGGAACACGCAAAAAGAAGTCTGGAGAATATCGCCAGGTTACGGACAGGCTGCGCACCCATATTCGAACAGCAACCAATAACTGCTTCCCAAAAAGGAAGAATCCATTCAGAAGAAACCTGGGGAACGCCCGAAACGTATGCAGCGGAGCACGCAGATTGGGAAGAAGGAGTAATTGTATTTTTTCATATTAAAAGGTGGAAGAGTAGGAAAGGTCAGGAGAAGATACAAAAGATTTCGTAAAAGGCAGAATATACAAGATCCAAACACCGCAGCAAAGGGGGGAAACTGCGGGGACTTCGGGGGGATAAAGAGACCGGGTCCCAGGGTTTGGGACAGGATTCCAAGAGAAGGAGAGAAAAAAAGGGAAAAAGTCTCGGAATGGAAGTACGCTCAGCACAGGACTCACTAAAATGACCAAAGTGAACCGCTTCGGAGGAGGGGGAAACGGGGGAACTCTCATGGAAAGGGGTGGGATCTGGGGTTGTAAAACGGGAGGCTGAGCGGGATTCATTCACCGGCCGAAACCAGGGAAACTACCGGGGGGAAGGATTCTTCTCCTGAGGTCGCACAAGGACTCTTGGCCGTATTGCCACAACCCTATCCGAAAGAGGGGGCGATGAAAGAGCTGAGGCAAGAAGCTAGGCTAAGGCACAATGAGCGTGTCAGAAAAAAACAAGAGGGGGACAGAAGAAAGTTGGAATAGAGGGGGGGGAGATCGGCCAGCTAGGCTACTTGTATCATAATATGGCGTTAGCCAGAAGGGGGGAGGGCCGTGGGAAAAGGGGAGCCCGAGGGGAAGCCTCCGGGAAAAATCGGTCCAAACAGGATCGATGCTCGTCGGAGTATCAAGACGCAGATGAGCATACAACCTTCGCTGGTCTGACTATTGCAAAATACTGGCCAAAAAGAAGGCTTCCCGGAAAGTTCCTGATGCAAAGGAAAAAGGGGGGTAGGCACGGAGGGGCATACAAACTCCCACGGAGTCGTCAACACCTTTTCGGTTTAGGCGGCAGGTTGTGGACTGAAGGGGGAGTAGGGTCACTAAACGCGTAACTGCAAAGGCCAAATTGTGCAGGGGGGGGTTAGGTGGGGGAGAAGGAGGCATCCTCTCCCAAACAAAGGATCTTCAAAGAAGAATAAAGTTTTATCCAAGAGAAAGGAGGTTCAGGTAAGCAGTTCCTCCGGGCAGTGGATAGGGGGTCCGAGGGAAAGGCACTCTTCCAGAAACACTGCGCGAAAATGAGGAGTTCTAAAGCCGACCAAGGAAAAGTCGGAAGAGGGGGAAAGAAGTTATGCTCACCCAGAGAAGAACTTCTTGGAGGGGATCCCAACCCCTTCTGAATGAAGAAAAGTGGCTGCTAGGGAGAAGACGAAAAGGAAACTTACGGAAGGGAAACATAACCTGAAGGAAAAGACAATTTCGACCGGGTTCGTCAAAAGAGTACGTCCAAATTCTTCCGAAAGAAAAAGCGATATC
>Ga0179593_1322838_pt1 | contig 27607 bp, 29 predicted proteins | sample CZODoug2_1_08_16_FD_185931 | JGI IMG/M metagenome (GOLD analysis project Ga0179593, IMG submission 185931) | Vadose zone soil fungal communities from Angelo Coast Range Reserve, California, USA - CZODoug2_1_08_16fungal (PacBio error correction) | ecosystem: Environmental > Terrestrial > Soil >...
CCAAGCCCTGAAAGGGGAAAGCGATGTGGAACAATCACAATAGAAAACAAAGTATGTCGCCGACGAAAATAAAGTGAGTCAGATGGAGCAGATAGCAGGAAAGCATCATTCCGTAGGAAACAGCCACCTCGACAACGAGAGTCAAAACTCAGAGAAACTCAGCAGGGATACCTAAAGGGGGAAGATGCGAGCGTGCAAAGATGCTGTTAGGGTGGTAATAGACCAGATCCGCCCGGAAGAGAATAAGTGCAGCGGAGCGTGCTCAGAAAGAGATCATTCTGGGAAGAAGAGGGACGCCATAGGGGGAAGGAAAGGCAGATCACACTGGAGAGTTCCAAAGACGCAAAAAAAAAATTGACAAACGCTATAAACCCGCCGGAAGGATAAAATCGACTTTTCCACCGAAGTAGCTGAGACGGAGGGAAGGAAGTGGAGTAGAAACAAGCAGCGTGAGAAAGAAAGAACGGATACGATGAATAGAAGGGGAAAAGGCTTTCGCTGGCCATAAAGTTCTGATTTGAAAAGGAAGAAGGGCTCAAGCGCAAAATAAGGTTAAACTAGAAGTACGAAAGAAAAGAGTGCCTGGAGGGTACAGAAGGAAAAGCTCAATCAACCCAAATGAGAAGGGGTAGTCTGTCAGAACGGGTTTCCATTGGTGGAAGATGGGCGATCGCCGATTATCTCGAACAACTAACCGAAAGGCGTAATATTCTCTCGCGAAGGGCCGGGGAGGGCTCTACATAGTTGTCATAGGGAAAACTATGCAGAAGTGGGGGGGAGAAAGGACGGCAACAATCCTTGAGCAGCAGACCCGCAGAGGGAACGGTGGGTGGGCAAGACCTCGAAGGGCGTCAAAACAGTATCAGGAAGTAGGATGACCGAGATATCGATACCAAAAAAGGGGGGGGATAGAGAGTTAGAAGACAAATGCCGAAAAAGATCAGGACTCGAGCATTCTTTGCCAAAAGATATCTGCCGGTGGGGCCTGCGGCGCCGAGGACCAGATCGGCAAAGACAGTACAACACGGCACTGAAGTCCATTGACAAACTGCGGGGAGCGAGCACGCAATGAACGCGAAGGGAAAGCGGACTGTAGGGGGGGACGCGGACTATATAAATCTTGATACAGGGCACTACACTCCCCCACTGTTACGAAAACACCAGGTTCATACATTGGTTTGATCATTTTCCTTCTCGGTGAACCGGAAAAATACCCTCGCTGAGGGGGCCCCTTAGGTTGCGACATATCGGCACGCAGTCTGAAAAGAGACTGCTAGCATTGACTTCTCGAGAGTAAAGGGGGGGTGCCCTGATATTCCTCCAAAGGAACTGGGGGGGGGGGACGAGACCAAACGTCTCGAAGCCCGAGGCGCAGATAGGTGAGTTGAGGAGGTCTCGTTCTCTTATTAAGGGAGGAGCAAATCGAACGGGTGTCAAAATAGACTGGGATATGGTCTAAAAGGGGAAAAAACCAGAATGTGAGCGACGGGCTGTCCGAACGCAAGATGTTTACAGGAGGTCAAAAAGAGAGGGGAGTTTGTCAAGAGAAGGGGGGAAACAGAATCTCCTTTAATCATATCGGTTCCGGGCCCAAGATCGCCCGCTCGTGAGGATCGTAAAAATAAGCGAAAGCATGGAAAAACTCGCGGCGTTTACTGGAGGTGATAGAGAGAGAGGTGCGAAAAGGGCAGACTGCCATTACCCTACTGAAGAAGCAGGAAATATAGGGCCGAATCGGTGGGCGCATCGGGATAATTCGGGACAATAGTAGTCGAGGACGGAGATAGGGGGGCGAGGGGGGGAACAGGGAGACCGTCTCGGAGGACGAGCCTGGCGGAAAGTCAGGAGGACTGCAAACGGTTCAGGATTTCTCGGGCAAGATCGATGTCTCAGGTTCAGAAATGTTCACTAAAGAAGAGCATATTGCGCGGGGCCTAAGCGGAGACCGGAGGAAAAAAAACAGGCGCGTGGTGACAGGAAGGAAGATGGCCTAGAAAAAATCAATTTGGCGTATTGGTGCTGACACATTAAGCTGCGACCCTCACTATTGAAATTCAGGACGCAGGGTAGCAATCGCCATGAGCATCAACGGTCTGGAAAGCGCGTAGGTGTGTGAAAACATAGGCCCTCCAATGGAGTAGTGTCACCTAAAGGGCCAAGCCGTCGCGGCACAGACGAGGTGAGCGGGCTGTTGTACCGCTAACAGGGCATTCAGACTGCATTGCATAAAAAAGGGGGGTAAGACTAGTTGCGGGAAGGACGGAACTCAGGTGCTTTCACTTCGGAAGACAGGTGGATAAGATCGCGAGCTCTACTCGTAGTCGGGAAGGCAAAGAAAAAAGAGGGGAGACCTCACGCCGCGAAGCCAACCGTCGGGGGGAGGAGAAAAAGGAACTTTCGGGGGAATCCGGAGAGACGAGGGATCGTTTACTCAGAAAGAGGAGGTTGGGACATTTGAAACTTCAATCGAGGGGGGGAAACGTGTGGGAAGGGGAGTAGCGGGCGCGGAGGTCGATCTAGTAAAAAAATCCGAGATTTGGATAAGAGACGTGAACTACGCTAGACTTAGAGGTAACGATATCAACGCTTTTCAGACCTCCTATGAGCATAAGGGACACGCTCTCCGATCATGAGCTGAGAAATCAAATCGATCTGAACGTCTCACCTGGAAAAGTTGGGGGCAATGGGATTCGGGGAGCCATTGACGAAGGGGAGGTGAAGAGCTCTCGGGATGTCAGTTTCGGCTAACTAACTGCCAAATGCCCCATTAGCCTGAAGGGCGCAACGCCTCTGGGGTGGGGGGGGTAAAAAAAAGTGGACAGATCGAGCCTTTGCGCCTCTTCAGAGCCAAGGAGGACGAGGGAAGCCAACAAATTGTGTAATAAAAAGGAGAGGCCATGAAAGACTGGAGATGATTGGAAAAGGGCGGGAGGGCACGCCGTTCCGTCCTTCGGAAACATTTTCGACGCTAACTAAACACGATGAAAGTGCAGATCATCGGAAAAAGAGATCTCAACAAAACAAAGAGGAAGAGGGAGATTTTTGCACGAAGGGGCATCAATTTGTGTAGGGCTGGGAAAAACTGGGGGGGGGGAAACCGAATGACGGCATTAGAGTGCGCCAGAAAATTGAGGATTAAAATAATAAACAATTAAGTCAGAAATCTCCGTAAAGGGGAGAACAATGGTATAAAGGTATCGGTTAGGAGAAGCATATCCTCGGAAAAAGGGGGGAGAGCGCGTCAGCATCCGTCATCCCAGGGGAGGGGAGCCGAGAACGAAGGGACGATTTCTGTGGAACGGAACTAGAGACCGACTCCCTGGAGGAGGCGCCCCTAGCACAAGGCAACGCAAAAGGACAGCTTAGATTTGAAAGCGTAGGGTTCTATGTTGAGGATAAGTCCCTCATGATCGAGCAAGGCGGGGTTAATAGGGCTTGAGAACTAGATTGGGGTCGAAAGCTTAGATCAGTTCAGGTAAGTATCTAGGGCCCTCCTGCTTAGGCAAGCGCAGTAGGTCTAGGAGGAGAAGAGAAGAATCCCTATCTGGGCCTCCGATTCTGCTGTCTAAATAAATTCACTCGGGGACTGGAAAAAATCTGGGGAGAGACCTGCGGACGCGAAAAGTCTCTTTCAATGAGCTATCTGAAACAGCTCGGGACGGCGGGTTTATGCTGTAATAACTCGGAAGGGAAGGGAAGAGGTCGGTAATAACGGGAGAAAAAAGATGCACAAGAGCAGAAAGAGAGGGAAAGAAGTAACCAACTCGAAACACCTTTCAGGGACGATGCCTTACGGACACGTAGGAAAAAAGAAGAAACGAGGTCATTACAAGCGACGCTGAAAAAAAATGGGTAGGGGGGAAAGAGATTGAGGATGAAAAACAAAAATAAGAAAAAAAAGAAAAATGTCTGGGAACAGAGGAATTGGACATAGTAGATGCGTCTGTCGTAATGACTGTCCGGTAAGAAAGCCTAATTGGTGACGCAAATGAAATAGATGGAGGGGGTTCAGTACGAAAGCGCCGGGAAACCGTGCGCCGGCAAAGAGAGAGAGTACCGGATCTTATGGTGCAAGGCTAGGCTAGCCCAAGGAGCGAGCTTGAACCGCGAAGTCCTCATGAACACGAGGAAAAAAGGTAACCATGCACGGCCAGCCCTCGAGAATGTCCGCGCAGGAAAAAAAAGCCAAAGGATCAAAGGAATAGTACCGTATGTAGAAGGGAAAGGGTAGGGCCGATGGCCACAATCGTAAGATACCATAACCCAAGGAGGGGGAGGGATGGACAAAGAGCAATCGGTCGCACAAACATAGATTTCGGGAAAAAAATACGAGAATCAGCGTGAATCCGTCTCCTGTGCATTTACTGATCACGCACCGAGGATTTGGGGTGAGACACAATGACGCCCGGATCAGTAATTGAAGGGCGGTCATCAGACGCCAAAGAGCTTAAGAGCCGGCAAAAATCTGAAAAAGAATGGGGCCAAGCCGGACGCGCAATTCGTCGGGCTTGTCCGGCGCATCGAAGAAAAAATAGGAGAAGCAGAACAACGCCGCCAACATGGGCTCACTATCGAAAACCACTCAAGTAAATATGCACGGAAGGAAAGACAGGGGGGTATCTCCAACCCCACTCGAGGGGATAGAGGGAAAAGAAAGATTTAAGATCAAGGGGTGGACGAAGAAGAAAGAGGAGGAGTCTACCTCACTGAGTCGGAAAGAAGATGGTCGCTTCGACCATAGTGTAGGGCGAGGGGAGGTAAAGTGGGAGGGGGGGGTAACAAGGAGAAAAAGGCTTAATACAACCAATGGCGGAAGGGGATTAACGATGGCGAATAGGGCAAGGAGTCTGACTGCGATCGCGATTAGATCGAAAAGGGTACAAACGTAACTTAGATATGCGCGGTCGAAAAGAAATCTAGAGGTTGGGTACATGGGGGGACCGTAGGGGAAGCACTGGGGTTAATCGGGTTTTAAATCAACATCTACCTCACGCGGGCGCAGCAAGGACCAATCAGATTTGAGAAAGGAAAAACGCGCGACTGTTGGGAAAGAAGAAGAAAGAGGTACAAGGGAGAGATGGCGGGGTGGGCACGGCATTCAAGCGGAAAACGAACAAACACTTATTATAGGGGGAGAGAGAAAGATGCAGGGAGAGGGATCGTCACCGCAATCGAGAACCTTGACGACCGGGGCAGAGCAAAATTACCAACCATAAAAGACGCGCGACTTGAGGAAAGACGTGCGGGTGCTCCTCGTGAAGGCATGAGAAATACACAGACACGATCCCAGCTACACGCACTGAAAAAGGCTTGTAAAAACCCTGTGAGCTACTAACCGGCCTCCCTGAACAAGATTAGAAGTACTTTCTGGCCTTCGATATAATCGGGAGGATAAGTATAAGTCGTGAAGAAAGACAAGGCAACTCGGCTTACACACGGCAGAATTGGTTGAGGACAGCATGGAGTGATCTGACAAAACACAGGCAGCTCACAGAGGGCGGCCCCTTATGACGGGACGGACAGAGATTAGCAAATAAGAAATTCCAGAAGCGTTAGTTCCCAGCAGATGGTATTGCCAGAGGAGAATTGAGGGGGGGGGAGAAGCTACCACTCTCTCACAAGAAGGATCAGGATTGAGGTTCCGAATAAGGGGATCGGAAAGTAGTGACGAGGGAGTTTGATCAGGAGTGTGAAATAAGTAGACTGGAGGAGGGATAAACACGCGCCAGAATTCAACTGCTTAAAAGGAGGGGCGGCAAGAGGGGGCCGTCTGAATTCAGGAAAGCGAGGTGTGAGATCAGAGCTTTAATGAGATGGGTTCGGATGGTCGATACAAAAGATCTCCGTCGTGGGCCATCGTCAAGACACAGGACTAATGATAAGGAAAGAGGTTCTCGAGGTGGAGGGACGCTATTTACTAACCAGGAGGGCAAGTGGCTTCCATACCAGAGAAGGGATTAGTAGGTTCATGCTGGCGAAAAGAGGGGTGGTACAGGTCTGCGACGTACTAGTCGAGGGAAGGTAGAGGGGGCGATTAACAATCGAGGGACCCTGCTATAGTCTTGTCAGGACAGGTCTGGCGGCGTGACCTTGGGAAGGAGGAGGTCGCGGACACGATAAGTGTCTGAACTTCGCGAAATTTTCTGGAGAGCCAATATTTGAGCGACACGGGTAACTACGGAGTAGGAGAAAAAGGAGGAGGTGGTCCGCAGAGGATGCCTACCAAAGCAAATAGTGCAAGTATGGCGTTCAGAGAGGCGAAAACGGATGAGTGAAAACGGGCATCGGGGGCACGGGACATCCCGGCGCTGTCGAAAATCAACGGTCGTGGGGTCGTCATAGGGGGACAAGGAAGTTAACTGTGGTCACAATAAAGGAAAGGAGGGGGAGCGGTCCAAAGACCCGAGAGGTCCAGAGTGCTCGAAGGCAGCGTCAAAAGTTGGGGGAAAAGAGTGGAGGGGGGGGTAGGGGGCCTTGAGAGGCTGTCACCAGAGTGCATCAGTTCTAAATATAAAGGATCAGCATATATATCAAGGGGAAAAAAGATAAGAGGGGGGGAGCAAGGAGCGATTCTGCTCCTAGAGCGCAGTGAAGAATAACTGAACGCTATCACCTTAATCCTCATGATGTCAATCTAGAAAAATGGGAATGTTGCGAAGTCGAACGCTGAGAAAGGCTCGTCCTTGTAGGCGCGCGATCGAAACGCGAAAGAAAGATAGTCCCTAATAGGAGACGGACTCTCTCTGATAAATTAAATGAACTAAGGCACTGGCAGGACACAGCGAGAAAATTAGTAAACCACGCGCTCGATCAAGGATGAATTGCGGGGTGAAAAAGAAGCAGATGGAAAACTACTCAAAATGAAAAAAAGGGGTGGGGTCAGGCCTGTGTTATTTGTCGGGGAGAACTTCCCTTTCGGATGAAAGTATCGATGTCAAGTTGGAGAGGTGACGAACTACGGGCGCGCGCGTGCTAAACGAAAAAAGCAAAGCAGGGGGGAGGCGGGAAAAGACTGAAGTCGATAGAAGTTGAACGTCTATCCTGAAGCCCATTCGAGCAAAGCGAAGCCATTGTTGTCGTACAACGTAAACGGAGGGGGCGATTAGGGAGGAAGGATTACCTGATACAATTGAGGAGCACTACCGACTGAATGGATCAAATTCGGTTCACACATTTAGAACAAGAACCGACAAGAAGGATGGCAAGCTCCTCCAAATCTATCTCAAATAAAACCCCTTGAGATTAAGAGAGGGAGGGTGGCAGATAGATTCAATCCAAGGCGTGTTTTATGATCAAACTGTGCGAAGTGAAAGAATGGCGTAACACAATGGGGGGGGAAGGGAGGGGGAGGATAACTAAGAACAGTATACCCCTCTAGGGGACAAAAATGGGGATAAATTTCTTAGACGCCAAACGTCTGAAAAGTCTAGGGGGAGAGAAATATCCGGGCCTCCAAGAGAGGTGCCAGAATCCTCGCCATGGGGTAAAAGTGCTGGAGGGATGGGAACTTGACAGCGAGATCTCCAGAAGGCATGGGGTCTTCACCATAAGAAACAAGTCAAGAAAAAGAAAGCTGTAGCGTTGATAGTCACGGTAGGGGTGGTCTCAAGAACAAGAGAGGGAACGCTTGAATTGAATTGCTCCAGAATAATGGGGGGGTCATAAAAATATGGAATTCATGTAATGAGAAGGGGGAAGCTTCGACGAGGGCAATCGGGGATAGGATCTCAGAAGCGCGCCGAGAAGGACCCGAGCGGGAGCTGGGGGGAAAATTCAGTTCCAAAGGAAAAACATTCATCTGGGATAGCTTTTACATTCTCAAGGGCTACAGGGGAACGCGCTCCACTGTCTCTTTCACACGGGAGCAGTGTGGGGAAAACGGCGGAAGAAAACGACTTGTGAATTGAGCCTGTAAGAAAATATCGCACGAGCTGTTACGTAAGGAAAAGTGCAACAAGTGACGACCTCCTATTGCGGACTGTACAACCGCGGCTGACCACCTTTCTTACACTGCGGAGCACGTTTGGGACACCCAATATGGCACCTGACTTATGTGGGGGACCGGGTCCCGCGGGCCTTGTATGTGAAACTTCTTTCAAGAAGCAGCGCGTGGAAGGTAGAAACGGGAAGGTGATGAGTTCCTCGGGCGAGCCGGTATCTATAGAAAAGAAAAGAAACCCTGGGAGAAGAGAAAGTTTTGAAAGAAAATAATCATCTTGCTGGGTCTGGGACGTCAGCAGCCGGAAATCTCCGTACATCTGTATACTCAGGACAGGAAAGCAAGCAATGGGAGCTGCGGCCAGGTCGTACGATTAAACAATAGGGATTATTGACCACCGTCTAATGAACGGTGTCAGACGCAGAGCAAGAAGGCTCGGCCAAGGCCTCACAGTGTTAAAGGAGGGGGGGGAACCAAAATCGCAAAGAGATCCTCCAGCAAGTACTGATGGTAAGGGAGATCCCTATAAAATCTGAATGAGAAATAGCAGGAACGAGATTCCGGGTAATGCCGAATGCACCTCGGGCTGCCCGCTCTAGAGATCAAAATGAGAGCCTAAGTGCTCCTAGGACTATCAAAAGGAGGGGTTGGGAGGACCAGACACTAAAATCAGAATTAAGAGGCGAGGGGTGCACCTCAGAGGGACAACATCACCAGGGGACTTTAATAGACGGCAAAAGATGCGCAAGAATGGGTTCAGCGCTCTCCATTCTGGGATGCTGGAAAAAGAACCAATCGATACAGGCTCAGTACAAACTACAAAGAAATATTACCGATATACTATAAGTGAAGACTCAAGATCTAGCCGGCGGGTGGAATTGGTAAGCGTCTCAACCCACGTACAAAAAAAAAAAGTATGGCTGGTATTATAAAAAACATCTTTAGAGCGCGCAATAGTATCGAGATAGAAGTTATGAGAAGGGGAAGCGAGACCCGTTGGCTCGAATCGATAAGTTCCTTGGGAGTTAAAGAAAAGCATCCGTAAAAGTGCGGAAGGGGGGGTCAAGGGGAGAGGGGGCGTAGGGGGGCAACGATTTCTAGAGATGCGAGAAAATTAAAACCAAAGGAAGGAGCGAAGGAGAGGACGGAAGAAGTGGTCTATCAGACAGGTTTGGGTAAAGATTTTCTAGACCTGTAGTGCACTGGGGTTGGAGGTTTCAAGAGAAAATCCTAAGAACTAGTCTAAAAACAGCCTAGGTTAAGACAGCGCGCTGAGGAACAATAGATGACGAAGAGGTCGCAGGGAGACTCACGCTGGGAAGGAAAATCGACATCGAGATCAAAAAAGGGGGAGGATTAAAAAAATATAAGAGAGGCGTTAGCGGTAATCCGGCCCTCGCTCGCTATCAAGGCTACCTCGGATCTCTTCTGGCCAAAGGATCGCTCGCGGGGGAAGGCTGACAAGACGTGACGGAAGATGAGCAATAAAGGAAAAAAGGAAGAAGGCTCGGGTACCATTCTGGAAAAAGTTCTCGAACGACAAAGAATATGCCCCTGCATAGCGAACGTGTCAGTGTAAACCTGTGGTTGAGATAGACACGAGACGCCAGGAGGATCGTGCACGAAATGGGAAAGAATCCTATAACAGGGAAACGAACGCCAATGGGGGGGGGAGGAAGCGTGTTAGGTTATACGGGAAAAGCCATGCCGCCTCCAGAGGGACTTTAGAGGAAGGAAGCGACATGATGTGCGACGGAGAAGGCTGAAAGCGCAGGTCGCTGCTGAGGGGGAAAAAGCGAGACGATATGTATGGCAATCTGTCACCTCGGATGGGTGGGAAGAATCAACTACCAAGGAGATTAAAAAAGAGAGAGGTGGGAGGGGAAGAGAGAGATCTGAGGGATGGGGTCGACGGCGTTTAGGCCTTGTTAAGGAGGAATATTAAGTAATGAAACGCCAAATGGGCGCTGCTTTAAGAAAGGAGGATTAAATATGTTGAAAAGAGATTCACTCACTGGCGTGTGAAGAGTTAAAACTCATCTCGCTCTTTAAATTTAATCCTTGGGGGTGTGTCGAATGGAGACCCAGGCGCTGAGGAAATAGTTCCAAAGAAAGGGAGCGATGAAAGAGCTGTTCTAGAGTGGACGCTCTTCAGCGGTGCGACCGTGTGCAGTCAGGGAAAGTACACCTAGAGGGCGGTTCCTGCTATAGCGGGAATAGATTAGCTCTGGGTAGAGGCAGGGGGAGAAGGAGGGGGTCGTCTTAGAATGGATATCTCCTAGGGTTTTCAAATCGGAGGCACTCTAGATGAGGAATAGAACTGGAAATCGAGTCCCTGCCCGTGTAGGAGGACTAGGAGGGAAAGCTCAGGAAAGCGAAGTTCTTGGCGAGAGAGGAACAGCATCTGCAAAATATTATAAAAGCAAAAGGTAAGATAGACTTAAGGCACCGCGAGTTGACACGGAAGAGATGCAAAGAGAATGAAGAGGGGGGGGGCAGTATTGTCGGTAAAAGTCTGAAGACAAGGGATCAGGCGATGGCGAGTCAGGGCATAGGGAAGAGTGGACATCATAACGCGATGTCCGGAAATCAACGTGGGGTAGTCGTTTCTAGTACAGGACTCATTTGTAAGGGTTGCCTCAGGGCAGTCGCGGGAGAACGAAGGGGGCGGCGGAGGGGGGTTGTTCAACTACAGGGCTACTATCCCGGACAGACAACAGTTTGGCCGAGGTCGGAGGAGGAACGGCGGAGCGAGGGGTGCAACCCACGGCGGAAATCGGTGGGGAGGCGTTACTAATCAATGGCGAGGGAAGGAGAGACCTCGAAGGGGTTGTACTAAATATAACAAACAGTCTAAAAAGAGTTCAACCAAGACGCGAGGGTCGGGAAGAGAAAGCGCGTTGGGGGAGCGGAGTTCACAGGGATCCTCGATGCGGGAAAGCTATCACCGATGATTTGATTTTGTGAAGTAAGGGAGAGGAAGCAGAAGGAGGGGCGGGCGGCGCATAATCTGGATCTAGAAGGAGTTGTGAAAAGGAAGCGCAAACGCGATAACTTCCGAAAGAAAAAATAAATTTAAAAAAACGCCCCAATAAGCTAGCAAAGGAACTATTCGCCCTCTATCAACGGCGGAAAAATAGACCCGAGCGAAAGGCGCACGCTTCTTGGGCGCTGGGGGAAGGGGGGATTGAAGGCAACACGACAGCCTTGCGTTTCTGACAAAGGTGATTAAGAAGGAATCAAAGGATCGGCCAAAAGTGGCTCCCGGAGGAGGCAACCGAGGGGGTATAGGCCTCGGAAGCGATGAGCTTTACAAGACTATTATCTCACCCATTGAGTCCGCGGGATAAAACCATTTGTGAGACACAGGTAAGGAGGGGGTCCAGGAAAGTTGGGGGAGGAAGTAGCCAGACTCTGCTGGCACTCCTACTGAGGGACAGTCGGAAAACGGGGAGTAATCACTAACCTGATTTCCGGCTTGTCAAAATCTCTACTAAAAATACATGGGGGGAGAGGGGAGGAGAAAAGATGGGTGCAAGTCCATCGGGGTGTAGGGACGGTAGAACCAAAGGGAAGAGACTAAGTAGTCGTGCCGAAGAGGGTGAGAAATCAAATAACGAAAGTACGACATAAAGGAGTGGACAATGGGTAAGGGATTATCACTAATGGGAGGACCAGAGCAGGCTGTCACGAATTCAAAACTACCAAAAAAGAGAAGCCGAGATCGCAAGGAAGGCTAACGGAGTCGGGGGAGTTAAAGCATGCGATCAGGAATCACAAGGCTTTTCTTCATTTCTAAAAAATAAAAAGGCCCGAAAAAAGCAAGGGAGCCGGAGACAGATGGGCAGTGGAGAAAACTTGCACTTCCCGAGGAGGAGCTCAGGTATGAGTGAGCGTAATAGGGGGTGCGTGTGTCGACGTTGCAGTGTTGCGCGAAGGGCCGCTTGAGGAAAAAGAGAGGATCAGAATAGTCGCGTCCTGGGTCAAGAAGCACCCGGAGCCTCGCTTTTTGTCAAGCACTCTGATTGCAAAATGGGAAATGGAAACGGAGGAAAAAGGAAGAGGGTGTCCAAAAGATCAAGAAATGGACTCAAGGAACGGGCTCTGGCAACGTGAAAGAGCAAAGGGTGAAGAGGGAGGGCGGGACCCTATTTGGGGGGGGAGGGGACTCAAAAAGATAGCAGGATCGAGCGATTCAAACGTGGAAAACAAAGGTCCTCCCGGGGTACAGCCTCAGGAAATGGAGCCGGAAAAGCAAAGGAGGGACTAAACAGTGGAGGTAAGCTGGCTTCTATCAAGATCTGACAGTAGCAAGGCAGTCGTTTAACAGGGCAAGAGGGAACGTTTATTGGAACACAGAAAAGGGGGAGCGGCTAAAACAGAAACCCTCGGGGCCGAAAGCTGTCAGGGGTGCCTAGGCGAGACGAAGGAGGTTCCAAAAAACTGAGAAGGCTAAGTTGGGGGGGGGGGGCAAATTAAAACTGGGACAGAGATGGGATGTGGTAAGAGCGGGGGGACAGGGGCCGTTAAACAAAGGGGAAGAGGGAGAAGACCGGCCAGTGATTGCAGCAGAGGAATAAAAATTTCGGGGGCAGAGGGGAAAGAGAGCGGCAAAAAGCGACGTAAGCACTGAAACGGGAAGAGACTCAGTCGAAGCCATCATCGGCCATCAATCACGTGGCGATGGGGGAAAGAGCCCAAGACTCCGTAGAGGGGGGGGGGGGGGGTGGTTGGGAAGGGAATGTCGACTTGATCCTATGCTCCACTGTTCAAGAAAGATGCAGCAGAACATAATCCGGGGGTAGCCTGAAAGAGGGAGAACATCAAAAGCGTCGATAACACGCCGATAACGCAGATCCTGATCGGGGATGGATCCTAACGGAAGGGAGGCTTGTTGCGAAAGAACGCAAGGGAGACAGAATAAAGTAGGGAAGAGTGGAACGAAGGTATCAAAAGAAGCTCAGGCTTGATAGCGGACAAAAAATCTTCAACCTGTGTCATAAGGAGAGCAAGGATCGTTTCATGACGCAATCTCTCCATTCAGAGTGAAACGCGATAAAAAACGCCGCATAGTACTTAAAAGCTCTAAGAGGGGGGTGCCGTGAACTCAAGATCGAGGGGGAAGCGACGTGAAGGCTCCCAACCGCATAGGAGGGCACTCAATGGCAATAAAGAGGGACATCTCAGGGAGTTGTCCGATCTAGCGGCTCTGAAAAAATTTATGCTGGCGCACGAATGAAAAATCAGCCCATAATGGCTAGAATCGAGAAGGGAAGGGGCGGTGCCATAGAAAAGAAAGAGGCAATCAAATGGGGCGGCGGTGCCGGTCTTCATCCTGGGGGGGGACAGGTCAAAGTAACGTTCTTCGGAGATCTAGGGTCTAGAACCAAACCCAGACAGTCCTTTCGACGAGGCGGAGAAACAGGGGATGCGCTAAAGGTTGGTAAAGAAGTGGGGGGGGGAAAGGGAAAAGTCGTGCATGGGGGTAATCGGGTTTGATCGACAGACTGCAGTCACGAACCACACAAGGACCTATTTTCGACAGGAGAGCGAGTATCGTTTGGCAAGAGATCGAGAGTGAAGTCAGCGCGGAAAACGGTTAACCGGTCGGCATATCTAAAAAAAAAAAAGGGAGTAAAAGATGGGAGATTCAGGGAGGAGAGGAAAGGCAACCAGAAAAAGGCCTTAATTTCGCGTCAGGGAAAAAATCCGCGTACGGTCGAAAATAGGCCTGGGTCCTTCAAACGTACGGAAGATTCAAGCCGACAAACAAAGATAAAACCGCATGCACACGCGGACAGGAAAGGAGGGGTACAACTGCTGAGAGCCAAGCAAAAAATCGAATCCGATAGACGAAGGTTCACTGTTACCGTGTTAGAGAAGGCGTCGATAGAAGAGGGAAGAAATGCAAGACGCGATTACGAACTACAGGAAGAAGGGGGTGGTCAAGGGGTTCTTAAAAGGTGAACAGAAAGGGAACACTTTTCGAGCCAAGAGGAAGCTTCTTTAGAAGAGGGAAAGCCGCCGATCAGATTGGGCACCGCGATATAGGTAGAGTGGGGGCAATACTTTAGAACGAGCGAGGGGGGGGGGGGGGAGAAGAACTACACGTCGCTTGGCACGGCGCATGGGGAAAAAGGGGAGAAACACGAATTATGAGGGCTGCTTTTGAAATGATCAGGAGCCTAGAGATTGCGTAAGGGAAAACCGAGGGATCGTAAAGGGGGAGACATTAGGAGGAAGAATGTTGCCTTCATGACAAATCCTGGAGCGATGGGGGGAAAGGAGGGCAGCCTCGGGGAGATTTGGCATGGATGCTGCTCTGTTAGGGAATAACATAAAAAAAGGGGACATGCGTCAAGACAAAGGTACTGATGGAAACCGAGGAATTCTACGATTTTGCGGGACAAGAGGAGAGGACGACCGAGGGCAGCCAGGACATACGGAAGATCGTTACAAATAGAGAGGAGAAAAAAAATCGTGATTCGATCAGGAAGGGTCCGACATCGTCGTAAAAAAGGGGCCGGGGAGGGGGAGAGTGGGGCACAGAGAGGGGAAATTCGGCGACGATCCGGCGGTCTGCGTGCCATGTTGTGGGTAGTGGAGGGGACCGTTTCGAGGACGGAAAGAGGCGATCGAGGTATGCCTTCCAAGGTTCGATCATCCGGATTCTTCGCAAGTCGAGGGACCGTACGAGTGAAACTAACAGTGTAGAAGCGCGGTTGACAAGGGCCGGGCGGATGATACAAAGAAAAGAATCTTTAAATGTTCACACAGGGTATGGCCAAGATCAGGATTCGGACGACGGATCTCCGTATAGATACACTGAAGGCTGTCGATGGCGAGCAGGGGTGTAGGGAGAGTTCGGGAAAGAGGAGGAGTTGGGGCTAAAAGGGTCAAAAAGGCGGAGGGAAAGCGCAGGGGGGCGAGCTGTGTAAGGGAGAACTTACTCTACTGGCAAGCGAGATTTGTAGCGCCGGGGTGGACAGAAAACAAAGAGATTGAGCAAAGGGGGAGGGCAGCAGGCGGAACTTTACGAGACGAGAGAGCGTTCTGTGATTACAACAACGAGTAGACAAATCGGGCACAAAGGGCTCTCGGAGAGATGGGAAAAAATGCTAAGGGAGGAACCGAGGGAGAGGGCATTTCCCAATCACACAGTGGCCAGGGGGGGGGGAGAACTGACGAAGCAGGGAACGAAGCTAGGGTTCTGTTTTAGAAAGAATCGATCGAGAACGGCGATTGGCCTAGACGTGGCGCGCTCTCATAAAAAGAACCTAAATAGCAAGGACTTTTCCGAACCATCGGAGGACCATAGGGAAAAAAATAGAGTATCTGAGGGACTGGCGATCAAATCGACTAAGAGCGTATTCACGTCTCAAGGGGGGTGGGAGGAATGTGGGGCGGGCAAGGAAGGAAAAGCCGGGTGAAGTCGGTAATGCTGTCAGGGATCCTAACTCCTCCATAGTCAGGAAGCTGCTCTTCGGTCTCCTAATATGGGGAATTCGGCATCGGGACTGGAAGGGGTAAACTTTCGGCTGACTCGACCTCCAGAATTCTATCGGATATTCCCATTGGGCCACTTGAGTGGCGAGTGATTCAGGGGAGGGGGGAACTAACAAAATTTCGAGCAACGTCCTGAAGGTCAGTCGTCCACCTTTCGAAGAACCTACAGCTGATGAGTAAGATATCTGCAAATCTCTCCACCAAGGGGAAGGAGTGCTTAACGATTGGGCAAAACAGAGCAAAAATCGGGGGGAGGTAGAAATGGACAATAAGCAGTAGCGTGAAACCGGAAATTTATGAGGCGAAGCCTCAATCGAAAAAACCAGGCCGTAATGGGGCAAACAAGGATAATCGTCGGGGAGGAGACGACAAGATCGATCATACTAGGAGAGGAAGTAAAGGCTCAAGAGTCGTCGCCGCCTAGCGTGTTGTCCTATAAGGGGGGCGTTAAATGAAAAAGCGATTCCTGCCGAAATGAGGAGGGGGGGCATTAACCTACATAAAAAATTCAATCTCCAAAAAGCGGTGAGCCTTTTGCAGGGATAGTGGAAAGAGGGGGAAAGCAGGCAAGAAGATAGACTCGGATATTAAATTGGCGAAGGAGGGGTCAATAAAATCACGGTTGACATGGATTTATGCTCTATGGGCCGCTTCGCTGGCAAATCTAGGGGGGGCGTACTAAGGAGAAAAAGCAGCCAAAAAGGCACGTAAGGGAAGAAGGTCAGTCAACGCTGCCAAAAGCCTGTTGATAGCGGACACAGTCTCGAGGGGCAAGTGCCTCTCTCATCACGTTTCTATGTCAAAGCTCTCGAGCAGTGGTGGGAGAGCAGGGAGGGAAACTCTTTAATGAGGGGGTAAGCACCGAGGGTCGCGGAGAGAGACCCACACGTAATTCAAGAAAAATATTCCGTTAAAGCCAGAGAAAAGAACCGCACCGAATCGAAACCTGGACTGGAAGAATAGCGTATCGGAACAAGGAAACGCACAGGCTTCTTTGTTAAAAAACGGTTGAAACTTGTAGTTGAAAAGAGGAAATTTTTGTAAACTACAAAGTTTCGCGCGCAGTTACTTGTCAAGGAGCCGGGAGGGGAAAAGATTCTTCAGAACCGGGGACGGATAAATGGGGGAACTCCAAAACTGCAAGCGTAGTGTCGTTTATAAAAAAAAGGCTCGTGCCTCCGAGTAGGAAGATTCCCGAAAGGTTGTGAAGAAGGAGGGGGGCATACCAATTTAGAAGAAAAAAGGAAGACACGTGTGCCAAGCAAAGTCCTCCTCACTGTGTAGCATATGAACCCGGACGGCACCTCGCAGGACGATGTTGACAACCATCTGCACAGAGGTCCAAAACGGAACATCGACGCTAAGTGTACGGGAAGAATGAAGACCCTGGCCATCATGAGGAGATCACAGACATCCTCATTACAGTTTTACGGAAAGCCGTGCCATCGTCGCACCGAGCGTCGATCACAGGAGAAACGGAAGCGAGGATAAGTTAGAAGGTATAGGAAGTACGGCTAAATCTGGGCGTCTTGGTCGACAGAAGAACGATAATAAGCGCGCGGGAGAGGGCAACTCCCGTACCTCGAGACAGCGGAATACCAGGCATATGAAGCATAAGGGGCGAAAAGGTCCATGCTGAGGGCCAAGAAAGAGATACCAGCAAAACACGATCACCCGGGAAAAAGTACTCGAGAGAGCGGGTCCTCAAGAGTCGAAGGCCGGGTATACATCACCCACCCCAAGGCCGGATGTGGCCGCAAGAGGGAAAAATCGGGCCGAAACGAGCGAAAGGAGCCCTTTCAAGGACACGAATAGGAGAAGAGAAATAGTCAGAAGAGACGTGGGGCGGGGGAACCGAGAAAGACGAGAGAACGTTTAAGGGTGTGTCTTCATCAGGGAGGGAGGGTTTTGGGGGGGGGGTGGCATCCGGTGCACAAACTATGAGGAGCGACGGTAGAACCCTAACCACTTGGGGGAAGGAGGATAGCTGCGTAACGGCGAGTGTTTGTTCCATTGGTGAAGAACCAGTGGGGGATCAGGGTGGGGGAGTTCTCTACCTCACTGTCGACGGAAACTTTTTCTACACGAAGGAGATGGAAAGCTCGGGAGGAAGGTAGGATGCGCGGGGTGTGGGGAAGGCGGGGAAGGAACGCAATCCTATCAACAAACCAGGGGGGTAAAATCAAGAAGGGCTTCCGGCGACCACCCAAAGACTTAAATCTGAAAGTGAAAAAAAAGAATCGACGGGGAAGAAGGTCAGCTGAACCGAGGAAAATCATTAGAAAAAAACGATTAACCTCCAGGCCCGACGTTCTCGGGAAAAGTCATTACAACCTGCTGAGACTACGGAACTTCCTAAAGCAGTAATAAAAGAGGGAAGGGTCCGGGGGGGGGGTCGAGTCGGAGGAATAGAATCGTGAAAGACCTGCCCGCCATCGCCTTAACGAAAGGGGCAACCCAAAAGATTGAAGGCAATTCTTGTCTGAAAAACAGGCGACTAGAAGGGGGGGAGCCGGGCTAGCAGGGAAAGAGGAAGGGAGCCATCATAAAGCTAGACTCTGGCTGAAAAAAGATACGTAATTTTTGGCCATCTATTAATAAAGATGCTCGAGAACACGTCGCGGACCACAGGCTCCTCACTTAAGGCAAACGATAGGAAAAGAGGGAGTAATGGACGGCGTTATAAGCGTTGTGAAAGAAGAGAAATTTCATGAACGCGCCAAGAAAGGGGGAAGCAAACCGCCAAGGCTGGGGGCAGTTGTCAGCTATTCACGCTGTAGAGGAAAGGGGGGCACAGAGAGAGCATGGAACATGAAGGGACGGAGCTGGTCGAAAAAATCACCAAAAAGAGGATGTCAAAGCAAAGCTGGACTGATCACTCGGATTTCCTAATTCTCGGATCATGAAGAGAGACTGGGGGGCGCAAGGGAGGTGAAGCGCCAAAAGGAATGGAGGGGACCTTCAAAGGCAGAAATCGAGGGTGGGGGCGCATATGGTATCAATTTCGGAGGACAGTCTGTCGTCAAACTGGGTATAATCTGGTTACGATGGGGGCAACAGCGGGGAGGGGTACAAGCGGGGGCCTCTGGAAGGGGGAGGAAAAGATTCGCTGACAGTGTTAGGAGGAGTCGCTGGGGCATCTAGAAAAGGCCTTCGACATGTGGAGAAGCACAACACAATATTGAAGGAACGGAAGGGGACGAGTGACCAAGTCTTCTTCAAAAGGCGGCAGCAACATACACCAACAGACGGAAATAGGTTGGAGTGTGGAGGTGAAACCGAGGCGACAAGTCAAAAATTATTTGCAGCCTATGAATCTCCGATTACAAATCATCAACTTCGCTTCGAAGGGGCGCGGATCGTTGGGAGTCAAAAAGCAGGTGGCAACCCGAACAAGGGAAAGAACGGTCGAGGAAGCGTCACGGAACGAGGAGTGGGGGGGAAAGAATCTAAGGTCAGGAGGGACCGAAAGTGTTAGCAGAGGATGTGAGGACAAAGAAGCTCGGGAAGTCAGCCGGAGGGAGATTTTTGCCGTTACGAGTAGAGAATTATCGCGTTTCCACTATCAAACGATGAGCTGCAGAGTAAACCAAAGGCGTGGCGCAGGGGAAGAGGATACGCGCGCGGAAAAGGAAAAAAGAGCCATCTAATTAAAGGGAAAGAAATCAAGAGGGGTAGGGGGGACGGGGCCAGGGCAACGGAAGGATCAGGGTTGGGGGTTAGGGCGCCGGAAAGAGCAATACACGCGATTTGCAGAAGCTTAATTCCCTGGATAATTCCTGACGATCACGTTGTCCTACAACTTGCGGAGGAATAGTCCAACCGGATGAGCGATGAAGAGGGGCGAGAGGGGGAACTCGTGTTCAAAGGCTATGGGGGGGTATTTGGTGCGTCCTTTAGAAAGGGGGCGCAAAAGTAACAAGCCTTGAGGTGTAGTCGCTGGGCAGGTTGACTAAATGAACTACGAAAGGACGGACCATATCAGCGCAGGCAGGTCAGTGGTGGGGGGACCGGAGAGGGACCAGCGGAGCTTTCAAAAGGGCTCTTCTACCCATCATTATCATCATTGTAGAAAATTTACGGAGAGGCGATTAAGGCGATTATTCGAATACAAGGGCGACGGCGCAAGGGGCTGAATGTAAAAAGAGGTAAATTTGAAACATCCCTAAAACACGCGGTTCCTGATGCGGATCCTCCAATTGGGGGGGGGAAAGAAGAGAGTTGGGGGACCAGGAGCAATCGTGGTGTAGGGAGTCAAGGGTTGGAAACACGGAGACGCATCGGAAGCCTCAATGGAGCTTCATGCATCCCAGTAGTCCCCGAATTGAAAAGGGGAAGGCACAGGGTATGAATCGAAGGGGGCAAGAGAAGAACTGGGTCAAAGGCTCTAGTCGGGGCAGGAACTATGAAACCGCACACCAGTGCTTGCGCACCAGAAGCAACATGGAAAAGGGCGAGTTCTGGAATAGACAATGAAAAAAGCGTGTATATCACTCCGAAAAAGGGCTGTAAAAAAAGACCATCACAAGGAGCATCAAACATTGGAAGTGGACTCGGGTAAGGGGGGAGAGAAAGTCAAAACGCATGGAAATGTGAATTCATGAGAAAAGGAAGTTGGAGGTGATATCGTTCAGGTAGGAGCGGGGACATTCGGCTGAGGCCAATAGGATATCCTAAATCGCGGAGAAGAAGACCGGTCTGAACTCTCTGTCTCAGGAGAATCGAAAGAAATTAGCGTTTCTAAGGAGGGCCAATGAAGAGAGGACGGTGAAGTTACCAAATTAGTAACGGACAGAAGGGGTGAATGAGGATAAAAATGGGGGATTTCAGGTCAGGCCAAACGCTACAAAGAGCGAGCTGGTGCACGGGTCCTCAAATATTGCACGCAGGTGAACATCCTCTGACTATGAGGACGGGCCCACAAGGCGGGAGAACGCTACGAGGAATTAAGCACGGAAAAAATCTCCGGCAGACAGTCTGTACCGGCCAGGGTTGCAAGGGTATGTAAACTCGGTTGTGCGGGAAAAAGGACGCGATTTCGGGAGCGCAAGTTGGGAGTTTACTACAGGAAGTGGTCGAGGAAGAAGCAAGGCTACGCCGCTAATATTGTTTTCACTGAAATAAGGGCAAGGAGCTTTTCGGGGGGGCGATCGACGGCCGGGAAAAACGCGCAAGGTGCCAGAACGAGACTCTGGGACCTGCCAAATATGTGCGCTTCGGAAGACATTTGAGAAAAGAAGGTATCAGGGGCCCGCGAACGTCCTCAAGTAAACGGAACCAGAAAGGTCAGCATTGAGAGTCCAACCCTCGAACGGGCGTCGAGTTTAAAAAAGACCCATATCCCGCCGCGAACGCCGATTCCGAAAGAACATTGGGGTCGAAAAAAAAAGAACCGATTAGCAGAGAAAGGCATTAAGCATCAAATTCTTGGGGGTTTGGCCCCTTAAAGAGGTCCCAAACGAGTAGGTTCTGAAAAAGCGAGAAAGCGAGTTCCGTCCCGTGCGTTGACGATCCGTATGGCGGGAGGTTGAGGGCGCACTGTATCTAATTCAGAGGAGGAGCAGGCCCTCCACTCCACCTCTATACGTGAATCTACGGAAAATCTGCCGAAAACGGAAAAGTCGCTCCGGATGGCAGATGACTCAATGTAGAAGAGAGAACAATAAACTCCGCGCAGAGGTACTCCGAGAACAGAGTGGGAACCTTCAAGTAGCTGGAGAGGGAGGGGGATCTAGTGCGCAGAAGAGGGGAGGAGGATTATGGCCTACTCTTGACGACTCGAGGCAGAATCCTAAGTCTCTGCAGCATGTAAGTAGGGCGCAGATAGAACGCCAGGAAGGGATCGAAGGGGCAGATCGGGAGGTGAGAGAAAGGAAAGAGGCCAAGGGGACGGGCCTTTCATCATCGGTTACGGACGGGAGGGGGCAGTAGATTCGGGCGATCGGGGAGGGGGAAGAAACCGACAAGAAAATCAGCTTGGGAGGGCGATGCCGGCGGAAAAGAAGAGTGAAAACGAAGAAAAAAAACAAACGTAGGGGCAAGCTGTTTAATCGGGACGACATATTTTTCCACGGGCAGACCGCCTAAAAAAATCAAGGGGGAGAAAAAGTCGAGCAAACGGGGGACAAGCTGAGAAAAGGTATTCAAGGATCCGGGGCAGTCGTCATTCACGAGAAAGCATCTATCAAACAAAACCCGGGGGAAGAGAAAGAAAGAACGCGGAATGCCTTCAAAAGAGCATCGTCTGAACCAGATGGGTCTAGCTTGCCAAACCATCATCCTCTCCTGCGAAGATTGTAAAAGAAACTACCTGAGTAAAGAGGTCGAGCAACCGACAACAAGAAGGACCCTAGGTCTAGGTCAAATGACTTTACAAAAAGGCGCACGCCCGGCCGAGCCGCCTGAGCTAAGGAGTGGTACCAGTGGTTCAGAGATAGAGAAGGATAACTCGTGCACGAAATGCACAGAGACGAAAGGACCAAAAAAAGTGTGAAAAGAAATCTTTTGGGGTCTGTGGACTCGTTTGGGGACTCACTTCACGCACTCTGAAGTCGAAGCCCACTTAGAGAGGACATCTTAGGGAACAAAAGGTACGCCTCGTCTCGGGGCCCCCTCGAGATGTTGAGAAACGATTAGCCGACATAAAAGTGGGTGCGACAGCTCCCACGTAGCTGCCGCCACGCCCGGCGCAGATAATTAGTAGCAAAAACGCTCACGGGGGGAAGGGGGGAAGAATACGTGATTGATCATGAGCTGGTGAAGAGGGTTCATGAAATCGCGCAGAATGTGACGCATGGACCGCCATCAAGAAGGTTGCCCTAGTTCAACCTGGTAGGTGAAAGGGAGGCCAGCGCCGCTTTATCTATCCTGGGGGAGTAGCTGGGCGATTTCCCAAGGAGAAGCGCGAGAGGTGGAGGATCGGGGGGCAAGAAAAAGGCTAGGGATTCCAACGCTGAGGCGGTGATCGACGCTCAAAAAATGGACGAGTGTGCAGGGGAGGGACCATTAAAACTGGAGGCGTTTAAAGCTGATCAATCGGGAGTGTCGAATCGGAAGAAAAAAATGTCGGCAGAACATCGTAGGAGGCGGGAAGAGGTGGCGAGAACACAAAGCCCGGCTCGGGGGGGGGCTGGGAAAGCCGGAAGAAAATGTCCTACTTAGGCCCGTGGGTAATAGTCCAGGGGAAAGAGGAACTGAGCCGTCAATGGCAGCAGCTGCACAATAGGGAGGCTATTATACCGATAGGCACTTCGGTTTCCCGAAACCGGCGATTGCATACCGCGACCCGAAAACAGATTCAGATGTGAAGGGGAAAATATGAGAGGAGGCAAAAATATCATGATTCTTGCCCGACGGCAAGCCGATTAAATCAATAACGCTGAAGAATCGTCTAGGTTACGGATCAGCAAAGTAACGAGTGCAGGCAGAAGAAGCCGGAGCCTTGTCCGAGGGGAGCTGGGGCCGGCGATAGAAGGCAGCGGAAAAGTGGGACCGCGTGAGTGAGGCAAGAAGAGGGAGTGCGAAAACCGGACGGTCATCTTTGGGCGGGAACGTTACGTAGCTCTGAACGAGGAGTAGTTGGAATTTACGAAAGGCAAAGATTGGGGAAAGCCGCGATTGAAAATAGTCTGCTCGAGCCACTGAAGAAGAACGGGCGGGCTAAGCACAAAGGAGAGTCAAAAATATGCAGGGAAAGCTATAACGGGAAGGAGATTTGAAGACGGTGGGGAAGGAGGAGGGGGAAAAGTGGATTCCTTTGCTGATGCGAAGACTAGGGGATCAATGCTAGTGCCCGAAGCGGACCTCTGCAGGTAATTACCGGAAAAGAGAGGAACGAAGTTGGGTTGCAGAACCAATCAGGAGCAATGAATATCCAGCAAAAAACTCAGGGCGAGTGCTAAATCATACTATCGATGCAAAAGGAAGGAAGGGCGAACGGGGCCTTGGTGTGGGGGACTCATGCCGACAGACCGAGTAGATATAGCAGGAAGAGGTTTCGACTAACGAAGCCCGGATGGAAACGCGACTTCCGCAGTAATCTTGGTGCACACGTTAAAGATCGAGAATGGGCAAACGTATAAAGCAACATTCGAAGGGACCGAGGTACCAGGTGTGGGACCTACACTTGCTTGCGAGCCCCCCAAAAACTGGTCGGAAATATGCCTCAAGGCAGACGCCGAAGGCGGATTCGACAAGGGTCGAAATCCCGGAAATGAAATGGGGCTCGAAAAATTCTCTCAACAAGGAGAAGAAAAATAGATATGTGGGCCCTAGAAATCAAGAGTTGTAGGCTGTACGAAAATGGGGAGACGCAGTCAGGGGATACCGCATGGGAATATCAGACTAAGCAGTAATTCGAAATCTGCAAGGAAAGTGGCCACATGTATCTGAGAGAGGGGAATGAGGCATCGCCGTAAAAGGCATCGATCGGAGGCAAGAGGCCCAGAGGCGTGAAGGAAGCGGTCGCTCAATGGGAAGAGCGGAGGACTATCGAAACAGAAGGGATCCAGGGCGAAGGTAGGATTGTGTCCACATCCCCAGCCCAAAGCCTCTTGAAACCAGGTGGACAAGGGGGAGGGTCTGTTGATCAGCAGTACAAAGGAGAGCGTGGAATAAGAAAGAAGAGGGTCGGAATCTTGAACTCGTTCGTAAGTTAGCGAGAGGTACGTGAGCATCGCTATCTAGCGACTAGAGAGCAGAAAAAGAGCAGCGTTTTGAAGAAGATTAGGACGTCTTGCAACATGAAGCGTGAAAAACTGCAGAGAAACTATCGGGAAGACGCAAAACACGTACTCTTCACTTCTCTCGGAGGGGGTGAAGCTCGGCGAGACGGGTGTGAGGGGAGGGGGGACCTAACCGAGGGTAAAAAGCGAGCTAGCGTAAATTCCGCCCAAAGATGCCAAAACGGAAAGCATCGACGACGAGCCGTAAAAAACGGACAACATTTCTGACAGCGGGACCGGATATCCTTATCGACACCACTCTCCCGTGCGCTTGTGGGGGAAAGGCGGAGCGGAAACCTTGTAATGAAATCGAAGTGGGGAGGGGAGAAACACAGTGGTTCGACAGAGCAGGTGATTAGTCGGCGATGCCGTTCGCTTTAATGGATCAAGTAAGACGCCATATTTCAGCTCAACTAAAGGGAGCGGGGGCTTTGGGGATTGGGCTTTACCGGCAGAAAACGCAAGTTAAGGACAGGAAATAGAAAGACGCGCATTTAAAAAATGTCGAACGAAGGGGAGCATCGGGTAGCAGAGACTGAAAACGCAGGACGCATCTCAGGAGCGAAAGCCCCGAGGAATTCCACCAGAGCAGAATATCCCCGCCTCGAAGAACTATGTGTGATAAAGATGCGGGGACAAGCGATTCAGGACGATCCGTAGGGTGGAGACTGCACTCGTCTCACAGCGCAGGAAATATACGTAAACTCAACTCAGGATGAAATAAGGATAAGGGAGCGGGAAAAAATCTGCCAAGATGGGGGGGCGATCAGTGGGCAGAACCAGATAGACGATCGAAGGAGCGCGCGATCGTCAACGTCACAAGAAGCGTTAATAGCATGCACAGAAGGCCTGCCATAATTCTTCGCAAGGCGCAAACTTCAGGGATGACGTAGATATCCAGTCTAGTATCACCGGAAAGACGCCGCCGCACTCCGATCGAGGGGGCAGAACCAAGTATCTGCGATGAGGAAGGAGAGGAGCCCACAGAGACGGCGGAGTAATGATCACGAGGGAGATCTCTCTTGGACGAAAACCGAGCTTCTTCCAGGGGTCGATGTCAAAAAAAAAGGCAATGGAAAAGAGTGGGAATGAGAAGAAAAGGTCAAGGAGCAAAAGAAATCAAGAAGGGGTGAATGGAGTCCATCATGCAGGGTCGTTTCAAATTAAATCGGTAGGAGCCTAGGAGACTACCATTTGAGCAACGACGAACTAACTTGGAAAGAGTCGCAAGGCCCGGCGGGGGCGCTCAGCAGCACAGATTGACAAGGGAAAGGGGTAATTTGCCTGACGGTTTGGCGTGCGACATCTAAGGCACGCGGCTCAAGCAACCTATTTGCACCTACCAGTCGCGCGATGTTTGGTGCAGAAAGAGAAGGGGAGTCAGGATATCAATGACCGGAGGGGGGGGGGGTTTGGTTTTTTGTTGGTTTGTGGTTCGCGAGGGACAACAAAGGGGAAGAGGAACAAGAGAGATGCAGTTCGGCTTTCCGAAGCCTTGGACCCTCGGAGCCTTGTCAACCGCTACACCTAGAAAGTCGAAAACTTGTCCGGCGGCGCCTGAAGAGTCCGAGAAAAGACAAACCCGATTAAACCAGATGCACACGGGATCGGTCCAATTCGCACCTCTGATCGCAAAAGCCCAATTCCTAAGAGAGAGAAAGGGGGAAGGAAGTGAAAATTTCGATTAATGCGGGGGTGCTGATTCGGTGCAACTGCCCGCCATCGAGGCCAAAAAAACGCATCCATGTGTGGAATCGGGTTCTTTCAGCGGGAACCGCCACTGCAAGCTATACTTCGAGCAAAGGGCGAAAGACAAGGATGCGGCATAACGGGATGAAAAAGAGAAGGAAGGCCGTCGTAAGATGGGGAGGCCACGCCGGATTCGGGTTGGAGACTCTACCAAGGTAAGCTTCAAACCTCTGCTCAGATAGGGTGTCAACTCGAGTAAGTTGCGGAGGGGAGGGTGAGGCCTGATCCCATTGCGCATGGGAAACGGAAAAAGGGGGGAGAACTCCGGACGAAAGTTCTGGGCGGGGACAGAGTGTCTATTCACGCCGGAGGAGGTGGACGAGGATGGAACGAGAGGACGCTTAAGTTAATGACGAGGTCTTGATAGGGGGATACAAAAGGCACAGTCGTGTAACCGTATCGGTCAAGAGAAAGCACCGAAGATAGGAGGCTCGTAGAAGCTAATGCCTGGGGAAGACAACGGATTCGACGGACAGTACCAGAGGGATGGATTAGGGGGGAATGACGATAGATAGATTGCGCTCGGATCAAGTGGCGCGATAGTCGTCGAGGGACCGGATCTCTGGTTCTAGGGGTCAAAAATCGCGGAAACAGGGGGCTCTTGGCTTGCGAGCCAGGAAATCTGATATCCGACGTTTATGATGGGAAAAACGGAGAGCAGAGATGGTCCTTCAAAAAATGGTCGAGCAGATGCACAAGGTTGCGCGGGCCTGTAGCAGAAAGGCCAGGCGCGGTTTGGCACCCCTGAAGCGGGCCCTACAAAAGCCTCGTAGTAATTGTTCAAAAAATATAGGGAGAAACAGGAGTCAGTCTTGGGACGCAGAAGGCATGACAGAAGCAATGGAAATAGAGTAGTTGTTCGTCTCGGCCTCAATTTCGGGAAACTACAAGGGAAAAGCCGTCGCTGTCCAAAAACTCCGATCGAAAGACGACTCGGGAAGAGTTAAAAAGTTGGGTAGCAGAGTTATTTTACGAAAAAATCGTCTATTCGGTTCATGGGGGTCTTGGCATATGGTGTGAAGTTACGAAGGCGAGATAGCCGAACGCGGTAGCGACCAATAAAAATAGGGAAGGAATCTCGATTCCGAAGCGCAGTGAAGAGAACTGGCAACCGGGGGAGAAGACTCTGTGGGATACAACGGACTGTTCATTTTGGGGAGAACGTCGAAGGGGTAAAAAAAGAAAAAGGGGCAACGGGGCGGAGGTAAAGAGAGCTGAGCGCGCGAAGTCGATTGGCCTCCGCAGAAGCAGGGCACTCTCCCCTAATGACCGAACTCACTTGTCCGAGAAACATATTCGGTCAGGAATATTCCACACGCCTAATGCTGGAAGGGAGAGTCACAAACAAGAGGGGGAAACGACAACTCTTATGGGGGGCCGACTTGGTGGAGGAGGGACGCATGCACGAAGGGGCAGGTTCAGGGAAGATACGGCTGAGGGAAGAGCGGACAGAAAACCTAGGAAAAAGGCGCGCGTCTTGCTGCGAACGCTAGGTGGGATTGCCTGAATGAGATGGTCTCGTAGTCATTTGCAGACGGCGAGGGCTGAAGCTTAGTCCGCTATCAGTTGGGTCTAACAAGGTAAGGAGGGGGGACGGGTAAGGAGGGATTAGGACCAGAAATTGGGTCCTGCCAAGCCGAAGGAAACATTCTGGTACCAAAGTTTTCGGACAGCCAAGAAAAACAACTGA
>Ga0179593_1508929_pt1 | contig 27604 bp, 25 predicted proteins | sample CZODoug2_1_08_16_FD_185931 | JGI IMG/M metagenome (GOLD analysis project Ga0179593, IMG submission 185931) | Vadose zone soil fungal communities from Angelo Coast Range Reserve, California, USA - CZODoug2_1_08_16fungal (PacBio error correction) | ecosystem: Environmental > Terrestrial > Soil >...
CCTCCCCTAAGTCATTACGGTGGGAGGTCCATACCGGTCTGCAGGGTGCCGGAATCCCTGTCTTAAAAGAGATGCCATAGGAAGTTTTGCATTGACAGCTGCGGGTCTAACTTGTGGTTAGGTGCAAGCGCTTTGCCTCCAATCTGGGGTAGATCCTGCACGAGTGAAGAACATCAGGTCTGCAGCGTCCGACACTGGTACATGACATAGGGAGTGCCTATTCAAGAGTTGGGGGGTGGAGATTAGATAGAGTCTTGCTTTGGTTGGCGATCAGCAGGGGGGGTAGTTCGCTACTAACTCAGTATTGGGCACATATGAGGTAAGAGAAACTGGGGGGGTTGGGCGTTGCCGACTGCATTCTCTAAATAATACAACGGATTCCGGAAAAGAAGGCAGTCCTTCCAGAGACTCATAAGATCCACGTCGAGAAAAAAGGGAGCAAGAGACCCAAGGAAGGGGGGGGAGTAGTTCCAAATAAGGATTCTCGCTACGGTTCGCGGAGAATAAATAAGGCCCCCAGACATAGCTGAGTTCGTGAGGAGGACGTCAAAATTAGAGGCAACTTGATGGTGCCCGGGTGTGAGATCCTCCAAGACAACGGGGGGGGGGGGGGGGGTGACGAGTATGGGGCCAAATCTACGGAAAAAGGTGGGGGAACCTGACGAGGATGCTGTTCAATTATGCTCTGACTTTCTGGGTGGGGTTTTGGGGGAGGAGTAATCCTCGAAGGTTCTCGTAGTGTAACCGGCGTCTCGGAAAAAAGGAGTCTGCTGACGAAGGGGAAGGATAGATGCGTGGAACTTGGGGGCTGGACGGGGTCGCGACCGCTGGGGACTTTCGAGCGGCTTCCTTAATAGTCGAAAGAACGAAGTCTGAGACGGCCCATCTAAGGGGGTGGGATTCTGCGGGAAGACTCAAAGGGCATAAGGCTTCGGCGTGGAAGCAGGGGGACACTCTTCAGGAACAACTGAAGCTTGTGATCGTTCCATGTATCGGACAGCTACGGAGACCAGACCGGCCTAAAGAAAACGTTCCTCCGGCGGAGTTGGGCGGGGGAGAGGGGTTGAAAGAATTTGCGGGGGAAACCCTGCCAGGAGGTCTTACCAGGGTAGCGGAGGGGAACCCGATCCCGAAGCTGATTAAAGACAAAGGACTGGAATCTTAAAGAGGGGCTGTCAAAAATGGGGGCGAAGTTCGTGGGGGGGAGAGGGGGTTAGTGGGTTAGGGGAGAAGAATCAAGAGGAGTACAGTCTCCCTCGAATGTGGGTCTGAAAGAAAAGGATGGCACCTGAGTGTGGTGGTGAAGGCTTCTGAGGAGGTGACCTGAAAAAAAGGACTTTGGGGGGGGTCGGCTGTTGGTGTGGTAACAGTCTGCCGGCCACATGCGCGCGAAAAAAAAATCTGTTTCTGGGCTCGAAAGAGGAGATCGGGGAAAGGCGTAAAGGGTACTTTCACGGACGGGAACAGAAGGCGTCCGTGTAGATCCAGGGCGGACGGCTGGGGCCGGTGGCGTTTGGCGCTTGGAAGGGACTTCGGGGAACAAACTCGGGAAGAAAAAAGCTGCTAACGTGTGAACTGGCAGTCGCGTGCCGACGCCCAACTGCGTTTAAGGGGGGGGGTGAGGACCCATTTGGAAAACAAGACGACGCTAAGGGGATCTAAGAACCTACGGGAGGCCGGGATCTGGGAAAAGGTGATTCAATGGCGTAAAGAAGAAAGGTCACAAAAAAAGTCTTGGGCGTCTGGACGGGTTGAGGAAAGTGGGGTCTTCACTACGAGAAGGGGGGAGTATTCGTTGAAAAGAAGGAACCCCGGCGGTGGGGGAACATTCTCAGCGTGTGCCATCTTGGAGAGGTGAGCGAAAGTTGGCTGTCCTCGTAATGGCGCGAAAATCGGGGAGCACAAAAAGTGGCGAGGAGGGGAGGCCCACCACCTAGTTCCTGGCAAGGGAGGGAAGCGCATCTCAAACGCGCGCCGGGACGATAAAAAGGGAAGGTGCCAAAGGCATCCGGTGAAACTACGCATGAATGTAAGACATCGGTGGGACTGAAAGTGTGTCCGATCTAGACCGGGCGATCACCCACCACAGGCGCTCGTCAGCCAGGTGGAGGAACGAAATCTTAGAGGGGGCGGGAAGCCGCGGTCAGACAACGCGGGGGATGGCAGCATCGACCAGGCGGGGAAACTATCAAAGCCAAGGCATAGAAGATAAAAGAACTAAAGAAGAAGAGCTCCCCATGGCAAAAAGATACCGGAAAGTGTAAGAACGGGCAAGATGCCAGTCTTTGAGGGGTGAAAGGTCCCAAAGGGGGCTACAGTGCAATAATTTAGTGGGGGGGGGGGTCTTTAAAAGAGTGAAATAGGTGTGATAAGGGCAACCAACGAATTTTGCTAAAAGAGACATCAAGGGTTATGTCAAAACTAGGAAAACTCTGGGAGATGTTAAGGGGGGGCCCTCAAAGGGCCTCCCGAGCAGAAGTCAATCGGGAGGGGAAGCAAAACTGTTCTGGCAGAGAGGGGTAGTGCGTATGAGGGTGTGAATTCGGTGGATTTCGTTCGAACTGGCAGACGAAAGAAGTCGAGCGGGCGGAGAGATAGGAAAGAAACCGTCCTCATACACAGGTCCCTGGGGGGAGACCGCACTGAGGGGCCGGAGGCTTAGGATGGACATTATGCTGGCAAGCGCATCATATTGTGCTGAACGGGGGGAGAGTACTCGACTATCAGGTTTAGAGGGTGCCGCTTTAAGTGGCGCGCTCGGGCAGAAGGAAACCTCCTCCCAGACAAAAAAAGGGCACACCTACTGGGATTTGCGGGAAGAGGGAGTTTATCATGCGGGAAGAGATCTTTCTGATGATACAGCGAACAAAGAAAGTTTTACGTGCCACTAAGCGGGTGGGGAACAGGGAGTAAAGCCGGGAGAGGGGATGGGAGCCGTCACCGAAGCCATCATTAAGCTTCTGCCCAAATCTGGTAGGGGAGGGGGGGGCTATGAGGTGGAATTAGTATTATAATTTGGGGGGAGAAGACCCATGACAGCTACGGGAAACGGTCTTACCGCGCCTTTGTTATGTTGAACTTGAGAGGAAGATGTAAGCTGACAGGGCTGACACTGCTGGCGGGGCGACAACTGGGAAAAACAACCACAACATTGGGCCACAAAAAATCTGAGTGGTGTCTCCGGCCAGCTGTCTTACGCAAGCTATTTCGCATGATGGGGGGTGGGCGATCGGGAAGGAAGGAAACGACAGGAAAGAAATAGGGACAGAACCTCATTGAATGGGGAGTCGCGAACGGATAAAGGGGGGGGAAGTGGGGGGCAGGCAAGGACTGGGGGGGGGAGGTCACACCGCTCAAACCTTGTGAGAAGTAGAACCATTAAAACAACGGGGGCGCGCAGAAGAAGGGGTAATGACGACCTACTGGCCAGAAAAAAAGAGGAGACGACCAACTGCTACTGAGGATTCAGTTAATCGGGGCCCTCATTAATGCTAAGAGCTTCTTGGTCTGCCAAATTACTTTGGACGCGCATAGATATCATCCTCATCGGAAGATCTTAAACAAAAGGGGAAAGGATGGGAGGACAGAGGGGAAGGGGAAACTTCAATGTGCAAGCAGCTGACGTCATCAGGAATTAGGAAGATCAACGATCCGCGTAAAGGAAAAAAAAAAACAGTGGCTTCATAGGGGGTTGAAAAAAGGCTGGTAAGGAGCAGGGATTCCGGGACCAAAGGGTGACTGTGGATGCCGAGACAGTCTAATTCGAGACGGGGGATGAGGTAGAACTTAAACGGGTTAAAGAGAGATGAGCGGATCCGACTCAAAGGGGAGGAAACCAGGTTCGATACTGGTTGGTCCCGTCCATAGGGGTTGGGCGCTCACGAGGGAACACGAAGGCCATAAAGAACTTCGGCAAGACCGTCCACCACTAGAGGAAGTTGCCGGGTTGGAAGAGACACGGTGAAGGGCGTCAAAATAAGAAGAACGCCTCAACTCCATAAAAGATGGTCAGGGGGGAGGCAAGCTGGGAAATTAGGGTCGTATCCGGACAGGTCATCCCGACTAGCCAGATAGCGAAAAAAGACGTAAAATAAATACGATGGGGATCGGCAGGGTAGAGGGGATGGTTGTGGGGAGAAGTTTGACGGCTGAAAAGACCGCGGCTGGCCTTACGATCGCCCAAATCATCCAGTCGGCACTGCGGGTGGGGGGGGAAAGGCTATTCAGAAAAAGATAGACATGAGAGAAAAATCTTCGTAAAAGAAGAGACCGGCGGGTGCATGGAGCAAAGGTGGGTAGTCTGCCGAAAAAAGAGACGCGGGGATAGAAAAAAAAGGAGTAAAACAGGTGGAAAGAAAAGTGCGGAGAATCCACAGGCATAATGGGGCTAGCGAAGTATACCGCAGGGGGGGCCAGTATGAAGAGTTCTGAAACGCGACTCTCCTTCTCAGATTAGCATAGACACACATTTTGACAAGCACTCCCGGCATGGAACATCTAGAGCCGGTAGAGGAAAGAAAAGTCCAGAACTTGGCTCAGGCCAGTCGCACCGGATAAGGCAGTAGGTTGGGGGTTACCTCGAGGTTAAGGATGGTCGAAGTGGGTGACATAAAGGCCGGGTCTAACGTGAAGAAATTCTGTTGTTGAGTTTTCTCAACCTACGTTAAGATGGGAAAAATGGAAAAATGCAGACCAAGAATCGGGAACGTAGAAAATGGGAGTGCATCAGAGTGCATCTGACCGTTTGATCAGTGGAGGTACCATGTTTCATACAAAAAAAAGGGGGTAGGACAGGGCTCGTTTGGGGAGGAACCTCAAGGGTTTACGTTCGACGATTGGTTGGAAAGGTAAGTGTAAATCATCTGCGGCGACCGCGTTGAGAGGAGGGAAGTCGCAAAAAAACTTAAACTAGAAGAAGCGGTGAGGAGGCAGACCGGGGAGGGATGATGGCCGTGGCCGGTTGTAGCAGAGCGTCGACATAGAGAAAACCGCGGTGACGCAGGAAGAAAGGACGAAGAGTTGGAGGATAAATAACGCGGTATCAGCATGAGGGGGCGCTAGCCTTGCCGTACGGCAGGGTGGTGGCGCCGCATAGCAAATGTGTGTAAGTACATGTGTCCGTAGTGCAAGAGAATCCATGAGCTCGCTAAATAAAGAGGGCACCAGGGCGAATGTCACCGAATTTGACTGATCAAAATCAAGGAGGCATCGATGAGAAGATTGTGTGCAAGAACGTTCGGGGACGCGGGAACTGAACTAATGTAGGGGGGGAATGTTGTTGGCGAATTTGAAACGATCGTCCGTCAAACGCCGGTTGGAGGGGGATCTAGTAGGGCTGTGATTCATATTGAGCTGGAAGGGACAAGTGGCGGCGGGAAGGGGGAAAAAAGGGAAATAACTCTCTGGGAAAAACAGTTGCGACAGGGGATAAAAATAGCAAACGCCACCAGAGAAGGAAACCGATAACTCTCTCCAGTCGGGGCCGGGTAACGGAGGAGAGATCGAAGGAACGATCAAGAGGAAAATCTGTTTGCAGCGCGCAATGGGGTTTAGGAATATCCACGGTCCAAATCGGGATGTACTGTAAGGGGAGGAAGTCAAAGCCGAACAATTCTCCAGGCGATGTACGGGGAGGGATCAGACTAGAAATAAACAGGATGTCTATCATGGTATGATAAGCGTACAAGGGGGTAGAGTTAGAAATCATCTTAGTTCCTGGCACTCCCTCACTTTCAGAAAATAACTTGGTTGGCTTCCGAAGAATAACAATTTTCCTCGGACTCTTTGAAGTAACGCATTCGTTGGTAGCTCGTTCTAGCAGACGTTTTAGGGACCAAAACTCACCTCTTCCATTTTTAACCTCGAATAACTCCTAAAGTTTGGCGGAGCCACTCCTCTTGAGCGGTACTTAGGTCTAGGGACCGGGATCCTGGCGCCTTCTCAAGCAGAGCGAAGACTACTTCCAAGTCCGACGAACCGAGGGGAGCATCAGTTAGAAGTGCTTTAGGGTCCCAGCAGCATCGTCTAGAAGGATCATCGGGAAGTACCTTAGCTGGCCAAAAACGCGACCGTAACCGTGAAGCGGGTCATGAAAAGCAAAAACGGACACAGTTAAAAAAAGGTACTTTTTGCAGTGGGAAGACTGTCATGTAGGGCTCAAACTCGGGGGAACGCTAATATGTGTCGACTGGCGGTCCAAGAAAGATAACTAATCAAATTGATTAAGGGGATCGGCGATGGGACACACGGGGGGCGGTCCGGGGAGGAGAGCTTGGATAGTGATGGAACTCAGGGTGAAGATTTATAGAGAAAGTAACGACGTCGTGGCCGTAGAGGTTGAGGTATGAAGGCAAGCAAGTCACCGTAATGGGGGTAGGATCGAGTTCTTCCGATATGCCACCATAAGTTAGCCTAGGGGAAAAACTTATAACAACCGACGAAAGCGAATCAACAACATGGGGTAATATGAAAGCGATGGGACGAAATTGGGAGTCTTGTATAATAGAAGAACCACCGGTGGGATAGGGGAAGGGAGACAACCACTCTATGGGTGAGAAGAACCAAAAGAAGCATCATCGTAAGTAAAAACCTTTCCGTTAATCGGCCGATCGAATTCCAGTCATGAATCGGGACAGACTGGGATTACTGTTGGGGTGTCCTGCGAGTACTCATTTTCTACTGCGTAGAAACTAACGTCAAAGGAGGAGGGGGGAAAGGGGGTGAGGTTGTCCTTTCCCCAAAGAGTCGGAGGCTCCGAACAACTAGCAGAGCGATTTACTATGCTGCGAGGAAAAAAAAGGCTCTGAAGGACGGCCCAGCCCGGAAAGTTTTTCACTCTGGATTAAAATAGGCAGTACTTGTCGTGAGGGACGAGCGGCCCAAGGAAAAATCGGAGAAAATATAGAGGCCTCAGGGGTAAACCAGAAAGGGATCGTTGTAGAAGGTGGAAGAGTGTCCTATTCAAGGAGACCCGGGGGGGGGGGATGCGATGGGCGGGAAAAGCCTGGCGTCGTTCGAAGATGCGGAGAGGCCGGGCCCAGGGGTCACGAGTGACTCAATTCGAGACATGGAGATAGACTCAACGAAAAGTTATGAGTTCATAGGTAGACGCATACTTATAGAAGAAACAAGGGTCCAACTCGACCTCATAGAAGGAAAGAGGGAACTCAGGCGCACCCCGACAACTACCTGAGGGCTATGGCGACCGACGAGAAAACTAAAACACTAAATAGATCACCACCCAGAAAAGCTTTACTTTTTCAGCTCTTTGCAAGCACAGTAATCTCAGACTCGCACTTGTGTTAGCTCCGTCACGATCTCCGGAAGACTCGTCCCTTCGTGTGCACTCGAAGCAATGAGGGGGGGAGCCGATCCCTCTCGACAGGAGATGAAGAGTTAAGACTTCAGGCCCGCTGAGAAGCGGGTTAGGTTTCAGAAAATCCCAGATTTGGGGGCATCATACAGGCCGGCAATCTTCTGTCTCGAGCAGCGATAAGCTGGCAGGGGGATATAACGAACGGAATGGACCTGTGGGTGAATCCTGGTCTGACTGGGGGCCGTTACATCGACAGGGGGACGATGATCCAGGGGGTGTTTGACCGATTAGGGGAGGCGTTTAAGGCAATCTGGGGGCGTGAGATCCCGCAAATCCAACGAAGGTGGTCCGCCTAGGCCAGCGAAAGACATTCAAAAGGGAGGTCACAATGGGTGTTGGGGTTGTCTTCGCCGGTTCTCGGGAGGCGTGTTCAAAGGGATACGCATCCGGGGGGGGAGAGGGATCATAACCGATATGGTGGAATCGGAGGGACCACCGGTTAAAAGGGGAGGGCTCGCGAAGCTCAACCTTCAAATATGGACCAAGTACATACGGAGTTACTACTCAGACAATACTATAGGCAAGACTGTCACTATGAAAAGAGGTCTTTCAGAAAGGTCAGCAGACGGGGACATCGCCACAGGGCAGATCAGCACGGGCTCGGTAAACCCCAAAGAGGGAGGGGTTACCGTTTGCGACATCAGCAGACCTCGGACGAGAATAGGACCAAACTTCTACGACATGTGGGGGACGAAGTGAATAGGTCGATCGACGTGGGTTCGGGTTTTGGGAGGAGAGCAACTAAAGAGGGAGTACCCAAGGCCGTCTCGACCCACTCATGCTAGAGCTCCTCCAACAAGTCAACTAAGTCTGGCTGTCGTGACGGACGAAGGGGCTGGGAGGGTCGGCGGGCTTCCGACGAGGCGGAATTCTAGTCATCCGGTACTCAATGAAAGGCGGGTGAGCAAACTAAAAAGGCATTCGTTGGGGAAAGTGGGGAAGCGAAAAGGAAAAACCACATGGACAGTCAGGTATCGGGCCATTTAGGGGCGACAACCTGACGCGACAGAAAAAACGGAAAAAAAATATTGGCAAATCGGGTGGTGACCGCGGGGACCCCGAATCGGGCCGGACTTCTAGAAAAGCTGCTTTCCAGCACGTAGAGAAATCGGCTCTAAGCGAAATTACACCCCGGAAGTAATAGGAGATTCTCTCTGGACTCTTCCTCCCAGAACTCCTAAAAAGAAGCAGTCATCCTTTAAGGGGAAAAGCCGTAACAGGTTTGGTCGTACCATCTCCGTAACTGTGCTCGCGGGGGGAAAAAGATCTCGCAGTCCCACGGAGAAAGGAAAATCCGTAAGTAGAGAATGAGGTTACGTTCCTACTTTCAGAACCCCGACAGAGCGTAGGGAGGCGCCGCGTTGCGGGGGAGGTGGCCGCTTTGTGTCGTCATTTGACTTGTGTCCCGAAAGACGCGTTCTAGAGCTGGTTCATACGGGAGGCCACTGAGGGAAATGGGGGGGCGACAGATCCGGAGATAAAAGGAAAAGGAAGACTCAAAACGATACTATAATGACCGTATTGGGCGGATCGGGTATCATTAAAAAAAAAGAAAGAAAACGACCCGTTCTTGGTCTGACGTTAGGGAAAAAAGGGTCAGTGAGAGCGCCGTAGGTTCTGAATTTTCTAGTAAAATGCGTCACAGGAGAGGGGGGAGACTTGTGCGCGTTGGGGAGTCAGGGGAGAGGATTGGAAATACCGAGGACACGGGAGGGAGCCCATCGACTAGAGAAACATTGACGTCTCAAAAAAGGGGGTCTGACCTGAGAGCCAGCGAAACAAAAGCGGACCGAAGTAGATCCTGTGGGCCTCCAGGAGAGTAGGTTCTGGCCCGGAATGTCAACCAGGAGCGTGTTTTCCTTAGTGTCAGCTAGACTCAGGGAAGAAAAGACATGGAAAAATCGCAGAGAGTTAGATAGTCACACTCAACATTAGGTCTGAGGTGGGTAAGGGGGGAGGGACGGCTAAGGTCGCCGGATCGGGGTCACTATCAAATCAGCAGTGAAAGAAACAAGGGATAAAGGAAAAAAACAGGGAATAACAGGACCATAGCTGCGCGTGACACAAGAACCAAAAAAACTTATACACTTCATATGCAATTTGTGATGCAAGGGGCAAAAAAAAAGGGCTGACGGGAAATAATGTTAACAAGGGTTATGGAAACTGGGTCAGATTCGTGAAAGGGGGGGGGGGATGCCAAAAATTTTGGGGGGCTGGAAAGACATCAGGGGATTATTCACAAAATCGAAAACGAGGTTCTACTGGGCGGACAAGAAAGATCAGCAGGCGCGAACTGTGAAGGGGAGCAGGGAGTTTGGGCGCGACAGGGTCCTCTAAGGAAAGGGGGGGAAAATTCGGTTAAAATTTCTAAGGCGATAGCAAGGGTCCTCAGGGGGACGGAACTCCCTCCAGCCCGGCGCAAACCTCTAGGCCGTAGGCTATCAAAGAGGGGGAAACTGGGGGGCAGCTGAAGCATATGGGGGTTAGAGCGGTCCGACAGTCAGGAGAGTTGAAAATTTTGGTTGACTTAAGGTACTTGCTTTCGATCGGAAAGAAGAGGAAACCCGAGTCCTCAGAGAACCCCGAGTTCTCTTGGGGAAATGAGTAAATGATGAGGCGGGCGCTGATGAGAGTAACGTTAACCCTAAAAAAAAAGAATTAATACCCGAAGAAGAGATTTGATGACGGGAAGGGGGAGAAAAAATGAAAAAGCTTCTGTGGATTGGATCCTTCAAAGGAGAAGGTAATGAGAGTATCAAAGTGGAAAAAAGGGTTTAGAGACTGAGACGAGGGTGCGCATAATCTGTGCAGTCCTTTGTGAGGAAGTACCGACAGGAGAGTGCGTTTCGTGAGACGAAGCTTTTTATCGAGTGTTGGGCGGATGGCGAGTTACTCCTTACACCTCTCGGGGAGGGATTTCACAAAATCCAGGAAAAGGAGTCGGGTGTCCGACAGGACAAGAGGGACAAAACTTTCACTGGGGGGGGGGGGGCCCACTAGAGGGGCAAAAACCTCGACGGAAGTGAAAAAAGGACCCTCATGTAAATCTTTCTGGGGACGATAGGGCCAGAGGTTGGAATCTTGATTTGGGGCTCACCTGATCGGGGAACTTGGAGAGGGCGGGGTATAACGCCGGGTGCCGGCCGGCTAGTCGTAGTTACTGTGCCAAAACGATAAACTGACACAGGGCGGAGAGTTGATACGGAAAAGGCTGCACCACTTTACTGACTTATTAAAAATTGGGCTGCTCATAGCAAGACGAGAGCAAAAGGAGGAGGTGGTGAGGGGAGGAATTAATCAGTCTATAGAGCGCCCAAGAAATTGGGCTCTTAAGTCTGTGCATTGTCAACCTGTACCCCCTAACAGTTGGCGCGTATTTTTTTAAGCTTGCCGGCAACCGGGGCCGCCCACAGCCTGGGGTAAGTCTCGAGACTGGTGTGACCACGTTAGATTGCCAGAGAGGGCGTGGCTAGTAAACAACGTATTGACATCGTAGGGAGGGGGAATTGAGGTCAACTTAGAGGTAGGACCGATGAAAGGGACCACAAAAGAAATGCGAAAAGGGTTATAACAGAGAGGGCTCAACCGGGGGGGAAAAAAAGAGCCGTTTTCCTTCTCAAAAAGAGGGTGAAAGGGGGAAAGAAAAAGAACATCCGAAACGACTATCAAAAAGCGGGTACGAAACGAACTCATCAGGGTACCCAAAGTACATAAAAGCCTAGTGAAGATAAAGGAGAGAAAAACCCGACAAATAAGGGGGGCGACCCAGACTTTTACGGCTCCAAAGAAAGCAAAAATGTCATTAAGAAGAGGGGGAAAAAACGCACCGTCAGAAGGTGAAATGGGTGTGGGGTAAGCGAATCAAAGACGGGAGAGGGGATCAAATCGGGAGACAGAAGCAGACGGCAGGTTTAATGCTGGGCACCAGGCATCTAGAAGGTAGGATAAATGAAAGGGACGGAGACGGTCACGACACTGGTAGAAAATCCTTCTTGCAAAGAATAGGAAAACTACGCCGCTGCCCGGCAGGTGGTATTAAGCCTGGCGGAAGAGAGCGAGTCCTATGACTCATGAAAGGGACCAGACTTCCCAAAAAAAAGAGAAGAGGAGTCCCGAGCGCCAGACCTCAAGTAGGGGCGCCGGCAAAAAAAAAATGCTAGAAGGCCGGGGCGGGGGAGGGAAGAACAGGGGAGACCATTGGTGAATAGGATGTGACGTAACAAAGGGGGTGCAGGATCGAACTCAATAAAGATGAAGTTGAAAGAAAAAACAGGCACCACTTAAAGGTAGGGGGGGGAAAAGGTAGACCCTGGGGGTGAAAATGGCGACCCGTTGCTTCAAGTTATCATGTTGCTATAAGAGTCATGGAAAGTGTCGATTTCTATCCGTGGTTACAAGGTTAGAAAGATTGGCTTTGGATCGGACTGACCCAGATGCTAAGGGGGGAACGGGAGCCGACACCACTAAACGAGAAAAAGGGGGAGAGCCTACAGCTGGACGGGGCCGTGGCCGGTCTCAGTAAGTAGAAAAAAGAAACGGGGGAGATCAGTGGTGACCATCACAAGGGGGAGAAAGAAGGGACGAAGGGCTTTCTAGGCACATGGGAAAGCACTGAGAGGAGTTGTGGAAGAGGAGATGAAGCAGATTTCTACCAGGTGGAATCTCCACCTCGAAAGGGGGGGGGGCTCTGGATGTGGTTGAAGGGGCGTGGGAACGAGCAAAAAATCCTCGAAAAAGGAGAAGATACGGAACAGATCGAGGACTTGCAAGACAGTTAAGTAAGAGAAACTAGCGGCTCGGCAGAGGTCCGAACGAGACACACGAAGGGGGGCGTTCTGTTGTCGATCATTGATAAAAGAAGATCAAGATTCCACGGCTCCTACGTCGAGGTTCAGGGGTCGGGGGAAATATACGTTCGAACAATGCCCAGAATTGGAGCGGAAGTTTTAACAGGAGAACGCTACGCACCCGGGGGGGGTGGGGGCGGGTAAAAAGCAGAAACGAGAAACTCAAACAATCCGGGCCAGGAGGGCGGAACGCGCCTCTTCGGGGGCGGAGAAGGGTAACGCAGGTCTAGATCAGAAGGGACAGCCGGAATATTTGCGGAAGGGTTGGCAGAGAGTGTGGAGGAAGGGTTTAACGGTAAGTCCCCAAGAATGGGAATCCTATGAAGAGAGACTTAAGCGCGAAACAGAAAGTCACCAAAGGAGGGCTATCACTGATGAGGGCGCCGACCTATTTTCTATGTTAATTGAGCATTCGTTTCCGAGCAACGGGTAGAAAACTGGCGGTGCACCGGAAAAGAGGAAAATTTGGAACTCCGTATTAAAGGAAAAGCGGTCTTAAAAAGTGGGACTCCTGCGCGAGAACCCTAATGCACAAGTGGTCTACTATAAAGCAGAAGGGAGACGGGGGGTACACCGACATCTAAGGAGGGGGACGCGTAGGGCTAAGGAGAAAGAGGAGACGCCGCCTCAAATCAAAATCGGGAGTGAACCATCCCCAAGCGGACGGAAAGATAGAAGTAGGGTAGCAGACAGGGGTTGGGTAGGGGGTAAGTACGCGCCTTCTGAGGCGGCCGAGACGGAAAAAGACCGGCGATCTTAAGGAAAATAGGGTCCAGTCAAAAAATGTACTAGGGGGGGGGGGTCTCCTCGTACAGGGGAGGTCTGGACGGATCGCAACCGGTGGCACCAAGAAGGGAATAAAAAACGAACTTCAGCAGAACCGAGAGACTTTAGTTGTTGCGGAGAATGGAAAAAAGCGCCCGCGAAAAGCAATGGGGGGGGAATATGCATCGCTAGCTTTAATAGGTTAGGCCACGCAGGGGGAAATCGTAGTCGCCTCTTCGGGAAGGAGGAGCTAAGGAGCACGATCCGTACCATTTGTCAATAAAGAGAGGGCTGGAATAGGAAGATACGTCGTAGGAGTTCAAAAAAGGCAACTGAACAGAGAAAACCACCAGGGTCAAGGAACTCAGGGGGGGCATGGCGCGGTCAAGACTGAGGAGAAACCGAAGAGGGGTTCGACGCGAGCCTCGGAAGCAAAACACATGACACCATAGTGGAGCGCTGGGATGTACGGACACAGGCCAGTAGGTAAGACTGAAAAACTCAACAGGGGGAGCAGGAGATCTACTTGAAACGGTCCCCTCATCTGATATCAGCATGGTGCCGGTGTTTGATCGACCATAAGTCTTGTTGCCACTCCCTCCTATGGAGCTCAGGACTTGGCTCTAACGCGTGGTCTCTGAGTAACAACAAAAAATAGATTCCAAAAGAAATCCCTTTGGCATAATGGCACTAAGAAAAGGAAGTGCGAATGGGACGAAAGCAGACACGAGAGATCTCGAAGCTTAAGGGAATAACGTCGGAAACCCCAACGGGGAGTTACGGGAGCTTGTATATTGGATCGAGAGTCCAACATATACTATGGAGGAGTCGGAGGACGAGGGGTAATCCCGTCTCCGAGGATTTCCACGGCTTGGCACAAAAGGGAATTGACCCGAATCCTATCAAAACACAGATAGAAAAGAGAGAGAGTGGCCGGGCAGAAGTCTTATCTAGCACGTGCAAAGCGCGACCACTACTCGGTCATCCTCTGGAGGATCGGCAGAGACTATTGCGAAATCGTGGCCAAAAAAAGGAAACCACTAATAAAAAAAAGGACCAGTTTCCTTTACAACTGATCCGGGATCTGACGGCTGTAATCTATCTTATGGGGTGGCAATCAAGTCAAGAGGCTGCCTCTTGATGCGCAGAGGAGAAATTGCGGTGCGTTATGACCTGAGAGGATGCCCGCCTGCTCGAATACACGCGTCTCCTCAGGGATGTTTCGGAGCCTCCAGGAAAGTTATGGTGGAAGAGGCGATCTCAGCACCGGGCAATCCTCGGTCTTGGCCTCGGTGGAAAGCACTTAAAAATAACCCAAGAGAAGGGGAAGTTGGCCAGAAACTGTGGGTTGCTGTAAAAAGCGCCGAGGGGAGGGAAACCGCGGATTGTGCTATGGGGGGGCGGTGAAATTTTGCGAAGACTATGGAACATCCGTTTGGGGAAGATCGTCGCACAAGGGACCGGACACAATAGGAAAGATCTTACGGTTGGTGGGCTTCGTCGTTATCGGCGGTCTTGTTCCTGAGAGAACCGGGGGCTAGGTCTTAGAAGAATATGTTCATGGTAGAAGAGGGTTGGAAGAAGGGGGTCGGACCTAGAAAACTTCCCTACGTGGAGGGAAGCTCCTCTCATTAATTGAAAGGAGGAAATCCTCTTCAGGCCGACTGCATTAAACAGCAGTAGGAGCAGCGAGAACGTCGACTATCATCGCCAAAAAGGGCGATCATCACTCTCGTTCGCGCGGAGAAACTCGGAGGTTCAAAGGGCGCAATCCAGAACCACCGCCCAAGAAGACGGTAAACTACTTACATTGTGGGGGGAATGGACGAGGATACAAATCACAGGATGGTCGGTTGTGGAGCGAAATAAAAAACGGGGGACGGTACCACCTTGTACAAAAAAAAAAAGGACTACATCAATTCAAGAAAAGGGGAATGCGTGGCTCTGGGGATGGGAGCGGGCAGGGTTCGGTCGCTTTCAGAGAACGTTCGCGTATTCGCTCCAATCTGGAGACGGGAAAGGCGGCTGGGATGGGCTGGATCACGCTAACTGGCGGTATCGTGGTAGCATGAATTGGGGGCGGGAGCAGGTCAGAAATGAAAAGAACGAAGGTGAATAGAAAGACGGCTTGAGCGTCGGGGCAGGAGCAACTCTTCTAACGCGGATACAAGGGGGAGGCCAGAACGTATCGGAAAATCAGGTACGTCCTCAACAGGAGTATGGTAAGCTTAGAGAGAAAGATGGCTTAAATCTCGTAGGATCGCGGGAGCGCTTCGGGGGAAGGGTAAGTGCACCTTGAAAGGAGGACGTTTGGCATAAGAACACGTCCACGGGAGGCGGAGGGCAAAAAGATCCCTGGAAAGTCTAAAGACCATGCCGGTCGAGAGCAGCGGCCCAGGGGGCTCCTGCTAGGGCGACGGCTTTCTTTTGGGGGTAGGGGAGTTCACCTCCTGGGGAAAAAAAACGCGGTGCGGGGTCACAGGAAACCTCAGCCGAAAAAAGTAGTGGAAATTGACGCCGAGAGTTTCACGAAACAAAAGAACTTAGACCAAGAGTTAACAATGGAAACCCGAAAGGGTCTTACTTAGAGGTCGTGGAGAGCGGGGGAGGAGGGATCTTTGCCAACGCCTGCGGGGGGCCATGGTCCAAGGGGGGTTAGCAGTGGGATGCGCGTCGGTCGCACCATCGACTAGGCAAGTGTCGAGGGGGGTGGACCCACTGGGTGAGCTTCAAAATCAAAAACTACGGCGAGAAAAAACCTAGCGGGGAGGCGACGCGCAGGCCTGAAAAACCCCCCCGAAAAAAGGAGCGTGGTGTTTGAGTTATGGGGGAGGGAGCTCTCGGCAGCCCTGCCAGGAAAGGCAACGAAAGTGGGCTTCTCCAGTTCCGATGTGTTGGGCGAAGGAAGACGAGGGTCAACATGGCCGATCAAGGCGCCATCTGAACACTGTGTGGTGAAGGTGGAATAAAAAAACACCATACGTCCATGGGAGGGGAAACGTCATAAAAGGAGGGGGGCGGGTCCCAAAATGACTCCGTGAATAGGGGAATTATTGGCTTCGTGAGGCTGTTTTAGGATGCAAGGGGTCTATCAAAATCAGGGATGATGCAAACCCCTAGGAAAAGGGAGGGAGAATGGCAACCGAGGCATAGACGGAGGTGTCGAGAAATCAGATGGCGGTGGGGCGGGGGACTGTCTATGCGAAAGAGAGGAGCCGGAGGACTCCGGCAGAATCCGAGGGAAAAAGGGTGCCCCAAGTGCGTATTTCGGGCTAGCTTATCTTCTAAGGGGGGCCGATAGTTGCTTCGTACCTGGGAATTTCTAAAAACGGGGCATAAGAACCTGAGGGCTAAAAAGGACTACAACCGCGGCTCCAGAGCCAAAAAAAGATCTTCTGAAAGGGGGCAGGCCCGCGAATATGAGGCAAGGGTACAACCCCCAGACGTGGCGGGGGGACAGGGGCGTGTGGTGCAGATCTGATTAAAAGTCGAGGAGACTTCCGGCCGTTATTGACCGGGCGTATGGAGCAGGGGTCGATTAGAATATGGCAAAGCTTTGTGAGATGTTGGAGAAACCCAGACAAATACTCCGAGTGAAGGGCAGGGGGGGGAAATCTAGTGTGGCGGCGTTTCAGATGCGAAAGAGGACGCGTCTCTGGCGTTCAAAATGCAACCATTAATGGGTCGCGGGACATCAGAGAAGCGATCTGGCGAAGGTGGGTGGGGTTTGTCCCGCAGGATCCCTGATACAAAATCATTGGGGGCAATCGCTTAGGAGCAGAAAGGAGCTTTTTTGGAAGTGGGTTAGATCGGTGCAAGGGGGAGTACGAATTAAATGTTGGGACGCAACCCTTGTCAGGCGAATTAGAACAGTAATACGGAGGCCAAAATCCTAAGATCACTTCAGGCATACGGGATTTACCCTCCGAAGCTTAGAACTCTTGAAAAGTAAGGGGGGTTGGGACGCGCGATAGGCCGCATCTCTCTCAAACAAACAAAGTGAAAGGAGAGAATTGCGAAAAGATTCTTCAGGTAAAAAGAAAGAATTTGGGGGAAAGGACGATCCGCAGCGGAAAGGCCAGGACGCTTGTTCAAGTGTGGCCCGCGTCTGAAAGCCACCCGTCTTGTTGAGAACTACTATAGAAGTGTAAGAGAAAAAATCCTCACCTAAAAAAGCGGGGCTCCTCAGAACAGGGGGGGGAAAGCCTGGAGGATGTCTCCCTTCGCGGGCCTCACGAGACACACCACTCCATGCACAGTGGACACGGGCCTCGACCACAACGAGAGGTGGACAAAATTGCGTTGGGTAAGAGAACTCATAGGGTGAAAAACGATGGCATCAGCTGATAGGCGTACGTCCACGACGCTTCGTAGACATATCATACATATCTAACGAGCCCGCTCCATAGGGGCATAGCGGCTCTTGAACAGCAATCAGACACGCGGATGTATTCAGACTAAAACTCGAAAAGACACACGTCGTAATGGGGTCTATCCAAAAAGACAAACAAAGGAAGAAGACGCGGGGTGGCATATTAGAGAGGGGGGAGGCTCCGGGAAAGGAGAGCATCGTAAGAAAACTTGATAAGGCTCAGGAGGGCGTCAATGGGCGAAAGCAATATACCCTACGCACGGAGAGGGGGACGTGGAAGGAGCTTTAATGAGCGCTCCAAGGGGAAGAAGACAAGTGCCACGCATTCAAACAGTATAAGAGGAAACAATCGGACTCCGAGAACAATCTCATTATGAGGTGAGGCGCTGGTTGACGGGAGTTTGGGAACTCAGGGGGAAAAAAAGGGGCTGACCAATTCTGTTGTGGAGGGGGATCAGACCCGATAAGTAGTACAAGACCACTAGTACAGGTAAAATTTGGAGACGGGCAAAGACTGTCGACAGGGGGGTGAGTTTCCGGAAACGCTCAGGGTATCGTGTTTAGGGGTGCGATTGATCGTAACCTCTGGTAAGGGCCGGCGACCATAGGTCGCCAAGGGTATACTGGTGGGTTGGGGTGGCTAAGGGGGCTTACGAATTCCTTTTTCAAAGAAAAGGGGGAGAAACCGTTTCAGAAACGACGGGGAAGGCAAAGGGGGGGGGGGGCAGGGAGCATCGGTCGGAAAGAGAAAACCACAATCGCTAGCGCGTGGGAAGGCGCACCTGGGCAGACAACATAGTTTGAGCTCGGGTGGGGCGACGGTGGTGACGGCGCGTCAGATCCGAACACAGAGGGAAGGGGAAAGGGTAGGGAGAGGCGTCGGCGCCTCAAAGGGAGAAACTCACGGTAGTGATGTTTTTACGAGCATTGCAAGATCAGCAGGCAAAGGAAGGAAAGGGAGGTTTGGAGGAGCGTTCTTTTCGTAGGGGGAGGAGTAAGATGGCCCCACACTCGCGGAGGTTTGAAAGACAGCTCCCAGGAAAAAATCGCAAAGACGGAAACCCAAAAGACCCCTCCGCCGCTCGAACGGACACCGATCACCGATACGTCATTGCAGGGACTACATCACGAGGAGTGCCGCAATGGGGACGGAAAGAGTAAGTTATTGACAAAAGCCGTATACGCAAGGAGCAATTAACACAAATCAGCGGAAAGCGGAAAATAGAAAGAATGAGCCGTGATCACTGGAAAGAAAGGGAATTTTTAGAGATCAACGGGAGCGCCTCCGAAGGGTCAGAAAGATGGAGGTGGAAAGAGGCAAAGCAAAAATCCACCACATTGTAACACGTGGCTAACAGAGAAGACTGGAACGGTCCCGAACCTAAGAAATGGTATGAAAGAACAGAAGCCGGGAGGTATCTTAAAAAATACCTGGAAATTTTGGCCTAAGAGCACGACGGAAGGAGACGGACGGGACGACCAGCCGCCAACGGTCTCATTGAAGGGGGGTGGGAAGGAAGGGTTTCCGCTCGAGCGATACTGCGTGGACGACGCCGAGGGAGAAGGAGCGAAAAAACCTTCATACTAGGGAGAAATCAAGAAGGTAAGACGCCAGTCGCAACGTGGAGACAACGAGTTGCATCGGGGACAGTTCAGCAGACCGAGCACGACGCGTTGCTGGCGATGAGGTCTGGACCGTAAAGGAAAAGAAGCACGAGGGTTGACCAGGATGTAGAATGACGCGAGAGATGGGCTGAGGAACGCCTGTTGGCTAACTCTTCTGGCAGGCAAGTTGAGGAGGAAGAAGGGAAAAAAACGATCCTCTGGTCGGCGGTTTCCGTTGCCATGCGGGGATAGAGCTCGCCCAGGTGATCGGGGAGGGACGCCCAAACGAGCCACAAACCAAAAGTTGGAAATGAGACAGGTCGATTGGGTGAGGGGCGAAAAGGGGGATGGTGGATCGTGCCGGCGATACATAAAAGACGAGGCAAAAAAACACCCCATACCAGCGGGACCAGAAAAAGAATTTCTGGAGTCGCTTGTAACGGTACAGAAGATGGAAAACAAGCCGTAGAGGTAATCGATGGATGATGAATTGGATTTAAAATAGCGAGAATCTAGGGGCTTTAGCACATCAAAAACAGAAGAAGCGCGGGGCGTCAAAGGGGGTAATAACTATGAGGCTCAAAAGGGGGACATCGCAAGAATTTAGAGCGAAATGAATTTGGGAGTTAGCCGAAGCGAGAAGGGGGACCAGATTCGTCCTCATGGGGAAAAACCGTCCACCAAACAGGTAGGGTTCGGGGGAGGGATATGGGGCGACGTCTAGGGCGAAACTAGGAAGAGGAGCGAAGGGCCGCGGGCGAGCCCGATCTGCGCGTCGGGGGGTAAACGGTGGAAAAAAAAATCTGTGCGCTGGAAAAGGGATCTTCTCTCTACAACGAGGAAGAATGTCGTGCAGGAAAAAGCGCTGAAGCGGCACCGTGACGAAAAAAGGGGGCTCAAGGGGACCGGAGAGCCCTCAAAGGAAACATCTCAGGCATCTACAACCAACGGGGTGGACGGTTCCTGATTCCTCATGTCTCTGATCGGGGGTGCGGAGGAAGAAATATCTAGAAAACTTGGGAAGGTAATGAAACTCTGACAGCGGCGGATCCGGGCGGATAATGGGCCAGCCTAAAAATCGAAGAGAGTGGTCCGTGGCTGGCACTGATTTATGTGACGAATCATCACCTGCAGAAATGGAGGAAACCCACACCCACCAAAAAAAAAAAAAAACCAACAACACCACAAAGCCAACACAACTTGGAAAAAGCGCAGGGGCGTCCAGTGCACTGAAAAAATCCTCAGGAACACGCGTGAGGGCTCGGGGTCGAATTTGCAGGACAACGGCGGAGCAGAGGCAAGTTTCGACTGATTCTTCGGGGGGAATGAACAGGGGCTCGGTATCGACGGGAGGTGGGAACGACGGAAGGAAAATCGCGGGAAGGCAGGAAGTGGGGTAGGCGTCGCCGTTGAGATGGTCCTTAAAGGGCATTCGCGACTCATGGGGGGGTATCGGCAGCATAAGGAAAAGAAAATATAACTGGTAGGCGAGACTACTATGCAAGACGACCTCGCACATCCCAGGCGGCAACAGTCTTAAAGCTCGCCCGCGGGGCAAGGAAAACACTCGGGCTGATGACCGCTAAAGGGGGGGCAACTGATCAAAAAAAAGTAACACGTTGGTAGAGCTGGACCTGCAACGTCATGGGGAACCAAAACGGTTTGAGGACCGCCAGCCTACGGCCGAGGAATCGCACACAGGGACCCTTGGAGGGAAATGAGGGGGAGAGACTGACGGTGGCGAAGTCGATCGGGCGCGTACGGTACCGAATGATCGAGAGGAGACTGAAGCAGGCGGAAAGTAAATGGGGGGGAGTCGAGAGCGTTGTGGCTATCGCTTCATGGAAAGGAGTCTGGGGTCCGATACGAGCCACTTTTGGGGCAGCATGTAGAATGGGAGGACCATAAGGGATTCAACGGGTTCATCGTCAAAAAGGCATTCAGGTAAATGGCCTGGAACTCGCGACCATGAACCCACGAGCGGGCAACGAAAGGTACAGCCAGCTACGGTTCTGCGTGACGGGGAAAGGTTGGGGGTCCAAGGGAATAACGTAGGAGACCAAATAGAAAGTAATCGAAGAACTCTGACGCAGACTGTAGAGACCGCATTTTGAGATCGATTTCCGGAGAGATAAAGCTGGGGGTCCGGCTCTTGAGGGGTAGGGGGGGACTTGGACCAACCGGAGAATGGAAGAAGGAGAGGCCAAAAAGACTGTCCACGTCGAAGAAGACGGGACTTTCGTGTCGGCGCCCAGGACGAGTTCGTCAACGGACCAGGAGTGTGCGGTGAGCGCTCCGAAGGTTGTTTCAAACTCGTGAGACGGTCGAAGGTTATTAGACCGCCAAGAGTGAAGGGGCAAAGGGAAAGAGGGTAAAACACAAAACATACCAGAACCGAAGCCGTTAAGGGGACCGAGAATTAACCACGCAGAAAGGTCGGAGTCTTACATTGTCGTCGGACGAAAAAGAAATAGTCTCCTTGCTCAGGAGTGTAACATGAGCACGCACTGGGAAAAAAGAGGGCTGGGGGGTTTGTCCTGGCAATTCGCACAGAGGACAGAGGACCGTGGGGGAAGTTCGGTTCTGAATGAATCAGGACAGAACCGCAATAACGCGACGTGAGGAGGGCCTCCTCTGGTAAAAGGAAGGGGTCTTCGGGGAGAAGAACCAACCACGGCACATCTCCAGGGGGCTTCCTCACGTCTTCTCGATGTTGTAGGGGCGCCGGGAAGAGGGGGGGCCGGCGAAGAGGGGCAGAAACGTCAAACAAAGGAGAAAAAACGCTAATGGACATAAGCATCTCGTAAACGGGAAGCAACTAAACAGCCGTGGGGGAAAAACTGCTTAGGAAAGACTTTAAGGGTGGCAACTTTTCGGTTCCTTTCAAATATGGAAGGGGGTGAATAACCAATGGGTCTACGAAAAAGGGGTCACGCGAAAAAAGGGGGATAACGCCGGCATCGAGAAGCGGGGCGCGAAGGGAAACTGAACGTAGCTGATGATGTTTGGCTGCTTGGTGGGGTCTGTTTATGCTAGTAGGAAACAGGAGGAAAAAAAGGCTGGACTCCAGGAAATTATAGCGCGCGGCCGCGAGGACAAATGCACGCCGATGTTGCAAGTGGGAAGACTGCCTTCGAGGAAGTTGCCGTGGATTAGTGGCGCGGAAGCAATAGCGAAAGCTTCACAAACGTGGAGTCTGATCATGACAAAGGATGAATACAATTCACATGGAGTTGGAAAAGCCGCGGCTGAGGGAGAGCACGGAGCCTCATGAAGGGTGGTGGAGGGGGGGGGGAGAAGTAGCTTGAATGATCCAGGGGACGCCACTGGGAGAGACCGCTCTTTATCGGAGGGTGGGCGGCGGGGGGCTTCAGGAATCGGACCTCCCATAGGGCGCGGAGGGACACAAACGTTTGTCATCTTGGGGTGGTCGGAAAGGTCCACGGCTAAAAGGCAAGGATGCTCTTGAGACCTCACCTAACATAGCATAAAACAGGGGGTTGGGGCAAACGTCTGGGACATAGAGTTGGGTGAGATAAAGAAAACGGATCCCGTTTCGGGAAGTTATCTGATAACCAAGTAATTGAATCTGCCGTAGCAATCGCTTAAAGGGGAAAGAGAACGCGAACTGGGAAGCGAAGTTAACGTTCCACTCACTCTATTCTTCCTGGGTGTATAAGAAAAAGGGAAAAGAAAGAGAAATGCAACTTAAGAGAACATAGCAAGTCAAGTGGCGACAGCGTCAAAAATGCGGGCAGGAAGGATCCGCCATCCAGTTGGCGTTGTGCGCTGGAAAAAACAAGCGCGCGGTTACGGCCGCTCCAGGACTAACGGGTCGAAGTAGCGGGCACCGTCGCAAGAAAATTAGAACGGACGCACCAACCGGAAGGGGAGCCTCGGAGGGGGGGACTGCGATCGGCAAAAAACAACCCAAGCACGTGGTGACAATCCAGAAGGCACCCGCCAGAGGAAGGCGGGATAGAGGAAGAGCGGGAACAGCTACATGGGGGGATTCCCAAGAATCCCGACTAGTAAAATAAGAGACAGAGAGAAACGATCACAGAGGGGGATTGAACAAGGGGCAGCGGCCTCCGGGGTCCACGCGCCCGCGATCTAAGTCCCATTCGCACGTGAAGGGTTTTTAGGGCGTCATCAGAAAATCGTGAGGTCAAATCGGCCGCAGAAGAAAAGAAGAAGAGGGGGGGCAATGGATGTGGAGCCAGCAACAAGAAATAGAGACGTACTCGCGGCAGATCAAGCTATGGCCGAGGCTACTACGCAAGCATTGCATATGGGGAAGGGACCGATCGCCGGAGATAGCATACCCATTGCTAAAAACAAACCAAGGCCCACAGAGAGAGGGATAGGATTCTCGCCAGGCATAAATGCCCAGACCGTTCCTGCGATGCAGGAGGGGTGAGGGGAAAAAAATTAGAACCCGTGGGTCGGGAACATCAGGACTCGGATTGATATCTTCAACTACTTGAAGGATGGAAGAGTTGCAATCGAAACGAAGATTGCGAAACCAGGGGGTGAACCAAAGACTGAAGCTGAATTTGAGGTCCGCTCAGTGTGGGGGTATTTTTGGGGGGAGAGGTCCGTTTACCTTTTCTGTGCTCTCTGCCCTCCTTCTGTGCGTCGACACAGATTAAAGAGGGGGTACCACTTACAAGAATCGTTTGCCGCATAAGGATAAGTTAGTGGTTGAAAAATTGATATCTCAAGAAAAGGGGAAAAGTAAACATGAAAAGGAGAAAGTGATTTGTCGAACTTCACCGTCTCTCCCGGGCTCTCTGGGGTTTAAATCTCAGAATACGCAAAGTTGGCACAGAGGAATGTTAGATATTCGATGGGGGAAAACGAATGGGGGACCGGGGCATCCAATCCAAAGGAGGTCAGAGAAAGAGCGAGAAATCACCTATAGGATACAGAAGATCTCTTCCTAAGATTTCCGAACTATAAATACTCCCCCTATTGTCGTGAAGGGGCTTTTACGATCTTTACATCCAGGAAGAAAGGTGAGCTGATCGTAGGGGGGGGGCGTGTTCTTTGACAAAACTTGAAAAACAAGGCAAGGGCGATGATGACAGGGAATCATTCAAAGAGTGGAGAAAAGAAGAACAAACGCCACCAACAAAAAAAGAACCAAGGCCCTAGCCGGCGACAAAAAAACGTTTGGGGCAGGCACGAAGATTGCCGCGAGGGGGATATTAGACAAATCCTGTGGCGGGGCAAGGTGCCAGAGCCTAAACCGGAAAAAAATAATAACGAGGAATCCCTCAACTTCACCAAGGAGGCAAGGTCTCGGCAAAAAACGGGAAGAATTGGGGGGAGTACCTGGGGAGCAAATCTCAAGAAATGCCGAAAAGACTTCGCCCTGCAAAACAGACCTTGTGAAAAAAGAAAAACCTTTCTCGCTTGTCTCCCGCTGCCGTAAAAAGGTGGTCATGAAGTTAACAGACTCTAGGTTAGTGATCAAAAAGGGGCCTTCTACACTTTAGTGAGGGGCTCAAGAAGGAGAAGGCAGACTAACGGAGACGACGCAACGAGGAGAAGACCAGCAAGTACTCATTAAATGGTAAGAAGGGCTCGAGCAAAAAGATGGGGGCTAACAACGGGGGGAAAAAGGCGGATTGCACAGAGTCAGAGCTCAGGGAACAGCATAATTTCACAAAGGGACTAGATTTGCCGTATTCCTCGTCCGAAGGGAAAGGGGGGCGGATTAAACGAAAGGGGACCAGCAAGGGGGAAGGGGTCTAGAGCGAGAAAGCCGTTGCGGCGATAGAAAGTAGGACATTGGGAAGAAGACCCAGGGCGCGCGAAAGAAGGGGGAGTGGCCGGGGGGGATATGAGGAGGTAACGCGGGAATGGGAGTTAAGAGCGCGCAGCACGATCAAACCAGAAATAATTGCTGCAATTATCTAGAAAGAGAAGAGCCCCAGACACGCGAAAAGGCGAATACACCCATTTTGCGAGGATAGAGGGGGGGACGCGCTTAAAGGACAGAGTGTCGGCGGAAAGTGGGACCTATTGACAGCCACAAGAACAGCATGCTTAACAGGGGAAAGCTGTACCTCTGTAAAAACCAAACAGGGAATGAAACTTGTCAAAAGGCCCCAGCTTAGAATGGTCGAAAAAAAGTTGCCCCAAGACGCTGATACCGATATTTCCTGTTTGGGGGTCCGTTCCATAATCGGGGGGGGGAACGGCTCAGGGAGGGGAACACCCGAACGGCGTGCACGCTGGGCTTCGATGGCGCCATTTCCACCCGAAAGGGTTTGTAAAAGGGGAGCGAAAAAGGGCGAAGACATACGTACGGAGTGGGGCGGATAGAAGCAGGAGAATGGGAATCGCTTTCAGTTTGATGGCAGCCGAGGTCGGAGAGCCAGCGAGGGAAAGCCGGCGTCGGTCCGCTCAGGCAGGGGGACGCGGAAGAGGCAACGGAGGATCTCTCACACAAACAATAAGGAAAAGATAGAGATTCGCTCCTCGACTGGAAAAACCGGCCCTCCCGGGCGCACTACGAAAAAAGGGCTGCAGAGCAGAAGAGATCGCAGATGCACGGGGGGCCCCTATAAAACACAGAGACCATCAGCGGGGGGCCCCTAGGACGTGAGTCATATTCTTAGAAAAGGTCGTAAAAAACGATCTAAGAGTAAACTGTAATCTTCTTGAAAAGGGCGCTGAATGGCGAGGGAAGGGAAATGGACCTATCAGCTGAACCTGCGTTCGAACGCCGTTGGTTAAAAGGATGGGCTGGTTGATTTAAATCCGGGAAAAAAGAGGGGGGTGGAAAAAATATGCAATCAGAAGAGGGAAACAGCTAAAGGGGAGTAACGTAGAATAAGGATCCGTGCATTTGCCATAGACGAGAAAAGGTTTGCGTACGAGCGAAGCGAGGGGAAGCGGCGTTGGGCGACAGGATCTTCTGTTGTGAAAAGGACGTGGGTAATAGGTGCTCGACGCACGCAGTTGAACCCGCAAATGTGTGGGCCTAAGTTTGTGGGACCTGTGCCTATGAGCGGCTGGTATTCCTCTAACAAAGGGTTTTGTCGGGGAATGGCCTTCTACCGATTACTTATCTTTCTCAGGGTCTCTAGGAACCAGAACTGAAAAGAGAAGGGAAGGTGACCCCATAACGATTCATCTTCAATCCCTAAAGCGAGCCCCGGAGGGGGCAAGACGGACCACGCGTGAAGAACTCGCAGTCGGAGGGACTATCAAAAAACGACATCGGCTCGCAGACGTCGAAGACTCCGCCCCCCCTGGAAGCCCGAATCTGCCATATGAATAAACGGCCAATAGAAGAGATCCACGTAACGAGATGACTGGGGAAAAGGGAAATCTTTGAAGAGCTAAGTACGTCCTGTCTGCCACAGAAAAAGAAAGACCTCGACGAAGAAATAATAGTGCTGGGCCGAGGGCGGTTCGAAGAGAGGCGCAGTCGAAATCCGCGCCATCTACTAGAGAAAGTCGAAGGCAAGGGGGGAAGAAGGGCTGGAGTCATTTCAAACAATGCGGAAAAAGTATCGGGGCACATGGAGGGTAAAAAATGCCAACTACCAGAAGGGGGAAACTTACCAATGAGGCCGAGGAAGAACAGCCTGAATCTGACCCGTGAACGGCGATCCCGCCGATGATGAGACCAGTAGCGCAAATCGGGGACATGTAGCTAAGGGAAGTATGGAGAAAGCGTCAGTCGAATCGTCCTGGGCCGAAAAGGGGAAGGTGGCTCTTGACAAGAAGGGTCGACCGAGAGTTAAAAAAGGCAAAAGGGCTGTCCAGTCTAGAGAAGCAATGCATAAGGAGGCTCACCCTGGTCGGTCTAGGAGACATTCGAGGACGGCTGTTTTTTTTTTTCAAAGTTTGAAGTCGTGTTCAGAAACTCGGTGCGGCGGGGACACTGTAAGGGGGCAAAGCCGGCAAAAAAAAGAATTGGTCAGGAGAGAGCCGAAAGCCCGCGAACAGACGGAGAGATCGTTTTAGTAAAAAAAAAAAAGATAAAAGGAAAGACTCAATCGGGTCGTCAGGAATCACGGGGGGAAGTGTCAGGCGGAAGCGAAGATAGAACTGCATGTGCCGTCACCTTCGTGGAAACGTAACAGATGGATGATCGTATAAAAGGCGCCTACTTCAAAAAAAAAGACAACAATTTGAGAAGGGAGGCCCACAGTCATTTGGTGAGCAATTCTTGAGAAGCTGACAAAGCGCGCCGGCTAAAGGAAGGTAGGAACCTCGTCCTGAGCTGGAATGAACGGAGCGGGGGGTATCGTGTAAATCTCCTGGAAAGAGACGCCAAGGGGGGACCGGCCAGCCGTAAACATCTTGGGAAAAGGGGTTACCAGGGAGCTAGGGGAGACAATCGGAAGCGTCAGACTAGATCAAGACAATCGTAAAGGAACGGAAAGGGAGAAACGAATAAGCAAGAAAAGATCCCTCGAGGCAAAGTGCAAAGGGATAGGGGAGGATTCCACAATGGACGTGTCAAGGTAAGTGGTGATGGCAAATTGGAAGGGGGAACAAGGTAGGAGTTTAAACGAAAAAATTTGTAAAAGTCATGAAATAATGTCAATCGCAAAGGGGGTACTAGAAAAAAGGGACGAAAGGGACGCATCGGTCGAAACAGTAGACGGGGAGGGA
>Ga0179593_1461195_pt1 | contig 27603 bp, 33 predicted proteins | sample CZODoug2_1_08_16_FD_185931 | JGI IMG/M metagenome (GOLD analysis project Ga0179593, IMG submission 185931) | Vadose zone soil fungal communities from Angelo Coast Range Reserve, California, USA - CZODoug2_1_08_16fungal (PacBio error correction) | ecosystem: Environmental > Terrestrial > Soil >...
GGCCGATCGTTTGAAAACGCGCGGAAGAAGGGGGCTGAGGGGAACTCAGACGTACAATTATCGTAAGTTCTCCAAAAGCGTGTACGGGGAGGAGAGGGGGGGGAGACGATTACAAACTTGAATTCGTATAACCGAGTAAGAATAAAAAAGGGGGAGAAGCCATAAAGACGGAAGGCGAACATATGACAGGGGATAGACGAGACGGCGTTGAATCCGGGGATAGGAGTTGTTCCTGATTAGTAGAACTGGATCTACCTAAGACGAAATGGGGGTGAAAAATTTCAGGGGTTGATGACGGGGGTCAGCGGGGGTGCTAGTCGTAGGAAAAGGAGAATGGCGATCGGATTCAAAAGAGAAGGTGTGCCGTTCATCTAAGTGACATCCAGAAAGCTAGAAGGTGTTTCTAAATAATCAGACCAATCCGGAGGAACGGTCGCCCGCCGAGGGGTTAAGGGGTAAGTCCGAATCTTCCGTGGAAGAATCCGCATCCAGGACAAATATCCCCTGTATACCCCGCATAAAAACTAACTGCGCGCTCTCGCCCTCTGAAAAAACGCGAAAGACGGGGGTCAACGGCGGGCCTGGACAGTAAAAGTGAGATGTACTCGGGAGATTCGAAGCAAAGAGAAGACGTGCCCCAGACGACTGCAAAGGTAGGCCAGAGGAACTACTCTAGTTGGAAGGGTTATGTATGAAGCGGGATGGGAGTTAGGGAACAGCTTCAACCTGCAACCGGCCGGGCATCAGGAGAATTCGGTTCCTGGAAGGGGGGAAAAAAAAAAACTCAGGGAAAGGGAAGAGAAACAAGGGGAGGAAACAAGATGTGCGAAAGGATGTTCAACCAAAATAACTCGGGCGCGGAGGGGGAAGACAGGAGAAAAAAAACATATGACTTGAGGGAAAAAAAAGTTTCCGCCTACACAGGCGAGGGAAGGTGCCTGATGTAAAGGGGCACGTTTTCCGGAGGGGTCTCCCGAGCTCACTGAAAAAAGGAAATTCCGAGGTAGTCATCGTCCAGAGGCCGGTGGATGTCTTTGAGCCGACTTCGGCACGTCATTTTAAGGGGGGAAAGGGGGGGGGACAAATCCTTTACCGCAGGCAGAAATGGGGACAGAGAAAGAGGTTCAATAACCGCAGCCTTACGGGGTTTGTAAAGAAAGAACCAAAGAATCAGGGGGGGCGAAGCGGAGTGACCTTACTGTCAATCAGCGGCCGATGGGGAAGGGAAGAACACCCTACACTTCGAGACATTGGGAGGGCTCCACAGAAATCAAAAAAGAGAGGGAATCAAAACCGATATATGGTCCCGCAAAAACTCATGTCAGAGAAGAAGGGGGGGTAAAATTTGCAGGGGGGTCAGACCGGGGAAGAGTGACTTGGTTAAGAGAGGGCTAACGCTGGGGACACAAGGGGGACCCCAAGGGACACGATACATGAAAGGGTCAACCCAGAAAAAAAAAAAAAAGCACATGCCTCCTAGGACGGGGAAGAAAAGATTTAAAGGTCTTCAGGGGAAAGGTCAGGGTCGTATTCCCTTGAAAACGCCTTGTCGGGAGGAAGAAAAAAGACTCGACAAACAAGAGGTACAAACCCCTCAACATCTGTACCTCAAAAGTGATGACACCTCCGCTCGAGGAGACAAACGAGGAATAAGGAGCTCCTAAAAGACACATTCATCAGGTTTCTTCAGAAAGCCCCACTCGACATAAGCAGCGGGGGAGGAAAAAAGAACCTTTCAAATGAAAAAGCGGGGTACCAAAATCGGGTGTGGGGGTGAAGATCACCGAGGGTTCACCCGGACCGAGAGAGGGGAACTGGTTATTTCGAGTACCGCCACCGTATGAAAAAGAGAGGGGAAATTAGACTCAGATTAAAAAGCGCAAGTAAAGCCCGGACACGCCACTGGAGAGTGAGAAGAGGGAAGAGAAGAATCACAATGTTCCTCGACTCCTTTTAGGATCACAACGTCCTTGACCCTGGCTAGGATTGATAGTAAAAGCAGTGGGGCGGCCACATGAAATCTCCACGCAGCGGTGTTGTCAAAGTAAAAAGGGAAAAGGAAAGACGAATCGTGATCTGGGTTCGGGCTCCGGAAAAAGTAGTCAAGTTGCGCAAACTTCTGGCACGCAAGTTACGTACGATACCGTCAAGGGATGAAAAGGAGGGAATTACCATCCCAAAACTAAATTTTGCATTTGAAGGGGGATCGGGGTTCAAAAGCCTTGAGGGACTTGTTATAAGAAGGTTTCATGGAAAGGGGGCAGCTTTAAAGGTTCTACCAGAAAAAGGCAACCGTGCTGAAGTACGGAAAGGGAAAGGTTGGAGGGAACCGAACACGGCGGAACGGCCAAAAAACCAGTCAAAGTCCCAAGACTGGAATTAAGGAAAACAAGTGGTGAGAAGAAGAAGAGTCCACAAACAGTTGCTTAAAAGCACCGGAGCAAGGAGGGGCGAGAAAAAAAAGTTACGGTGACGACGCGTATCACCTATCCGTATCGGAGGCCATGAAAAGATCAGAAAGACAGAAAGTAGTTCAAAGGATGCAGGAACCAGGCAACAAGCGGGAATAAGGGGGTTTGGGGCTCCCGGCCTAGGGGCTCAAAAGCCCATTGAGCTGCCCTTTCCGGGCAACTGAAGTTTTAGAAAAGAGGAGAAAAAAAGGAAGCAAGGAATGTCGGGCCGGACCCGATAGATGGGTGCTACAGGCCGGGGATGCCTGGGGGAAAGAGGGGAGCTTAAAGAACAAAACGGAATGAGAAAAGGAGAAAAACCAGCTGACCACCAAAACCCCGGAACATCGAAATACATGAGAAAAAAGAGAACAGAGGTGTGTTAGATCTGCGGAGAAAAGCCAGGAAAGGGCCGGGGAACAATGTCAAGGGGAAAAGGGGGGGGGAGCCCAAAAAGAAAAATAAAAAACCGAGTACTCGCGGTAAAAGTGTGGAAAGAACGACGGAAACTAAAGTGAGGGAAAAAAGGGGGGGGGGGAGGGGGAACACAGATCGGAGCGTAAACGGTCGAACGCAACATTGGGAAGATCGGGGCCGAAAGAGCGAAGGATTTTGGCATCAAAGAAACTCTTAGTGGAGCCACTTGTTCTTTAGTGAAGGGGGGGGGGGGGTTAGTGCTGGGGCCGGGCCTTCAGAGGGAGGTCGTGCGTGACCGGCGGAGGAAAAGCATCGGCCCACGAAAGTGGTGTTGCCGTTTAGTGTTCAAATTCCGCGGCAAATCAAGACAAAGTATTCGATGAAAAAGAGATTGGAAAAAAGGGAGGGGAAAAAGGAGAAGTGTTTAGTCCCGCGAGCGGCCGAGGAAACGGAGTTAATCAAGGAGGCGAAGGAGGAACCTCTCAAAAAGCGCGCGAAAAAAAAAATAAAATCGAACGAGAGGCTAGCTTTTGTCCACAACTGCAAAAAGAAAAAGGGGACACCCAAAGTCTGATTTCACTGTGGGGAAGAGCTAAACAGATCACGCAGAGCCGCAGGGAGAAACGGGGGGGAGTTCGTACAGAAAAGTGAGGGGGGAAGGGATAATTGGGGGTAGAAAAGGGGAACCTGATCCAAGTTGGAGATGCTCTCTTTTGGGGGGTCGCGGTGAAGAGGGAGCCGATACAGGGAGCCCTTTATCCAGTGGCGGTAGGCACAAGTAAACTGACTGTGCCTGGAAAAGAGGGAGTCTGAAAAAACCATTACACAAAGACGCTGTTCGTTATACCTCCCAATTTTTGGTTTGAACGGAGGCGGCGGGGAAAGAAAACTCACGTCGGGCAATGGGGGGAGGGGTTCGGGAGATCGAAACATGATGTGCTGGAGGGCGATCAGCTGAAGAAGAGGAATAGGGGCAGGGAATTCGAGAAAAGGATCCTTGTGGTCATCAATTGAAGTACGCGGTTTTCAGGAGTAAATAGAGGACTTATCGAAGCCAGAAGGGGCTCTACAAGAAAGAACTGCAGACCGGCAGCCTTTAGTCAGAGAGAAGGAAAAAGGCAGGGTGAGCACTGATGGATGGGGGGGGTGTCAAGGTGGCCGACGTGGGCAAGGCGTACAAACTGCAGATCTTAATGTCCTCATCGGACAGGGAAACCCAACGGCAAACTAAACCGAAGAAAAGGGAGGAGGGCTTGCGTGAACCAGATGGGGTGTCTCAGGGCGGAACGTCTTATGTTTTAGGAGGGGGGAGGGCCAAAGAGGAAGCAGAGGGTCGGTGGTCAGAGGGTGAGAAAGCTAGGGCGGATTGAAAACAGCACAGGGAAGCCAAGGAACAGATGCGGCAACTCTAGCCCTCGAAGTGCGTGTCGGTGGGTTACAACAGAAGGAATTTCCTCTTCTATGGAGCGGATGGTGTGATCAAGACTTCCTGGATCAAGGTACCAAGAGGGTCATCAAAATACTGCGTGGAATTCGCCGATAACAGCAAAACAAAGGAAAAATAAAAACCCAGACAGAACTGTTTGAGCTCGCACCGTTCAAAAAGGAGATTAAAACGTCTTCACTACGGAAGGGTTCGTCGACAACGGGAGGGGGGGTCAGGGACGAGGTGGAATGGAGGATCTGCGGCTAAAACTTTATTCACTAAAAAAAAGAGTGCCGCGGACTTTGGGGTCGGGAAAGGGGGTTAGAAGAGGGGGGAAATTTAAACGTATTAAACCGGGGGGGGTCGTGGCCTCAGTCCCAACATAGGGAAAAAGCCGGGAAGCTGGTGAGCTTTTTCCTAGCGCTTGGTCTAAAAGAAAGACGCCAGGAGAAAGGAAGAATAAAGACGGAAACGGGCAAAGGCGGAAGTATACGCGCGGAAAAAAGGCTTCGTCAAGAAAAAAGATTCTAATTGCTCGACTCGACGATCCAATCACATAGAAAAACTGAAAACGGACGGAAAGAGTTTACAATCGTTGGCAGCAGTGTCCTCTGCCCGGGGGGAGCCAGCGAAGTGAGTGGTTAGCGAGCAAAAGGGAATCCCTTGGGCCGGGAGGGGGAGGAGTTATGGCCCCGACAGTGCACATTGAAAACCGGTGTACGAAGGGAATTTGGGAATAAGGAAGCTTTTCGGGGGGGATGAGTTAACTCCACTCCAGAATAGACGTCAGGAACCGGAACTTATAGTGAACGTTTTGGGTCCGCGGAGAACAGCGGGGTCATTCAAAAGAAAAAAAAAAAGGATGAACCGAGGGGGAAGGTCCGAAGAGGGTAGAGCTGGTCATTCAAACTGAGCAAAGGGGACCGATCCTAGAGGGCTAACGACTAAACATAAACCAACTTCTATTGACCAAGCGAACACTCATGCCTTTCTGTCGGGGCATCAGAAAAAGGGGGGGCCTGAGGCTGCACGCGAATTCATGACAGACTACAATATAGGTAAAAGGTTGGTAGGAGAAAACTCTCCGGACAAGCGAAAAAGAGGGGGTCTTAAATTAACCGCGTATCAGATGTTAAAAAAACTACTAATAGAACAAACAACCTGGAATGTCGCAGAAACTGCGAGTGAAAAAGAAAACTTAAAACTCTCTCAACTAAACACAAAAAAAGGGAGTAGAGAATTTGTAAAAGCAGTTCAAGAGAAAGTTGCGATTCGACTGAAATCTAAATACGACTGAAAACGGGGAAAGTGGGAATCGCGGTACCGGTTCAATAAAATACTTGTCCCTGTCGGGCTCGTGTTCAGGAAGAAACCGTTATTCTCTTGGAGGGGACCACCTCGAGAGAAATGGCGAGGGGGGGGAAAGTCTAGAGGGAAAGGAAGGGGGATGAGAAACGATACAGACGTTTAGGAGTCCTGGTAATCTGCGGTGGCTTAGTCGGCCTGGACTCCGGAGAGGGATCCAGGTAAAACTTGGGGAGGGATCAGGTGGGGACGATCACTCGGGATCGAACATGGGGGCGATCGGCCTGCCAGAGGGGAGGGAAAGGGGGGGACAAAAACCCGTTAATAAATCGAGGGTGCACATCCTCAACGGAGAAGGGAGGGAGTGTAAACCATCATAAAAGAGAAACCATCTCACTGTGCCCTCCGCTAAGGGAATTTTGCCATCGTCGGTGCCGCAGAACGGATCCAAGGAACAGCAATCAAAAACGGCACAGAAACGCGCTTTCTCCGTCGCAATAGGAGGGAACCCAAGATCCGCACGCTGCCGGGGTTCCTGAAGGAGAGGGGCGTATGAGATGGACTCGGTCGGGCCGAAGATCATCAGCGCTTGCACCGCAAGGAGAGAAGAAATCGAGTCTTCCAGAAGCAAAAAAGAGGGCCTTGAGCGTCGTATGAAGGGGAAGAAAACGGCAACAAAATCCAAATTATGCAACAAGAGGGGAAACTCGGATGAGTGAGCCCCGCTGAAAAAAAAGGTCCTGAAAGGGAAAATGTCCGAAACAAGGAGTGACTCACCGCCATGTTCCCAACAATTCGCACAGGGAAAATCTTGCATGGGGGAAGAGAGGGGCTGAGGAAAGGAAGAAGAAGGGCTAATTAGAAACAAAAAAAAAAAAGAGTGCCCGACCGACCACAGTAGGGGAATTTGCCCACGGGCTACGACGGTGTGTCCAAACGCCGCTCAAAAGTAGAAGGACTCGGTAAAAAGGAAAGAAGGGGGCGGTGAATAAACTTTTATCGACAGGCAACAGCCGGAAGGTGGGATGACACGCGGTACGATAGGGACACGGGCGAAAGAACTAGTTCATCAGCCGCCTGCCAAACTTTTGTGGGAACGACCAAAAGGAACGAGTCTCGAGGAGAGGACGGGTCAACCTTTGAGAAAAAGTCCGCTCCGATGTAGCAAAAAAAAAAAAGAGAAATGAGCGACGGCACGCCAAAGAAAATCAAAATCAAGCGTCCGCCCTCGCAGGAAGCCCAAAAAGTTCCCGCAAACAGTGCAAATGACGGGGGGGTAATGTGTGTAGTGGGGAAAAACCGGTCCGATGAGGGGGTGAGATCGGAAGAGAAAACGAGGGACACATGTGCACCCTGCGACGGCAAGACACTTCGTTCAAATACCATCTCCGGGAGGCCAATCGCAGGAGGCACGGTGGAACGGGTCCGGTATGGAATTTGTCGTAATGCAGGGAGAGGGGGTTATCCCCTTCAGAAGGAAAGGGAGGGCTTCCGCAAAATCAGTCAATGAGCCCCCGAAAAACGTTGACCGGGAAAATGGGGCTAAGGGAGAAGGATAGCGGAAAAGAAGGAACCCCGGCTATCTTCGCATGACTAAAAAAGAAAAACCCCACATCGGTTTCAGGAATCTCGAACCGTCAAAAGGGGAGAGGGAATAGCTATCGAGGCGGGCAGCCCATCCCGGACGCCAAAAGAGAGGGGTTATCCTAACAAGGATAGGGGGGTGAGAAACAGTAAGGCCGTAGAGGGGGGGGCAGAAAAAAGGGGAAAGTCTAAGGGACACGGGTCCGCTAACCTCCACCCAAGTAGAGCCGTCTCGAGATAATAACATATATCAACCAATAAAGGAAAAGAGAAACGGTATCGGTTATCCGGGACTTCATCCGAGCATACAATGATTTCAGAAAACAACCAATAGGCCGGCCAAAAAAGTTCAACTGCCCCTAGGCGCTCGGGTATGTATCAGAGGTGCGGCCATCAGTCACTGCAAGCGGGGTGTTATTCTGTGGGAACAAAAAGAGCTCATCTCTAGCGGCATCGCAAGCCACGTGGCGGCAGGGTTTCGAGAGACGTGAAAGGGGGGACTGATGAAGCCTCTAGAAAAAAACCGCTTTTCATGCGGCAGAAAACCCAAAAAACGGAAGAGTGAAGGAGGGGGGAGAGTTGCCACGCAGTATCGTTTGTGGAGAAAAGGAAATTTGGGCGATTATCTGCAGCGGGGGGGAAAAGAGGGGGCCGGTGGGAGGAAGCAAAAACCACACCCCTTAACCTTTGCCCGCTGACCTTGGTGCGACCTCGAGGAAACGGACACAATAGGCAAAACTTCCCTAAAAACATAAAGGGGGAAAAAAGAAACTGAATTAAAACAAGTGTGGATCCCATAGGAAAGTTTGCGGGGGGGATGCAAAAATGGGCGAGAGCAAAAGGGTCGTTCCAGCGGGGAGCCGGGACGCGTAAGGGAAGAGGAAGTGGAAATCTAAGCCCTCTCTCATCAACCTTGAATACCTCCTCTGCGGAAAACACTATTCGCGGGGAGAAAAACGATGGGGAAATGGGGTCTCAACGTACTATAGGAAAGAACGAAAGCGACGGCCTTATTGGCAAACGTGGGGACAGGGAAAGGCAAGCATAGCATTTCGGGGAAGCCGAGAGATTTGCTTCAAATGTATGCCGGTGGCCTAAGGGGAGGGAAATCGCTCTCACACGGAGGAGGAAAGAGAGATTTTCCCGAAGGGAGGCAATAAAAAACCTCAGGGGAAGATACAAAATCGGCTGCCCGAAATCTACTCGCTTTGGGGGAGAACTATGGCGTCAGGAGGTTCCAAGAAAGGGCCGGGAATGTAGGCAAACTGTGTACGGTGAAAAAAAAAAGAAGCGCGGGTGACAAGGTCGAAAGTGGGTTTCATAAAAGGAGGCAACTACACAGGTTGAAAGGTGGCGAGATGGGAAATCAAGAAAAGAAATCTAGGAAAGGAAATTTTTGCAAGTCTCGACGAAATACAGGGGCCGGTTTGCACCCAGAAAAGGCGAAAGAAAGATTAGAGGGAAGCAAACTGGTGCGTAAGGGATCCGGTGCTTTCAGGCCGGCACGACAAGGTGAGGTGGAACGGGCGACACATAAAGAAGGGGGGTAAGTCAGCATACTGGGGGGGTGTGGGCAAGTGGTGGAGGACCGGGGGAAAAGACTTCCGCTCAAGAATCAGTCGCACAAAAAATGACACGCAGAAGTGAAACGAAACAAATTAGAGGGGAGGGGACCAATTACGCGAAGCGGAAGGGAAACGGTATCGGCCGACAAATAGTTAAACGAATAAATCGAACAGCCACGTCGCGCGGCCCACAGATATCGAGAGCAAAAACGGGGGTCTGGGGGAAAAGTAACGTTTCCAAAAACACGCTTTGGAGACGGAAAATAGGCATACATATCAGCAGAGCGCAGGAAGGGCGGCTGAATCAGCGTGCGGCGGCCAGAGGGGTCGTGACGGACGTCAAACCGGGTCCAGTGGGAGAGAGATATGTTGCACCACCACAGGGGAGACTCTGAGCAATAGTGTCAAAAAAATTCTCCAGGTGCTAAAAAGTCACAATTTTCCCAGAATGAGAAGGAAAAATACGGGGACATTCGTCTCAAAAAATGAACAGGATGAGACAAACAATTTGCGACACTGTTGAACGGGCAAGGGGACCGAAGTCGCTCTGCGCAAGAAAGTTCTAAAAGAAAGGGTTCGCGGCGATTCAATGGAAAGGTGTGCAGTTAAAACTAGACACGGACATGGGGGGAAAGGGGAGAAATCACAAGGGGGGGGGTTGTTTCTGGTGTTGCCGGAGGAAGAGTTTCGTGGAGTTACCGCAAGGAGAGAGGGGGGAACTCCCCATGAGAAGTGACGACAACTGCAAATACTGCGTTTCTTACCTTGGCCCTAGCATAAGGGTGAGGGGGGAAACGAAGGGACATCTGGGGCCGTGGCGCCGGGCGCACCTGTTTCAAAATTTATCCAAAAAAGGGAAGTCAAAAAAAGAATCAAATACCACTGCAACTAAAAAATCGTAAGGCAAGAAGGCAGTAGGGGAGGGGGACATCTGGGGAGCGAGGGCAAAAAAAGGGATTTTTGGGCTGTGTTGCATATATCGACGTGTAGTCATAAAAAGGAGGAAAAATACCCATCCTTCGAAAAGGGATCGAGCCTCCGCGTGGGGCGGTCGACACAAAACGATATATTGTCCAAGACGCATGTTTGCACACAAGGAATCAGAATCTTTGCCAAAAAATAAAGCGGTGGGGGAGTCTTCGGATAAACCATCAGAGGAAGAAGGGTGAAAAGGGAACTCACCACGGACGTCTACATGGATTCTAACGTCGGAAAAAACGTCGAAGGACTGGGGGAAGAAACGGCCAAGCCTAGGGTGGGGACTAAATTCGCATGGAGGGAAATGCGAGTAGCCTAAAAAGGTACTTCCACGAGCTGCAGAGGTGGACGCTTGGGTGAACATGGGCGGGGAGAACAGAGGGGGGTTAGGATGAACTCTGGTATTTGGGTAAGGAAATCATGGGAAAAAACCATCAAGGGGAGACACGACTTGTGCTCCGAGGAGGGAGGTTCAGGTACTTGCCGGGGTCCATCCGCCTCGTCATCAAGACGTGCCACAATAAAGGGGAAGGACCTCTATGCGGTCGAAAAGGCAATGAACTTATGGGGGAGCCTGAGGCTCCTAAAAAAGGAGTAAAATACTACATAGAGCTACGTCCAGAAGCGTGGGACACAGAGTGGGTGAATTATCCTTTGAGCACAAGATAAGCAGGAAATGGAGGCTTGGGAAAAAACTGGAAAGGGGGGGGAAGGGGAAGAGTGGTCTGGAGCTTGCGGCACGATCCGGCTTCAAAAAAATATTCCTCCGGAGGTACAAAGAAGGGAGGGCGCTATTAGATTTTCCACTCCCCGCAGCGGGAGTGAGATGGGGCGGACGACGATTTATGAACTTGTCCTCGAAAAGAGTGCCAAGTCAGCCGTTCTATCAAAAAAAAACGAAAACTCCCTCGAGGGAACTGTAAAACGGGAGGAAAGTGACCAGCCGACGGATCAGAGGCGCAGACGAAAAACAGACCACACCGGACGAATTCAAAACAAAGAAAGAAGAGTCTAGGCTTTTTTCAGATGGGGGGAAATCGGCTCTGGCACCGCCCTTGCAGAGATAAGACAGAACTAAACGTACTTGGTGGTAGCGAAAAACCGACAACAAGAAAAAAACGAAGGTGGGGAAGGTGTAACATCCACTTTGAAACCTCTTCATAGAAAAGGTCAGTAAAGAGAAGAAGGGAATGCGAACAGCTCCAATTGGGACTCGGGCACTAACACATAGATATCAAAAAAAAGGGGGGGGTGGGGAAAAGAATAGAGATGTGTCATGTCCGGGTCGCAGGTTGGTCGCGCGGCAGGAAGCTTGAGCGAAACTAATTGACAAAAGATGGGAAAGTGGAAATCGGCGGCCAAGCCACACAGAGGGGGTTTTCGCTGCTTGTCGGGAAGTTACAGAACGTTTAAGTCGCAGGTTAGTCGGTCCGGAGGAAAAAGGCGAGTTAAACCACAAGTGGGGGGTAAAGCGCAGAACAACCGAGACAGACGCTTGAAGGATAAAGAACCGGGTTGGGTGTGTGGCCTGAGTCGTTGCGCCGAGAAGCTCATCGCTAGGTCCCCTGTCAAGCGGGGGAAATGACCGGGAAGAGGAGGAGAAGCGGGGACGAAGCGGTATCGAAAAAGGAGAGACGTGCCCGCTGTTGAGGAGGGGCAAAAGGTCAAGAAATCATCGAGTGGTGCAAGGCCACGCGCATAGCCGTGAGGGACAAAAAATCAGCGAAAAGCGCGGCGACTTGGGGAAAAAAAATCCCTGAGGACTTGTGGGAATTCCGGCAAGAGGAAACTGGGAAAAAAACCGCACGCCAAAAAGAATCCGCCAAGGACAACATACCAACGACAGGAAAAAGGATCTCGTCGAAAGGGAAACGTAACCACGAAACGCCATGCGCGCAAAAGGTAGCCTGGACGCCGTTCTAGGAATCTCTGAGATAAAAAGTCAGACTTGCCGCCGCCCTTCGCGAAGCAGAAAACGCAAGGGCCGTGGGGAAAAGGGGGTGAACGGCGGTAAGAAAACTGACGCCTGCCTCCGCCATCACAAAGTCGGTGTAGCTCGGGGGGAAAGGATCCAAAAGGGGAAAATCCTAAAAAAGAAAGTCCACTCACGCCCGCTGTGAAGCCATGTTCAACCGAAAAAAACGGGGAACACTCTGCACTAGAAAGAATCCTACAGATTCAAGGATCAAGGAAAACCAGCGGCTTGACCGACGACCAACGGCTGGGGGAGAACTTTGAAGAAAAGAAAGGTTTGTGGAACCGACGGGCTCTCTATAAGGAAAATCAACGTCCCCGCGCGTCATCGGGGTCAAGGAGGAGGGTGGAAAGGGAAAAGAGACTACTTCGGGCACAGGCGGACGCGGTACCCTGATAATTGGGGGGACAATCGAACTAGTTCATAAGCCTTTGGCAACTGTCATGGGGGGTGTCTCCCGCAAAACGACCAAGCCGCCTGACGCCTGGTATCGGAAAGGGAGGAAATGATTCAGTCAACAACGAAAATGCCAGCCCCGAAAAGAAACTTGAAGGGGAAAAGCAAGAAACACCATCAAACATAAGCTAGCCCCGGAAACACCATGAGGTTAGACCCGCCCCAGAACGGCCTGTCAATAGAGTGGGGGTGTGGGGGCATTTGGTTCAAAATGAGGACGTGAGATCGGCATTTGGCTACATGAACCGGGAAACCCCGGCGATCGGCCACGAGAACACTTCAACCATAGCACGGCCAAAAGGCCAAGACGGCCCGCCGGACAAAAAAGGGGAATGCGGTACCCGGCAAAAAGGTCGTCACTGCCCCTAGCGTGGGAGCCCCAAAACTGCGAAGGCAAGTTTGCGGGGCGCGGCAAACTAAGGTCCAACCCGAAAACCATCGGTAAAAATGGACAAATAAAATTAGCATCTCGCGTGACTGCAACACTCGGAGAAACTGACTCGCCGCGACCAATTCATCAGGGGTTCGATCCCAAAAAAAAAAACAAAAAAAAAAAAAAAAGCCAAAACCCAGAGGGACCCACCCACGCCCCACGGACAGAGCTAGCGGTGTCTTTCAGGAAAGGAAAAGGGTCTCAAACTCGGGATCCATAACTTAGATGGATTGGTTGAGAAAATATTCCCCGATGTTTCAGGGCCCCCTACGAAAAGGCCAGTTATTGAAAGAAAGCCACCCTGGAGGACCGGGAGCAAGCGAAATCGGCTCCAGATCAAAGCGCGGGGAAGGCATCCCAAATTGAGTAATTTTCTTATAAGGCATCGTCATAAAAAGAATGAAAAAAAAAAAACAGTAATGACCGTCACGCCAAGTCGGGACCGGGGGGGAACCGGCGGCTCTTCGTGATATGAGCGGGGGGGCTTTGGGGAAACTGCACTTCGCTGGTTGGGAAACCGGAATTGCAGTTGACAAAGACGAGCTCATGAGAGAAAAGAAAAAAAACGCCGTGAGAAATGTTGCGCTATTCGGGCGGGTAAAAGATACGTCCGGGAGGTCAGGCACTCATAGCAGGCCATAACAAAATTACAGGGAACATTTTCCCGACTCGTTTTCCACGCTTTAGCATTGTCGAGACGAGGGGGGGAAAAGGGATCGGGACAGGCGGAAGCTAAGTCGACAAGAAAAAAACAAGCCCACACCCCGTGGTGCTGAATAGCAAATAAGGGGGGGGGAGGAAGGCTTATGAATGCCACCTCCAGGGCCCACGTCCCAGCAAAAGGCCCCCCAACGGGGAAAGGAAGAAAGGTGAAGAAGAATAGTCGCACACAGGTTGGCGGGCAACCGTACCTCATGTCGGGCGAAGCAATTTGATTCGATACCGTACGATCACTCTGAGAAGGGTGAAACATCTAGGCCCCCTATCGAAGAAACCTGGCAGATTAAAAAAAAAAAAAGGAGGAAAAAACACTATCGCAGGGCGCACCACGAGGAAGGCATATGTTGGGGCTAACTCCCTATAGAGAAAAGGCCCGTGACCCGTCCCCTTTTGTTCAAACTAAGGGCAAAACTAAAGAGCGAAGGTCGGAAAGGGGAAAGAATTAAAGGGGACGTGTATCCGGTGGTTCACAGGGGGAAGCGGATATCTCACAAAGGAAAAGAGAGTGGCGAAAAAAAAGCACCACCGAAAGAAATCGAAGAAAATATCGGCGGGAACGCGTCGGGTAGATCGCGCAATTAAGTTTGCCAAGGGCCGGGGGCGCAGGGGGGGAGGGGGGAGGCCCTTATGGACGGGGAGGAAACAATAGAAACACCCGATTCCTCGCAGGGTAGCACATCAGATAGCCGCGACAAACTACAGGGTTGATGAAACACGGATGCACACAGGGGATAGCGTGATCGAGGAGGGGACCAACAATTTTTGAAAAAAAAGCCGAAAGATCAGGGCCAAGTAAGGGGAAAAAGAACAAACTTGCGACTTATGCTAGAATGTTCGTGGGGGACTGTGGAAGCTGGTTAAAAAAAGGCAAAAAAAAAAGGTGAACGGGGAAGTTCAGGGCGACACCATAAATCGGGCTCGGTCAGCACGTAATTTGGGGGGGAAGGGGAAGTGTAGGAAACCGCAAATCCTCTCAATAGTCCAGAAAAAAAGGCGATAGACACAAATGCATAAGCGGGGTAAAAGAGAAAAAAATGGCCGGGGGTTTGGGAGGGCCCTAACGCAGACGCGAAGAAGGTAGGTCGTAGAACGATGGCTAAGGGCTAAACCTCAAGTCGCAGAAAGACACCGAAGATGTCAGAGGGGTCAACGTCCCATTCCTGGAAAACGCGCTGAAGTGGCGTGAACTGTGGGGCCGGGGGGGGGTCAACAGAAAAGAGCCGTGGCCAGAAACTGGAAACGACGATCATAGCGTTAGAAAGGAAGCGATGCCTGAAGGGGGCATCACGTCCCGTTTATATGCCTCGCTAGGCGCTTGATAACAGCCGAGTCGCGAAGGCTAGCCCTGAGCCCAGGGGTAGGGATCCGACATCAAAGGGTGGAAAAAAGATCAAAGGGGGGGGAACTGAACACTACTTGAATATTCTTGGCTAAAGGACAACAATCTCTGTTATGAAAAGTTTGGGGGAAAAAGGGTTTGCCGGGATGATGTCGGGGGGCCCGCAAGTCGATCGGAGGGGAAAAAGCATGGGGTAGGGTTCGAGATCGAACCGTATGACGGGAAAAAACTCTGAAAGGATGTCCGAGGGGGGGAAAGAACAATTGTCACTGAATCGGTCAAACGAGAGGGGGGGGGGACACGATGAAGATATTTTCGACTTCACGAAACGAAGGGGGCTAAAATCGAGAGGGTAGGAGAAACAATGCAAAAAAGGCTTTTTCGTCTCGCCCGGGGAAAGGAGGATGCCTGCGAGGGCGCCGGAGGATTAAAACGAAGACATAGGGGCAAGATCGCCTGGGGAAAAACCTTAAAGGGAAACAAGGATCTTCAACTTTCCAAAAAAAAATAACAAAAATGAAAAACCCTAAAAAACCCCATCGAAAATTGAATTACCAAGTTGCTCATCTTCGAGGGCGGAAAACTTGATGTGTGTAGGTGAGGAGTGCCAGTCGCGATAAAGGTCGGTGAATGGCTTGCGAAAAAGGAGCGGGAATAAGGTCCGCCCCTGAAAGCTCGGAAAGGAGAGCGGGAAGAGGCCGCTTGGTCGGGTGGAACACGGAAGGCCAAAGGGAGGCTATGGAGGGGTGCGAAAAAAAAACCTTGAGAGGGGTTACCGCGTTCCTCAAAAAACCTGCGTTGCAGCGTCCGATACAAAGCATCAGGGGGATTCCGATAGAAACCGCGAAACGAAAAAAACCAAAAAAAGGGGACTGGGCCTACTTGATAAAAAAAAAGGTCGAAACCACCGTCGTCGAAACGGCAGCGTGTTCGTCGGACCTCTTTGGGAAGGGACAAAGAGTCATCATGGGGCTTTCAGCTAAGAACGAAAAAGAAGCTTGGCCGATGTGCGCGGGGAAAAAAGGAAAATGGCGGGGAGGGAAAATCGAACGGTTAATCGGACCGGAGTTTGGAATCGGGGGAACAAGGGAGGACACCGGGCTTGTGTCGATGCGGGGTGGCCTGCTTCCTCGGGGGTACTAAAGTCCCGCCGTCATGAGAGACGCTGCCCAAGAGGTCGGTGCTTCTTGACCGACTCGATGCGACGCGGAAAGGCGCTGGGGATGAAAGGCTAACTATTCAATCGACAATAGAACGCGGCGGCCGAAAAAAAAAGGGGAAAAGCAAAACGTTTGGAAAAAAGCGCTGCATCTGGACACATGGCGACGGAAGAAGCAAGGGCGTGGGGGGGAAATGGAAGTTCTCAGACGAATTGGCCGGAGATGTTTCGGGCTGCGGCACCGACGATGCGGCCGGGGCATCACAAAATAAAATTTCTCAATCAGGGGGGCGTCAGAGTTGATGGGAAACTCCCTCATATCGCGAGAAAACTCGCAAGGATTAACGGTTTTTGGACCATAACGAACAGCGAAGGCCGATCGCCATGGTCCAACTATAAGGGGAGGGGAGATCCGACATAGGGGAGGATAGCCTGCAACGAATGCCAGGAAATGGAGAAGGAAAAAGCAAGCTTCGAAGACGACTCATAAACAACCACTCCCTGATCTCCACGCCGTTGGCTCGGTGTGAATCGAAAGACAAGGAATAGGGAATGTCACAGCCAGAGAAAAAAAGAGGGACGACTACATTCACGGGTGGTCATCGGAGACAAAAAGCGAAGGGAAAAGCAGCGAAAAAAAGGTGGAAACGGGGGAGGATCACTTTCCCCGGCGACTCAGAGTCGGCCAACCGTCAAGAACGAGGCGATGCGCAGAGCCACGAAGGAACACTCTTCTCACAACAAGAAAAAGAGAAGAATGGTGTTCGCGTCGAAGCAGGGGACAGACAAACGGCTCGGAAACGGGACAACACTTACGGGGGGGAAGGAGCCCAAAACGAGGTGTTGCGCGCTGGACCAAAGGGGGCGAAGGGACCCACGTGAAGTCTCGGTTTAGAAAAGTCTCGAGAGAATAAGGGCCAGCTCATCGGCAAAAACGGTTAAAAGAGGAGAAACAGAGAAACGGGGATGATGGGTGGAAGAACTTGGGTGTCTGAACGTCTGGGCCGAGAGCGATCCGAGAGAGGGAAAACACTCTGGTGTGAATGACCGCTTCAGAGATAGAGATCGACGCTGCTCTCGACCATGGCGATACGGAAAAATGCAGGGGAGAAAGGAAAAAGCTTTCAAGACTTCAGAGGGGAAGGAATCAGCCTCGGAGCTCGGGTACCACTCACAAAAAGAAAAACAGATTGTCGCCCGACCTGGATGGACCGGCAGCGCGGAAAACAAACCTACACTACCCAAGTATGATCAACCCGATAAACATCAACCACCCAAAAAAGCGGAAACTCGGGAAAAAAAACGAAGATCTCAACGCGGGTGCCTGTACGAGCCGCGGGGGCTGAGGAGGCAAGTCTACCTCATCAGAAGAAAGGAAGCTCCTTCTGCGGCATATAGTGTCAAAGAAAAAAACAAAAATGTCAGGGGGGACTTCGTGATGAATGACGGCAAGGAATGTAACCCCAACGGCCCGCAACAGCAGGGTCGGGAGAGTGGTATGGGTTCCCCAAGCAACCGAGGACGAAGACAGGGTCACCTGTCCGAAACACCGCTGGGAAAATCAATTTTAAAAGACCAAACGTTGCGCAACTGAAGCGAGTGGCATACCGGCGGGCTCGCCGAAAGCCCAGGGTGACGAAGGACAGGGTGCTGGCGTGTGCCTATAAAAAAGGATATGGCCGGTCCGGATTGGGTCCGAAAACGAGGGCTCTACTAAAACGTACCAAGTCCCGGTCGGTCAATCGGGAGTGCTGGTCTCGACAAGGGGAAAAACGAAATCGGGGTTTTTCTGATTAAAGGATCTTTATCAAGGGGGGGAAAAAAGGGAACGAACTCGTAATAAACCGCATGGCCACTCGGTGGGTCAAACCGCAACAACCAAAGACGAAAGGGAAAATGGTTTGAAAGGGAATATCACGGGAAAAAGGGACTTATGGAAAATAAGAGACAAGGCAGGGCCCATGAAAACGACAAGATATCGTCGACTGTCCCACACCTCAAACATAATTTACCCTCAAATGAGCACACCAATTCAAACGTAACAAACCATGACACGAGAATGCGGGTTTGGGGTGCTGGTGGTTCACCTGGAAGCGAATTGGCTGAAACAGGGCCCCCGGCACAAAAAGTTTGTCATAACCCTCCTCAAGGCCCTCGAAAAAACCAGGGCCCGGCGAGACATAACGCTGTTGGAATAAGGCAACAGAAACGGTCTATGGAGAAGCGAGGGAGGTAGCCAACAGAGGAAGAAGTCCAAAAAAAATCGGACCGCATTCAATTGCTGAAAATGGGCTCGCTTCATAAACACCTCGGCGATGCTGAGAACGCAACGAAAGAAAGGGTTGACGAGAGATAACCCGTCACCCATAGGGTAGAAAGTAGATGAGGTCCCAAAAAAACCGTCAACAGCGCCAAAGGACAGAAAAAAGCGGTGGAATTTGGTGAGAATATTACCGTAGTGTTTCAGAACAGGGAAAGAAGTCTCCGAAAAGGGGGGTGTACGTAAGCCAAATGGAGTGATCAACCTCGGGAAAAAAGAGAGAGATCAAAGCGCCAACAGCCTGCATCGAAACACTGGGGAAAAGGCAGGCAAGAGGGGGGGGAAGCAAATTTTCCACAAAAAACACTGACAAAGGCGTTTCCTTGATAGAAAAAAAGGCCGATGTGTAGGGCGCTTGGACAAAACAGCGCCACTTAAGTGTTGTCAACGGGCCGGTGAGAAAAAGAAGGAATCAGTGGCTTCAAAACCTCTACGTTGCGAGTAGGGATATTCGGGGGGAAACGCAATTACGACCGATACCTCGGCCAAGCAGCGTGAAGAAGAAAAAACAATGGGGGTCCTGTCTCGTGCCACCGGGGGAGGGGAAAATACTGGTGCGATTGGATCTTGCACGGAAGCGGGGAAAAAGCAACACAAACCCCCGGAAACTCGTGCTGGGCCGCTTATTCATGGTGTCCCTTCAAAGAAAAAGAAGCTTAGCCAAGGGAAATATCCCAATCAAGGTCCCCCACATCAAAAACAAGTGGGATACTAATTCGCAAACAAGGGGGGGAGGGGTCTGAAGAACTGGTCGATAGGTCTGCGAAGAAGAAAAAGGAACTTGAAAAAACCGCGAAACTGAGGACTAGTAGGAATACCCTCTCCTCATCAAATGTCAGTAGTTTGCCTTTCCTCGTCATGAGAACAAAAAAAAAAAACTAAGAGGTTGTTGGCCTCATGGGGCAGCCAAAAAGCTTTTGGGCAACCCGTCCCTCCTGGAGCTCCCCGGCAAGACTAAAGAGGAGGAAAACGAGCTAACGCGATACCTTGATTTCCGCAGAAGGATAGACGTGAAGAGGCGTGTAGGAAGGGGGGAAAGGTTCAGCGGACTCAAAAAAAACTGAGTAAAAAGTAGGAAAAGGGAAGATTGACAGACACCGGTACAAAAAAGAGAAGAATCTCTCAGGATTCCCCTAGGTCTAGAGAGATGGAAGATTGGAAAACATTAAGTTTGGGACCAAATGAAACGTGGAGGAGGGACGTGGAAAAAAATATAGGGTACGGGGAGCCCAACAAGGGAAAAAAAAAACCTTCGCAAGGAGAGTTGTTCCTGCACGAGGAAGCATACTGGAACGGAGGAGGGGGGGAAAGAAATGAACTCAACGATCGAACGGGGGAGAAAAATGTAACCTCGAAAGCAATGTTTTCCTCTCGCTCAATACGGTGCATCCCAGAAAAAGGGGGGGTTCGAAGCTAGAACTTAGGATCCGTAGGGGGGGGAGTTGACTGGTTCCTGTAACGGGGAAAGAAGATGGAAGGTGGTCAGTCCGCGGGAGAAAACAAATATTCATCACCGGAAAAGAATGGGGTGTGGAGTGTCAAAAAAAGCTTCCGCTGCAAGATCATCGCAAGAAAGAAAAAAGAAGGAATTAAGACAAGGATTTCCCATTAGTGAAAGGGGGGTGTTGGGCAGGAAAACATGAACGCGGAGGGGGGGAATACGGGGGAGGAAAAAAAAACGGGGTTGGGAAAGAAGAGCGAAACTGCCACCGGGCGCGAATGGCCCACCGAGGGGGGAAAAGGGTCTGAAAGGAAAGAAGTGACAAAAGCTTGATAGCATTGAGCAAGCTCTAAAGTCAATCAGACAGGGCAAAGGAAAACCTTGGTTCGGGAAATCCGGCGTCAATTAAAGAGGATCGGGAGTGAAGGGAAGGGAATTTGACGCGCGTGTTGGTTGATCTCGGGAAAATTTCGCGAAGGGCTCCCGATGCATGACGGGTGCGCGACATCAGTTCCGAGCGGTAAAAAATGGCCAAAGAAGGGGGGAAGGGTCGGGTAAATCCAAACGATCTCTGTTGGGCTAAAAGGGGGGCGACACTGTTTTGAAAAGGGGAGGAAGGGCTCCAAGGAGAAAAAGGGAAGAGCTGGAAACCCTGATGAATCAGGTACCTCGGGAAAAGAAAGCTGAAGATCGCCGAGGTTCAGTGATGAAGCGAGCCGGAAACATTGAGGTGACTCGGGAAACCATGGTTTCGTGTGGTCTAAGTGGAAAGTTGGGCGTACGCCCGCGAAGGGGGAGACACATCGAGAAGGGGAAAGACACTGAAGACCGGGGGGGACAAGCTGGGGTGAAAAAAAAGAAGGCATGAAAGCCTTCGGTCTCAAGGTGAGCGAGTGCATCGTGGCTTTTATGGGCCGATCAAGGGGGGGGGATCAAGCGGTAGCCCAAACGGCCGATCTTCAAACTGGTAATCAGAAAGGGGGTGAAAAAAGCAAAACTAAAACAAAAAACAAACAGCTGGGCTGGAGACTAGGGGAGGATGTTGAAATTCTTTGGGAGGGAACCGGTAGTAGGTGTCTGGCTTGCTAGGATCGAGAGGGGGAAAATAAGGGTCCTGAACTTACATCTGGCTCGAATCGCGGGAGGTTGAAAGAAAAAAAGAAAAGGCGGCTGATTAACTAGGGGAGATGGGGTATCAGTCGTCTTACTCGCAAGCCGGGGAATCACCAAGCTTTGCCGTTCGGTCAGCACAAGCCAATTCCTTGAAAGCGGACGACAGCTAGGGAGCTCTCTCTAAAGGGGGAGGGAACAAAAGTAGGGAACCGCTGCAAAAAAAGGGTGGTCTCAGGAAGGGCGTGTTTTCAGGAAGAAGGACGCGATGGGGGGATTAGAAAGACTCATGTAAAAAAAAAAGAGGCCATTGGGAGCAACGTTTGGGGGGGGAACAGAGGTGCTAAGCATGTGTGCAGACAGGGAACGGAGGCGGACCGGAGTGGTAAGCGGGAGAATCAACTGGGAAAGGAAAAAAAACAAACCGACGTGGAAAGGGGGTCTTGACCGCGGGCAAGGAGCCTTCCAGCCGCCGCAATAAACGTCCCCCGGCAAAAGATTGTGCTGTCTGGAAGAGAGGGAGACAGAAAGGTCAAGGCGCTGAGATAGAAAGATCGACAGATTGCCATACGACATATCAAAGCAACCGCGTTGACAGCGGGGGGGGAATGCAAGAAAAACGTGGTGTCGACAGAGGCGATCGCGCATGTCTTGTAGGAAACGGTTGAAAAGCTCCTGTGGGAAGGGTGTCGGTTGGAGACTGCGGGACCCACGATGAAATTATAAGAAAGGCGACAAGAAAAGACGCAAAGTCGTCCAGGATTATATTTGTGAACCACAAACACTAAAAAGAGAGAGGGGAATTGGCTAACGATATGAAGGGAGGGGGGGGGGGCCATCCTAGGGCAGGCAGAGAGGGCCTAGAATAGCGTCGATAGACGCATGAGTGACGCGTCATTCAAAAAGTTCCTTAAAAACGGACTGGAAGAGGGCTCTCTTCAGAAAGACAAAGGAGGGATTAAAAAGGTCTCCAATCATGAGGGAAGAGTCGGTTTAAAGACGCGAAGTCCTGAGCGAGCGTACCCCCTTATGAATCGAGGGAAAACAAAAAGAATTAAGGGTGAAGTCGAATGACAGCCGACAATCAGAGAAAAAGAGGTGTGGCTAAGGTCCCGCAGGATCACTTTCCCCTGCTACGTCGTCGAAAAAGAAGGGAAAGTCCGCACCGCGCAACTCCGCGCTTCGCACGCGGAAGAAAAAGGAAAGAAACAACAATGATTATTATTAAAATAGAAAAGAGAGAAGAGGGAAGGTAAACGCATGGAGAAGGATGAGGAAGGACAAGTCGTTACAATACTAGAGCAGACCGGGGAAGTGGACGCGGTACGGTCAGATAACCCCACCGCGAGGGGGAGAGGGGGGCATGGGAGTTTTCTAGATTCAAAAAGTCGGGGAAGGAGGGGAACAAAGATGAAGAAAGGGCGCGTGCCAAGAGGGACCGGTCCGAGATGAAAAAAAAAAAACAGACGGAGGGGTGAGTGGAGAGGGAATCGCGTTGGGGGTGAGTCTGGGGCAAAGGAGGGGGGTCAGGGCGGGACCCTTGCCAAAAAGTTTAAGAAGGAATAGGGGGAGGAGAAAGCTGCGGGAAGAGAAAGCCGATCGGAAGACGGGGGGCAGGAGGGGTCAAAACCAAACCCGTTCAGAGCAATCTAGGGGCACACGAGATCGAAGTGGGAGGGGCCACTCAGTAAAAAATAGCATTTTCTCCCTCAGAGAAGGGTGAGAAGAATGCATCAGGGTCGGGGGACAGAAGACGCAAGGGGAAATAACGGCAAATGAAAAGATCAACCCGATCAAAGCCCTGCTCGGGACGAGGGAGAACTCTTTCCTAAAAACAAAAGACGTCGAATCTTTTTACGGGGGGGAAAGGTAGCAGATTCGATTGTGTATTGGACCGGTTAGGAAGAGCTCATCAGCGCCTGCCAAAAGAAGAGGAGAATAATCGATGGGACAGGCACAAAAAAAATGAAGAGCGGGCCGTGGGAAAAGCGTTGAGCGGATGGAATGACGCCAGCGCTCCGTCAAAAGGAGGAGTCAGGAAGTCAGTGGGGAAGCGGATGGTGAGCAAAGTCCCAAACTCGTGTCCGAGAAATCCGGGCCACGGTTCGAAACACCGCTGTGCGCACTCCATGAAAAGAAAAAAAACGTAAGAAAACTCGGGTCAAAGAAAACTGCTGTGGCATACCGGGAGTAAACAGCAAAATGCGAATTACGTAACACCGCGCCTTGCCCGACGAAAATTATTGGGGTGGGAAGAAAAAGGGGCAAGGGGGGGGGAAACACGGGGGGAAGGGCACGTAGCCAGGGAAACGACTTCGCGGTGTTCGTCATTCAGGGATCGGGTATCGACGATCAGGCCCCGCAGGGGTTGCTGAGGGAACAAGTACCGCGGATTCAGGAAAGAAAAGGGGGAGATTTAAACCTTGGCCACCTCTCGTGGTGGAGGGAACGGGGGGCAAACCAGCGCGAGGCTCTGACTGTAAGCGATGTGTGTCAGGGCGGAACGTACAAAAGATCCACCCCCCCCCAAAAAAAAAAAAAAAAAAAAAAAAAAAAAAACACAACAAACCACACAACAAAAAAAAAAAAAAAAAAAACCAAGACGTAAGCACAGAAGTCGATAGAGGGAAGGACACTACCATGCCCTCAACATCGGTTCCGACCTCCCAAAAACCAAAAAAAAAAAAGACCAAACACCACACCAAAAAAAAAACAAAAACACCAAAAAACCAACACCCCACCCAACCCACCCCACCACAAAAAAGCAAAAAAAAAAAAAACACAAACAAAAACAAGAAGAGGCACACCAGATTTTCCCGCAACAGAAGATCAAAAAATGCGTTGTTAAGGTGTGTTCACCCTGTCCGATGATAGGGCTTCGGCAGTTTGTTCGGAACGAGGAGGGCCAGGATCGGGCCCGATGACACTGTGTAAGACCCATAAAACATCCGGCCCCTCGCAGGCGCCTGGACGAGACAAACGCTGTCCGGTCGGGGGGGGGGTGGGGGTGGGGGGGTGGTGGTGGGGGGGGGGGGGGGGGGGGGGGGGGGGGGGGGGGGGGGGGGGGGGGGGTTGGTTTTCATGGTCGGGAAGCCCCGGACGGATGTTATCCCCCGTCGCCGCCTTGTCGGGAAAAAAAGAAGGAGTAACCTCAACGCCGAAAACACTGCGAAAATTGAGGAAAAGGATACCGGCTCGCTTATAACTTCTATGGAAAAAAAACGCACCCGGGACATTCATCAAGGGGTAGAAGGGGGGAACACTCACACCACTAGGGGAGCGATGCTATCGATGTCGGCGCCACCGTTAAGGAAAAAGAAATGGTCAAAACCTAATATCGTGGGGGGTTAAAAAGAAGATTAACTACCTAGGGGGCAGCCCCTTTACGGTTCAAGAAGGGTGCGCTACCCGCCACCTTGATAGGAGGGGGAAAAGCAGAAATCTCCAAGAAGAAAAAGGAAGAGCCAAATCCGGTTCTGCAATCGGCGAGTGGAAATCCCGACGACTAAGGTTGCCGTCACGACAAGGAATCCTTTGCCCCTGCACTTGGGGGGGAAGCTGGGGACACATCCACAATGAAGGGGGGGCGCCTTGACAAAGAAAAAGAGGCATCGAGGGGGAACGGGGGGAAGGCAAGTTGCGCTCTGGGGGCAAAATTACGACCGAGGTCGGCCGCTTCTCGAAGAGGAAAACCAGCCCAAACACTAAATAAGGGGGGGAAAAGGGGAACTGGGATGCGTTTCCAACAGAGAGGATTGTCGTCTAGTCTTGCAGCGGAATCTTGGGAAGGACTCACGGCCCCCCCGTACTAAAAGCGGGAAAAAAAGAAAAAAGGGTTTCCTCTCGGACTTGAACGCCAAAGAGGGGGGTTGGCCCCCGGAAGCCAGAGGACCAGTTTAAAGTAGAACAATTTGGATCCGAATAATATGGAAGGGGGACAGCGGATGCAAACCGGAAACTGAGAGAGGTGGAGCTAAGGATTGAATTGGGTGAAAGGGGCGTATCACGCTAATAGGGGGGAAAGAAGGAACACATCAGCCAACTCTGTCAGTTCCAGAGAGGACAGGAAAACCCGCAGGGGAATCGGGGGGGGGAAGAGGGAGATCCCGGTGACCCCGTCTATTTGAAAAAAAAAAAAACACTTGAGGGAAGAAAATAGCTGAACAAGAAAGCTAGCATTTCGGGTCCAGAGGTCGAGGGGGATTACCAAAGAGGTATGCCTTTTGTCAGCGCGAAGTCGATAGGAGAGAAAAAGAGATATTTCCGCCTACAAGGATGACCACCGCATACACGCCCGGCGTCCGAGATAGCATCGATCGGCGTCCCGAAGAAACAAAAAAAAGGGGGGAGAGCTAAATAGGGTGGGGGGTGCATTGGGAGGAAAAGAAAGGGAAGGGAGGGGAGACCCAATATATGGAGGGGAAAAGATCCTCAGATTCGCCCTGGCTAATAGTGTTCACCGCAGGGACGGGGCGCTGAAGAGGTGCCTAAAAAGGAAGGATAGATGACAGACTTTCAACACAGCGAACGTCACTTGGGTGGTTTTGCTCCAGAGACTCCGGGCAAGCCCCAAAAACCGGGTGGGTATACTAGGCGGATCCAAAACGTTCTTAGGATCCGTGATGGGGGGAAGGGCTTGGGACCAAAAAAAAGCTGTGGGGGCAGCGTCGACGAAAAAAAAAGGAAGGGAAGAAAGACAAGGGGTGTGGGGGGGCCGTTAGTCGAACCAAAAACAATCAAAAGTAGTCGATAGACACGCATAAGCGTTGGATCCAAGGAAATGGCCAAATTTAATGGAGAAGAAAGCACGGCAAAGGTCCACGGGGAAGAGGGTAAAGCCGGCTTTAAACTGAAGCACTTAATCGGACTCGAATGCAAAAAAAAGATCGAAAATTTGTCAACGGGATTCCGGGTGACAACACCGAGAATTTGCAGGGGTAATTCAATCGCTACATAGCAAAAAGGGGGAAAAAGGAAACGAATGGATTGCGGAAAATCCAGGCGAAAAGTCGGGAAGACACGGGGGGTGAGGTATCGAGGAAGAGGAAGCACAGAATCGTGGAGATCCAAGGGGGGGGGGAGGAGGTGGATCATTGGCCTTTCAAAGTGCCAAAAAGGAAAAGCAGGTGGCGGTAGAAAGGATCCCGTTGAAAAACTTCTCGTAGAAGCGGGATGGGCCTGCAGTGAATATTCTTTTCACTAAAAAATCTTTATGGGATAAAAAAAATGGGTGCTAAGGGGGGGGGGAAGGAGGAAAACATCAAGCAGACCCGCCGGGGGGGGGGGGGAGGTTGCGAAAAAGGGAAGAATGGTGAGGGAAAAGCGATTCAGAGGGGAAAGAAGGAAAAGGGTTGCATTAGCACCGATCCAGGTGGGTCATTTGGGGGGGGGGGGAAACACCGGGGGGGAGGGCCTGGATTGACGAGAGGGCACTAAAAAGGGAAGAATTAAAAGAACCATCGATCATGGACACTAAACGCGTTGAGGGGGGAGAGGAAAAGGGCGCCTGATGATGGGTAGGAAAACGAAATTCAAGGGAAATCAAGGGGACAATTTTCATCTGGGAAAAGAAGAGGAAAAACCTGTCCTCACGGACAGGGGGACAAAACAAGAAAAACCTCATCGACTCAATTTACAGGCAGTTCTAGGTAGGGAACCATCTGGGGTTCTCATCTTCGAGCAGAAAAAGGGGGTTGCGTTGGTCCCTCAGGAAGTCGACTTGTCGGGGTCATGGGGCGAGTATCAGGGGGAGAACAAAGGGCTACACTTCGCAACGGGTCCTAAAATAAGGAAGTTCAGTCCTACAACAGAGGTGGTCTGGGGGAGATGACCTTTTCGATGGGGGATCACCAAGACACGGGCCGCGGGGTCCGAAAGAAAAGAACTCTGAGGGTGCCGACGTCGAGACCAGCAATCAAAGGACTAACGGGAGAACCGTAGACTTTCAAGTTAGCAAGAGACTCGTGTTCGGACCAAAAACACATGATGCAAATAAAAGACGTGGTAACTTGCGGGGGGTTTCCCTAAAGAGAAAAAGGGGGTTGTAATGAGGCCTACTAAACTTTAGAAAAGCTGTGTCAACGTTTGGTCGGGATGGGCAAAGGGAGAACCGTGAAGGATTCGGTAGGGCCGAAGGTTTTGAGCGATTACCAGACCCAGATGTGAACCGGGAGTAATCCGGATGGAGGGCGGGGGGGGAAGCGGAAAAAGGGGGTCTACATTCAAAACCCTCACGACGTCAACGGACCCAGAAGGGGCAGACAATGAGATTTAGGAAAGAAAGGGCGGAAAAGAGGACGCGGGGAAGTTGAGGTTCGAACCGGGTTCCATAGACAGAGAACGGTCGAGTCCAAAACCGCGGTTGAAAACGCTGCAGGTCCTCGTTGGTGGTCAGGAAAAAAGAGGCAGCGGGGGGATGCAGAGGGGCAAGGGGGGACGGATTGGTGTGAAAAGGTAGCCAACGATTCCGGACATAAAAAAATACCCCGGGAGGGCGACAGAGAAGGGACCTGAGGTAAGATTTTGAATACTAAACTACAGGGATGAGGTAAGAAACTCAGGGATTGGGTGGAAAATCCTGAAGCGGGAACCTATGAAAAAAGGGCCGAAGTCCAGACGAGGACCGCTGGGAACAGGGGTCAACAGGGTAAAAGACTCCCGAGGGAGAGGAGCAAGACGACCAGACACCACAGATCTCCAAAGCTACTTATGGGAAGAGTTGGGGGACCAATCTTGTACCGGACGAGCCGATCGAACGAAAAAACTGGATTCTCTCGAGGGAAAGACTAAACTAGACTTCAAAAGTGGGAAGGTAGAACGCAGAAAACCGCACAAAAAAACGAGGGGGGGAACGGTACCCCCCGCGATCAAGGGAAACTCTTCGAGGAATGAAATAATCCGTGCCTGCTCAAATCACATGCAAAAA
>Ga0179593_1445336_pt1 | contig 27597 bp, 39 predicted proteins | sample CZODoug2_1_08_16_FD_185931 | JGI IMG/M metagenome (GOLD analysis project Ga0179593, IMG submission 185931) | Vadose zone soil fungal communities from Angelo Coast Range Reserve, California, USA - CZODoug2_1_08_16fungal (PacBio error correction) | ecosystem: Environmental > Terrestrial > Soil >...
AACACAGTGGCAGTACAAAACCAAGGTTAAAGGACGTCTTCCAAACCGGTATCGTTTCACAAGGCGCCCCGCAGACATTCAACCATGGAAAGGGGGAAAAACGGCTACCCGCAAAAAAATTGCCGAACAGGTTCCCAAAAGTCGGGGTGGCCGTGGGTATTATCTGAAGCAACGCCGGGGAAAGATCGGGAGGCAATCATGGCCAGTCCAAGGAAGAAGGGGCACATTAATGAAACGGACGCGAATCACCGACCCGTGGAGGTTTTTACCCACCCCGGGGGCCACCATTTTCAAAAAAAATAAAGCCGGCAAAGGGTTGCTCCACGCAGGATGCGGATTGAAATCTTTGCGGAAGGCCACCAAAAAATGCTGGGAAACCAGGTCCTAGAAAACACGGGGTTGGGACCAAAAGCTCTAAGTGGTCAAGGGGAAAGACTAAAACAAAAGGAAAAAATGGGGGCCCGCACCAAAGGACAGGAACCAATTTGGGGCAGTCCAGTACTAAACGGGGTCGTGATTCAGGAGAGGTAAGCCTCCAATCTTTCCACGGGTTTGTAGTACATGTTTGTTGGGGACATGGAAGTCAAGCCAAGTTACACCTCTGTCGGATAGGCCCGCCAGGGGGGCCCAAAGCGCAAGATTCCGTATTTGTGGATGAGACGGAGGGTTAAAGAGGGGAGGGGGGGAAAAAATTGGGACCCGACAGTTGCAGAGTCCCGTCAAGGTCAAACATAGTAAAGATGGTGAAGAGCTGCAACAGAAAGCAAGACGCGAAAGGATTGGGTCGTTGCACGTTCAGGCCCGCCTGAATGTCGGCTGGGTGATTTGTTGACCAATTGGGGAGGTACTCGCCCTCTTCCTGGGAAGGGGGGAGTAAACACGGGGCCGGTCAACAATTAGAAATTGAAAAAGGTTTGAAAAGAAAAGGATCCATGGCACAATGGGTTTAGAATAGGGATCATCGGTTTCAAGGGACGGTCAGGAAAAATTCTAAAAAAGGAAAGGGGGTCTGCCCAGACGAGTAAAACGCACGAGGGGGGGGGGAACGCAGTTCGTGCCGGCCGGTCCACCAGATGGTTGAAGGGAAAACGCAAAAAAGACAAGCCGGGGGGAGGCTAGCGCAATAGCAAGGGGGAGGGGGGAGAAGTGAAGGAAGACGACCATGCGGTGGTTTTGAATGGCGAGCCAAGGTACGGGGGCTGTTCCCAACAGAAGGCACATAACCGATCGACGCGGACAAACTTGGTACGACAGGCCACGTGTGGTCCAAAGCGCGAAAATGTCCACCACCTGGCCATCACAACAAAAAGGGTGGTTCACACGGCAAGAACCGAGACAAGTCCCGGCGAACAACCAAACGGGTGACTTATGGACGAATACCCTGGAAAAGGTGTGGTTGCAGCCTGGCAGAAGGGGGTTCCGAAAACCGGGAAGCCGTGAGCTGCACTGCAGAGATTGCGGCACAAAATACAGATCCGAAAGCGAACCCCCCAAGGGTAGCCGTGCTCCGCCTGCGAAATGACCAAAACCAAAGCAGGTTTATCACAATGGACCTCAGGGGGCTGTTAAAGAGTATTGGGCGATAGGAGCATGATAGAAGTCGAAAAAGTTGTTTACGCGGCGATCAAAGAAAGTTAAAAAGGGTTGGCGAAGACAATGGTGGCGGGGAAAGGACAACGAGGGGGGTGTCCAGAAAGAAATCCTTGGCCCTGGATTGGAGAACGATGAAAAGGGGTCTCATGTGAGAATGGGGGTCCACGCAGGGACCCCTTTGGGAAAAAAATGTGCTGTTCCCAATTTTGGGGGGGAATCCACGGGGGTGGCACATAAAAAACAGGAGAACGAAGTGGGGCGAAATTACCGGCTGAAAAAAAAGTTGTAAGGGCCTGCAGAAGCAGCAACCGCGAAAAAGTTAGGGACATGTATTAGCGGGGGGAGAGGAGAAGGGGCACAACGCCGAAGAAAAAGCGCAGGTCGGGAAGGAAAGGGTGAGTGGGTCACGCGGTTAACCGAAGGAAGGAAATTCACGGATTTCCTCCAACTCTTTTATCAGTACAATAAGGGTACCGTGGCCAGGGCATGGGAAGCGACAACCGGATAAGAAAGGTCATGAACTCCGGTTCACATTTCACCAGAAGGGATGGTTGGTCAAACAGGTGGATAATCCCGTTCAAACAGACACAGGTGATTGCGGGTTTTTGCGGTGGATGTTAAAGGGGTAAAACGTGAGAAGGGGGGTTGGAAACTATCAAAGCCGAAAACAGGTGTGGCACAGACGTGGGCATCTCTCGTCAAAAACGGGCTAACAAAAGTTTTTGTGTCTAAACATGTGATGCGGGATGGGAGGGCAAAGTGCCCCTATAGACCAAGGCATTCGGAGGGACTGTGTGGGGGGGGGATGACGATAAAAAAATCGATATCGCCATAATTACTGGCCAAAAAAACCGAGGTTGGTGATTCCGTTTGCTACAATAGCAGTTTGAGGAACGGGAGTCACGAAGTCTTGTGGGAGCGCGACAAAGAGACGAAAATGTTTAGGAAAAAGGGGGGACACAGAAACCCTTGAAAAGGGTGCCACCTTTCAGGGGACACACCGGGTGGGAAAAGTGAGCCACTTGGGGAAGTGGCCAAAAAGGGACAAATCTGCTCTCACAAAAAAAAACGTTATGATTATGTAGAAAAAGGAAGTGGCCCGTGGGTGGGGGGAATAAAAAACGATGGAAGGAAGGTCCTTAAAGACCGGTGGGTCATTCCATATGACGTGGAAAGGAAAAGGTTGGGGAACGATCGGGGGGGGGAAGGGAAAACTTTCTTATCTTTCGCGTGGGTAAAAAAAATGTAGGGGAATTTCGACGCCAACTCCGCGAAAAAGGGGAAAAGAACACCTCGGCGAAATTGATCGAGGACAAGATGTTTTTCCGCACAAAAACCCGCTCCTATGCGGAAAATCATCAGGGCTCACTGTGGAACGTATAAATTTACACCGTACGGACCCCAACCCGACTGTGAAAAAGGTCATCGCCCACTTCGGGAAGAGGCGGAAGGGGTGTGTCCAGGATAGACAAAACCTGACGGACTCCAACGTGGGCAATCCCAAAAAAAAAAAACGTGGGGGGCCCATTCAGGGTCACGGTGACGGAGGGAAAAAAAAACAGTCAAAAGGAACGCACAACGGGGTGGGGGAACGGGGTGAAAGGAGTTCATGAAAAACCGGGACCGCCGGGGGGGGAGGGGCGGAATAACCTTTTAAAGTGGGACGGCTAACCCAAGAAGAATGAATACGAAAAGTAAGGGAACGTTGCCAAAAAAGAGTGACAAAACTTAAAAAGTAGGGGGTCCTGCGTGTGGACCGTCATCAAAAGTTCCATCTCAAGGAAGCTCAAAAAAAAAAAAAGGGGGGTGGGCGCTTCCATAAAGTGTACAGACACCGCCCCCAGTCCACCGAAAAAAGAATGCAAAAGAAACCGTGTATAAGGCCTGGGCCAGTTTGAACCGGGAATCCCAAAGGGGCAAAGCAGAAATTTTTGAAAATTTAACGGCGGTCACAGATCGGGTCTCCGTTGAACTCCGCCCCACAAATCAACCCAAGGGGGTGATTGTGGGTATTCCACCAGGATTGTTAGGTGAATAACCCCCCTTCGGGGCTGTCGGGACACCTTAAAAAAAAAAAAAAGGAAAGGCGCCGGTCTCCGGAAAAAGCGAAAAGCAAAAACTTCATCCGGCGCCCCAAAAATACCAGAGAAACGCCAGGTTCTCCCAGGTTCAAGGAAGGCGAACGGAAGGGATCCCAACGACCATTGGAGGGCGACTCCCTTATTTCGTGACGGGCGTGGCGACTTTCAGACGAAAGGAGTGACTCTGCATGGCACAAGCACAGGAACTAGCCTGGGGGGAAAAGGAACCCCTGGAAAGGAGGGAAAGGAAAGAAAACAACGGAACCCACGGGCCTGAGTCACAAAAATCTGCAACTGGGGAAAGCCGGGCCTACAAGCCCTGCACGGTGTAAACAGGGGGAGAAACAACAAAAAGCACTGGTGAGGCGGAGGCGCGGACTCTTCCCCCGGGAAAGGAGAGGTCTTACCAAACACCTGTAAGAGCTAATTCGCTAACAAACTGTGGGAGTCAGGGGGTGGGCTTGTCCCATGGTACTGAAAAGAAGGTATCATTCACACACACAACGCCCCCCCGTTCCCAGGGGGCGGAATCCGTATATCCAAAAATCCAAAAGTTCTGAGCGAACTCGGCTCCGCTCCGAAGGGGAAGGGTGGAAAAAAAAAGTCTGTCTTCACCAAACTCAGGGGGTAACAGCTCTCAACCAAGTGGAGGTGAATTCGTGTCTTGGTGTTCGCGATGGGGGGGACCAGAACTTTCTGGGATCGCCCAGTTGAAAGAAACCTTTTGGAAAAAAGGGCCAAGGGAGGAGGGCACCCCTGAAGATAACAGGGACGGGGGGGAAAAAAACGAGACGTGGTTCGGAAAACATGGGTCAGCATGAGGGAACGTTACGCTCACGCAAACGGGCCATGTTCTCTTAAAAAAGGGGACAAAAACAGACAAGAAAGGAAAAAAAAAAAAAAGTGGCCGGAAAAACGCTGCCCAAGCAAGTAACGCAACAAGCACGTGAGCGTCAGGCAAGTCCAAAAAGACAGTGACAAACATCTTGACCTCTGGGGAAACCCTAGGACGAAGAAAAGAAAAAAATCCATCGGACCCCCACGAACAAAAAAAAAGGGGAAGGAAATTCCCCCGCGTGGAACAAAAGGACTAAAAACTAATCCGAACCACACAAAGCATGGGGGATGAAAGCCTGCAGAATTCACAACAAACAATGTACTACATTCAAAGAAAGGGGATGCCTTTTTTACAAAGATCGAACAAAACGGGGTAACTGGGGCAAAGAAAGGGGGGGGCAGTGAATGCCCGGCGTGCAATACGGACCTAGCCGAATGACTCGCCTGAGGCAACGGGGGTGAAAATGGGAAAGTGGAGGGTTGTGGGCAAACTACTGGGTCAAGGGAATGCTCATCAGACATCTGGTTGATGAAACACAAAACCGTTAGCCCTCCTATGGGCAACAGGGGGTGGCGTCTGCCGGTCAACATAAAAAAGGACGGGAGTGCGGACGGGAGGTCCTGAAAGCAGTGGCCCCAAGTTCCGCCATGTCAAATGGGCTCCAGCCTAGACCGAAGGGCGCCTGCGGGGGGGGGGGGGAGATCACTCCCCGGGAACGCGCCAAGGGGGGGGACTTGGGAGGAACAATTTGGTGGGAAGAGCCGGTGTTGACCCTACTGGTACCCAGGGACAATGGACCTCGGCGCACCACGAAAAAAAGAACGCTACTATCTCTCGGACAGAAAGAGAATTCAGTGGGGACGGGGAACAAGTGTTAACGGAAGAAAAAAAAAACAAAAAAAAGGAGGGGAGGGAGGGGAGAAGAGAGAGGAAATGACCAGTTCACTACAAGAAAACCCATGTACTGCGTAATCGGCCGATAGAATGGGTGACCAGCCCGCCCACGGGGAAAAAACCCAACCATGTTTAGGCACCGGAGCAGCGCAAAACAATGGGCCGAAAGTCACCGGCTTGGGGCAACGGTGGAGGGGGTCGACCCCGCGAACGCGCTTTTCCCGGCTCGAGCAGCATGGCCAAGTCACCCGGACAAGGCGGGCATGAGAGGGACACGCTCCCACACAAGAAACCCCAGTTGTTATTTGTGGGGGAAGCCTAAAAAAGACCACCCTTGTACATAAAAGGCGGCAAGTTGCTTCAAAAAAAAAAAAAAAAAAAAAAGCACCAAGGAGGGGGGATGCAAGAGGTGTTCAATTCCGTGCCCAAAGGAGAGAATGATTGAACACGGGAGCAAAAATGAGAATGTCCTGAAAAGCTCTGGGGGCAAACGCCGGGGAAGGGAAAGAACCAGTGGAGCAGCGGACAGGACAACGGAAGTTGGAAAGACGGATCGTAAAAGAAACAGCCTGGTCCCCGTTGCATGGTGGTTGTGGAAAAATCTGGCGTTGGGGCAGGTCATCCAAAGGGCTGGGCGTCGGAAATGTTTGAAAATCAAACAAGGTTGTCCACACTCTCCGACATTCAGGTAAGGTTGGGGGAGGGAGATCGTAGGTGGGGAAAAGGGAAAAGGGGATGGGGGGACCTTGTGAAGTTGCAGCCGTCAAAACCGGACCGGGGGGGGTCACATATGGGGTCCCGATGTTTATCTGTCATGAGCTGCACGCGAAGGGGAATTTTTCGTTGGCTCTTGCAGGGCCGCAGGAGGAGGCAATCAGTGGTGACCATGGTGGTGGCTCCCCAGGGCCACTTGACTGAACTTCAACGTCCCTTCATGAAGTGAATACCGAAATATTCAGTTGTTGGCCAGCATTTCTAGGAAAGGAAAAGGAACTGGAAATGGGAAGAAAAAACAAGTGACCATGATGGAGGAGGCAAACAGGGTGACCAATCCTCTACCAAAGAAGAGGGGGGGTTACGCAGGGGGAAAAAATTTGAACGAGTGTTGGTGGAATAAGCTCAAGAAGGAAAAAAGGGGGGGAGAAAAAAAAAACCCGAGAAAATGGGAAGGGGGACTCAGGGATACGAACGCACCCCCCACCCCACCCCGGGAAGTTTTTGGGATGCTCGGGGGCAATGTATCCAGATGCCAGTGCAACCTCGGAAAAGGGGGAACCGATCGACGCAGGCCGTGGGGTCTACTAGGGACTGTGTCAAAGACCGGCGGGGCGGGCCCCAACCAACTGCCCGCAAGACCACCATGTTTGGGGGGAAAAAAAGAACGGGGAAAACCGGCCCGTCCTTGTAGCCAGGGGAGAAAAACGTTGGCCCCGGGGATTGGGGGGTTCCTCAGCCAGGAAACGTTGGTTGTCACCAAACTTGACCGCCGGGGGTGACCCCTAGGAACGCAACGTGACTGCAAAATCAAGGAAGAACGAATTTGGGGAAATTCGCAAATCGAAAAACATAAGGAAGAAAAAAAGTAGCCGGACGAAAAGGATGGTGACACGAGTCCGACAGTCCCGTGCTTGATCACGAGGGGAAACAAACTGGCTGTGATTCTTTGGGACGACGGATGGAGGCATGGTCAGACGACTAAGGACCGGCAAAAGACAAAAAAAAGGGGGGGCTGGGAAGGGGTTCCAGGGAGCCGACTTTGGGGTCCTTCCTCCACGCTTGGGGGGGGGGGGGCCAGGAAAAAAACTCACCGTGCTGTGATGGGGCAAGACGAAGTACCTCCTCACAATGAAAATAATGCAAAAAGTGTCACGTTTCCACCAAACCGTGGTCCTGGTTCAAAGGGGAACCGTTCACCGACCCCGTAGACATATTGGTAAGAGGTGAAAAAAGGGATGTGACGGTTGCCTTTAAAGGGCTGAGGGAGAGGGCGAACACGCGACGTTAACGCCAGGAAAGGGAACGGGGCGAGTCGGAAACTTCACCGACCAACCAGCCGAAGGTGGACCACGCCGGAGCCGACGTAGGGAGGTATCACCCACGCGGGAGACGGCAAAGCGGCCGGGGGGGTCAAAAGGGCTTGGCAGAGAAAACAAAGGCGCCAGTTAAAAGAAAAAAGTTCAAACCACGGTTTCCCCCACCGGGCTTTTTCAAAGGGGGAAAAGAATGCAAAATTCACACAGAACAGGGTGGAACTGCAGTGTGTGAAAAGTGGGGTGACCGGAAAAAAACGTGGGGACACTGTAAGGGGGTTCGAAAAATCCCCAAAGAGATACATTGGGGAGACGTGGCGAGAATCATCCACGCCCCTACGACAAAACAAGTTGGGGTGTTGGGGCGAAGGTGAATCAGGGTGAGGTTAATTCCCGATTGAGGAAAGTAAAAAAAGGGGAAAAAGTTTCGGAAACACGGAATCCAGAATAGTCCCCTCTCCTTACTTGCGGCCGAGGGGGGGGCGAGGACTTCTCGACCTGCAGGGGCTGACGAATTCACGAAAAGAGTGGTTGGGTATCCGGAGGACAGAGTCCGAATTAAAACCGGAAAGGAAACACGAAACCTGTCCGTGACAAACACGGTCCATCAGGCTGACCACGGAGGGGGAGAGACGGTCGAACCAAAAAAGGTGGTGATTTGTCAAGGTGACAGCCGACCCTATGAAAAAAAAAGGAGGGGGAGGGAAAAAAAAAAGGAGAGAGGCCCCTTTTACAAGTCACAGATAAAATAGTGGGGGGCGCCGGATTTCGAAAATGGTCCGCTTCAAGGGGAAAATGACGGTGACCGTCCTTGAAACGGGGGAACGGGGGAAGGGTGGAAACACAGGGAAAAAACTGTCCAAGGGCACGTACAAACAAATCTTCTGGGGGAAAGTCGGGAAGGGAAATACTGCGAGGCGAAAACCACCTCGGAGGGAAGGGGTTATCGTATAGAGATTAGTGGGGTCCCAACCCCCGCTCGAAGGCGGGGGAGCGACGGCTCAAAAGAAAGAAAGAAGCAAACCGTCGCAAAACAAAACGGTGGAAGCGTGGAAATCGGCAAACCCCACCTTCGGGACCCAATGGGCGTGTGGGGAGCAGGAAACAATTTACACAACTCACGGGACAACAGAAAAAAAATCCAAACACACCCCCGAAAGGAAAACCAACTGTGGTTCTTAAGGAAAAAAAGGAGTCACGTGGACAAAAACGGGTGGGTAAAAAAAAAGGGGTGTAAAAACTCTGGACAGTACCTGGCACCCTGGGGGGAAAAAGACTGCCAAAAGAAAGGCGAACTGGAAGCGTTAAAACGGCTACACAGCGGGTCGAATTAAGTACGAAGTCAAACTGAAAAACGCAAAAAAAAATAAAAAAAGTGGCGGCGGAACCAGGGGGAAAAAGACGGGTGAACCTATCTCCGCCGACAACTCGGGGGGCCCCAAAAAGCGGGGAAGGGTTGGGGAGACTTTTCAGGGAACACCCCTTTAAAAGAAAACGTCAAAGCGTACTAAACTCTGGTTCAAATGGAAAAAATAAAGGGATCCCCAATGGGAAAGAAACGGGGGGGAAATGACACAGGGCAGTAAGACGAAAAACCGGGTATCGCTGCAAGAAGAAAAACCAAAAAAAAAAAAAGGGGAATGTTTGACCGGGGGGACCACCAGGAGTTGGGCGGAGAGCACCAAAAGGTAGGCTGTCCGGCCCCAAGAAACTCTTACGAGGGCAGGGGAACAGCAAAAGGACAAAAAAAGGCGTAATCCGGGACATAGTCTACCGAAGTGCAGGCACCAGGAGATGTTATGCAAAAGGTGAGACAATCAAAGCGGGAGAAGACAAAAGCCGGCGAACTCTGAACGTTGGACGGGGGGAGTCCCCTTGTTTTTTTGTGGGGGGGGGGGGGACTGGGGGGGGGGTCGAGCCCAATGTCAGGTCTAAGGGCCATTGCACTCAAAACGCGAGCACACACCGGAGCAGGCTTTAAAAACGAAACCCCGGTCGGCAGAAACCATTAAAAAATCCGTGACAACGGGGGTGGACCCGGCCTACAGGAATGGCCTTCCAGGGGTGGCAAACACCCGGGTTAATGAAATAGGAGAGGCATTTCCTTGGGAAAGGGGGGCCTCGTTGACCCCACACAGGCAGGGACGATCCTCTCATAGGTGAAAAGGAGGTGGCAGGGGCAGGCCTGTAACGGGAACGACAAGGTCAAACACTGCACACCGGGGCTGCAGTATCCGGATGAAAAACTCAATTGAGAGGGGAGCCTCGATAAACAGAGCAGGGTGGTGAGAATGGTTACGTAAAACAACTGCGGGGTGGGGGAAGAGAAGGGGAGGGGAACTCAACGGAAAACGAGGTCGTGGTTTTCCCAAAGTGGAAAAATCAAGTAAAAAAAAAGAAGTGATCAAATCAAAAAAATTCAGGGGGCGGGGTGGCTACCATTCAAGAGGATTCCATATATCGTAAAAAAGACAAAGAACGCCGTTTTATTTTTGTCAATTCAAGTTCAGGGAAGGAAGCCCTCAGCCCAGGACAGGGGACACGAAAGACCCGAAGAAATGTTCCAACTAGGAAAAAAAAAGCCGTAGGACCGGACGGCCCCGTAAGAACGCCTGGCCAACGTAAGTTACGCGTGGGATCATTGAAGCGACTTGAAAAAAAACAAAATCGAGGGACCTAGTAGGTTTTCAAACAAAGAAGAAAATGGCAAAAAGGGGACGGGACAGGACACAAATCAGGAACATAGCTACAGCAACACCAACCAAACCAAACATTACGGTCAATTCCGGAGCAGCGGACACCGGATGGAAAACAGAAAGCCGAACGCAGCCTGGTGGAGACTCAATGCCACAACAAACCATTTACGGACACGGGCCCCATCGGACGAAGAGCCGAATTCACGAACACGGGGTCGAAGACTGAGTGACATGGGGCAGGGAAACTTACCTGCCACAGAAAGGCCCCCCACACAGGGCATAATGACGCGCTGACAGACAAAACGTGGTAATAAAGAAATTGGGGGAATGCATTTCAAAGCAAAGCATCAACCAACCGTGGTGGGGGGTGAGAGACAAAGCAAACCTGAGACGGGCAAGGTAAGTGGGGAAAGTTGGCGGAGGCAGGGGGACAAAATACCGGGGGGATTGGGGTTACTGAGAATGAGAGGGGGGTAAAAGTTGACTGAAATGCTTCCTATCACGGGAGAAGGGGGAGGGTAAGGAAGAGAATAAAAACAGTCCAACGCCGGGGGAAGGGGAAGGGCCATTTTGCGGTAAGGGAAGGGTTGAAAGGAAGGTTGGACCATGCTGCAGCTCACGGGGAAAAAAACGCTACTATCAGATACGGGAAGATGGGAAAAGACCAATGTGTTTTACTCGGAAAGTCTCAAAAACCAAAACAAAAAAAAACGGAAGGGAGGAGAGGATGAAGATAAAAACAAAGGCCTGCCCCAAACAAGGGTGAATTCGGGATTGATCCAAGGACTTGACAACGCGACCGAAGACAGGCCCAAAGAAGGAAACAAGGCGAGCTAAAATGAAACGCCACTTTGTGACACCGGCTTGGAAAATTTAGGACGCCAAAGAAGAAGCCCTTCCTTAGAGAAGAAGACATGGGGCCGTCAAAAACTAAAAAAATCCGGAGGTTACGACGGAGAAACACTCCCGGACACTTTATGGGTGAACGGCCTGAAGGAAACCCCCGTGTCCATAACGCCGGCCGACGGGGGGGTTTTTTTCTGAAGAGCACCCAGATGCTGGAGGGAGCAAAGCTTATAAGGGCAACACATTCGAATTGAACAAGGTTGGACACACTCCATTCAGGGACGACGGGCCCGTACTGGCAAGAAAGGGGATACAAGGCCCATGGGAGAAATTGAGTCATACCCCCTGGGTCGTGAAAAAGTCAGGGGGGGATAAAAAGAAAAAAAAAAACGGTTGAGTACATGTGGGGTGTGTTCATCAAGGGGAAAGGGCAGGAAAACAGACCCAGGCTGCTGGTCGGAGGGGGGGGGCCCAGCCGGGGTCCAGAAAAGGGGACAGGCAAATTCCGTAAAGGGGGGGGGTGGTCTTATGTTAGTGAACAATGGGGACAATGGGGGGAACCAGTACCAGTTTGCAGAGGAACCCGTCCCAAGGTCAAAAATAGAGGGGGAACCCCGAGGGTGAAGAAAAGGGGCGACCAAGCGGAGTAATGGGTTCCTTGGGGCCATCCGGTCAGCAAGACGTATTTCGTCTTGTCATTGTTGAACCATGTGATGTAAACGCCCATTCCGGAGAGGGCACAGTGTCCTTAATAGAAAAGTGGGGGGAAAACCACGAAAAAGAGTTCGTGGGGGGACCAAGAACAAGGTTCCAAAAGAGGGGGGAAGCATAGTGCCCTGGGAGAAAAGAAAAAAATCCTTAATTGATAGCACGGATCTGGGCCCACGCTAAAGTTGAACGAGTTTGGGCCTAAACGAAAAAAGAAGTGGGAGACGGCACCTTGCACTGAAGCGAAAGCGCCGATGAATGGAGGGTTGACCGATAAGCATACCCAGGCGGGTGGGGTGAATTGAAGGGACCAAAAAAATAAACCTGCAGTACAAACAGTGGCTGCCAAACTCGAAGTCAGGAACGTGGGGAAAAACGGGCCCTTTGTCAGAAAAGCGCGCCTCAAAGCGAAAAACCGTCACAAAGTTTTTGGGACCAACCGGGGGGAAAACAACGGCAGCCCGGAGCAAAAACCAGGTAAACGAAGGGGGGGGAAGGAAGACCCTGGTACAGGGGGGGTGAACCTGAAGACCGGGGTGGGGGCGAAAGAATCTCCTTGAGATGCACTGCCGAGACAAATGGAAGGGGACCCAGGAGAACAACGCCGCCGAAAGTACCGGAGGAAAGCCATCGGGGAAAGAGGGTCTAATCTCCTGGACCCGTTTACTGATAATGGAAAGACACTCTGGGGGGGATGGATCGGATTGGAAAAAAAAGCGATGAAGAGAATCCAGAAAACGGGCAACGCCTACACGCCAAAAGTCAGAGAAAAACGGGGAGAGGTTTGCACGAAAGCACAGAGTGGGAGGGTCCCAACAAAGTGGGTGGCCAGGGAAACTCACCGTGCGGGATGGTGGGCAAGCAAAACTAGAAATAAAAACCTAGCCTGATCTGGAACCCGCCAACCAAGGGGAACCGTTTAACAGGCTGGTTGAAAAATTGGGAACTAAAGACCAGGAGAAACCGGGTTCCGCCTCCAGATTAGTTGGGAATGGTAAAAGGGGGATTCACAAAGGGAGAAAACAGTTAAACTCAGGGATGTCAGGGGGCCGGAGATCGTTCAAAGCTCACGACCCGGACCCGGCAGGACCTTGGATGGGCACGCAGTGGGTCCGAAGAAGGGGAAAAACTTCAAATATTAAGGAGTGGTAGAACACGGCACGCTTACCGTTGCAGGGCCGGTTGCAAGAAAAAACGGCGCAGGTTAAGGAAAAGGGGAGTTGTAAACCGTTTAAAAACCACGGAATTGGTCTCCTTTGGAGGAAGCCCGTTAAAAAATAAACATCAGGGGTTGCGTTTCGTCGAAAGTGGAAAAAAGGGGGTGTTGCAATTGAAGGGAACAAAGGAAGAAATTTGGGCCTAGTTGTGGGGGGAATTGATATCCCACGATCACCGTGGGGTTGGGGGGGCTACAATCAGTGAAGGGAGATGTGAGCAGAAGCATGTCCGGGGGAGCGGGGGTTTAGTGGAAAAAAGAATTCGATCGGAAAGACAACTAACTTGCAGAAGGAGGTGACGGTAATTCAACGTGGTCACGCCTCAAAGCAGTTGGGCAACAGGGTGGGGGAGCAGTAACACTCAAAGAGAGGAACGAGTAGGGGGGGTTTCAATGAAGACCTGTACCGGTTACAAAAAAAAGGGCACCAGGAAGAAAAAAACAAGGGGAAAGGAACTTCATCCACTTTTTGTGGGACAAGGGGGGGGGAAAGAAGACGCTATTAAGCGGATGAGGAGGAAAGAGGGAATATACCCACCTGGAACAACAAAAACAAGGGCGCGTCTTTAAAAGAAAGGGGGGGGGGGGGGTCGTCTTAAGACGGTTGAACAGGAAAAGGGGGGTTCAAGGAACGGAATTAGGAAGGGAGGAACTCACTGTCGCGCGGAAGTTCAAAAAAGCTTGACCTGGGAAAGTCCGCGAAAAGAAAGAGGGAAAACTGGAACGGAAAACACCCTTTACGAAGAAGAGCTTATAAGCACGGGGGGGGGGGGGCAAATATTTTTCATCAAAATCAAAAAAAAAAGACCGAATAGGGCCTTCAAGAGACGACCAAGGGCCCCCACGAAAATCAAAAACGTACGCAAAAAAAAAAACGTGGGGAGGGAATCCATGAGAAAAATTCGCAAGGGTTCTGATGCATAAATTGAACGGACCCCTCAAAAACGGCAAAGGGAAAAAAACACGCCACACCTGGGTCTGGGGAACGGGAAGTATCACAACTGGGAACATCAATTTTAAAAAACGTTGAACGGGCAAAGAAAACAGTAAACTGGGGGGTAGGCACATCAATCCCTAAAAGGGAAGAAGAGTGGAAGGCTCCCCTGTCGGGATAATACTAAGGAAGGGATTAGTCCATCCTGACAGCAACGTGGAGGCCAATTCGGAGGTGGAGCGTAAATATACAGCAAGGCCGAAAGCGAAAGGTCCCCGAGTTGGTGACGAGTCGAAAGCCTTGTAAATAAATCAAAAAAGGTCAGCTTATGCTAAACATCCCCTGGGGGACTACCCACTGGGCGGGTGAAAATTGATCCCAAGGGGGTGAAAGAAAACGGTGGGAAAATGGGACGTCGGGCAAGTATCAAGGACGAAGTATCGACTTGACAAGAAAAACAATGTTCCCAGACGGGGGTGAGTTTTGGAAGGCACCCACAAGCGGGGGTTCTTACCTCCAACAATCCGGCCTGAGTTCAAAAGGAGAGTACCGGCGCCGGCTAAGCGTACCCCGGAAAGGCAGCCGACCAAGACGAGCCCCAAAGGAGGAACTGCACCACCCACCAGGAAGGTTTCAATGGGGGGAAAAATACTTCGCACCAGCACCCTCAACGCCGCAAACAGGCCCCCCACACCCCCAATTTCAGTTTAGGGAGGGGAGGGGGGAGTTTAGGAACGCAATTCGTAACCTGAATGGGAGCTATCACAAAGGCGAAAGAGGTCAGTACCCAACAAACAGGCAGAAGGAGGGACCACGGCAAACTGCTTGCGGAAAAACACTCCGGGGGACAACGGGGTGTGGCAGGGAAAAAAGCAAAGTGGAAGGGGCCACAAACCCGTTAAGCTCGTCAAGGATTCGCGCGCTTTTTGGTTTCTGGAAGGCCGACGGGTCGGAACAAAAGAGGGCCCAGAGGGTCGAGGGAAAAAAAAAAAATGGGGCAAGAAGGGGGTAAGAAAGATTGTATAATTGAAAAGGGATGGCCAACAGGACATTTTGAGGTAAATCCGAGAACCCAAAGACAAGAGGTTCCCCCTTGAGTTATCTCAAAAGGTAGTAATCCCATAACTAGCAAAAAGGTGCGCAGGTGGGGAAAACCTGGTTGGGGCACACCAACCATGGGAAGAAAAACAACGGAGGTCCGCAAAAGGCGGCGTGGTTCAGCGCCCAAGCCTGGGGGGGGACAGACTTCTATACTCCACAGGGAACGGGGGGTTGGGGGCAAAGGTGAAAAAAAGTGATTAAATAGCCCCGGAACATGGGGAAGGCCAGAAACCTCTGGGCGGGACCACTTTTTGCAAGGGGAAGTCATGCGGACGTGATCTCAATACCATACCATGGGCGAGACTCACAAAAGGGGTTCAACAGACAAGGCCCGAATCAGGAACCGGGACCGGGAAACGCTGGCCACAGGAAAAAATTACACGCGACGGGAAGATCATACAGCAAAAGGCAAAAAAATCGGAATATAGGTCGGACGGGAAAACGCCTGCAACGCTACAAAAGAAGGCCAATCGTCAACCTACCTTCAGCAAAAAAAAAGTACGGAAGGCGCCCCGCCCAGGGAGGGAAAAGAGAAGGACTCATAAAATGGGATCACGAAAAAGCAGAAAAGGGGCAAACACAACAACCAGGTACACACCGCCCCAAATGGAAAAGCGTTAAGAACCGACAGAAAAACGACAACGGGGGACTCCATACCACATTGCCAGAAAAAAAAGGTCCCCAGATCGTTGGCAAAGAAAAACTGCCTTGTGAGCATGAAAAGGAACGCCGCAGAAACTTGGGGAAATCATTTTCGAATGTTTTTTCACGGAACGTTGCCACACATGGGGGGGGGATGCATAAAAAAAAAAAAACTCTGGGGAGGGGAAAAAAGCAACCCGGGTCGCAGGGAGGGGACAAACGGGTGGCACACAAAAATCACGGTTACAACAATACGGTGTGACGGAGCGAGGCGAGATATCGAGTGAAGGCAATGAATGGACTGCCTCTCCGAACAGCGGCAAAAAAAGATCTCCCGAAAAAGGCCCTGTAATGGGGGTGAGGCAGGTTGAAGAAAAAGAGTTGTGTGATATTGAGAGACGAAAAACGGGAAAGATAAAAACTAGTCGACGGGACTAAGGTGGTTTTGACGGCACTTGTTTTCGACCTCATCAAGAAAAAAAAAAAAAACAACGGGATGAGAGGAAAAAGAAAAAGGAAAGATAAACATTTAAAAACTCCAAAAACAGGTTGGAGGAGCGTCACTAGAAAAAGCGTGCCAAGAGGGGGAGGAGCAGCCCCCCACCAATGTATAACCGGGGGGGCATCCGAGCAATGTTGAAAAAAGACAAAAAACGGCCGGGGTGGGGGCCTTGGATGAGAGGGAAAGACACCCCCGCTCCGGGCCCGGAATCGAGCAAAATGGCAAAAGGACTACCTGTTGAGGGACTACCAAAGAGACAACCGAAAAAAACGTTTATTTGGGGGAACGAACTAACAAAGTGAACATACGCCGCTAACGGGGGGTGCCTCAACAATTACTGGAGGAGCAAGAGGAAAGTAAGGGGGAACCCACAAAGAATGATTTGGGACACGGTGGACCAGAGTTAGGGTCCTTCACGGCCGGTTTAAAAGCAGGAAGGGAAACAGTGCCCATTGAGAGCAAAGGACAGGAAAAAAAAACCCGTGGGGATGGGGGGAAAAAGGACAGACAAAAGAAAAAGAGTCCGGGTGAGTACATGTGGGGGTATACTGGGAACAGGCGGAGTGAAAAATAGGGTCAAAAAAACAAGCGAAAGAAGAATCCGTAATTGTTGGGCGGGGGGAAAGAAAAGAGTAGGTATATGGGAATTGTGGGGGGAATGGGTACCAAGTCAAAATTGGCATAGGAAAGGGACCCGGGGTTGGAACACCCAAGAATGGGGAGAGCATCAAGCTAAAAAAACAAAAAAAATGAATGGACGGGTGTGGGAAAGCGTGCAGCCCGCCGGATTCGAAGGGCTGTTTGTTGACCAAAGGGTGGAGGGAAACTAGACCCCATGGCGGGCAGGGGAGCTAAAAAATAAAGGAGGATAAGCGGAAAGAGGACGGGGGTAAGCATGGGGAAAAAAAAAGAGGGAGACAAGACATAGTAGGGAAAGAGAGAGGGGGAGACCGAGAGGAAGGATAGAGGGGGAATCAGCTGAGGGAAGATGATGTAGGGGAGGGAAAGGATCGTCGAGACAGAAAAGGAGGTGAGGTGGCATGGGGGTGCGGGAAAGAGTAGAGGCGGAGAAACGGGCGTAAGAACGTGAAAGGGAGAGGGGGAAAGAATTTGGAGCACCTGTCCCCTGAATTTTCGCATCAAAGAATGAGAGGAACCACTCTCAAACCAAGACGCTTTGCCAAATTGTTGGAGAAAACGGTCACCTCTGGGGTGAAGAAAAAGGAGAACCCATGCCATCTTGGAAAATGTGGAGCCGCCGAGAAATTGTTCTGTGGGGGAAGCAAGGGGGGGCAAGTACCGACCCACTTGCGTGTGTGGAAAAAAGTTTTGTTGCTTTTTGGTTTTGTTTTTGTTTGTTGTTTTTTTTTTTTTTTTGTTTGGGGGTTTTGTGTGTGGTTGTTGTGTGGTTGGGTTGGGGGGATTGTACTAGAATTGTTTTTTTTGTGAGTTGTTATTTTAGTTTTATTTTTGTTTTGGTTGGGTGTGTGGTTTTTGTTTTGGGTTTTAGGTTGGGTGGGGGATCGTTCGTTATCAGCTGGAAAAACCTGAGGACACATAAGCCTTCGGAAAAAAAGCTCTGCCGGGGGGGACCAGGGAAGATTTAAGGGGTGACATGAAGAAAAGGAGGAAGGGCCACTGCGGAAGAGCTACCATTGGGGGTGCCACAGGACCACCTGACAAGACATTTATCAATTCCACCAAACCAACTTGTGGACCAGGGATTGGTCTAATGAAACGGGGTACATTTTTGTGACAACAGAAGTGGTGTCGGGAAAAAACGACTCTTCCCAGGGAAAAAGACTGAACATTCTATAAAAAAAAGGGGGGTGCGTCAGCCCAAGCCCGCAAAGCTTAAAAGGTAACAGGTCGCCACCGAAAATTGATTCCTCCAAGTCAGGGTGTGGGTAAAGCAGCAGGGGAGGAGCATGGGGGGCGCGAAGTAGAGGTGAGAAGGGGAAGGTCCCCAGCCAGAAGGCCCCGGCAACGCCGGTCAAAGAGGGTACTGTGGCATAGCACAAAGATGGGGGGAGTGTCCCTGGTCCGGTAAACAAGCAAGGTGCTGGGTGGGTCAAAAAGCATAAACAGGCAGAGGAATAATGACCCTGGGAACCGGGAACACCTGTCATGGGAAAATTGGGGAGATACCTTTCAGAATAACCAAGTGGGAAAAAACGGGGAAGTGTGAGTTCTGGAAATGGTTCGGGTGGGAAGGTAAGTAGAGATGACCACCACAGACTTGGCGAACAATGTTCGGAAGAGAAAGTCACTGGGCGAAACGCCCCGTGCCGACGGGGGATTGTGGGGGTCCCAGGGGGACGAAAAAGAAAACTGGAATGAATCCTGCCAACGCACTGTAGGACAGAAAAAAGGGACAGGGGGCAGGGTCTTTGGCAAGCAAGACACCGAGGGGAAAAAGGGGACCGATGCAAACGGGGTACCCACCGGCCTAAAAAGAGGGGAGAAGAACCAGGGGCCACACAGACCAGGGTGGGACTGGACCGTGTTTGGTCTTGGGGCGGGGACCGGGACCTTTGTGAAGGGGGCTGATCACGCACCTCCGGCAATTTTGGCCGACTGGGAGGCAACGGTTGGTGGGGTCCTACTGTTATTAGGGGTATTCTTTATGGCATGAGAAAGGAAGAGGGAGGAGGGGGGTTGATTACCAAAAGAAAGTCAAAAATATGGCCTACCTGTGAGCAGAGGTGGCAATGGCCCGTCGCCTAGGAAGAACAGTTCTTAGAAGTCACGCAATCTTTTTTGGGGGGAAGCGCGGACAAGAAGGGGAAGGGGTCCAAGAACGTTAAAAAGAAAAAGAAACAGGCAACCAGGTCAAATCAAATGAAGGCCCCCGGAAATGGAAAAAAATTTTTGGTGAGGGCAAAGGAAAGCTCTCAGAAAACAACAAAAAACGGAGGAGAGAGGGGGGGAACTGGGGACAATCACCCTTGGAGGAAAGGAAAATTCCAGGGGAAAGGGCAAGGGACTTGACCGGTACACATTGGGCAACGGGGGGGGGAAAAAATCGGGAAGTAAAGCGGGGGAGCGCCTTCCAAAAAGACTCGTGACTCCGACCCGAAAAAAAGGGAGGCGCGTTTCCAGGAACCAAAACCACTGCGCAACTAAGGAGGGAAGGGGCGAAATCTATCGTCAAAAAAAAAGATCAAATCGGGAATCATAGGCGCACCTTCAAAACGATACAAAAACCGGGGTCACACAAAAAAAACGTTCTCCGGGGGCAAAAGACCTCGGCCAATAACAAAACGAAATTCCGGAGGGGGGGGGAGGAAGAAAAAAACTTCAAGGACCAACGGTCAAACAAACTCCAAACCCTGGACAATTCAATGGCTGGGAACGGGGGATTCGAAACTAAAAAAGGTGGCAAAGGTGAAAGTAGGGCACAGGAACTTCAGGGGTCGCTGAACCAAGCAATGGACAAAAGGGAAGAGTGACGAACTAAAAGGATGGTGAAGGGATAAATCAGGAGTTCCGCGCGGGGACACATCAAAAGGTAGGGGAAGGAGGGCCGAAATGGGAAGAGGATCAAGACACAATGGGCCGAACGCTTTGGAACAAGGATACAAAATTCGCATAAAGCTTGGGGAAAAAAAAGAAAGAAAAGAAAACAGAACGTCCCCCCCATCAAGTAAATCAGACACTTCGAGCCGGGGGGGGGGGGAAAAAGGTTATACCAGGGTGAAAACATTGAAGGGAAAAACGGTTGAACTTGCTTTAAAGTGAGAAACATTTCGAAGGAAAAAGTCACGTGGGAAGACAAGCAGTGGTGAAGGCAAACAAGCAGTGGAAAAAGGGGGTAAAAAAGCACCACTTAGTCTTCGGAATGTAACTCTTACTTAACTTCGCAATGTGCCGAGCAATAAGAGAAGAAGCTCTATCAAATCACTAAGATCTGGGGCCAAGAAGTACAAAAGGTCGCGGTCAACTTGAAAGAATTAAAAGAAATATTATCCCATCGGCGAGAAACGGGAAGACCTTTGCAAAGGCGACGTGGGAGGGGGGCCTTACAAAAATTGTTACTGTCCCGAGGGGAACCTCCCTACAGGGGAGAGCAAGGGTGGGAAACGACCAACGCGGCTGGAAGGACGTAAAAAAAAGGAACAATGGACTTCCAAAACAATACACGTGCAAACGGGGTTTCCGGGACTACATACCTGGGAAAAGGTTTTCAAGGGGGGCAACACCTTGGAGATATGGAAAAAGTGGGGGGGCGGAGGGAACGAGTTCTTGGAAAAATGCATACGTTTTAGGACAAGCAACCACGTCTATTCACTCATGGACAGCCAGGTTTTAAAAAACGAAGGATAGTGAACAGAAGTTCACACACGACAATGGTCGGCGCTCCCGCAGAAAACAATGGGGTGAAAAAGGTCGCGATAGACTCCATTAAGGGACGCCCCTTTCTTGACAACACAAAGAGACGGTGGGGAAAAACCCGACAAAGATTAAAAACCTGGCGTAACAGAGGAGTGGGTGTGACCAGCTCTGGGGGAACACGGAGAGTAGGGGGGGGGAAAAAATCAGAAAGGTCCGTAACTTGGGCCCTAGAAACAAAGGGGACCATGAAAGGAGGAAAACCGACTCAAGGTCGTAAGGGGGGGGTAAATAGAAAGGAAGGGAAACGGAAAGAATCAGAGAAACTTGCCATGTAGTACCTCAAAAAGGGAAAAAAACGAACAAAAAGACAGAAAATCCTTCACAAGGAAAGCTGCGTGAAAAAAAAAAAAAAACAAAAAAAGAAAAGGGTGAAGCCGCTAAATAAGAGAGATTCACATCGGGGGAACCTATAGTGTGTTAAAAAACCCGGACGGAACCAGGCAAAGGCTGCAAGTTCCCACCATCCGTTCACCAAGGTCTGATAAAGAAAACAAATTACTTAATCTACAAGATGGGGGACCACCGGAAGGGACCTCCGCGCAGCCCCTGGGGAAAGGACGACAAAACAACCAAAGGGAAAACAGGGGCCAAAAAAAGCTGAAGATCCGAAAAAAAGACATACAAAGTTAAAGAAAAAGAATGAGGAAATTTCAATTACCTTGGTCCGGCGTCCAAGGGGCAGGGAAGGCCTGCGACACAGGGGGCGAAAAATTGGGCAATAAAGTGAGAAAAATGTGCCCTGTCACGGACCAAGCAGAAAAGAAGCAAACGGGGATGAAGAACACCGAAGGCCAGGCGTAATGTGCAAACGGGGGCGGCTGCCAAGGGGGAAACAATAACGTGGTCAAAAAGTAGTGGTCTCTTAGGAAAGAAAAAAGGAAAGAGGGGGTCAGTGAAAAGGTCCATGGCTGCTACAGGGCGGGGGGGGGAGAGGAAGACAAAAGTCAAGAAAGGACGGTTTGACAAAAGCAAGTTAACCGTCAATCGGGGTTTAATACATGTGGAATTGCTTTCCCAGAGGGGGACCGGGATTCCGCCGCGCTCCTACTAGCGACATAACTAGAACGGTGGTTTGGTGACTGGGGGAAACTGGGTTAATATCTCCTCATCAAAAAGAAAAAAAGGAGTAGGGGGTAGAATATATAGGGACGAGCAGTTGACGGAACAACATGTAATTATATCGCGTAGTATCCGTGGAAAAGCAGAGAAAGGTCAGCGGCAAAACAAAAACCAGGGGAAAAAAACCCTTCTGAGGGGGGGCCAAATGGAGACCCCCCGTACGGGGAAATTGGGCAAAAGGGGGGGGAAGATCTCGCACATCAAGGAAATCATCATCATTTCAAGGAAAAAAGAAGAATCGGCAATTATCCTCAATCCGTATTTGTGGGGGAAACGCCGCCCGCCAAACCCTTTTCAAAACATCGTCCGGCGACGTTGGGTTGAAAATCACACAAGGAGGTATGAGTGAAAGGAAAGGAAACCAAAATTCGAGGGGTTGAAAAACACGTTTGAAAAACAAGAAAATCATTCGTGTCAAATGGAAAAAACGGCCAAAGGACCTGGAAAAGAAACGGCACCAATTTTAGAAGAGTCAAGTAAAACCAAAAGAGGGGTGATGAGAAGAGGTAGAAGCTAAAGAGGGAAAGTGTATACATTGTTGTGGGATATGACGGGGGGTGCGTAGGGAGGTTCCAGAACAAGGTGGTCAAACCTCGCTCGAATGACGTAAGGGGGGTCTTAGATAAGTGAGATGGGAAAAATTGCCCAGGGAAGGGGCAAAACGGAGCCCGGGGGGGAGGGTCAAACCATATAGGGAAAAGGGTGGGGAGCTGCAAAACGAATGTCAGTTTTGTTTAAAAAAGCGTGGAAACCTAAAAGATTACGGAGGGGGGGAGGGTTTGTTTTGGAAAACATGTTGATGTGAGAAGCCCAAAGCGGCTGGAAGTGAAAGTTACAAACGGCGGAGATTGAAAGTTTTCCGAAAAGAGTAAAGGTTGAATGTTCATAGGGAAGTCCGATTGCCCTTAACAATCCCGGAAATGGGATATCAAAAAAGGGAAAGAGGAAACACCATAAAGCAGAAAGAAAAGGAGGGGAAACGCAGGTTGGGTCCAAAACCGGCGCCGGGGGTACACAGTTGGTGGGGGGGGAGAAGAGCAAAATACGGAGGAAACGAGAAAAAACAATAGAAAAAAAAATGTGGAGGTGGGATCCAGGGGATAAGCGACCAGTGGGCGGGTTTAAAAGGGACCTAAGGGAAATGAAGACACTGGCAAAAATCCCACAGGGGGGAGGGAAAGTCTCGCGCTAACGTGGTCGAAAGAAGAACATGTTCCGAAAGCGCGCAAAGGCAACAGAGCTTAAAAAGGGTTTTGGGGGGGACAAAAAACAACGAAACAAAATGCGGAGAAACGGTAGAAAAAAAACCATTGCCCGGAAATTGGGGTGAAAAGACCCTTGAAGTTGGGGTTGAGAAAGGGCCACGGGGTGGGTCCCGACCAACCTGAAGCCGGGAAAAAGAACTTTCCAAATGCCGAGGAACGAAATTTGACGGTGATCCAACAGAAAAACGGAACTCAGAAAAGTCGCACGGCCCAAACCGTGCTAATCAACGGGGGACCTTCCGTTGTAGCACATTTAGAGCGAAGTTTGGGTGAGGGGGGATTTGGGGAGCTGAAGGATGAGGGTTCCGCTCGACGGAAAGGGCCAGTCATCGGGGGTAAGGGTTTCCCAGAAGAAAAGTGTTCTGTCCGCACCCAAACGACGGGGGAACTCAAACAGAAACGGTGCTTGGGGTTTGGGCAACAGGGAGAACCTTCCGCCAGGATAATGCACGCAGGGGGGTTCACCAAACAGGTCGGGGGGAAAAAAAAGAATCCCGTTAAAGACACCCGAGAAACACGGGGAATGGGTGGTCGCCAGGCCCGACGGGGAAAACGTTGCCATTTGTCAAGGGCGGCGAAGTCCCAAACAAGCGGGAGATGGACGGCCGAGGTCGGCAGAGAATAGGGCAGGAAACCGTACAACGACGGCACAGGACGTGATTGTGCTGGCCGAAGCAAGACGGAGAGCCACCAGGGCGGGGTAAGAAAACCCTTCAAGGGGGCGGGGCAAGGGGAGGCTTTCACAAGGGACAAAACCTTGAACCAAGTGGGAGGGGGGACCGACCGTGTTCACCGGGTCAGGGGAAACCGTCGGGTGTTTCAAGGGGGTTAAGAGAAGAAGTTTCCAACATTTACCTCAGTGTGTTGCCTTTGTGACCGTGTGACAACAGTGAGGTGGCAGAAGTAACACACCCGGGACCTACCCAGTGGAAGCGTGGGGGGGAGAAACAACAAACTCGGAAAATTGGTTGTAAAAAAACAGGTGGACTTTGAAGGGGCGCCGATGGCCCGAACCTGACAGGAGACGGGGGGTTTTTTAGGGGCAAAAACGCTAAGAGAGAGAGACACTACATTTACCTCCGATTTTTTCCTTCCTTTGCGCAGGAGCAGGTTCGGTGACACGAAGCCCTGTTGGGGGGTGGGGGTTTAAAAGAAAACACCAGAAAGACAAGGAAAAAAGAATCACGATGAAAGTTGGACGAAAATTTTACAAGGCACGTTGGAATAGGTTGTAACCACCTTGGTGGAGGGGACTAAAGGCAAAAGGGGGGGGTGGTGGTTCAAATCGGGAGATAAACAACAACGTATTGGAGAAAGGCCCAAGTGTGGAAACCCACAAGAAAACGGGGGAAAGCAGGGGACCTTGGTCAATACCGGGTGGGGGAAAGGCCAAAGTAAAACTTTTGAAAGGTAAAAGGGGGGGAGAAAAAATCGGAACGGTGGAAAACTTCGGAGCACACTTCGTACGTTCAAAAAAAAGACTTCTGAAAATTAACAGACTGCAAACGGGGACAAGCCAACTAAAAGGGGAAAGACGAACAAAAGAGAGAATAATGATATAGAAGTCGTGTTTCATGCAACGACGAGGTAAAAATGCAACTCCATGCCAAGGACAACATAACAGAAAAAAACAAAGTCAGACCAACAAAGGTGAGCGTGTCGAGATCGTCCCAAAACAGTCGGGGGCCAAAAAAAAAAAAGGTCAAAAAGAGTGGGGGCCGATGAAAAAACCCTTGCCGGAAACAACAAGGGGGAACCAACCAGCAAAACGCAAAAACGGGAAAAAGAACATGTGGGAAAGGAAATGTCTCAACAAAAGGGGGAGAAAAGTGGAAGTGGGAAACGCTTTCGTACACTGGAAGGGCCGGTGCAAAAAGAGCCCTGCCAAAGGTTAAGTAAGGCGAAACCAAAACGGGGGGCTGGATGACTACTCGGAATTCGTCCAGAGGAGGTGACACAAAGTTAGCCGAAGCCGGGGACTTTGAAGAGAGGACTCGAAGAAACCATAAGTAGGGAAAGCGACTTTGACGCAGCAACTTTACATCCAACGAAAGCAAGGGAATGCTAAAAAAAGGGTCGGGAACAACAGTGGGGGGTCACACAGTTTTGAGAAACATGGGAAAAACACGTTTTTGACCAGGAGGGGACAGTATAGTCGCCGGTAAAAATGAAGGACAGATGGGGGCCAATACAAGACAACTCAAAAGGTTGGTGGTAAGAAAAAAAGTGGAGAAAACCAATCCGTCAGGAGGGGGGACCAAGAAACGGACCTGGGGACTACGCACAGGGGAGAGAGGACCGTCCGGAGAAAAGATCAAAAGGCGCGCCGACCGACAAAACAGGGCAGGAGAGGTGGTGATCAAATCAACGACAAAAAAAATTCTCAAAAGCAGTCTACCGGGGGATAAATTCTGGGAGGCGTTTCTCTGGAGGGAAAAAGGACTGACTTGGGGGGAATTGAAGAAAATGTCAAAAGCCTGGGTGAACTACACACAAAGGCGCAGGAGTTAAAAAAACTTCCAAAAACGGTCAACAGGGTCCAACAATAAGTGCAAGTGGTGGGGGCTCCTTCAAAAATTACAATCGAACGGTGCTGGGAAACAAGCGTTAAATCTTCCATTGGACGGCAGAGAAATTTTCAAATTGGAAAAAAAAGGACGACTTGGAACAAAGAAACGGGGCCTCCTTTTCGAGTCCCGCAGGACGTTGGGCGAGGGGGGGGTAAGGTTCCATTATACTTGAAAACAGGAGCCAAGTTAACCACACCAGACAGGGAAAAAGGGGTTTAAGTCTGGATCAAAAAGCGAATGGGGGAACTTCTTTCTCAAGATCAAAAAACCGATGCAGTTTTGCGACTGTCGGTCACCCACTCAGTGAACTGGACACGAACAAAACTGGACGCTTCAAAAAAAAGGGACCCCGTGTGTTCGTGGGGCAGATCTTGAGGTGATGTCCAGGAAGTAACGGTGACTATACAGGTCAATCCGATCTGAAAGGAGGGCCAACGACGAACATTTCAAAAGAAAATGGGGACAAATCATCAAGAGTGAGGAAGGGGGGAGACTCAAAAACCCTCCCACGGGAGAAGGACCGAAATGGGTGACAAAAACGACAAACGAATCCGGAGCCGCAGTTTCCAAACGAAAAAAGGTCTAACGCCGTAAAAAAAAAGGCAGAGAGGAAAATTGCCCATCTCGGACAAGGGGGGGTGAAACAAGCCTGGAAGGAGGAAAACCGGGGGGAACGGGAAGGCAAAGACACAGATCACCAATAAGAGAAGCGACGGAAAGGACGCATCCTTGGACACCAGCGGGATCCTAAGGCAAAGAACATGTGATAAACCGCCAAATAATCAACACAAAAAAATACAAAAAAAATAGACACAGGGGGGGAGGAAAAGAAAAGCCCCAGAAAGAACTAAAACCTGGGTGATTAATACATCCAAGGGGCAGGTGCACCCTTGTAGGAGGCCATACGAAACGGGGGGGGACATGACTTACGCCAGATTACTCAAGCGTGGGAAACTAAAAATGGGGGGGGGGCAAAAGGTCCATTAGACAAGGAGACCACACAATAGGGGGACATATTGATTTGAGCAAACGGATCAAGGGGGAGTTATGGGTTGCACTTTTGGGGGGGCTTAAAATGGAGGTCCGTAGTGCCTACTATAATGAAAAGAGGTCTTGTTTGACTACCATGAGGGCGGAGGCCAGGGGAAGCGAAAAGTGGCGGGAAGTCACCCACCGGGGAAACTCCCAGGGGGTGAGACAAGTTGAGCGAGCTGGTGCAATACAGATGGGGGCATGCGTGCCAGAATCGGACTAAAGTGAAAGAATGACGAATGCCTTGGGTTTGGAAAAGAAAACTGTGGGTTGAATAACACTCCTCAAAACCAAACAAGACTTATTGGGGTAAATAGATATCACATTCCGGAACAAAAAAAAAACCAGTAGGACCTGTATCTGTGAGGGATAGGTATCTTTTCAGAACGCGGAAATCGGGAAAACCCCAAAGGTAGGTGAAAACCTGACCCTTACGCACACAGAAAAAAATGCCGCAAACCTGCGTGGGGGGCCGTGGATTATCTAAGAAAAGAACCCGCAGTAAGGATCCGCAGGGGCAAATGGAATTTAAAAAATAACGGCGGGATTAAAAAAACGCGCACCGTTTTGAGTGTTGAAACATCCAAACAGGGACGAAAACCAAGGTGACATACAGACCGGCAGGAGTTTTTGCTCAAACAAAAAAAGGGAGGAATGAGGAAAAGGCTTGAAAAATGAAAGGTGTTCCCAGAAAAGGAGGAAGGTTGAAAAAATGAGGGAGGGGCCGGTCGGTAAAAAAAATGTCCTGAAGGACAGGAGCCGGGAAAGGACCGGCCCGTGAGGTCCCAGGGACGAAACCCTGGTGGTCGGGTGAATTCGGAGCGTTAAGCCTTCAAAAGAGGGGAAAGTGGTATACAGGGTTGGGGCAGGACACGCCGGAAAACATCCAAAAGCGAACGGGGGAAAATAGTTCAAAAAAGGAAACAGAGAGAAAAGACGGAACGTGGTGGGGGGGAAGGAGTGGTGAGGATGGGGAGGTGACCCCTGTACAGTGTGGAAGCCCGAAAAAGTCCGGGTCAACAATAGAAGGGGTCCAAGATGGGTGGAAAAAGAAAATTAGGGTCCCACGAAGGTAAGTGGGTAGGGGTTGGGGCCAGCGTTTCACCGTAGGGAGTGGTCGGTTGTGTTAAAAGGG
>Ga0179593_1531706_pt1 | contig 27597 bp, 39 predicted proteins | sample CZODoug2_1_08_16_FD_185931 | JGI IMG/M metagenome (GOLD analysis project Ga0179593, IMG submission 185931) | Vadose zone soil fungal communities from Angelo Coast Range Reserve, California, USA - CZODoug2_1_08_16fungal (PacBio error correction) | ecosystem: Environmental > Terrestrial > Soil >...
ATTTTGAACAAGGGAAGGAGGACCAAATCTTCTTCTACCAAGGGGTGAGGGGGGCGCGCGGAGAATTACTTCACCTTCAAAACTGGGACATGCCCTACTACTCCCAGACAAAGCGTCTCGATGGAGATCAGCGCGGCACCAAAAGGCTTTTTTGAAGCTAAAGAAAAACGAAAGCAATCTCCCTGCAGGTGAGGGGGGGGAAGGGACTGGCTTGACATCGAAGGGGAAGATAGATACCAGTCAAGGGGGGACTTCCGATGTGGAGATCTTCTGAGGAGTGGGGATTGGATCTGAAAAAAAGGAAGCAATTTCTAAGGGCGAAAATCCGGAGTCCAAAAAAAGGGTATGGGGGCTGTAAAGTTCATGTAAAAAAAAAGGGGCTTCCGTCTTGAACGGAAAAAGGCCGCAACAGAAACCACGAATCATACGCAAAAAAGGGCCCTACTTGCTCTCTCTAAAGGAAAGAAACTGTGGAAACCTGCCGTCCAGAGGGAAGGGGGCGAAACTCTTTCGAGATGGTCGACCGGAGAAATTCGGGGAAGAGGCGAGGGCTCGCTCACTTGGGGGGGGGGGGGAGATGAGAACAACCTGTCAGACTCGAATTACAGAAAAAAAAGGAGGTCGCTGCTTTCTGAATCGAAAAAAGAGCATGAACCTGCAGACATTTCACTTTCGGCATACAATCCTTTCACCTGAGGGGGAGGGAGGGAGATGCAAAGTCCCACAAGCTCGGAGTAGTAAAGGGTCGTTCACCCTGCGACGAGGGAAAGAAATAGGGCATACAGAGGAGATTTTTAAAGGAAGGGGGAGGCGTGCTTTTTATCAAAAGGGAAGCTGGAATGACAACCTAACTCGACTAGGGGATAGAGATCGAGAGGGGATGTAATAGTGGGGAGAAGGGACCTTGTTTTTGAGCAGAAAAAGGAGCTATCTGATTTACCAGTTAAACAGCCAATCCCGCTTCAGGAGGGAGAGAAAAGAGACTTTCCGTATTATGAGAAAGGTTGCGATCTCTGTAATTGAGGGAGAAAACAGTTCAAAGGACGCGCGCAGGGGGCTAAATCGCGGGCGAAAGACCCAGCCTTTGTTGGGGGGAACGACGCAACGAAAAAAAGCGGCTGCGCCAAGCCAATAAGGAGAATCTCAGGAAAAACGCCTACGACATCATGGAGGGATGCGCCCGACTTTCTTGGAAAGGTACAAAAGCTCCGTCGAGTGAAGAAAAGAAGAAGATCTTCACGAGGGGAAGTGTGTGGGGGGTTCAGGACCTAACAAAAAAAAAAACACCCCACCCCCCAAAAAAAATGGTTTCTGGTCTCTAAGCTCTCGGAAAGGAGGATGGTTTTCCGTCGTTCCAGAAAGGAGAAGTCCCGGAGTAAAGGGAATGGCGCATATTCCAGGAGAAACCCGTCACGATGAATCCTGCGTGAAGGGGAAAAAAAAAGGAGGGGTTTTTACACCTGCTAACCGGAGGGTGAACCTGGAGGGGAAAGCTAGACTTGCCGGGAGGGGGCACCTCTCTCTGATGGAGAGGAAAAAGGAGGTTAGATCTCTCACGAAAAAGAGGGGTCCCATCTAGTTTGTGTTAAAAGTAGAGAAATATAAAGGCTTCATCGCCGGGGCCTTCATTTATTTTACCGGGGAAGGACGTCAAACTCCAAAAAGTCTTCCTTTCTTTCAGAAGTAGAAAAAGACATCTGGGGAGCATCATTGGGAGACCACGATAGGGGGGGGGGGTGTCCCGCCTTTTTTCCGGAGCGATTGGGCTCTGGAAAGGGGAGGCACCCAGACCTTCACCGAAGGAAACAACCGTCAGGGGCCGGTTCCCCCTTCAAAAAGGGGGAAAAAAGGGGAATTGAAAGGTAATATTCACCTTAGTCCTGTCAGGGAGGAGGAGAAATTTGCATACGGGAAAGTAGAAGAAGGGGACAGAAAAAGGGGTGCCGCAGACGGGAAAAAGGGTGCGGCCTTTGCTTAAAAGAAAGAGGGAAAGAGACAGAAAAGCAAAAAGACACAACTAGTATTAGTCAAATAGAAAAGGGGGAAGGGGAGATATCTCCTTCCTCACTTCCCTAATCCGCATGAGAAAAGAGAATAGGATATTATGAGGTCTCATCCCATCGGGGAGGGGTTTCTGTCTTCCACTCTTGGAGGAAAAAAGGGGGAAGCACGGGGATCCTCAAACATTGGGAAAGGAGGGGCTTTTCTTTCTCCTTTGGAAGGTGCCACGATCTTAGGGCAAGGAGGGCAGGCATCCTTTTCAATGGAGTCTCCAGCTCAAGAAAGGGAAGGCTGACTTCCCTACGAAACAAGGAAACCAAGTATTTTGATAAAATCTTTCTGAAGGGAGGCCATTGCTGGAAAGGGAGGGCTCCTGAAACGTCGCTCGTTCTACGTCATGAAAGGGAGAAAAAATACTCTTAGGGAGGAGCAGGCCAGGGAGTGCTATTTCGCTACTCCAAAAACACCATCACTTTACCCATCTATGAGGCAGGGGGGAAAAGGCAAAATCTACAGCTCAAGCCAGCGCAGGAAAAATACCCGTCCTTCTCGCTTCAGGAGAAAAAGGACAGAAAACCGTTTGTCAACCCTTCGCGGGACGTCAACTACTAAAGAGGGGCAAAGGGTTCTGCTCTGAGAACCGGGAAGGGGAAAAAATGCGCATCAATCGGCAGAAAATGAGAGTCCTAGGAAATCAAGGGGGAAATCGCGAGCTTAGAGATCATAAACAACGGCGCAGGGTTTCTGGGGAAAAGAAGCCTCGAGAGCCCAAAAAAGAAAAACTAGATCATGAGTGAGGGGGGAAGGAACGGATGTGTTTCTATGAAAAAAAAAGACGAGTGAAAGACTCATCTACAATGATGTCAGTCGAGGGGGAAGAATCTATTCGGCTACTATACTATTGCTTGAGGGAAGGCGGGGAGGATCGAGAGGAAACGTGATAAACCCACGAGGAAAGGGAAAGCGATGAGGCGAACAAACGCCTGGAAAAGAGGAAGAATGAAACCTGTAATTCATTAAGCAAAAAGTCAATCAATCTTAATAATCCGGAAAGTAGGGGGTGTCGTTCGTAGCGGAAAGGACGAAGGGTCCATCAGGGAAAAAAAGGGGGGCGAGTATCACCACCAAAGGGGAACGCTGCAATGAAAGAACCTGCAGCAGTATCTAGAGAAGGAAAAAGGGCCCGGATGGGGGTCAGACGAGAGAAAAATATCGTGATAAACCAGCACGCCGCAAGGGTTGTGAAAAAACCGAAAGAACGCTGTAATGCCAAGGTGTATTGGGAAACACAATTCGTCGTCGGGGGAGGGAAAAAAAAGAAATAGAACACGAATTCCGATCTTGGGGAAAGGGAGGATCCGCATCTCCACCGGCCGGTGCCCGGAAAAACCCTTTGCAATGAAATCCTACTTAAAAAGGGGAAAATCGCTCAGCATCTCATCGAAGCTGATAGAGAGAAGGGGGACTCTTCTTGAAGACCGAGGGAATCCAGGGAGAGGCACCGGGGTTGAACTACGGGGGGAGAGACAGGTCGACCCTCTAGGTCCATCGTTTCTCTAGAGCGGGAAGGCCTTTGAGTTGTGCCACCGTAGCGCTCGGACGGGGGGGGGGAGAGGAAGAGGGGGGTTTATCGGATGTTAATCGCTTCGTGCCGTTCAAAGGGGGGAAAGTTGAAGGCCGGTTGTACTATGACGACGAAGAATCGACTCCCATCCTTGGAGAGAAAATGGACATGAAAAAAAGTATTTAGCGGTCTCCGTAACCTTAAAGGGCGTTCATCTCGCAAAAAAGAGGGGCATCATGAAGAGAAGTCCCCACATCTCCATCAATGAAGCGGTGGGGGGCGGGGGGTAGGCGATTTTACCTCCACCCTGGAAGGGGGAAGGCTTAACCTTCCAAAAAGAGGGGGTCGAAAGGTCGGGCAGGAATGAAAAAGAGCCTTGGGGAAAAGAGGAGAGTACTTACATGAGATACGCGGGAGGGGGGATCTGAGGGGGGGGGGGTCGTGGAAAAGGAAAAAAGGTCGACCATCCTGAAAAGAGGGGGGGGAAAAAGCCAATTGGGGGCTATCCCGTTCCGGCACGGCAGGGAAGCGCTCGGAAATTCATTGCGTGCGAGGGGCTCAACAACACAACGGAGGGAAAGGGGGGGGGGGGAAGAAAGAGATGAGATTCCTCTCAAAGAGGGGGAAAAAAATTGAACTCCTTTCCTTAACTGCGAGAAAAGGCGACCTGCACTCCTGAGGAGAGAGATTCGTTAAAACGTCAACTTACTATAAAAAAAAGGATAACCCAAACCTCCATCAGTCTCGAGGGGGAGGGGGAGATCATTCTCCTTCAAAGAGGGGGGGGTGTCATGGGAACCGACTAAAAAGAAAACAGTTTCATTCGGAGAGGTGGGCGGAAAACCTCGAATTCCCGAAGAAAGAGAAAAAAGAATTTCTGGGAGAGGAGGGGCCATGTGAATGATTCCGCAGGGGGATGGAGCTGAACGAAAAAAAGAAAACTATCTTATTTACGCGTTGAGAGGAAAAAAGGGGGGGGGGGGGGGGGGGGGGGGGGGGGGGCTCGTGGGGGGGTGGGTTTTTGGGGGGGGGGGGGGGGGGGGTTTTTTTGGTTTTGGGGGGGGGGGAGGGGGTTTTTTTTTTTTTTGTGGGGGGGGGGGTTTTGGGGGGGGTTTTTGGGTTTTTTTTGTTGTTTTATTATGGGGGTGGGTTTTTTTGTGGGGGGGGGGGGTTTTTTTGGGGGGTTGTTGGGTTTTGGGGGCGCGGGGTGTTTTTTTTGGGCGGGGCCTTGGGGGTTGGTTTTTGGGTGGGGGGGGGGGGGGGTTTTTTTTCTTCGGGGGGGGGGGTTGGGGGGGGTTGTTGTTTTGTTTGGTTGTTCTTGGGGGGGGCGGGGGGGGGGGGGGGTGTTTGGTTTTTGGGGGGGGGGGGGGGGGGGGCGGCTGGGGGGAAGTACGACGGAAAGGGGCATCGTCACCCGGCAAAATCAGACAAGGCTTCCGTCTTTCCCCGGCACGAACGAAAGAAGAACACAAAAAAACAATCCGCCATCCGACGAAAGGGAAGCGCTACGGTTGCAAGGGAGAAAAGAAAAGGTCAAAGAAGGAGCGAAACGCTGGCAATGAGTTCTACCGCTCCGAGGAGAGAGGGCCATAGCGAGATCGATCAACTGGATCGCGAAAAATGGGGGGAAAAAGAGCCAATCCGGTCAATACTCTAAGGGAGAGCGAGATTCGGACAATGCCTCAGCTCAATGAACCAGCGTCGGATTTGTCCGGAAGACGGGTCACAGCAATCCGGGGGGAAAAATGACGCTGCGATCGCCAGCAGGGCAAAAAAAGCGGAGGTTTTGTCCGTGGTCACACGGGGGGTTCACATACATCGGAAGGGAGAGGAAGGAAAAAGTCGATGGGCGCGTCAGGGGATAGGCCTATTTCTGCATCGTCCGCGACGTAGGCCGACGGATCCGCGGGAAGGGGGGGGGGAATCGCAGCGTTAGGACAGGAAAAGAAAACTCGGGGCACTCTTATGGACAATGGAGGAGGAAAAAACCCCGGCTGAAAAAGAGAGACAGCGAAGTTCCGAGGGGACAGGGAGGAGTTGCGGAGGGGTTGAATGAAGCAGAATGAATTGCAGTTTCAAAGACAAAGAGCTCCAGGCGTTTGGGAAAGAGGCCGCAAGAAAACCCAGAACCCAACCGCCGTTGGGGGCTGGATCGAGCCAGAAAGGAAAAAAGCATTCGCTGCGCCAAGAAGAATAGTAGACCGAGAGCAGCTCATACTACAGCATGTCGCTGGGAACCCGCGTGCTTTCAAAAAAAATAAAGGGGAAGTGAAGTCAAACCCGCCGCAGGAGGTCTTCGACAAAGGGGAGAGCTTTTCAAGGACCTAAAGCCGGTGTTTCTGAGGGAAAAGCAGGGATTGTTGCGTCCGTCGGGGAAACTGCGCAGTCGTAGGAGGGGAGACAGAGAAGGAAAAATCATGGCGACCGTGGTCAGCCGTCGTGACGGAGAAAACACGCAGCGATTGTAGGAAAGGGGAAAAAAGCCTGAAGCGAGACTGAAAAGGAAAAATCCGCGCGGAGGGGGCTGTAGAAAAGAAGGGAAGGGAGCGGTTCCATTGCGATGGGGGGGCTAAAGAAACGGCCGCTGGCATGCGCCGAAAAGGAAGGGTGCCGATCTTGTTGAAAAGAGAAGGGGGGGAATCCTGTTCGGGGGGGGAGGACGATGAAAGTAGATCGTACCAGAAGGACCATGTGACCACTAATCGTGGGTTTCACGCACGGGGGGTGAAGGGGTAGGCCGTCTCGATTCGAAAGGGGGAGGTAGGGTCCACCCATACATGCACAGGGGAGGACGGGAGAAAATGCATCCATATAATGGAAGAAGGGGGGACAACAGGGGCAAGCGGCAATCCATCCGCATTGCAAAAAAGGGGGGGAAGGAGTACCGTTCTTCCGTTCCGGGGGAGGGGACTGGGTCCTAAATTATGGAATGTCGACATTCCTCATCAGGGGAGAGAGGAACGCTACCGCGTCTCATGCGTCTTCGGGCAAAAAAGAGAGAGCAAGACAGTGAAAAACTCTCAACACAACAGGGAGTAGGAGAAAGAAAAAAAGGGGAAGAAGAAAAAGGGAGGCCGCTCTCTCCGTCCTCACAAAAAGAAGGGACGACGAAGGCAGAGAATCAATCTAATCTCATCGGAGGGGGGGGGGAGTGGCCGTCTGCCACTCATTGAAAAGCGGGGGATCCTCAACCATTGAAGAGAAGTGCTACGTTGTACTGAAAAAAGCACCGCGCCGAGATGCATGATGGCATGCAGGCCGTTGCCTGTCTTTTTTTGAGCAAAAAAGCAGCCAGCAATCAATTCCAATCGGGGGAAGGGGAGAAACGGCCACCACGGAAAAAAACACGGAGCGTGGGAAAAATTTCTAAGAGGGAGGGGGAGTCTCTTCAGAGGGGAAAGACCCTCGCGGCGACGTCTCAAAAAAAGGGAAAATACCTGAATGCGTTGGCGAAGGAGGGGGAAGGGTTCTAAGAACCACCTCGACGGACCAAAAAGGAACGGCGGGTCGCGATATAAAAGAAGAAAAGATGGGGGTAAACACACTAAACTTCCGTCAAATAGGATGGAGGGAATCTGCAATCAGAAAAAAAAGGAAGGGGGGGAGACCTTTGTCAAAGTCTACGTACACGTCCGGGCATATGTGAAGCGCTTATAAAAGAGAGGGAACATAAGGAAGACGTACGATGCAGGCTCGGCGGGAAAGGGGGACAACAATATAAAGAGAGGAGGCGAGATCAGCAAAAAAAGAACGTTAAAAGCAAACGATAGCCTCACCACAAAAAGTAAAACTAGGCGTTTACTTCACTAGAAGGAGGGAGAACACACCAAGATGTCCAGCAAATACTTATGTCTGAAGAGGGGATATCCGAGATAGGGAGACGTATAAAAAAGAAAAGATGAAAGGTGCCTCGCCGGCAGGGGTGAGATCGATTCTCGCGGGAAGAAGGGGGGGGGGGGGAGTGCAAGCAAAAACTACTCTTTCGCGGTAAGGAGGGTCAGGTCATTCAGCATCATGACGGACAAATCGTAAATATCCGGGGAGTGGTTGTGCGATTCAGGAAGAAGGATTGATGGCGAAAGAAAAGGGAAGATTCGCTAAAGGAAAGATCACCACCATTTAAAAAAAAAACTGAACGGATCTAACATAAAAAGAAAAAACATATTCTCGTGGGAAAAGGAATAGACAAAGAAATCGGGAGAAGAAAAAGGCAATCCTCCCATCTCGGGGAAAAAAGGTGGGCTCGTTCGGGGGAGGGGAAAACAAGTCTTCGGAGGGGAACCCACCGGAGGAGGGTGAGGGGGGGGGGAAAAAAGAAAAAAAAAAAAAGAAAAAACTAATCCTAGGGGGTGGAGAGGAAATATCTCCAAAAAAGTTCTTTGCCTTTTCCTCTTTGTGGGTTGTGGGGGGGGGGGGGGGGGGGGGGGGGGGGGGGGGGGGGGGGAATGGAAGGGGGGGAACGAAAAGAAAAGACGAGTCAGGTCATAAGCAGACTTGGGGGGATACGCTCGAACACCAGCAGGAGAAAAAAGAGAGAGTCGCGTCTTTACCGGCAGGGGAAGGAAAAAAAAGGAGGGGAGATCAGGGAAAGATGCCTACTTAGGGTGAACTCGGGGGGGAGCAATGTCGACCCGGAGGGGGGGGAAAGTCCCGCTCCAGGGCTCGAGGTGGACGTCCGGTGGAAAAAGGAGGAGAGTGGAGAAAAAAACCGACGCGACGGGCGGTGATTTCACGTGTGTAGGAGGAGGGGACTGCCTGGGAGGGAGGTGCCAGGGGAGACTGTTCCTGCACTGGGGGGGAAGAGGACCGACTCCGCAGAAAAAAAGGGGGAGGGGATAACGCGTCCCTCAGGATTTCGCGGGGAAAGCAAGGAAGAAAGGGCGTCATTCTTTCAGCTCAAAAAGGACGGACATCAGGAGAAAACATCTCCCAGAAATTGGGGGGGAGGGGGGGGGAAGGGGGTTTTATCGTCCTTTGAAGGAAAGGGAAAAAAGGAAAAAAAGCACAATTAAATACAATACTGAAAAGGGGGGTAGATATCTTTTTCGTACGGTTAGGTCTGCAGGAAAAAGTAAAGGGGGTGGCCGGTGATCCAGCTCCTACAGAAGAAACTGGAGGTGGGTGCGGAAGGGAAGGGCGTGGGGATACTTCCCTTCCAAGGCGAAGCCGCAGCCTCAAAAAAGGAGCCCGGGGGGTTGCGAGATTTCCGGCCCTTGGGGAAGGGGGGGAATTCATTGCGTTGCGAGGACAAAGAAGAGAAACAACAAAAAAATGCCTCGCCGCAATTAAAAGTCCTCGAAATGGTGACCCGAGGGAAGGAAAAAGTCTCGAAGAAAAAACCGCCGCACTGGCAGGCTTCGCTTCGAGGTCAGGGGAAGATTCAACTACGGAAAAAAAAATGCCAAGAAAAACACCTCCCAGCGGGAGCAGGGTAAAGGAGCTTAGATCATTCAAGGAAAAGGTGGCATTCCTGCAAGAAGAAGAAAATCTCCCTTCAGGGAGAAGGGTCCGAATGAACTCTTGCACGACGAGAAAAAAACGCAATAATTTCTTGGGGAAAAAAGAGGCTCTTCATGAGGCGCCGGGTTGGGGGGGGGGGAAGCTGAACTAATTCCGGAATTGAAAAATCCGGCGAGGGGACTCTTTCGAGGAAAAGAAACTTAGGGGGATGGGCGTTTTTTGTTCTTTCATCGGAAAAAGAAAGCAGGAACTCTGGCTTCCGGAAGGGAAAGGAAAAGGAACTCGAAGAAATCTCAAAAAAAAAGAAAAAAAAACTCATAAGAAGAAGGAATAGAGAAGTCTCTCTCTACTAAAATTCTGTAAACTATGTTCACTTCCTTCCCTCAGGAAGAGAGAGGGGGGGGAGTCTGCTTGGAGAGAGAGTTACAACGAGGGGGCTAGTTGCAGTAAAAATGGGGAGAATTTATATTTCTAAAAAATCCAGCGCTTCGCGGGGGCTGCTTATAGAAGGCATCGCATGAAGGAGGGAGGTGACGAACTTGGCACCGGCAATCAGGGGAAACGGAACCAATGTGGCGTCTGGGGGAAAAGTCGCAATCTGCTTATTTCGTCCGCGGCAAATGTGGTGTCGGGAACCGCACTAATTTGTGTGAGGAAGAAGGAGAAGAAGACAAAGACTGTTGTCGGCCGGAAACGGTTTATCGACTATTCCTAGGAGAAACTCTACTATTTTCATGAATCGATCGAGAGACTGGAAGTTATGGCGAAAGGTTAGGAAAGGTTTATCAATCAACGGCTTACTTCGATCTTCTCGCAATCCCGTGCTGCGCTTCGGGAAGAGGAAAAAAAGACTTTCCTGGGGAAGGATGAAAGGGTGGGGAGTCGGGCGGGAAAAGGGGGGGGGGGGATGAGGAGGGGCAAGAAAGGCTCGGCACTGCGTGTTGTGAGGCGGGGGGGGAGGCGCACGACCCATCCTTTGTTGGGAAAAAAAAAAATCATAAAAGAGACTACCTCATTCGCTGGAGAAACCAGTCGACGTATCTCATCGAAGTGACGAGGCGCACCCTACTTGGAAAGGGTTTCTCCGAACACCTCCGGGGAGAAGGAAAGGATTCCAAAGGTGTTCGTGGACGAGAGATTTTCAAGTACCTGAACAGAATGGCTTCAAAGGCTCGCTTGATTCATGTTGTTTTCCTCGTTCAAAGAGGGGGAGAAGCCGTCGGAAAGAAACCCGTCTCGGGGAAGAGGGGAAGGAAGATTGCATCGCGTGGAATGGTAACCTTCGCACACTGCGCTGTGAAACCAGGGGAAGGGTGGAAGGCGCCTGATCTGGAGGAAGGGGGGGGGGACCTAAGAAGGACTGTATATCGATCAAACTCCTGAAGATGGGCAGTCGATGGGGGGGAAACGAATAGCCTCTTAATGCTCCGCAAAAGAAGGAAGAGAGTCTTGTTGCAGACGTCTGCCCAGAAAGGGGGCCGACGATGCACGAAAAGCCATGCTTGAAGGGGCAAAAGTGTCGTACCACTATCGTGGGGGGGGGAAGGAAGGCCGTCATCAGATGCGCCGGGGGGGGAGAGGAAGGCTTTTCTTCCAAATGACAAGAGGCATCAGGAGAAGGAGTCGCTTTTGCGGAGAAGGTACGGCAAGCCAGCCGGCATTGAAAGGGGGGGGGGTTCACATTGGCGTAGGGAGGGAGAAATTGAGACTCCTATGAGATTCGGAGACATCCTCATCGGCTATCTAAAAGAAAAGGGTCGAACCTGTTTTCGGACGGGAGAGAGCTGCGCAAAATGGGAGAAGAGAAAAAGAGGATGAGGAAAAGAGAAGAGGGAAAGGAAGAGAAGTCCGAAAGACGCGCGGCAGAGAATCGCCCGGGGGGGGGAAAAAGGCGCAAGATCTCGGCGTTTCGAAAAAGTGAGACACGCCAGACCGGACGACGGTGAATCTCCCAGAAAAAGGGGCCGGCTGGCTTGCGACGGTGGACCTGGGAAAAGAATAGAAATGGCGCAGGAAAAGACATGTCGGGGTTTGGGGGGAAGAAAAAAAGATCGAATCAAGGCTCATCGCATGACGGAGAGACAAACAAGGGGGCCACACACGAGCTTGGTCAGAAAGAGGGAAAACTTGCTACAGCATGGCTTGGGGGGAGAAAGAGACGCACCGAAAAAAGGGACGACGTCTGCAAAAAAAAAAAGAGAACCTGAAGGCGTTGGCGGAAGGGGCAGGTTAATCTCTCTGCCCACAAAACATCGACGGGGACCAAGAGGGAAGGCGCTATAATCCCGATCTAGCAGAAGCGCTAGTGACCGTCTCGCTGACAAAAAAGGAGGAGTCGCAACCCGGCCAGGCAAAGGAAAGCCAACTGCTCTTGTCGACGTCCCAAGGGACCGTCTGCATATGTAGAGGAAAAGAAAAAGGGATAGGGAGGTCATACTGTAAGTGGGGAGAAAAAATTCGTAACTACGTACAACAAAAGAGGAGAGAAGAACACAATCTCCGATTTTTTGTAGGGAAAACTTGAAAGCTCTATAGCAAAAAAAAAAACAACACAAGAAAAGAGAGGTGCGAAACAGAAAGACGGAGGTGTTCGAGAAAAAAAAAAGCAACGTCGGGCGCCTCCGGAGAGGGGCGGGCAAAGGTCAGGGATATCGGGGAAAGGAGGGCGGGGGCTCAGAAGCGAGGTGAGGATGGGGCTCTCGTTAGAAAAACAAAGGGGGGCGGGGGAGTTGCGCAGGAGGGAAAGGAGGGGAACAAACAAAAAGAGACGGGCTTAACTGTGAAGGAAGTGGAAGCAATCAATTTAAAAGGGAAATCCCACGACATCATCTTAATATCGGAAAGTGAGAGGGGGGGATGCGATATGCGGCAGAGGGGTGGGGGAGAGAACTGGTGAAAGAAAGGCCGGGGTCTCCTTCTGAGGGAAAGGAAGAAAGGAGTCCATCACCTGCAGGGCAGGATCGAGAAATTCCTGCCAGGGGGTTCTTTGTAAGGAAAAGAGGAAGAGGCATCGGCAGAGAACAGATCCGGCAACAGCGAAGGGGGAAAAGGAACTCCTTGTCCTTTCGGCTCTTGGAGGGAGGGAAAAAAAATTCGTCGAGGGGGAAAGCCACGAAGCGACGAAGGCCTGAAGGGGATCAGCGCGCCACCGTGGTCAGGCGTAGCAACCGGGGAAGGGGGAAGACAATGTCGTCACCGGAAGAAAGGAAAGATTTGACTTGACGGATACGCTCAAGATAAAAGACCGATCAAGAGCGAAGGGGGAGGCTTGTATACCCTGAGCAAAGTTCGCGGGGAGGGTGATCGTTCACCTAGAAGAAGAAGTCGGGAACCTCGCGGAGCAGGGAGAAAGAAGGTTGCCGGGAGGATAGGGGGAGAATTTCGAAGGGTTACTTATTTGAGAAAATAAGGAATACCGGGGGGCCGAACGGGTTACTATCGGGCTTCGTAGGAGGTTAGGGGGGTAAGAGGTTTTCTGCCGTTAGGGGAAGGGAAGGGAATCAAGAAAGGGGGTTTGCCTTTTTACTCTTACAGAAAAAAAGAGACTCCAGCCGGGGGATGAACGCCGGTAATCTTTTCTCAGTTAGAACGGAAGGGAGAGTCCTTGAGCAAGGAAACACGACCGCAAAGGAAACATCTGGCAAGGAAAAAAAAAACTAAATTATTTCGGGAAACGGTGAAGTTCGATGTGAAAACGACCCTTCCGAGACAGGGAAAGGGGGGACCTGGGGGAAGGGGGGAGGTTCTGTCAGGAAAAGGAAAAATTGGTTGACGCTCATTATCGGAACATCGAGACTTTGAGTGGGGGAGGGGAAGAACGGGGGAAAAGGGGGGATTCGTAGTGGACTTCCAGAAAAAAGGGGAAACATTCAAAGGCTGCAGCACCTTTGTGTCGAGAAATTGAAGGAAAGGAGCAAATAGTCTTCGGTCCAGGGGAGAGGAGGATCTCAAAAAGAGTAAAGAGAGAGATTCACGAAAAAGGCACAGAATTGCAAGGAAGGGCCGGAAGGAGAAAAAGCTGCGCTACCGAGGGAAGGAGCTCTCGAGTATCCCCTTCAAATGGAGCAAAGAAGAAAACCAAATCCAGAGTCTCGATGGGGGGGGGGGGGTGGGGGGGGGGGGGGGGGAGCTTATATTGGACGCGTCACCCAAGGGGTTCATTCCTGCCCGAAAAGAACGACATATCTCGGAAGGGGGGAGTTTGTCTCAAAAGAGGAGAGATTAAACAGAGAAAAAAGAAGCCCCGCCATAATTTCTGAAGGGCCGGTTTCGCAAAAAAAAAAAAAAAAAAAAAAAAAAAAAAAAAAAAAAAAAAAAAAAAAACAAAAAAAAACCAAAAAAAAAAAAAATCTTCAGGGATGGAAAGGCTTGTTGACCCTGGAAGAAAGGAAGCACGGTCTACGAAAGCCGAAGCGTTCGTTCAAAGAGCGGCTGGGCGGCTGTCGTTCAGCGGAAAAACAAAGCAAGGAACCGTGCTTCTTCTGGAAAAAAGAAGGCCTCACTGCAAAAAAAGACGCCTCCGATAGGGGGGGGGGAAAGCGCGCGCTACTGTTGCGACACGGGGTCACCTGGCCTCCCGCAAGCAGAAGAGGAGCTTGCATTGGCTGGTCGAAAAGAGAGGAGGGGAAGGAGGGTCTTCATCGGAGAAAGGATCTCTATTTGATCACAAGAAGGGGAGGGCTGAATGGCGAGGTCTTCGTCTCGCGTATCCGAAGAGAATGAAAGGAAAGTCTTATTTTTCCTACAGGGGGGGGGGAAAGGGCATCCAGGGCAAAAAAGGGGCCGCTGCGGAATCCGGCCAAGAAGGAGAGAAGCGGCTTTCTTGCTCCGCGACAGGGGGAAATTGGGGGGGAAAGGTCTACAGCTCCTAAGAAAAGGAAGAGGAAAAAGTCTATTTTCTGGGGGGGGAGAAGGGTTGCATATTCGAAAAGACAACGAACTATACTATTGTAATCGATCGAGAGAAGAGGGGGGGGGTAATCGATGATTACCTTTTTGTGAACTAGCAAGGAGAAAGAGGAGATGGACAATTCTGGAAAAAAAAAAGGCTTTCCGAGAAAGAAAAAAGAATCTCCCACACAGAGAAAAAAAGGGGATTATTCCTATGAAGGGTGATGAATCTCGGAATTTGTAGCGAAGAAGGGGAGGTCATCCAAGAGGAAAAGGAAGTTGTGTAGAAAGAGAATGCGCAATACACAACGGTGTGTTTCGACAAACGAGACGACGCTCATGGCGGCTGCAGAAAAGAAAAGAGGGGGACTCCTCATCTCTATCTCGGAAAAGGAAGACGACATAGGAAGCCCGACGTTACTGTTAAACAGGGTCTCGAACACCTCCGGCGAAAGGGGAAGGAGCTAGGTCTTCAGGACTCTAGTGTCGGTGGGGGAGGACTATCGGGGGGGGGAAAAAAACAATCCTATCCTTTTTGATGATCTCGCTCTCGAGAAAATGTTTTCCGGTCTTTCCAAGAGCGGAGGAATCCGTCTTCATGGGCGGAGAAGAATTCCCCTATCGGGGGCGGGGGACACATATGGACCTTCTTGACTTCGAAAGGCAGAAGGGGGAAGGCGAACCCTTCTCTTGGGGAGGGGCCTGCCTTAAGAAAGGAATGTCTTGGGGGGCTCATTGATTCTCTGAAATCTAGAGGGGATAGAGGGACGTCCTCTATGTTCCGGGGGGGTGGGAAAGAGAACGGAAGAATGGGCATTCTCCGGAAAGGGGTCCTGAGCCTTGTTTCAGAAACGTAAGCGCGCCGAGGGAAGGGGGAAGAAGAAAAAAAAGAAATGCTGTTCCCAAGTTTGGAAAATTGTCTACCAACAAAGAGGATCGGGGGGGCCGGGAGTTCCGTTAGGCCGTCAGCGGGGGAGCAGGGGCGCTGAGGGAAGGGAACCAGACAAAGGATTCCTGCAGATGGAGAATAAGATAGGCGCTGTTGCGGTGAAAGTAGGCCCAATCATCCGGCTTCAAGGGGGGGGGGGGGGGAAACGTTCTTCCGGTCAGAGGAGCAGGGAAGGGGCAGAAAGACAGACTTCTAGATGGGAAAAGAAGAAGAGATCTCTTCCTCGAGAAGGAGACGGAGCGTACGTAGATATCGGCGCAAATAAAGGGGGAAAGAGAGAAAAGGAGGAGAGGCAAGAGAGAGATGCAAGGAAAAGATAGAAGGAAGTCACTGCGAAAAGAGAGAATCGCAGATGAGGGGAACTCATCGAAAAGCGGAATCGGCGTTTCCAGAAAAAAAGCAGGACTCCATACCGGAAGAGGGGAACAAACCCCATTGCACTGCAAAAGGAGGAAAGGTGTGAGGGGGAAAAAGAAGGGATCTATATGTAGAATGAGGGAATACCTGTTCATTCGGAAGAAAAAAACGAAGGAAAGGTTGCAGAAAAAAGAGGAAAAAACGGAGAAAAAAAAAGGCGACAATTCTGGAGGAAATGGAGAAAAATTGGGGTCGATCTCTTCAGAGCCTACAACAGGCTCGCTTCGTAAAGGGGGAGGGGAGAGGGCACCTCCTCTGAATGCGTTTCGGGGGGGAAAAGAGGGAGGTCCGTTCTATGAAAAAAGGAAACAAACCACCATCGGGGAACAGAGAGGAAGCGGGCGCGATATCCCGATGGGAGAAGGTGAAAAAAAGCGGCCGTCGACGCTTCAAGAAAAGAAAGGCCTCTCCCCTTCCAGTAGAAGAAAAGGGGTCGAGATCGCTGGGAAAAGGCGAGGTTGGAGTCAGCTTGATCACCGTATAAGGGGGAAAGGCGCAGCATCTTCAGAGGAAGAGGGGAGACGTACAAAAAGAAAGAGTGGAATTCAGCGATCGGCCGGGAGAAATTGGAAGGACCTTTAAAATGCTCGAGAGCAGGGAAAAAACGACGCCTAGATTCTAAAAGCAGGGGACTTCACGAGCGAGAACACCCGAGGAAAGAAAGTCTTGCTCCTAAAAAGGGCGGTAAAATTACGCAGATCGTGAGATAGAAAGTGGCTTTTTCGCATCCGAAGGGAGCAGGGGAGGGGGGGGCTGAACGAAAGAGGGAAAAAAAAAAAGATGTGGCCTTGCGAAGAAAAGCGGGGGCGCGTCCGGGCTGAACAGGGATTAAGGCAGCAGCAAGGGAAAAGGAGGAGACCAGCAAAGAGATCCGGAAAGTCGAAGAGTCGAATCTGAGCCGGGATGGGGGGGAGGGGGAGAAATTGTCCATAAAGGGAGAGGATCACCAAAAGACAACTCTTGACTATAATACCGCAGGGTATTCTGAGTAGAGGTCAGAAAAAATTCGCGTTCGGAAAGGAAGATAATAGGCCCCGGAGAGCCGCCCATCAGGAAGGGGTACAAATCTCCTGGGGGAGCAGTAGTGAAAGTGTATTTAACCACCAATCGTAAGAGGGGGGGGAGAACACCTTGCCGGGGAGAACAGGAAGATTGTGGATAAGGGGGAAGGCACGCCGGGAGGGCCGTTGCCCGGAGGGAAACTAAATGGGCCAGGGTCTGCACAGAAGCCAGTTTCAGGACTTGCGGATACGCTCAGGAAGTAGAGGAGAATTCGCGGATTGGACTCGGCTTGGAAAGACAAGGGGGGAAGCGATCCAGTTTATCTATCACGGAAGGGAAAAAAGACTGGACGAAGTCGCAGGTCGACCCAGCGCAGGTACTGCACCTGGAGGGACGTCACGGTGAACCTGGGGGGGGAGGGAGTCATTTGCCAAAAAACATTCGGGGAGGAGGTAGGGTTAGCGGAGGAAAAACAAGTTCGCTTCGTAAGGGAATGGAAGCCCGGTTCAATGGAGGGGGGAAGGTGACGATGAACGAAAAGGAAAGAATCGAAAAAAAAAAGGAATAGAAAAGCGGGATCAGGATGTAGCGTTCTCCTTATAAGGGGGCATGTTTCCTCTCCATCACAAGCAGCATCATTAAGATCGATCTCAGTGCCCACAAACAGGATTTCTGGGGAATTCGGGGGGGGAATAGGAGGGGGGAGAGATTTTCACACCAAAAAAGGGGAAAAGCTTAACCTGAGCTGTTCTTCTGGTATTGAACATTATGAAAAACACCAGGGGGAGAGTACGGGGATACGCTTGCCTTTTTGGGCGGGAAGGAAATTGGAGGGATGAAGGGGGGGAGGAGGACTCCAGAAAAAAGAGCGCAGCCTTCAAGGGGAGAGGGCCGTCGGGGGGGGCTCGTATTTCACCTCCCTCGTGAAAGAGTCGCGGCCTTCATTGCAAGGGAAGAGATCTCAAAAAAAAAAGGAAAGAGATAGAATGAATAAAAAGGGGAGGCCGCGACTATGGGGGAAATGAATGCCAAATCGGCTGCGACACGGAAAAAAGGGGGGCTGCGCTCTATGTCTGGAAGACGGGAAAAAGAGAAAAAACCCTGCAAGAGAAAAAAACCACCGCCACTTCTCAGGAGGGTGCAAACATTGAAAACCCATGCGGTTTTTCAGAGGAAAGAAAAACCGACGAACAAGATCTAAAAGAAAGTAAATGATTCAAGGGGGAGGGGGAAAATCAGTAATTCACTACGATGAAGAAAGTGAGTTTAGATTGGGGGGGGGAGGGGGAGGGTTCGATCTTCATTATTGCGGGGGGAAAGGGAGATGACGAATGCGGGGGGAAAACCGCTACATCCAGTATGGGGACGATTCTCAGCCACGGCTGGGGGGGAAGAGCTGAAGTTCATCGGCAAACAGGAAAGAGGGCTTCCGTCTTTAACGGAAAAAAGAAAAACATCCGCGACAAAAGAGGAAAGATCAGGACCTATTAAGCCTAAAGACTGTTGGAAAAATGAGCCACCAGCACCGCAATTAAAAACGGCTGAGAGAAAACGACTGGTGCTCCTGGGAAAAAAAAGGGGGTCAACGAAGAAGGTGCTCTATCAACTGAATCAGGGAATAGGGGGTCTCAGAAGGCGGAGTAGATCGCTTCGATGCTTGCAGGATAGGAGCGGTAAGGACATGACCTGACGTCTGAGGGGGAGGGGGACACATGGGAAGGGGGGGCGTCAAAGAAGGAAAAAACAGGTGGCGCTGGGCAACGAGACGGCCGCTGCCGGTGGGTGTCGGGGAAACACCAAAAGTGTTGGTTCAAGAAGAAAAAAGAGCCGAAACAGGGCTATTGGCGGGGCGGGGAGGAAGAGACGATGCCTATAGAGTTAAAAAGACTATTTGCAGGAAAGCGAGACGAGGAAGACTGCGGGTGCTGAATCGGGGGAAAAGGGGGGAGACCTGCGACCGAGAAAAACGGTCTGAGAAAGAACGGCTTCCCTCTCGAGAGGAAGGGGATTGGAATAGTTGCTGGCGTCGTTCGTAATTGAAAAAGGGGAGGGTACATTTTCAGAGACAAGAGGCCCAGCGTGGACATCGCTGAGGGAGTCAATACCAAGTGGTTTCTAAAAAAAAAATCCGCACGCGGGATCGACCGCATGAGGATGCGGAAACAATCGTCTCGTTCGAATAGAGGAGGTGAAAAAAATGTCCGCTGATGAGCCACGAAGAAAGACGGTGTTCTCGAACAAACGGAGTCCGCTCATGATTCTTTGAGAAGAGTAAGGTCCCCGTTTGGGAGGGGAAAAAGAATCGGGGAAAGGGGACTAACCTCATGAGCCTTTTTTAGGGATCTCTCAGCTCGAGTGTGACGTCTTGTCCGAAGAGGAATGAGAAAATAGTCTCCGATGCTGCGCAAAAAGAGGGGGGGTGAAGAAAAGACATAGGAAAGGAGGGAAGTCGAAAGCGAGGGGGGAAAACGCGACTGAACGGTTTGCAAAACGAAGGGCAAGGGAACTGACGGCCGGTCGTGTGGGTAAAAGAAGGGCGCTGCAAACGCACGCCGTCCGAGAAAGGGTACCAGGAGGGGTGGTTTGGGGAGCAACCGCTGGCATACGCCGCCAAGACGGTCAGGGTAAAAGGGGGCCTTGTGGTCATACTCAAGAGGAAGGGGGAGGTCCGACGATGCAAAAGGCTGTACAATTGGCCTCCATTCATGGACGAACTATCGTTTTTGAACAGAAGGTACGGGAGGTCATCGATGCGGCCTGGAGGGAGCGGGGAAAGTTTCTGTCCACCCAAGAGAGGAAGGAAAGGGGAGCATGCCGAGAAAAAAAGGTTCGGTTTCCCCATGAAAAAAGGGAAAAAGAATCATGCACTTGGTGAGGGGGGGACGCAGGTCGATTCTGTAAAATTAGTGGAAAAAAAAGGAGTATCCTCTTCGAGATTGCGGGAGAAGGAAAAAGGCCCGAAAAAAAGGGGAGTGCGGACTGAGAAAAAGAGGAAAAGAGACCTCTCACCCAACAACAACAACGGGGCGGAGGCTCAATCCTCACGGCCCGAATAAAAGGACGCTTCTAGATATCGCAGGGGGAAAAGTCTAGAAGCGCCTCTGGAACGTGGAAGAAGAATGTATCCATCAAGAAGGAAACCAGGGGAACGACACTTCGAATTATCAAAAAAGGATTCTTGGGCTAAGGGGGGACTGTTGCCGGCCCACCAAAAAAAGCTCCTGATCTATATTTCCTAAGGAAAGGGAGGAAAAATGTGTGACGAAAAAAAGATCAATTCTCATTCGCTTACTGCCGACAGGCGCCACCAAGGGGGGGGGAACACCTCGGTCTGGACAATGCTGCGGCCAAGGGAGAAGAAGGGCTTGTCTATCAGAGGGGAAGGAACCTAACGTAAAAAAAGACGTTTCAACAAGAAAAAGAGGAAGGAAGGGTTTGGCGCGCAAGAAAATATTTCTGGCTCTGAAAACACACCATCGACTTTACCATCAAGGGAAAGGGACGCATAACCGATCGAGCCAAGAAAAAGAGAGTTGAAAAGAAAAAACGGCCGTCTCGTGAAAAAAGACCTTCCAGGTCACCAGAGGAAGGGTAAAGGTGTCCCACTTTCGCTTCGAGAGGGGAAGAGGCATATGTGGAGAGAGACTATCTTGGCCTCTTCGTCAGCCTAGAGGGGAACACTGCGCAGTCAGAAGAAACGGGAAACGGAATTCATCGATAGGCGATATCAGCAACAAAGCTCGGATTGTTAGAAACCGGGGGCTCGGAACCAAAAAATACCCATAGTAGGAAAGGAAAATCTGCTCGGGGGGACTTAAGAGAAGGGGGGTTCTAGAACACCAAAGTCTGAAAGAAAGACGACATTATTTCGTCGGAGGGGAATACGCTATCTAGAGAAGGGAAAGGGTGATGGTCTCCTCCAAAAAATCATTCTGTCTAAGAGAGGGACCGGATCTATCTCCAGGGGAAACAACGGAGGGGGGAACGCGCGATGTAAATCGAAAATGCGCTCGTCCGGGATTCAAGTATGCATCCTCAATTCCGCGATCTGCCAGAATGAAAGAAAGAGGACGGAAAGCGTCTATGTGGTTGGAAAGGAGGGGAAAAGAAGGGATTGCGGCGGAGAAGATCAGAAGGCGAGGATCACCACCATGAAACGAATTACCTCACCAAAGAGCTCGATCGCTTCCTGCAGCAAAAGTTCGTTAAGGATAAAGGATACGATAAAAACAAGCACGACGCCCATCAGGGAAAAAACCACCAAGCTGAGGCGCTGTATGCCAAGGATGTTATTGAAAAACAAAGGAGCACGCGGGTGACCGACACCAAAAGGAACGGCGCACGACGCACGAGGCAGGGTGGAGGGCGGGGGGAGATCCGCAGCTCAAAAGGGGAAGGGCGGATTTAACTGTGTAAAGAAATGGGAAAGAGGCAACCGGAAATCATGAAGAGAAGCGAATCACTCTCGATAAACAGAGACGCGATATCGCGAATTTGCGGAGGCCGTAGTACGCTATCAATTTGATCGAGAAAAAGGCCACGCTCCTGACAGGGAGGGAAAACTACAATTCTGACCAAGCGATAATAGGTTCCTCTCTCCTGACGAGGACGGGGGGTGGGCTAAATTCATTTTCCACAAAAAGGGTATGGGGCGGGGACGGATGATTTCGGGGGTGGAGAGGCTGGAAGGCGGGGGAATGGGTAGTTTCAAGACGGAGCCCGGGGGACGCTGAAATTACGATGAACACAGCCGCACAGGGAAAAAAAGGGACGAAGAACGCGAACATGGGAGGTAGCGGTCGCCGGTGAAAAAAGCAACGTCACTCCTCAAACGCCTGCGGCAGTCATTAATATCTAACAGGAAAAAAGCCCAGGGGGGAAGGGAGGGTCGTGATTCGAAATGTTCCCGGGGGGGATACATCCCTTTGCCAGAGGGAGAATTGGAGGCGGTTAGGTCGGGCAGGAAAGAAAAACAGCCTTGGTTGAAGGAGGAAGCCTTAGAGGCGGTTGTGGCGTAGGTAATGTCGGTTGATTAGTGGGGAAAATTGGACCATCGGAAACTTCCGAAAAGCAGCCTTCAAATTCTGGGGAGAGAACTCGGGGTTCCGGAACTGGAGGCAAATAGTCTCTCCCGGGGATCCGCAAACAACACCAACTTATTATTAGTTGAAAATAGAGGAGAGACCTCTCCCTCAATTAGAGTGGGAAGAGGACTAATACCAAATCTGTTCGGGCTTGTAAGGATCTATTTTCTTTAATGACGTCACCTTCAACTATACACCTACATGCCCACTACTAAAAAAAGAATCTGGTAAGATCATTCGCTTCCCCCAAAGGACCTGTGGAAGACCTTTCCCGCTCCTCAAAGGCATGTCATTATTGTACTCTTGCAAGGGGAGGGGGAGGGGAAAAATGAATCACCGACTATCCGAGGGGGGGATGGGAAGGGGGGAAGATTTTCGATCTTCTGGAGGGAAGGAGCTGAACTAATGCCGCAAATACTGCTACCTCTAAAAAGAAGGTTCGATTCAAAAAAAGGCTTGGATTAGCTGGAGGGGGAGTGAAGCGTCAACCGGAAAGGTATGGAGGCACTAATCTGGAACGGCAGAAAAAGACACCACTAATCTACTCCCTCCGAGAAAAGAGAGAGAACTGGGGAAAGGGGGAAAAAGGAATAATTTCACCGGACGCCCGAAAAGAGGAAACGCGGGGGAAATGGGAAGCGCTGAGTTCAACGAAGTCGGCATCGGACAGAGGGGGAGAATAACTGGATCGGAAGAGGGGGAAAGGGTCAAGACACTCGCGTAGGATCAGAGGCTGGGCCTGATTCGATCGGAGAAACGGACGATAGGAGGTTTCCGAAAGGGAAGGAAACCGGCATCCGGGAAAAGAAGTGGCAAAAGCATTTCCACTCTCTTCTAGGGGCAGACCAGAGGAAATGTGGGGGGGAGGGGTGATACATTGGCATACGCGCACGAGAAGGAGGAAAGTGCGATGGGCGGCGTGCTGGGGAAAGGGAAGATATCGGGCCCTTACAACGAAAGCAGATGGGGCAAAGATTTGGTTTATTTATCTCAGATGGAGAAAAAGGGGGGGGGATCGCACGTCTACTTCTATCGTATGGGGGGGAAAAAAAAAAACAATCCCAGGAGAGGGGAAGAAAACGAGACTTTTCCGTATTATTCCTCGGGAAAAAGGTGCTGGCGATCAGAAGTGAAGGTAACCGTACGCGCGACAGGCGGTGTGGAGACATAGGGAGAAGAACGCAGCGTTTGTTTTCTAACTAGGAAAAAAGAAGAAACGGAAGAGGATCATGCAGCTGGGAGCCAATCGTCTCGTCGCCGAGAGTATTAGCCGACGCCATCATGTCGCTGGAGGGCCCGAAGGAGGGGAAAAAAAGGTGTTCTGAACACCTCAGGAGGAGGGAACGGAAAAGCTTCTCCACTAGGGTCGTGGGGAGCGGGGGTGTGGACTAAAATCCGAGCCCGTTGTTGGGGGAAGCTCGCTGAAGAGGTTTGTCAAGGGGAAAAAAAGACTGCGAAAGGTCGAAGGTTCGCAGATGCCCCGAAAGCGGTGGAAGGCCGTCACTATGCAGTAAGGGAAATCGAAACCGTCTACACGGAAGAGGGGACGGTTTCGAGGAAGGGGAAGTGAGGTGGACTCTCGCTGATTTCGCTTCTCTGATCGGAAATATCAGAGAAGAAGGAAAAGGGGACAGTCGATGGTTGTTTGGGGGGGGACATAGAACGGAACAAAAAAAAAAAACCAGCCGCAAGGGAAGAGCAGGAAGGTCAGGTATGTTCCTATCTGAAGAAAAAAAGGGGCGTCCGGTAAAAGGGAGCCAAGCCTGCTTAAGCAATTGGCCGAAAAGGCAGACCACGATCGTGTTTGGAAAAGTTACGGGGAAGCGAGGCGCCGTGATTGAGCCGGGGGAGAGGGGCGTCTCACCCAGACATGCCCCGGATAAGAAAAGGCGATATATAGCGAAAGGGGTGACCCCAGTCCACAGCACGCAAACAAAAGGGGGGGGGGGAATGGGTGAGGATAGGAAAAATCGTCAGAAAAAATTGTGTCGACAACGGAAACTCCGATGCGCATGAGGAGGGGGCGAAAATCGGCGATCGCTTCGCGCGCTTCCAAAAAAAGGAGAAAAAGGAGAAAGGAGCTTCGCAATCAGGGGGGAGGAAAAAAATATTAGGATGAAAAGAGAGGGAAAAGGACAAGGAACGAGTTCCTCTCTCACTCACGAAAAGGAAAGAAGGGAATGGACTCTCTTCTCAGATATCGAGTGGGGGGAAAAAAGAAAAGGGGAAGCCACGGGGGGTACGTCTGCCCCTCCTTTGAAGCTCCCTTACTCACGGTCATATCCTCAACCCACTTAGGGAAGGGAGAATTTGACTTGGTTGAACAAAAAAAAAAAAGGGGCGCATGGGGGAAAGGTGCATTTCTTTGTTTTACTAAAAGAAAAAGCGGGGCAATCAAGGCGCAAGAGGCGACGGCTTTCCACACAAGATCTTGGCGACATGCGGAGGCAAAGACAGAAATGGCTTGTTTCGCGAGGAAAAGGGCACAGGGAAAACGGGTCTCGGCGACGGGAAGATCGGACACTACCTGAAAGAGGAAGAAAGGATTTCCGTTTAGTATTTCTCTAGACAGAAAAAAACCATCTACTGGGAGAAGGGAGGAAATACAGCGGGAAAAAAAGAGGTGACCCCACGAAAGGGAAGGGGGTATCGCTTCATGCGGGAAGATCAACCGCAGGTCACAAGGGGGCGCCGTGTTTTAGCAGGGGTAAAGAAGAGTTCGACGTCACTCAAGAGGAGAAAGGGGGCATCCTTCTAAAAAGAAATACGGAGACGGATTAGGGAAACGGAAGGGTACAACAATCAGTAATTCAGAGGAAAAAGAGGGAGGGGAGAAAAAACGGCTCTTATTGTTGACTTGAAGAGATAAAGCCCACCAAAAGAAAAAAACTCTCTGAGGGCTGTGACGGGAACGGAGGTGTTCTATAAAAAAAACAAAAGAAAAGCCATCCGCCACTATTTCTGGAGGTCATACCTCTATGTCGAGAAGGGATGGGGGTGAATCCCCTCAAATTGCGGGGGAGAAAGCGTTTCGGATCTGAGAGTCGAGGGTCATCTGGTCTAAGCGGAGAAATGAAAAACAAAAAACTGGCGCCGCGTTAAATCCCATTCAAATTCACCGCTATCTCCAGCAAAGAATAAAAGGGGAATAATCCGGAAATCTATGTGGGGAGGGAAGGAAGCCGGGGGAAGGGGGGGAAACTTTGTCCATCCGGGGGACCAGAGCCGGTGCGAGGGGAGCAATCCTCACACGCTTCGAAGGCAAATAAATCTCATTATCCTCGATAGAAAGGGTCAGAGTTAGTGGGAGGGAAAGGCCTCGTCGAAGAAACAACGGAACATAGCCGTTTTAAAGAAGGGTTCTGTATGACCCAAAAAATTCGTCGCGGGGGTGGGACCGACACGGAAGATGCTCACTAATCCAGGGAAGGGGGGGATGTCGATCAAAGGCTTGCTCGGTGCCCTGATTGCACTAAAACCAATGTGCAATGCGGAAAAGCAAAGGTCATGTTATGCGCACTTAAGGGTACGCTCGATCAGCAGCAAAGAAAAGGAGAGTCTTTGGGAACGGAGTCAATTCGCTATCAAAGTTGGAGAAATCGGCCATGCCGACGAGGGGCGAATTCACCCTCGCAAAGTTGAAAAGGAAGCAGCTCCTTGCAGCCGGGGGAAAAAGATTAATTTTCCACCGAAAGAGCGAAAGGAGGGAAGATCTGTGATTCGGTGGTATCGTGTAGGGTGTCGGCCGGTCTCTTCTTGCTTTCAAGAGAAAGGGAAAAAAAAAAAGTTGGAAGGGGGGGGACGATTAAGACTCCGCAGCGGAGGGAAGGGATAGGAACAAACTGTACATCAAGGATTTATCTTCGGCCGTAGACCGAGGGGGAGTCTGTTCATCTCAAAAAGGGGGGAAGGACGAAGGAGAGGGAGACCCACCTCTCCAGAACTTATGGAGAGCGTATCTTCGGGGGAGATCCCTTGCCGAGACAAGAAAGAACCTTCCGGGAGGTAGGGAAGAGGGAAGAAGGACATTAATGAAAACAGGGGGGGTGGACGCGCATGATCTCAGAGGGGGATGGTCTGGGTGTTGCGGAGTCAGGGCAAGAGGTGTGGATGGGTGACAAAGAGAGCAGCCTTCAAAGGCGGAAGAGAGGAACGCCGCTGGGGGAAAGTGCTATGTCTGTGGCACGGAAAATGATGGCTATTAATCTCGAAAAAGGGAGGGGGGGGGTCCTAACCCGAATGGGGAAGCGACTATTTTCAATTCAAGAAGCGTCGGCGACCTTCACGCTTTGAAAAGGGCGCTCGAGGTCTGGGAAGCACCTTAACAAAAGGAAAAATGCCCGACTACGCCCAAAACACGGTCTATGTGAGAATGAGGCTCTTCACCCAAGGATTTTTCAGTCCTGCAAGAGTAAACGACGAACAGATCAGGGGAGGGTCAGGAAAAAAGGAAATCTAATTTACCACCGACGAGAAAAAAAAATTGTGCTTGGAGATGTGGGGGGGGGATGAGCAAAAATGTGATGACGCAGCGGGGATGGAGCGAACGCATGCCGGAAAAGAAAAAAAGGGCTACATCCAAGTTTTTTGGCGTTCGCTGGCTGGGGGCATTCGGCTTGCGTCATCGGAAAACAAGAAGGGAACGGTCTTCCGTCTGAGACGGAAAAGGGGGACACCACGAATCATAACGATCGTCCCGAATGAGGCGAACAAAGGAATTCAAGTTCAAAAAGCCTTCCAGCAAGGAGGAGAGAGGCTTGCAATTTCGCTGGAGAAAAGGGATCAACGAATGAAGAGAGGCGAGGTGCCTAGATAAAGAAGCGAGAATTTGATCGGTCGGACCGAATCAAGGTCTCTGCTTAAGGATCGATCGTAATCCAAAAAGAGAAGGAGGAGTCGTAGTTTCCGACATGGAGTCGTTAAAAAAACGGCACCGGAAAGACCACGGTGACTGCGGGGGATCGCCAGCATTCACAGACATCGCAAGCGGATTGTTTCGGGACACGCCTCGACGAGTGGTGGGTCAAGGGCTACAGGCTCCGAAGACAAAGGGAAAGGGGGAGAGGCTGTTTTGAAAGGGAAAAGAAAATCGTCCTGACAAAGAACTCAGAGGCATGAAAAGCGATCAGGAAGGTTAGTCTCATATTGAGTACCTGTTGGGGGAGGATAAGGCGATCGTATTGACAGGGAAAAGGAAACGGCTGAAAAAGGAAAGAAAAAGGGGTCCCCCCCATATACTTTGAAAAAATTAGGCAAGGATGATTAGTTGCGGAGAGAGGGGACGATGGAAAATTACAGGTAACCCGTACTCGCGCAAGAGGGGGGGGCGCACATCGCGCTTGGGGAAGGGGGGGACTAGCAAAAAAAAATTCGATCCGAAAAGAGATAAGGCGGCTGAGAACTCAGTCCCGATCTCGAAGCGTATGGAAAGAGGAATGGTCGCTGGTAGGAGAAGAAAAGAACGTGTGTGCGAAAAAGAGAGTTATTCACCGCCGAAGGATTCTGAAAAAAGAGGTGTTTTTGGGCGGTCTATCGAGCTTTTTCAAACGAAAAAGAAGTATCCGTTGTTTGCAGAGAAAAAAAAAAAAGATGAAGGAAGGGTCGAGTGCAGAAGACTGCCAGTCAAAGAGCAGCAAAAGAAATTCCCCGATCAAGGTTATCAGCGCACGTCCACAAGAAGGCTGACGTCGAAAGCGAGGGGAAGAGGAAAAAGGAGACGTGACACTGTACGGGGGAAAAAAAAAGCCGCCAGAAGCGAGAAAGAGGTGGGTTCACCTCGCTCCGGGGAAGGCTCTCACTAACGTCCTCGAGGGGAAAGAGGTGGTGTTTGTTGTCAGAGAGAGAACTGCATGAAAGACAAAGAAAAAAGGGTTCCCGATCTTGTTTGTCAAGAAAGCGACGAAGTCGTCCGTGAGGGGAGAGGGAAAACGCATCCAGTGCCCCATCATTGTCGACCACAGAAGGGAAAAGAAGTTGGTGGGCCAGGGGGAGGAGAAGGAGATGACCCTTTATTGCGAGGGACAAATCAAGGATGCACTGCAGGAATGCGCCATAGGATAGCGCGGTTGAGGGAAAACTCCAGCCGTCGCAAGAAAAGAAAAAGGATAGTCAAAGAAGAAAGGGAAGGGGCGTATGCTTTCTCATGAGTGGAAGGAAAGGCCGAGTCGCTTTCGATATGGACCAGAAGGAGGCTCCGGCTTCGGCCGTGCAGTACTATAGTCGGCCAGCAA